>OODA01000140.1_pt1 | contig 62475 bp, 56 predicted proteins | sample 1671341 | NCBI WGS metagenome assembly OODA01 (sample SAMN06348147, study PRJEB24527) | human gut metagenome | biome: human gut; feature: ankylosing spondylitis patient; material: feces | host: Homo sapiens | place: China | collected 2015-10 | reverse complement strand
ATTTTTTGTTGTATATTTTTTTATGATTTGTGTCTAAAATTTGTTGACTAGTGCATATAGCTAATTCACCTTGCCTCCCCTCAAAGGGGAGGTGGCTGCGAGCATAGCGAGCAGACGGAAGGGTGTTATATGTATTTATGAAAGAAGGTCTTTGAAAATGTCTTTGCAAGAACGTTTGACTGAACGCTTTTTACGTTACGCTGCCGTACCATCCCAAAGTAAGGAGGGCTGTGCTGTTGTCCCAAGTACTCCCGGCCAATGGGATATGGCTAAGCTGCTGAAGGAGGATTTGGCTGAGCTTGGTCTGGTGGACCTGGAAATCAGTGAATTCTGCGTGCTGACCGGCCGTCTGCCGGCTAACCTGCCTGCAGGTCACGCTCCCGTGCCGAATGTAGGCTGGGTTGCGCATATGGATACCGTTGACGTAAACCTTTCTCCCGAGGTACATCCGCAGATTGTGAAAAACTATCAGGGCGGCGATGTACTGCTGAACGCTGAAAAGCAAATCTACATTAAGGTAAGCGAGCATCCTGAGCTTAACAAATATATCGGCAGCGACCTTATCACCACCGACGGTACCTCCGTACTGGGCGCAGATAACAAGGCTGCTGTTGCCAACCTGATGGTAGCACTGGAAACCATCATTAAGGAAAACCGTCCGCACGGCGAAATTTATGTAGCCTTTGTTCCGGATGAAGAGGTTGGCCTCTGCGGTTCCAAGAAGATGGATTTCAGCAAGTTCCCGGTTGAATTTGCTTATACCATTGACTGCTGCGAGCTGGGCGAGGTTGTATACCAAACCTTTAATGCAGGCAGCGCACACATCAAAATCAAGGGCGTAACCGCACATCCGATGTCCGCTAAGAACACTTTGGTCAACCCGGCGCTGGTTGCTGTAGATATCATCAACTGCTTCGACAGAATGCAGACTCCGGAGCACACCGAGGGCACCGAAGGCTTTATCTGGGTGCAGGCTATTAAATCCAACGCTGCGGAAGCAACTTTGGATATCAAAATCCGCGACCATAATAAAAAGATGTATGAAGCACGCAAGGAGTTCATCCGTCATTCTGTGGAATATGTACAGGCCAAGAATCCGAAGGCCGGCATTGAGCTGAACATCACCGACGTATACGGCAACATTGCCGATGCGCTGAACGATGACAACAGAAAATGCGTTGAGTACATTTTCGAGGCTATGAAGGAGTTGGATATCGAGCCGAAGGATATCGCTATGCGCGGCGGCACCGACGGTTCCTTTATTTCCACCAAGGGCATCCCGACGCCGAACTATTTCACCGGCGCGCTCAACTTCCACTCCAACTGCGAGTTTATGCCGATGGCTGCAGTGGAAAAATCCTGCCTGATGACTTTGAAGCTGGTTGAGCTGATTACCAAATAAAAAATGCTTGACAAATGCGTCGCTTTCCTGTAAAATATTACTTGTTTCCGACGCAAATGCGCGCGAAGCCTTTTGGGGGCGTAGCTCAGCTGGGAGAGCACCTGCCTTGCAAGCAGGGGGTCAGGAGTTCGATTCTCCTCGTCTCCACCAATCGTTAATTAGCGGTCTTACTTTGGTAGGACCGCTTTTTTGTGCGCAAAAAAAGACGCCCATGTGTATGAGCGTCTGAGTAAATTGTTTAATGGCTCAGCAGCCTTCGTTTTCTTCCCATTCCTCGCTGTTTTCGTTGATGTACCATTTGCTGTTGATATAGATCTTTTCTTCGATAGTACGCGGTCCCCAGATAACGCTGCCTTCAGGGCCATAGTCCTCGCCGTCGTCGGGGCAGGTATCGTCATAGGTGATAAGGGGAACGTAAGCATCGGCGCTGTCTGCTTCTATATTATTCATATTATTATTGTATTGCTGTTCTTCCTCCTGCGGATGCAGCATCCTATTGTATTTGTACAAAAGCTTTGCGGCATAGACAACGGCGGAAAGCAATACTCCCTCCTTCGGCAGTCCACAGAGAACTAAAATAAAAGCCAGAACGGCTAAAACTACGCTGTGGAAGAAGCTTTCTTGTTCATCCAGCTCTTTTATCTTATGTAAAAGGTAAATAATCAGCAGTGTTATGGGCAGCAGCACAATAAAATAGCCTAATGATGTATGCGTAAAAATTAAAATAACGAGCGTTAAAAGGAGTATTAAAGCTATAAGGGCAATTACCTTTTTTATGTTACTGCAAAAGCTGTCGATAAAATTCATGGCACGCACCTCACTTTTATCTGTATTATAGCATGCCGGTGAATTTTCTACAAAAAATCTAAAAAAACTGCAGAAATCGCTTGAATATGCCCTTTAAATGTGATATAGTATACACTATATTAAGGATTTCCCCAGAAAAAAGTATAGTATTTTAAAAGGAGCAAATTATTATGGAGAAAGAAAAAGCATTCCTGCTGTGGTTTGACCAGCTGGAGAGAAAAGACGTAGCAATCGCCGGTGGTAAGTCTTCTTCCTTGGGCGAGCTGACCTCTCATGTTGACGTACCTGTACCGTATGGCTTCGCAACTACTGCCTGCGCTTACAGATACTTCTTTGAAAAGACCGGTCTGTACGAAAAGATCAAAGCTTTAATTGCCGGTCTGGACGTAGACAACAGCGCTCAGCTGCGCGAGGTTTGCGCTAAGGTCCGCCAGGCAATTATGGACGAAGAAATGCCGCAGGATCTGCAGGACATGATTGCCCAAGCTTACAAAGAGCTGGGTGAAAAGGTTGGCCAGGCTGATCCGTTCGTTGCTGTTCGCAGCAGCGCTACCGCAGAGGATTTGCCGGATGCAAGCTTTGCAGGCCAGCAGGACACCTACCTGAACGTAAAGGGTGCAGAAACCATCGTTGCTAAGGTTAAGGAATGCTATGCTTCCTGCTTTACCGACCGTGCGGTTTACTACCGTGAAAAACAAGGCTTTGATCATCTGGATGTAGCACTGAGCGCTGCAGTACAGATGATGGTATTCTCCAAGGCTGCAGGCGTTATGTTCACTGTTAACGTTGCTACCGGCGACGACAAGAACATCCTCATCGAAGGCGCATGGGGCTTGGGCGAATATGTTGTTCAAGGCACCGTAACTCCGGATAACTATACTGTAAATAAAGCTACCTGCGAGATTGTTGAAAAGAACGTTAACGCGCAGGACATTAAGCTGATCCGTAAAGCTGACGGCGACTGCGAAGAAGTTGTTGTTCCGCTGGATGAGCAAAACGAGCAGAAGCTGACTGATGAGCAAATAAAACAATTGGCTGAATGCGCTAAGAAAATTGAAGCACACTATGGCTGCTACATGGACATGGAATGGGGCGTTGACGAGCGCGATAACAAGGTTTACATCCTGCAAGCCCGTCCTGAAACCGTATGGAGCCGTCGTAACAAAGAAAATGGTGCACCGAAAGAGGAGAAGAAAGTGACTACTGATCGCAAAGTTATCGTTAAAGGCTTGCCTGCCAGCCCTGGTAATGTAGCAGGCCGCGTACATGTAATTTTGGATCCGTCCCATATCGACGAGTTCAAGGAAGGCGAAATCCTCGTAACCGAAATGACCGCTCCTGACTGGGTACCGGCTATGAAGAAAGCGAAAGCAATCGTAACCGATAGCGGCGGAATGACCTGCCATGCTTCTATCGTATCCCGCGAGCTGGGCATTCCCTGTATCGTAGGTACCAAGAGCCGTGGCGAAGCTGCTACCACCACCATTCCCGATGGCATTGACGTAACCATTGATGCTACTCATGGTGTTGTTTATGAAGGCATCATCGAAGAGCCGAAGGCTGAACAGCCGGCACAACAAGTAGTTGCTGCTGCTGAATATTTCCCACCGACCGGCACCAAGATTTATATGAACCTGGGCGATCCTGAGCTGGCTGAAAAATATGCTACTCTGCCTTGCGACGGCATCGGTCTGATGCGCGAAGAGTTCATCTGGACTACTTATATCCATGAACATCCGCTGTATCTGATCAAAATCGGTCAACCGGAAAAGGTTGTAGACCAACTGGCTGAAGGCATCCGCCAAGTTTGCCAGGCTATGGCTCCGAGACCGGTAACCATGCGCTTCTCCGACTTCAAGTCCAGCGAATACCGCGACCTGAAGGGCGGCGACGAATTCGAGCCGAACGAGCCTTCCGCTCTGCTGGGCTGGCGCGGTGCTTCCCGTTACTATGATCCTAAATATATCGAAGCATTCAAGCTCGAATGCATGGCTGTTCGCAAAGTTCGCGAAGAGTTCGGCCTGAAGAACCTGAACGTTATGATTCCGTTCTGCCGTAACGTAGAGGAATGCGAAAAGGTTACCAAGATTATGGCTGACTGCGGTCTGTCCCGTGGTAAGGACTTCAAGGTTTGGCTGATGGCTGAGATTCCGTCCAACATCATCCTGGCTGACCAGTTCAACAAATTTGTTGATGGCTATTCCATCGGTTCCAACGACCTGACCATGCTGGTTCTGGGCTGCGACCGTGATAACGATACTGTTTCTCATATCTATGACGAACGTAACCTGGCTGTACGCCGTGCAATTCGTCACCTGATCGAGGTTGCTCATAAGGATGGCAAGACCGTTTCTATCTGCGGTCAGGCTCCGAGCGTATATCCTGAGTTCTGCGAGTTCCTCATTAAGAGCGGTATCGACAGCATGTCCGTTAATCCGGATACTGTTAAGTTCACCAAGAAGCTGGCTGCTCAAATCGAGCAACGCATCATGATGGATGCTCTGACCGGCAAAGGCCGTCAAGAGGTTGAGGACCTGAACTGGTAATTAGCAAGCAAGACTTTCAGCTCTGTAGTCAAGCGCATTGGCTTTATCTGGAAGCAGAAAAAGTAAATATGCAGTAAAGAGTTTTAGGACTCCTGTATTGTAGTAATGCAATGCAGGGGTCCTATTTGCTTTTTTCTGGAAAAATTTAAGGAGGTATTCATGTTTTCCGTTATTTTTGTTCTTGGATTGCTTTATCACACCTATACCGATCTGAAATCTATGCTGCTTTATGACAAGACAACATTAATTTTAGCGGCGGTTGGCTTAGTACGCGCGTGGTATGAGAGGCAGCTTTTTGATGCTGCTTACGGCGCTGGAATTATTTTGGCAATAATGTTGGTGCTGTATTTTGCCAGCAGCGGCGGTATGGGCGAGGGCGATGTTAAGTTGGCGCCGGCGTTGGGTATCTGGCTCGGTTTAGAGCAGGGAGTATTGTGTTTGCTGCTTGCCTTTATCAGCGGTGGCATTGTGGGAGCATTACTGTTGCTGTGCAGGCGTGGGAAGCTGAAACAGGCGATTCCCTTCGGACCGTTTTTGTGTGCGGCGGCAGTCACTGCATATTTTTGGGGTAGAGAAATCATTACATGGTATTGGAGGATGTTCTTATGATGAAGTATGGTAAAAGTATTAGTGTTGAGGAGCTGTTTGAGCCTGTACTGTGCGCTTTGCGCTGCCGATGGCGCCTTAAGCAGGCGCTTTTGCTGCTGTCGCTGCAAACGGGGCAGGTGGCATATTGGCAGAATGGTGAGCATAGCTGGCAGGAGCAGCTAGATGAAGAGTGCCTGACAAATAAGCAAAGACTTGCCGATACTTTACGTGAAATGCTTTTGAAGCGTGAGGTGGAAGAAGGTGCGATGGTTTTATTGCTGCCTGCAGCAGCAATGATGCATTCTGAACAGATGGTGTTGCCTTCAATGCGGCGGCGTGAACTGCAGGCTGTCTTAAAATGGGAGATACAGCAGAGTGTTCCTTGGCCTGAAGAGGACTATACTTATAGCTTTGAGGCAACAGAATTTAGTGAAGCAGGAGAACAGCAATATCAGGTAACTTTTACGGCCTTACAGGATACGTCACGCGCTGAGCTGGAGCATCTGTGCAGCAGCTTGCTTTTAAAGCTGCAGGGCATTTTGTTAAGCGACATGACGTTTGATGAAGCTGCAGAGAAGTGGTTTACCGGTAAGCAGCTGCCGACTGTATATAGACAGAAGCAAAAGTATTTGCATGGTGCAGCGGCCGCTTTTGGACGCTGGCTGCCTAAGGTCAGCGGCGCTGCCTTGGCTTTGGCACTGTTAGCTTATGGCGGGGCCTGGGGAGGCTGTTATCTGGCGCAACGCGATTTGCGGGAGGTGGAGCAGCGATTAGCGCAGTATGCGGAGTGGGAGCAGCGTATGCAGGAAAGCAAGGCTGTGGAACATAGATGTCAGCGTTTGGAAAAGCTGTTGGCTACAGCGTCTAAACCTTCGAAGGAGGCCGTTGGTGAGTTGGAACGCATCTGCCGCCAGATGATTCCCGGCTGTTGGCTGACTCTGCTGGAATACAACGGCAGCAAAAAGCCTTTAATGCTGCAGGGTCAGGCGGTGGATAATTTGGCTTTAGAAAGCTTTGTGGAGCAACTGCAAAAATGTGGAAATTACAGCAGAGTAGAGCTTCTGCAATCGCAGCAGCAGGGTAACGTTCTTGTTTATAAACTGCAGCTGCAGATGAAGGAGGACAAGCAATGAAAGCAGGAGAAAAAACAATTAATCTGCTTGCCTGCATAGCCTTCGTGTTGGTTGTAGGCTTGGGAATGCAGGCATGGGAGCTTTTGAATGAACGGCAACTGACGGTAGAGCAGATACAGAAGTTGCAGAGAAAACTGACACAGCAGATTCGCTTTGCTGATGAACACAGTGATTATAAAACATATAAAATCAAGCTATTGGATAAGCAAAAAAAATTAGAGCAGCAGGTAGAGCATAATCTGAATTTAAACAACCTCTTGCAGCGCCTGCAAAAGCAGGCACAAGCGCAAAGTATTCTGCTAAACAGCATGCAGATGGAGGGAAATCCTGTGCCTTTGCAGCAGGGCCTGCAGCTACAGACAGTGAAAATAAGTGTTGTCGGCAATTTTTATTCCCTGCTGCGTTGGCTGCGGCAGGCAGAACGCGACGGCTGCAAGTTTAAAGAGCTGCGCTTGCAAAGCGACATGCAGGCAAAAGAAGTGCTGAAAATGGATATCTCACTGGAATTGCATACCATAAACTGATTCACCAAATTAGCCTACGCTAATTTTATCTTGACAAAATCCCCATCTTATAAGATAATGTCATAGTAAAGTTAGAGTAGACTAATTAAATTTTAAAGATAGCATTGGCTAATATTGTAAAGGAAGTTGCGTATGAAAAAATATATCTTACTCGTATTTGTCGTAATCATAGCCCTGGCAGGCTACTTCCTGCTGGCAAGAGGCCAGCACAAGCTCGCAGCCAACGCCGCCGTCAGCGTAACCGACAGCACCGGCGCCAAGGTACACATCCCCGCGGAGCCCAAAAGAATCGTCTTTCTCAATGCCTCCAATCTGGAAATCTTCGCCTCCATCGGTGGCAAGGCCGTCGGCAGACCTACCAGCACTTCATATCCCAACGACATCAAGGAAAGCATTAAGGACATCCCTGAAGTAGGCATGATCCACGCGCCGAATCTGGAAAAAATCATGAGCTTGAAGCCTGATCTGGTTGTAGGCACCAACGTACCCTTCCACGTAATGCTGCGCAAGCCTCTGGAAATGGCCGGCGTGCCGCTTTACCTGAACATGATAAACTCCTATGAGGATGTGCTGAAAAGCATAGACGATTTTGGCTGCTTTGCCGGCAGAGAAAAGGAAGCTGCCGTCAAGCGTGCGCAGATAGAAAAGGAATATGCCGCGCTGACGCAGGACGTACAGAAGGGCAGGGGTCCGAAGGTGCTGATTATCTTCGGCTCGCCGGACAGCTTCAACATGTCCACCAAAAAGAGCTTTGGCGGTGATCTGGCAGAGCGTTTGGGTGCCGTAAATATTGCGGACAAGGCCGAAAACGTGAAGGATAGCAGCTACATTCCGCTGAGCATGGAATTCGTAGCCAAGGAAAATCCCGACATCGTGATGCTGATTACCATGGGCGGCAGCAAGGAAATTCTGGAGAAGCTGCGCGCCAATATGCGTGACAACGCCATCTGGCATGATGTAAACGCCGTGAAGAATAACCGTGTGTACCAGCTGCCGCCTAGTCTGTTTACCGTTAACCCCGGCACGCACACGATTGATGCGATGAAGATTATGAAAGAATATATGTATGGAGAGGCCAAGTAATGAGTAATGATGCCAAAACAAAAGAAAAAGTGCGCATAGCAGTGTTCTTCAGCTTGTGTATCCTGCTCGTCGTAGGCATTTTCGTGAGCATCGGCAGCGGTACGGTGAGCCTTTCCGTGAGCGAAACATGGGCAGCACTGCTGGGCGAGGCGGATGCGGACACCGACCGCATTGTGAATCTCATCCGCCTGCCCCGCACGATTGTGACAGTGCTTGTAGGTGCTAACCTCGCTTTGGCAGGCTGCAACCTGCAGGGCGTGCTGCACAACCCGCTGGCAGACCCTGGTATCATCGGTGTGAGCGCCGGTGCGGGCCTGTTTGCGATGGCGATAATGCTGCTTTTCCCAGAACAATCTGCCATGGTGCCGCTGGCAGCCTTCGTCGGCGCCGTGCTTTCCACAGGCATCGTCTTTTTCCTGGCGTGGGAAAAGGGCATCAACCCCTTGCGCATGATTCTGGCAGGCGTGGCGGTTGCCACCTTCTTCGGCGGCGGTATGGCGGCGCTGAACGTGTTTTACAGTGACAGAATCCAAGGAACTGTGATGTGGATGGCAGGCGGCTTTCAGGGACGCAGCTGGGGGCATGTGGAGATGCTTTTGCCTTATAGCGCGATTGGCATTATCGGAACGATTTTGTGTGCGCGTTCCCTAAATGCGTTGCAGTTGGGTGATGAGCTGGCCAAAAGCTTGGGTGTGCGCGTCATGCGCATGCGCACGATTTTAATCTTTCTTTCCGCGCTGCTGGCGGCGGTTTCCGTAAGCGTGGCAGGCATGCTGGGCTTTGTGGGCCTCATCGTACCGCACATCATGCGCCTGTTAATCGGCAGCGACCACGAATACCTGTTGCCCTGTGCGGCGATTGCCGGCGGTGCGGTGGTAACACTGGCTGATACGGCGGCAAGAACGCTTTTCAGTCCGCTGGAAATCCCCGTTGGCATCTTCATGTCCTTCATCGGCGGTCCGTTCTTCTTGTATCTGCTGAAACGGAGGATGCGTTAAGCTATGAATATCCCGACATTACATACACAAAAAATTACTCTGCGCTACGGCGAGCACACGATAATCAGGGACCTGACGCTGGATATTTCCCGGCCGGAGATTGTGACGATTATCGGGCCGAACGGCAGCGGTAAATCAACGCTGCTGAAGGCGTTATGTCGTTTGCTGGAGCCTGCGAGCGGTGCGGATTACGTTGTGACCGCCACCAAGACACAGCTGGAGAAAAAAGAGGTTCTACTGCTGTTCAAGTAGTTACTCAAGAAGAAATGAAGCAAATGGGTGCTTATAGTGTGCAAGATGCCTTAAAATATGCTACTAGTATTGACGTACAAAGCTTTGGTATGACTGGTAATCAAGTCATGGTTCGTGGTATGGATACAATGCACAGCTTGATACTTGTCGATGGCAAGCGTATGGCTGATGAAGATACTCCTGCCACTCAGAACGTATATGTTTTGAATCGTATTAACATGGCTGATGTTGAGCGTATTGAAATTATTCGTGGTGCTGGTAGTGCTATCTATGGTTCTGAAGCTATGGGTGGTGTCATTAACATTATAACCAAGAAAGCTTCTAGTCCTAATGCTGTGGTCGGTTTTAGCACTGGCTCTAAAGAAACTAGTGAATACTTTAATTATGCTTCTGGTCGCCAAGGCAAAGTTGCTGTAAAGATTGATGGTCGTCGTACTAAAGTTCGTGAGCGTTTTAGCAGTCCCGGCAACAGCAACCAATTTGGTAACAAATTGTACTTTAATGCTGACGTAGATTATGCTTTTGATGAAAATCGTGGCTTAGATATTACTGCAGGTTACATGAAAGAAAAATTACAGACTAATGCAGCTTCTACTAGTGCAACTTATGGCTTATCTACCCAAAATCAATCCTACAATCAAGAACGCAAAGATTTTGGTTTAATGTATTATGGTAAAGATCAGAAGAACGATTATAGCTTCAGAACTTATTACAGTGAATTAAGCAAGGATCAAACTGCTATCAAAACTTATAAAGATAGACCATACGCTACGGTATTTGGGTCTTTCTTAAATACTAATGATGAGCACAAATTCAAAAAATTAGTTGTTGAAGGTAAAGATACTTATACTGCTAATGAAAACAATAAAGTTACTTACGGAGCAGAATATAAACATGAAACATCTGATAGAACATATCGTTCTTTGTTCTTACCTGTAATGCCTTGGGGTGTTGGTGTTTCTGACCATACTATTGATACTTACGCAGCGTATGTTCAAGACGAAATTCAATTAGGAGATAAGCTGTTAGTTATTCCTGCCTTACGTTGGGATTATCATGACCAATTCGGTAGTGAAATTACTGCTAAACTTGGTTCTACTTATAGCTTAAATGCTAATAATAGAATTAAATTTAATGTTGGTACTGGCTACCGTGCACCGACTTTATATGAACTTTATGCTAACATGCAAAAAGCAATGGGTGGTATGACGGTTAATGTTGTTGGTAATCCTGATTTACAGCCTGAAAAATCTTTTGATGTAGATTTTTCTTTTGAAGGCGAAAGTGGTAAAGCAAATTATAAAGTATCTCCATTCTATAACAGAATCAAAGATATGATTAATAGTTCAGATACTAAATATTATGATGCGGACGGAAATCTGTTGAATAAGTATATTCCTGGCTTGGCTGTTCGTGCTGATAGCAGTTATGAAAATATTAATAAAGCTGAAATTTTTGGTACTGAAGTTGAATTTGGTTATAATTTTGATGGACATTGGAATTTAATGACTAACTATACTTATTTAAGTGCTAAAGACAAAGACACGGATGAGCGTTTATCCAGCAGAGCTAAACATTCTGGTGCAATTAAATTAAGCTGGACTGATGCAGAAGAAAATCCGTTGACTGCAACTTTGGCGAATAAATGGTATGTTGATTATCGTTACTCTGGTGAAGATTACACATATAATACGGTTAATTTCATCGTTAATAAGGTAATTAATAAAAATTGCCGCGTTTACGCTGGTGTAGACAATATCTTTGATAAAGATCTTGGTGAAAACTTGTGGATTGATGGTCGCACCTGGCGTGTAGGCGCAGAGATGACCTTTTAATTAGAGTTTTGATTCCATAATATACAGCATACTGCTCCTTTCTGTACTTTGGGGAGCAGTATGCACCTCCTGTAAAAGTATGACAGCATTTGTAGATTTGTGAGGAAAATATGCAGGCAATAACAGATTTGATAATGTACTTTTATAAGGGCGGACTGGTTATGTGGCCGTTGCTCGCCTGTTCTATAACTGTGATAGCAATCGCCATTGAGCGGTTTATATATTATAAGAGCGTGGACAGCGGCGCAGCCTTTGCCTCCCGCTATTGTGCCGCCGTGCGCAGCGGTGATTTTGCTGTGGCGACGGAGCTGGCGCGCAAGGGCAGCGGTCAGTGCGCGCAGATGCTTGCCGATGTGGCGGCAATTGCAGGCGGTAAGGAAGAAAAGAGCGCCTTCCTCGAAAGCCGTGCCGGTATTTTTATGGCGACGCTGCGCGATAAGCTGGATTACCTGGGCATTATCGTAACGATGTCCCCGCTTCTGGGACTGCTGGGCACTATCGTGGGCATGATCGGTGCCTTCAGCATTTTCAACGTAGAAGCGGGTGCGCCGATGGCGATTACCGGCGGCATCGGTGAAGCGCTGATTGCAACGGCGACGGGCTTGTGCGTGGCTATTCTTTCGCTGTGCGCGCATTCCTATTTCGCTCACCGTATGGACAACATAATTACGGATATGGAGCAGTGCTTCAGCGCGCTGCTGGAGGCTGAAACAAGGAGAGCAAAATCATGAAGCTGCGAGATGTGCGTAACAGGAAAACGCCGCCGCTGATGATTATCCCGATGATTGATATTATGTTCTTCCTGCTGGTCTTTTTTATGCTGAGCACGATGTATATGATTAACCTGAAAACGATTCCGGTGAAGCTGCCGCAGGCTAAAAATGCGGCGACGGATACCACGACAACCTTCGCCGTGACGATGAAGGCCGACGGCAGCATTTATCTGGGTGATGCCCAAACGGATGCGGAGGCCTTGGCGCTGCAGGCAGGCCTGGAGCAGAAGAAGAACAAAAACTTCGCCGTTGTCATCCGTGCGGAAAAGGCGCTGGAGTACGGCGAGGTGATTAAGCTGGTAGATAAGCTGAAGGGCGCAGGCGTATCTCGCTTCGGCCTGGCGACGGATGGCGGTAAGTAACGATGAAGCAGATAGAAAAGCTGCAGGCGAAGGCACGTCAGCGCTTTGGCTTTTGCGGTTCACTGATAATACATTTTATATTGTTCGTCGCACTGGCGTTTTCCGGCGTTTTTGCCATGCAGGCGCCGGCTGCGGATGCTGACACTGTTGTGTTCTTTGATGCCGGAGGCGGGGGAGGCGGTGGCGGTGATGAAGCTGTCGCTGATGCTGCCGACTATGGCGAGGAGCAGGTGGAGAAAGTCGTGGAAGAAGAAACGATAACTCTGCCTGACGGCAAGATAGAGCATAAGCAGGTTGTGAAGCATGTAGTGAAGCATGTGCCTGCAGGTGCAAAAAAAGGCAGCGGCAGTGGCAGCGGCGGCGGTCACGGAACCGGTCATGGCACAGGCAGCGGCAGCGGTATTGGTCCCGGCAGCGGCGGCGGTCACGGTGCAGGACACGGCACCGGTGTCGACGATGGCGTCGGCCCCGGCATTGCGCGCAATCCCAAGGTGCCTCCGCGCGTAGCCTCAACTGCGGCTCCGGTTTATCCGCAGGCACTGCGTGATGCGGGAATCGGCGGGCGCGTTGTCGTGCGTGGCGTTGTAGGCATTGATGGGCGCGTAGAAAGCGCTGTAGTAGTGCGCTCCAGCGGCAACAGCACTCTGGACAACAACGCCCTCAGCGCCTTCTATAAATGGCGCTTCAGTGCTGCCAAAAACGACGCCGGCCAAAAAGTACGCTGCTACTTCGTACAAGGCTTCCCCTTTGTAATTGAATATAAATAAAGAAACCCACAAGGAGAAAAACATGAGAAAAATAGCAATCTACGGTAAAGGCGGCATCGGCAAATCCACCACCACCTCCAATTTATCCGCAGCCCTCGCATTAAAAGGCTACAAAGTAATGCAAGTAGGCTGCGACCCCAAAAGCGACAGCACCAAAAACCTCATGGAAGGCAAACGCATCCCCACAGTATTAGAACAACTGAAAGCAAAAGGCGAAGCCTTGAAACTGGAAGATATCGTCTTTGAAGGCTTCGGCGGCGTCCTGTGCGTAGAAGCCGGCGGCCCCACCCCCGGCATCGGCTGTGCAGGCCGCGGAATTATCTCCGCCTTCGAAAAGCTGGCTGAGCTGGAAGCCTTTGAAACCTACAAGCCTGACATCGTTATCTACGACGTCTTAGGCGACGTAGTCTGCGGCGGCTTTGCCATGCCCATTCGCGGAGGCTACGCACGCGAGGTATTCATCGTATCCTCCGGCGAAATGATGGCCCTCTACGCGGCAAGCAACATCGCCCAGGCCATCAAAAACTTCGGCCGTCGCGGCTACGCACGCTTAAAGGGCATCATCCTCAACGCCAAAAACATTGAGAATGAGCAGGAGCTGGTAGCCAAAGCTGCCGCGGAAATCGGCACCGAGGTTGTGCAGTACGTACCGCGCAGCGGCGACATCCAAATCGCCGAAAATCAGGGCGGTACCGTCAGCGAATTTGTCAAGGACTCTCCGATGGTACAGGTATATAACGAATTAGCCGAGCATGTGCTGTCTATGAGTGAGGACGAAGAAGAATAGGAGGCAGTACATGAGCTTAAAGGAAGATGCAATGTGGAAGATGGCCGAAAAAATGGGCATGCCCAAAAGCGCCATCGAAGCCATCAAGGCTAAGCAGAAAAACGGCGACAAGAGCGCTATGCCCGACATGGGCAAGATGATGAGTATGATGCAGGCCATGAAGGGTGACAAGAAGGACGAAATGCGCAAAATGGCTGAGAAAATGGGTATGCCGCCGCAGGCTGCAGGCATGGACGGCAACGAAATCTTAGGCCGCCTGAACCGCCTGAGCAAGGTGCAGACAATCAAGGATGTGCCCCAGCTCACAACAGCGCTGTTCCCCGCCACCCACTGTCCGTTGATGGGCGCGGCGATGGTGGCAGGCGGTATCGACGATTGCTTGCTGGTAATCGTAGGCACGGACGAATGCAGCTATTACACCAAAAGCCTCACAATCAACGAGCGCTACGGCGGTATTGCGGGACGCTGCGTTTCCGTTGTGCTCGACAGCCATGATGTAACCTTCGGCAGCACCGAAAGCATGCACAAGGCCTTCAAAGAAATAGTGGCGGAATATCAGCCGAAATGTGTAATGCTCGTCACTACCTGCGTAATTGAGGTAATCGGCGATGATTACGATGCCATTGCCGCAGAGCTGACGAAGCAGTACAGTATTCCGGTAATGGCGGTGCACACCGAGCACTTTAAGTGCGAGGATTACTTCCCCGGTCTGGAGCGTGCCATCACTGCCTGCGCCGCCATGATGCAAAAGCAGGACTGTGACGGCAGCGTCAACGTTTTAGGGCAGCGCATGGGCAATTTTGCCGATACAGAGCTGCACGCATTTTTGCAGGCAGCAGGCGTCAAGCTGGGCGTACAGCTGCCCAGCGGCTGCACTGCCGAGGAAATCCGCCGTGCTCCCGCAGCGAAGGTGAACATCGTCGTGCATGATATCGCACTGCCGTTGGCGCAGGCTATGCAGGAGCGGTACGGCATTCCTTACGTTTACTTCAACCGCTTCGCAGCACCGGAAAAAATCCTGCAGACCTATCAGCATCTGTTTAATTATCTGGAGCTGCCGCTGCCTGCGGAGATTGGCGCTAAGTTTGAGGAATGCAAGGAAATGGAGCAGCAGGTGCTGCCTGAAGTAAAAGGTGTGCCCTATATCTACGGCAACACGCAGTATGACTGCTTCGAGCTCAACAGCTATCTGTGCAGCCTGGGCCTGGTGCCGCAGCTGATTCAGAGCAATAAGCTGAGTGAGGCCAATTTTGCTGATATCGAAAGCATTCTGGCGCAAACTGACCCGTACATCTGCAAGGCGGCGAATATCGCACCGCTGCAATATGTTTACGACGTACTGCATCCGTGGTTCTACATGGGCCATGAGTTCGGTGAGCGCCTGCGCCGCAAGGGCATTGCCCTGCTGCACAGCGACCCGGCAGGCAAAATGCTGGGCTTTGAATGCAGCAGCTTCATGCTGCAGGCAGTGGCGAAGGCTGTAGCTGACGCAAAGAAATTCAGAGAGGAGGCCGGCCTGTGAGCTTAGTAAGATTTTTACCGACACCGTCGGACAGAATGGGAATTATCTGGAGCCTTTTGGCCGTACAGGGAGCCATCGTGCTGGAGTACGGCCCTGCCGGCACCACGCACTACAGCATGGGCTTATACGGAGGCTTGGGCCTGCGCTTTCAAAACCGCCTCTTCACCACGCATATGAGCGAGGACGACGTTGTCATGGGTGACGTAACACGTCTGGAGGAAGCAATTATCGAACTGGATAAAAGCTATGCGCCGAAGGTTATCTTCGTCGTAGCCTCCTCCGTAACTGCCGTCATCGGCACCGACATCAATGGTGTGTGCCGTTATATGCAAAACGAGGTCAAGGCTAAGCTTGTGGCCTTTGAGCAGGGAGGCTTCCGCGGTGATTACAGCGTCGGCCTGGCCAAAACCTACAAACTGCTCGTGCGCAACCTGCCACAGAAGGATGCAACGCAGGAGGCAGGCGTGTACAACATCATTGGCGCCTCTGCGTAGCGCTACCGTATGGCAAGCGACATCTGGGAGGTAAAGAGCCTGCTGGGTGAAGCGCTGGGATTGCGCTGCAATGCCTGCCTTTGCTGCGATACCAGCGTAGACGAGCTGCAGGCCATGGGCAAGGCACAGGTAAATATTGTGCTGGGCAACGAAGGCCTGGCCGCTGCCCAATACCTTGAAGAAAAGTTTGGCACGCCGTATGTTTATGCCGTTCCCCACGGCTACAGCGGCACCGTAAGCTTTTTGGAGCAGGTAGGCGCAGCGGTTGGCAAAGCTCCTGAGCCCATAGTGCTGATGCGCATCAAAATGAAGGAAAAGGGCATGTCCATGCTCAGCATGTTTGTCATGATGGGCGGCAGCAAGCCAAGGCAGGCCGCTGTCAAGGGTGATTATGACCTGGTGCAGGGTGTGAGCACTTTCCTGGCGCAGGCAGGCATCACCGTGACGCATAAAATGTGCGCGCACAGCCTGAAGGCCATCACCGAACCGGCGGCAGATGTAGAAGCCTACGCCGAGGAGGGCGAATGGCTGCAGGAAATACGTGAGCTGCGCGACAAGTTGCTTTTCGCGGATGACGTGGCGCTTACGCAGGCAGATAACAGCAACACTAAGGTGCTCATCAGCGCGCCGTTTATGAATGGCGTAGTGGCAACACACCTGCCGTTTATGGGCGAAAAGGGTGCTGATTTCCTGCTGGAGCAAATCCAGGGTTATTATCAAAAGTAAAGTTTAAAGCAAAAGGAGGACACTATCATGAAACAAATTCCTGTAATTTTTTGGACCGGTACCGGTAACACACAAATGATGGCTGACGCTATTGCGGAAGCAATTAACGCTGTCGGTGCGGAGGCTGTTGTAAAAAATGTCAGCGAAATCACTGCTGACGAGGCTGCAGGCTATGACGCTCTGGCACTGGGCTGCCCGGCAATGGGCGCAGAGGTGCTGGAGGAATGCGAATTCGAGCCGTTTTTCACCGAGCTGGAAGGCAAGCTGGCAGGCAAAAAGGTAGCGATCTTCGGCTCCTATGGCTGGGGCGGAAGCTACATGCAGGACTGGGAAGCACGCGTTAAGGATGCTGGCGCAACACTTGTAGCTGACGGCGTGTTGGCGCTGGGTGCTCCCGACGACGAAGCAATGGCTAAGCTGACGGAAGCAGGCAAGCTGCTTGCCGAATAAGGCTGAAGCAACACAAAAAACTGCCTTTCGATTTTCAGAAGGGCAGTTTTTTAGTGAAGCGCTTGCGTTATAGCAATTGGCAAATAACTTGCCTTGCGATATTATTTAAGAACACATCCTATTGACTTTATACCTGCTATATAGTGTAGACTGTATCATTATAAAATAAAGATTATCATGCTGCGGCAGCGTTTTACGCCGGGGACATCGGCAAAAGCTGCTGCCCGCGTTTTGGAATATATATGAATAGAGGATAGGAAAGCTTTATGTTCAAAACATTTCTCAGCTATTATAAACCGTATAAGGGTATTCTGCTCTTTCTCGTGATAGGCTCGCTGCTGCGTGCGCTGCTCGAGCTGTTCTTTCCCTATGTAGTGAAGCTGATGCTGGAACAGCAGCTGCCGCTTAAGAATCTGCCGCTGCTCCTTGAATGGTCGGCAGCACTGCTTGCCATGTATCTGGTAAACTTCGGCATGCATTTCAGCATCATCTACTGGGCGCAGTCCATGAGCTATTCCATGGAACGCGATATGCGCCGCGATTTATTCAGCCATCTGCAGAAGCTGTCCTTCGGCTTTTACGATAAAAACAAAAGCGGTCAGCTGCTTTCGCGCCTCACCAGCGATTTGAGCGAAATTAACGGCTTCGCAGGCAATGCGCCGATTGATCTTATCGTCTGTGGGCTGACGATGCTTGGCACGATGGTTATTCTGATTTACATGAATCCTATGCTGGGCAGCCTTATTGCCTTCCTGCTTCTGGTGAAGGCGGTGCATACCGTTTTCGTCAACCTGCGCATGAAAAAGGCCTTTTTTGCCAATCGTGTGGCAATGGGCGAGGTAACGGGCAAGGCTGCGGAAAGCATTAACGGCGTGCGTCTGATCAAGGCCTTTGCCGGTGAGCGCAGCGATATGGCGCAGTTTATGGAAAAGGCGGATGCCTATCTGAAAGTATGCAAAAAATCCTTCAAAATAACATCTTATTTCGTCGGCAGTATGATTTTCTTCAGCAACTTTATCAATGTGGCGATATTAGTAGTGGGCGGCCTGCTGATAAATCAGGGGCTGATGAGCTTCGGCGAGCTGGTGGCCTTCTTCCTCTACGTGGGCCTGTTTATGAAACCGCTGATGCAGCTTTTAGGCTTCATTCAGGTATATCAGCGCGGTATGGCAGGCTTCAAGCGTTTTTATGAGCTGCTGCAGGAAAAGCCCGAGATTACTGATGCACCGGATGCTAAAATTTGCCCGCCCTGCAAGAGGAACATCACCTTTGATAACGTCAGCTTTGCCTATGCGGACGGCAGACCTGTTATCCGCAACCTTTCGCTGAGCGTGGCAGCAGGTGAAACTGTGGCCTTTGTGGGCGCTACGGGAGCAGGCAAAACAACTATTGCCAGCCTTTTGCTGCGCTTTTACGAGCCTCAGAGCGGCAGAATTCTGCTGGACGGCTGCGATATCCGTGAATTTACGCAGGAATCGCTGCGCAGGCAAATCGGCCTGGTGCAGCAGGATGTCTTTCTCTTCGGCGACAGCGTGCGCTACAACATAGCCTACGCCAAACCGGATGCGACAGTGGACGAGGTGCAGACGGCAGCGAAGGCTGCGGCGGCGGATGAGTTTATCCGAAAGCTGCCTGCGGGCTACGATACCGAGGTGGGTGAGCGCGGCGTGAAGCTGAGCGGCGGCCAGAAGCAGCGCTTGGCGATTGCGCGTGTCTTCCTCAAAAATCCTCCGGTAGTAGTGCTGGATGAGGCTACAAGTGCGCTCGACAATATTACGGAGCAGCAGATACAAAAGGAGCTAGACGAGCTGGCGGTAGGACGCACCACGCTGATTATTGCGCACCGTCTTTCCACCATCCGTCATGCGGACAAGATTGTGGTGCTTGACGAGGGTGCTGTTGCGGAATGCGGCAGCCATGAGGAGCTGCTGGCGCGCAAGGGGCATTATTATGATTTGTATCAGAAGGATTAAAGCAGAGGCTTGCGGATGCAGGCGTACTGCAGAAGATAATAAAATAGCGCACGCTGTTGCTAAAGCGTGCGCTGAGAATACAGAAAACCCATGTCTTGCCGATTTCGGCGGGACATGGGTTTTAGTGCTTTGTGTTTATTTTTGTATTAGGCTTGCTTTACGTGCTTAAACCTCTTTCTTCAGCTTCTCCACATCAGCGAGAGATAAATTTGTAAGTTCAGCGATAACCTCGAGAGAATAGCAACCTTTAGCCAGCATGAGCTTAGCAACTTTAAGTTTATGTTCAGCTTCGCCCCTAGCAAGACCGATAGCTTCGCCTTCAACAAGGCCTACGTCTTTGCCTTCAGCAATACCTTCACGCCGTTCGTCTAACAAACGAGCTTCCATAAGCATATATTCTCGCCTCACTTTCGTATCGAGTTTCAAATAGCTGATTTCATTATCAATCTGCTTGGTGAAATCAGTAGTTACAATGTGATTGTTTACATAATCATAAAAGCTTTTGAGATCCTTAGAGATTTCGCCATGCGTACCCTTAGTGTTCAAAATCATGGTGGTTGCTTTATCCGGAAGCTCCGGCTCCAAATCCTCCAGGCAGCGCTTTTTAAAAGTATAGACATAATTACCATTTTCAAAGAAATCAAAAATACAGATGAAAATGATGAAGGTCGGCGGCAATAGGTCATAAGGCTGGCCTGCCTGCAGCAAATCAAAATCAAGCAGCGCCTGATAATAGCGCGAGCGTTTGGGCAGAACGAAAGCTTTGGTTTGGGGATTCTTTTTGTTTTTTACCTGCATTTCCAGATTATAGTGTGTGTTTTTATCGTCCGCTACGATGATATCAAGGCGGATGCCGCGACTGGTGTACTCAGGCTCAAGCGTCTTTTCTGCCTCAATGTAGTTAATGTCAGCAATTTCTATCTGCAGCAGTTCCTCCAGCAGATGCTTGCAGATGCGTTTGCGTGACATAACCTTTTTGAAGATGAAGTCGCTTTGAATCGTCATGTTTGCAAATTTTGTTGCCAGGTCTTGCATGGTTTTTCTTCTTTCATTTTAACACAGATGCAATAAAAAATACATAAGCAGCGCAAAAACAAAAAAAGAGCAGTACCCTGACGATAAAAAAATCGTCAGTTTGTACTACTCTTAGAATGTACCAGATAAATGTCCTTGCTTAAGCTTCTGCAGAAAATGCATCTGCAGGATATACTGCTTATTTAATTGTCCGCAGGTAAATGAACTTGATGCGTAAGATTACTTGCGGTTTTGAAGAAATTAGTTTAAGTTTACTTGAAATACAGGGGAATGTCAAGGGAGAACAAGACTTGTGCCTGCTGAAATTTTCAGCAAGGCAGTTTTTTTATAAACACTATAATCTCAGCTCTATTCTGCTTTAACCTTAAACACAATTGCATACAGCACCGGCAGTACCACCAGCGTCAGCAGCGTTGCACCTGTCAGGCCGCAGGCAATAGCTACAGCCATTGCATTCCAGAACTGGCTGGCGAACATCGGAATCAATCCCAGTACCGTAGTGAAAGCCGCCAGCATAATCGGACGGAAACGCACAATCGCCGATTCCGTAATCGCCTTGGCAGGCTCCATCCCGGCATCAAGATGCTGCTGAATCTGGTCAACCAGCACCATACTGTTACGGATAATTGTACCGGTGAGCGCCAGAATACCCAGCTCCGCCATAAAGCCCAAAGCGGAATTGAACAGCAGCAGGCCGAAGATAACGCCGATTATACCCATCGGCGCCGTCAGCATAATAACCAGCAGCTTGCGGATATCCTGCATCTGCAGCATAATCAGAACGACAATCAGCAGCAGCATCAGCGGTATCGGCTTCATCAGATAATTCAAGGTATCGTTGCTGTCCTCCAGCGAACCGCCGACCTCGATGCTCATGCCGGCAGGCAGCTCCTTGCGCAGAGGCTCCAGCTCCTTATACACCTGCTTGGTAACATCGTTGCCGGTAACGCCGTCAACAATACCGCCGTTGACGGTAATTGTAGGACGCAGGTTGCGGCGCCAGATGATATTGTCCTCGCTGGTGTAATCAAGATGCGCGATTTGAGACAGAGGCACAGCACCCTGGCTCGTAGGAATGGAAATAGTTTCCAGCTGCGAAATATCTGCGCGCTGGTCAGGCTGCAGGCGGAAAACGATACCAATCTGCTGGTCGCCCTCCAGATAGGTTGCTACGGTATAACCGGATACCTGAGCCTGCAGAGCGTTGGCCACAGTCTGACGTGTGAGTCCCATTTGCAGCAGCTTGTCATTGTCGACCTTCAGCTTAACGGCGTTGGTCTGCTCCAGCCAGTCAAGACGTGTCATGTTGACGTAGGGATTAGCGGCCATCACCTTGCGCACCTTCTGCGCATATTCCTTAACCTGCGCATCGCTGTTGCCGCTGACGCGGATCATAACAGGATAGGGAGCAGGCGGACCGAGCGGAATCGAGCGGGAGTAAACTATAGCCTCCGGTAAATGCTCGGCAGCAAGCTCGCTGATGCGCTTCTCCAGTTTTTTGCGGTCTTCAACGCTTTTGGCAACAACTACGAGCTGTGCATAGTTATCACGCGGCTGTACCGGGTCGATTACCAGCACAAAGCGCGGTGCGCTTTCGCCTACGTAGGTGGAAACGTGGTCTAATTCTTTATCGTCTTTAATCAGATTCGTCAGCTTGCGTGCTGCGGCATCTGTAGTTTTAATCGAACTGCCTTCAGGCATATTAAGCTCTACCAAAAGCTCCGGACGTACGGAGGCGGGGAAAAATTCCTGGCTGACGAAGCGCAGCATGAACATGGAAAGGCCCAGCATCGCCAAGGTAATGCCGATAACCGTAATGCGGTGTCCCAATGCCCAGTGCAGCAGCTTGCGGAAGGCGCGGTAGAAGCAGTTGTCATAAGATTCCTGCTTGATAACTGTAGGACGTATCCATTCATAGCCCAATACCGGTGCCAAGGTTGCGGAAACAAGCCAGGACAGCATCAGGGTTACGGTCATAACCGGGAAAAGGCTGTAGGCAAATTCCGAAGCGCTGGCCTTGGAGAAGGCAATCGGCATGAAGCCGAGGCAGGTAATGGTGGTGCCTGTCAAAAGCGGCCAGGCGCAGGTTTTGAAGGCATAGGAGGCTGCTTCCTTACGAGGCATGCCTTCGGACATTTTTACTTCCATCAGCTCAACGACGACGATGGCGTCATCGACCAGCATACCAAGGGAAACAACCAGTGCGCCTAGGGATACCTTATGCAAATCGATGCCCAAAGCGAACATTGCGCAGAAGGAGCCTAACAAAATCAGCGGAATGCAGCAGGAAATTACGTAACCGCTGCGGCGTCCGAGCGTCATCAGGCTGACTACCAGCACGATGATAATTGCCTCGTAAAGGCTTTCGGAGAATTCGCTGATGGATTTTTTTACTACCTCAGGCTGATTGGCAACCTGATTAAGCTCCAATCCGAGCGGCAGCTCCTTTTGGATGCGGGCGATTTCCTTGGCCAGATTTTCACCGAGCTTGATGTTATCGCCGCCGTCCTCCATAGAAAGAGCAATGCCGACTGCGGGCTTGCCGTTATAGTACATCATTGTTTCCGGCGGGTCTGCATAACCGCGGGTGATGGTTGCGATATCGCCCAAGCGGAAGACACGGCCGTTGGCATTGATGGGGATGGCAGCAATATTTTCCACGCTGTCGGGGCTGCCGGTAATGCGCAGGTAGGAGTTGGCTGTGTCGGCCTCAATCATACCGCTGGCATTGACCGAGGTCTGTGCTTTGATAGTGTTGGCAATACTGTTGATATCCAGTCCCAGCTGTGCCAGCTTGGCAGTTTGCATCTGCACGAAGATTTTCTCCGGCTGCACGCCCACCAGCTCAACCTTTTTGACATCAGGCACGCTGAAGAAGTCGAGCTTGATTTTTTCGGCGTATTTACGCATATCCTCATAGGTGAAGCCGTCACCGGTAATTGCGTAGATATTGCCGTAAACGTCATCAAAACGGTCGTTATAAAAGGGGCCTACGGTACCCGAAGGCAAGTCCTTTTTGCCGTCATTGACGATGTTGCGCAGCTCCAGCCAGCGCTGACGTACCGTGTTGCCGGCAACCTCATCCTTGAGCGCTACCGTAATAACGCAGACACCGGGGCGCGAATAGCTGGTGATTTTCTTAACCTGCGGCAGACTTTGAATCTGCTTTTCCAAAGTATTTGTCAGATGCATTTCTACATCCTTGGCGCTGGCACCGGGCCAGGCTGCGGATACTACCATCTGCTTGACGGCAAAGCTGGGGTCCTCGCTGCGTCCGAGCGATTTAAAGGAAAACATACCCATAATCAGCACAAGCACAGCGAAGAAGTAAACTAACTGGCGATGGTTAATAGCCCATTCTGCCCAGTTGGCATGATGCTTTTCGTTGTTTGACATCAGATATCACCGCCTTTGGTCAGACGTACCTGTTGGTTATCGACAAGCTTGCTGAGGCCGGCGGTTATCAGAATATCACCCTTGTTTAAGCCGCCTGCCAAACGTACGTTGTTGCCTACGTAGCCGGCAACCTTAACGTCCTGCAGCACAGCGCGGTTATTGCGCACCAGCCAGACCTGAGTCTTGCCGTTTACCTGATACAGTGCGGTAGCAGGAATAACAATCTCGTCCTCGGACGCCGCAGCGTCCTTAAAGCTGACCTTGGCAGTCATGCCGAGCTTGGCTGCTGCAGGCAGCTGCGGCACAGCAACGCGCACCTTATAGGTACGTGTAATGCTGTCGGCAATAGGCGAAATTTCGCGGACAGTGCCCTTCGCCGTAACATCTGGAAGCGCCCAGAAGCTGATTTCCGCCTGCTGGCCGACGCTCAGCTTGACGTTTTCCGGCACGTTAATCTGGATTTCACGTTCACCGCTGTGCACGATGGTGACCATCGGCGTACCGGCTGCCGTTACCTGGCCTGCTTCACCGGTGATGGCTGCCACAACGCCGTCGGCATCACTCGTCAGCTGCGTGTAGCTCAGCTGGTTGCCGCTGGCGTTGGCGTTGGCCTGTGCCTGACGCAGCGCAGCATTGGCTGCCTCCAGCTGGGTGTTGTACTGGTCGCGCGTTGCTTCGCTCACAGCACCGCCGGCATATAGCTTGTTAAAGCGTGCCGCATTGTCGGCCGCCAGCTTTTGGTTGGCAATGGCAGATGCCAGCTGTGCATTGGCTGCTTCTACGCTTTGGTTTACATCCTTCGGATCAATCGTCATCAGAATCTGGCCGGCGTGTACCCGGTCGCCTACGTTGACAAGACGGGAAGCGATTCTGCCGGCAGTCTGGAAGGCCAGCTGGCTTTCATAACGTCCGCGCACCTCGCCGGGATATACGGTGGAGGAATCGGCAATGCTTTCGCCAATCGTCATAGTCCGGACGATGGGGATGTAGTTTGCCTCCTGTGGCTTATGCATAATACTGCTGTAAAGCTGCCAGCCTGCGGCTGCCAGTACGACAACGGCAGCTCCGGCAACAAGTTTCTTTTTATCAGGAAGTTTGGGAAGTTTTTCCATAATAGACTGCATGATTTAACAGCTCCCTTGCAGAATAATGTTATTGTTGTAAAATTTTTAATCGTTCAATTAAATTATAGGTTCTAATGTAGAGAGCGTCAAGCAACAAAGTTGTAAACAAAAATAAAGCTGCCGGAAAGCAGCTTTATTTGAGGAATATATTTATTTTTTGCTAAGCGATGCAAGGTAGGTGTTGAGCGCCTGCAGCAGATAATCAAGCTCTGCGCCGTTTTTGAAATTGCCCAGCTCGCAGATATGGCTGTGCATCAGAAAGAAGAACATGATAATACCTTCCAGTGTGAAGGCAACGTGGGTTGCTTTGATATCCGCAACGATTTCGCCGCAGGCAATCGCTTCCTCAACCAGCTCGGTCATGAACTGATGGATGCGGTACAGCTTGCTGCGCACGTAGTTTTCAAACATGGGCTGTGGAGTCAGCAGCTCGCGGTAAATCAGATGAATGTTGTAAGGGTTCTGCTGCTGCATTTCGGCAATGCCGTCTACATAGGTACGCAGCTTGGTAAGCGGGGAACCTGGCTGCTGACGGATTTTGTCCTGCAGCTTCAGAAATTTTTCGGCCTCGGTATATAAAACCTCCTGATATAAATTCTTTTTGCCGCCGAAATAATAGGAAATCAACGCGCTGTTGACGCCGCTGGCAACAGAAATCTGCTTGATGGACACGGCAGCGAAGCTGTCCATGGCAAACAGCTTGGTTGCGGCTTCAAGAATTTTATCAGCAGAATTGAGATTAGGACTTTCATCTATCATATAACGTAATACCTCGTTGGAATAAATAATGTATGAATATATTATACACGATTTGGGCGCAGATGTAAGCTGATTTTGTTAAAAAAGTGATATTATGAAAATATCTTGTTAAATATGAAAATTTTGTTCGTTAATATGTTGGCTGTGTACTGGTTTTCTGCTATAATAAAAAAATAACGGAGGTCAGTATAGAAAAAATGAATACATTGGCTATAGCTTTGATGATTGTCATAGCTCTGCTGCTGGCAGGTGTGATAATATTATTGATACAGGGACGCCCTAAGGCGGACATGACGGCGCAGCGGCTGGAGCTTTTGGAGCGCAGGCTTGCGGAAAGCATGTACGACCTGCGCGGCGAGCAGAGCACACTGGCGCGGGCGGCGCGCTTGGAAAACCAGGCGGCGAGCGACAGGCTGAGCGAACAGATTGACAAGCGCGTGGCGCGTCTGGCGGATATGACGGACCAGAACCTGGAGCGCATCCGCATGACTGTGGACGAGCGCCTTAATAAATCGCTGGAGCAGAAGTTCGCGCAGGTCAACAAATGCCTGGGCGAGGTACACCAGTCACTGGGACAGATGCAGAGCCTTTCCTGCGGTGTGGATGAGCTGCGGCGCGTTCTTTCGAACGTCAAGGTGCGCGGTACCTGGGGCGAAATGCAGCTTGGCAATATCCTCAAGGATATTCTTGACCGTGCAAGATATGTAGAAAATGCAGAGGTGCGTCCGCACAGCGGCCTACGCGTGGAATATGCTTTGCGCTTGCCGGGGCAGCGGGAGCAGGAGGTGCTGCTGCCGATTGATGCCAAGTTTCCGCTGGAGGATTACCAGCGCCTGCAGCAGGCGCGTGAGGCCGGTGATACGCAGGCGGCGGATGCGGCGGCAAAGCAGCTGGAGCGACGCTTAAAGAGCGAAGCGAAGGATATCTGCGAAAAATATATCTGTCCGCCGTATTCGACGGATTTTGCCGTGATGTATCTGCCGAGCGAGGGCCTGTTTGCGGAGGCTTTGGCCTTGCCGGGACTGGCCGAAGAGCTGCAGCTGAAGTTCAGAGTGTGCGTGGCGGGGCCGACGACGCTGGCAGCGCTGGTGAACAGCCTGCAGCTGGGCTTCCGTACCTTGGCGGTGCAGCAGCGTACTACCGAGGTGTGGCAGCTGCTGAACAAGGTTAAGCAGGAGCTTGCCGGCCTGGAAACAGCCCTTGATAAAACAGCTAAAAAGCTGGAGGAGGGGCAGAACGCTCTGCATACCACCAAGCGCTATACAGCACGTTTGCAGAAGCAGCTGGATGCTGTGCAGCTGTTAGATGAGGAAGATAAGCATGACAAAGAATAATGAGCCTCATCACTATAAAAAGCCGCCGCTGTGGGTGCAGATATTATTGTGGGCCTACGGCTTTATGTGGCTGAATATGGTTTTTGTTACGGGCTTAAACAGCCTGTATCTCGGTTATATAGATTATGACAGCGGCAGCATTGCCTTCGCCATGACCTGTGGCTTTTGGCTGATTTTCAAATATTTGCCGCGCTTGCTTTAAGAGGGGGAATTACAATGGAGCAATGGGATATTTATGACCGTGAACGCCGTCTTACCGGACGGAAGATGAAGAAAAATGACTGGATACTGCAGGACGGCGAGTATCATCTGACGGTGCTTGGCGTTGTGCGCAACACAGACGGACGCTTTCTGATTACCAGACGCGTGCTGACGAAGGCCTGGGCTGCCGGCTGGTGGGAGGTTCCCGGCGGTGCGGTGCAGGCGGGTGAAAGCTCACGCGAGGCTGTGAACCGCGAGGTGTGGGAGGAAACCGGTCTTGATGTTTCTGCCTGCGCAGGCGGACCTGCGCTGACCTATCACCGTGAGAATCCGGGCGAGGGCGATAATTATTTCGTCGACTGCTATCTTTTTACGCTGCCCTTTGCACCGGAGCAGGTAAAAATCCGCCCTAATGAGGCACTGGAATACAAGCTGGCGACCTTGGAGGAAATTCAGGAGCTGGCGCAACAGGGAATCTTTTTGCATTATGACAGTATTAAGGATGTTTTTGCAAAATAAAGCTGTATGTCGGCGTTTGCTGTTGAAAAAACACAGCCGGCGTGGTAAAATATTATGGTAAATGCTTAAATAAATATGGCAAAGAGAAAGTTTGGAGGAATTTACAATGTCAGGACATTCTAAATGGGCGAACATTAAACATAAAAAAGGCAAGGCTGACGCTCTGCGCGGCAAAATCACTACTAAAATCAGCCGTGAAATCACTATTGCCGTTCGTATGGGCGGTGCAGATCCTACCGGTAACATGAAGCTGAAGCTGGCTCTGTCCAAGGCTAAGGCTAACAATATCCCTAAAGACAACATTCAACGTGCAATCCAAAAGGGTGCAGGTGCTCTGGAAGGCCAAAGCTTCGAAGAGATTACCTATGAAGGCTACGGTCCTGCAGGCGTTGCTATGATGGTCAGCTGCCTGACCGATAACCGTAACCGTACCGCTGCCGATGTACGTCACGTATTCTCTAAGCACGGCGGCAACCTGGGTGCCAGCGGCTGCGTAAGCTACATGTTCAAACAAAAAGGTATCTTCGCAGTTAGCGCCGAAACCGGTGTGAGCGAGGATGATCTGATGATGATCGCTCTGGATGCAGGTGCTGAGGATATCAAGAGCAGCGAAGACGGCTTCGAAATTATCACCGATCCGGCTGCTTATGACGATGTAGAAAAGGCTTTGGCTGATAACAATATTGAAGTTGCAATGTCCGAAATCACCATGGTTCCCGATACTATGGCTGAGCTGTCCGGTGAGGATGCCGAAAAGGTTCAGAAGATGCTGGACGCATTGGATGATTGCGATGATGTACAAGACGTTTACACCAACGCTGACTTGCCGGAAGACGACGAGGAATAATATTATTATTACGAAGTAACTGCAATGTGCGCGAAGCATAGTTGCAGAAAGGAAAGCAGGCAGTTGATGTCTGCTTTCTGTTTTTTGAGAGGTTTTTTATGCTGGTTTTAGGAATTGACCCCGGTACCGCCATCTGCGGTTATGGCTTGGTAGATATGACCGGAAACCGTCTGCGCCCCGTTTTTTACGGCTCGGTGCTGACGTATAAGGATATGCTGCCGGAGCTGAGGCTAAAGAAGATTTACGATGATATTTCGGATATTATCGATCACTTCAAGCCGGATCTGCTGAGCATCGAAAAGCTGTTTTTCAACCGCAACGTGACTACTGCGATTCCTGTAGGACAGGCACGCGGCGTTGTGCTTTTGGCTGCGGCCAACAAGGGACTGCCGGTGATGGAATTTACGCCGATGCAGATTAAGCTGTCGGTAGTAGGCACAGGCAGTGCGACGAAGGAGCAGGTTATCTATATGGTAATGCATCTGCTCAATATCCGCGAAAAAATTAAACCGGATGATACGGCCGATGCGCTGGCAGCGGCAATCTGCGGCATCAATACTGCGTCTACGCGCAGATGGCAGGAGGGCAGATAAATGATAGGTTCATTGAAGGGAACTGTTGACAGCCTGGGCATAGACAACTGCATAATCGAAACGGCAGGCGGCGTAGGCTACCGTGTTTTCATGCCGGCGGCACAGCTTGCTCAGCTGACGCAGGGTGCCTCTGTACGCCTGCACATCCACACCGCAGTACGCGAGGATGCCATTGTTCTTTACGGCTTTTTGAGCCGGGAATATTATGACCTCTTTGAACTGCTGCTGACTATCAGCGGCGTAGGTCCCAAGATGGCTTTGGGTATTTTATCCGCAGTTAAGCCTGATGCCTTTTATCTGGCGGTGCAGAGCCGTGATATCAAGGTGCTCACCAAGCTGCCCGGTATCGGCAAAAAGACGGCGGAGCGATTGCTGCTGGAATTGAAGGACAAGGTCGGACCCGTAGCCGCCGAAAGTGCTGACAGCTTCGGCGAAGCAGTAGCTGCCGGAGGCAGCGGTGCTGTAGCGGAGGCTATCGAAGCACTTGCTTCCCTTGGCTACAGCAACAGCGAGATTATGCCCGTAATCAAGAAAATCGAAGGCGCAGAAACCAAGACGAGCGAGGAAATTCTGAAGCAGGCCTTAAGGCTGATGATGAAGTAATTTTCCGCAGATAAATCGTCTGGCGGTATTTGAGCCTGTAGCAGTAGGCTGCAAAAGGCTTGCTAGGAGGAACTTATGGAATTTGATGATAGAATTATTGCCGGGGCGGAACAGGAAGCAGATGGCTGGCAGTACAGCCTGCGTCCGCGTCTGTTAAATGAATATATAGGTCAGACGCAGGTCAAGGATAATCTGTCTATTTTCATTAAGGCTGCCGCTGCCCGCCACGAAGCGCTGGACCATGTGCTGCTGTTCGGGCCTCCGGGCCTGGGCAAAACTACGCTGGCCAACATTATTGCCAATGAGCTTAATGTCAACATCCGCGTTACCAGCGGACCGGCGATTGAACGTCAGGGAGATTTGGCAGCAATCTTAACCAACCTTGGCGACAATGATGTACTTTTTATTGACGAAATCCACCGCTTGTCCAAGACCGTAGAGGAAATCCTGTATTCCGCTATGGAGGATTTTGCGTTAGATATTATTATCGGCAAAGGTCCTGCGGCACGCAGTGTGCGTCTGGACCTGCCGCATTTTACGCTTATCGGCGCTACCACGCGTCTGGGAGCGATAGCAGCGCCTTTGCGGGACCGCTTCGGCGTACAGTGCTGCCTGGAATTTTACAAGCCGGAGGAGCTGCAGTTTATTATTACGCGTGCAGCGGAAATCCTGAATGTAAAAATCGACAAGGAAGGCGCCATGGAAATTGCCCGCCGCAGCAGAGGCACGCCGCGTATCGCGAACCGTCTGCTGAAGCGTGTGCGCGATTTCGCTCAGGTGCTGGGCGTGGAGGTTATCGACCGTCAGCTGGCAGACGAAGCGCTGGCTAAGCTGGAGGTTGACCGCTACGGCTTCGACCGCAACGACCGCAAAATTTTGACGACCATCGTCAAAACCTTCGGCGGCGGTCCTGTCGGCATCGAAACAATTGCTGCAGCCGTAAGCGAGGAGTCCTCAACCATTGAGGATGTAATCGAGCCGTATCTGATGCAGCAGGGAATGCTGAACCGCACCTCGCGCGGACGTATGGCAACACGCGAAACCTATAGATATCTGGGAATACCGTTTCCCGAAAATCAGTAAAGCAGCTTAGCTGTTCAGGAGGAAAAATGAAATTATTATTACACGCCTGCTGCGGTCCCTGTGCCTGCTACCCTACGGAGCAGCTGACGGCGGCGGGAACAGATTTTGATATTTTGTTTTTTAATCCTAACATTCATCCGTACAAGGAGTTCAAGCACAGGCTGAGCACCCTGCGGGAGTTTTGTGAGAAGAAGCGCTACAATCTTATTATCGACAAAAGCTATCCGATAGAGGAATGCATCCGCGGTATGCTGTCAGAGCCTACCGTGCGCTGTGCCTTCTGCTACCGTATGCGCCTGCGCTACGCAGCGCAGTTTGCCAAAGAAAACGGCTACGATGCCTTTTCGACTACGTTGCTCGTCAGCCCCTATCAGCGCCATGAGCTGATAAAAAAGGAGGCGGAGGCGGCAGCGGCGGAGTTCGGTATTCCGTTCTATTACGAGGATTTCCGCGTCGGCTACCAGCGCGGCGTGGATATCAGCCTGGAGCTGGGGCTGTATCGCCAGCAGTACTGCGGCTGTGTCTTCAGCGAGCGTGACCGCTACGAAATCCGCAAAAAGCCCAAGGCGGAAGCAACGCAGGATAAGTTTGTGGTTGTAAGCAAAAATATTAAAATGGTGACCAGATAAAGGCTGCAAGCTATCGAGGAAAAGTATATGCTTAGAAAATTACTGATACTGTCTGTACTGTTATTTACTTTTATATTTGCCTCTGCTGCGGTAGCCGCCGAGCAAATCCGCATAGGAATTGTGGTGGGGCAGGCAACGGCAGAGCTGAGCTGTGAGGATGAATTCACAGTGCGTGATTCATCGGGCAAAACTACTACGATGCCCAAGGGAAAATATTTCATCCATGCGCAGCAGGGAAAGCTTTTCTTTGATGATAACAATGAATTTGGTAATGAAGCGTTTGTTGCTACGGCGGCAGGCAAAAGCTCACCGCAAATCAATAAACGCAGTTATAAAGGGGATTTTCAGCTGCAGGCCGAGCAGGGTAATAAGCTACTGGTAGTCAACAGACTGCCGCTGGAGGATTATCTGGCGAGCGTGCTGCCTGCCAAAACGATGTCCGTATGGCCTGATGAGGTTATCAAGGCACAGGCGGTTGCTGCCCGCAGCTATGCTATGTATAAAATGCAGCACAGCGACAAGACTTATGCTTTGCTTGCAACCGACAGGGAGCTGCCTTACGGAGGTACCGGCAAGCGCATTGAAAAGTATGCTGTTACGAAGCTGATTCAGGCGACGAAAGGACAGTATCTTGCTGATGCTTACGGTCGGGCGATTGAAGCTGTCACTACTTCAAGCAGCGGCGGCAGAACCGAAAGCGCGCTGAATCTGCGCGGTACTGCCGTAAGCTATCTGCAGTCGGTAGAGGATTACGACAGCGACAGCCCGGAATATACCTGGGAAAGCCGCATTGCTCCGGTGCTTTTGGAAAGTCTGGCAGCACAGCGCGGTTATACCACCGGCAAGCTGACGAGCATACGTCTGTCCCCGCTTGATGATGCAGGTGTTGACAGAACGCCCACGGGACGGGTAAAATATATTATCCTTTCGGGTGAGGCCGGTGCTGCCAAAATCAGCGGCAGTGAGCTGCAGGACCTGTTAGGCTTGAACAGTACCTTATTTGATATCGAAACCGGTACGCCGGTACCGGAAACGCTCAAGGTGCCTATCGAAGATCATTACGGTATGGAAATAGGCAGCAAGGATATAGGCATCAAGGTCAATGAGTCGAAAAAGCCCGTCTGGAAAAATTTAGTATGCAGCTACCATTTGTTGGGCGGCGGCAAGGAAGAAAAAATTATTTTCCACGGCAAGGGGAAAGGCTCCGGCCTCGGTTTGAGTGCCTGGGGGGCGCGCGGTATGGCTAACGCCGATGCCAAGGCTACCTATAAAACGATTCTGGCACATTATTATCCCGGAACTCAGCTTGTCCGTTAGCAGGAAGCTATGTGTCCTGTAATATATAAGAAAAGAGAGAATTTTGCATGTTAGTAACTGATTTTGATTATGATTTGCCACAGGAGCTTATTGCTCAGCATCCTATGGAGCCGCGCGACCATTCGCGCCTGCTGGTTGTTGACAAAAAGACCGGTGAAATTGAGCATAAGCATTTTTATGATCTGGTAAATTATCTTAAGCCCGGCGATGTGCTGGTGTTTAACGATACCCGCGTTATTCCCGCGCGCCTGCACGGCACGAAGGATACCGGTGCCCATGTCGAGGTATTTCTGCTGACCCGCAGAGATGCAACCGACTGGGAGGTTCTGGTGCGCCCCGGTAAAAAGCTGCAGGTTGGTGCCAAGATTAACTTCAGCGATGAATTGAGCTGCGAGGTTATTGAGCACACCGACTTCGGCGGACGCGTAGTACGCTTTAAGTATGACGGTATCTTCGAAGAAATTCTTGATCGTCTGGGCGAAACTCCTCTGCCGCCGTATATCACGGCACCGCTGGAGGATAAGGAGCGTTATCAGACTGTTTATAACCGTGAGCGCGGCAGTGCTGCCGCTCCGACTGCAGGCCTGCACTTTACCAAGGAGCTGCTGCAGAAAATCAAGGAAATCGGCTGCGAAGAGGTTTTTGTAACGCTGCATGTAGGCCTTGGTACCTTCCGCCCCGTAAGCGAGGCGAAGATTGAGGACCACAAGATGCATAAGGAGTTCTACACCGTATCGCAGGAGGCTGCGGATGCAGTAAATAAGGCGAAGGCCGAAGGCCGCCGTATTATTGCGGTTGGCACTACGGCAGTACGCACTCTGGAGGCTGCGGGCGCTGACGGTCAGCTGCACGCTGGCAGCAGCTGGACGAATATCTTCATCTACCCCGGTTACAAATTCCGTCTGGTGGATGACCTCGTAACCAACTTCCATCTGCCGCAGAGCACGCTGCTGATGCTGGTAAGCACTCTGTCTACCCGTGAGATTATGCTGCAGACCTACAAGAAGGCGGTTGAAGAAAAATATCGCTTCTTCTCCTTTGGCGATGCCATGTTTATTACAGACCTCAATAAATAAGATTTTTTGCCTTCGCCGCAAAGCCGAAGGCGCTGATAAATATTTTTAGGAGTTGCATATGACTAAACACGCAGTAACCTACGAACTAATTAAAGAATGTCCGCGCAGCGGTGCGCGTCTTGGCCGCTTGCATACGCCGCATGGTACCTTTGAAACTCCGATGTTTATGCCTGTAGGCACACAGGCAACGGTAAAAACTCTGGCACCGGAAGAGCTGTACGATATGGGTAGCCAGGTTATTTTGTCGAATACCTATCATCTGTTTTTGCGTCCCGGTCACGAGCTGGTGCGCAAGGCAGGCGGTCTGCACAAGTTTATGAATTATAAACGCGGTATGCTTACCGACAGCGGCGGCTTCCAGGTATTCAGCCTGGGCGCTATGCGCAAAATCACCGAAGAGGGCGTAATGTTCCGTTCGCATATCGACGGCAGCAAGCAGTTCCTTTCGCCGGAGGTTTCTACTCAGGTGCAGGAGGCATTGGGTGCTGATATCGCGATGGCCTTTGATGAATGCATCCCGTATCCCGCCGATTTTGATTATGCCAAGCGTTCTACCGAGCGTACCACACGCTGGGCCAAGCGTTGTCTGGAAACTCATACGCGTGAGGATCAGTCCATGTTCGGTATCGTGCAGGGCGGTATGTATCCCGAGCTGCGCCGCATGAGCGTACAGCAGCTGACAGAGCTTGACTTCGCCGGCTACGGTATCGGCGGTCTGTCCGTAGGCGAGCCTAAGTCGATGATGTACGATATCCTTTCACATACCACCGAGCTGATGCCGAAGGATAAGGCACGTTATCTGATGGGCGTAGGCACTGCAGACTGCATTGTAGAGGCAGTAAACCTTGGCGTTGATATGTTTGACTGCGTATTTCCGACACGTGTTGCCAGAAATGGCACCGCTATGACGCACACCGGCCGTCTGGTAGTACGCAACGCAACCTACGCTGAGGATTTCCGTCCGATTGAGGAAGGCTGCGACTGCTATGCCTGCCGTAACTTCAGCCGTGCTTATATCCGCCATCTGTTCAAGGCAGAGGAGATTTTCGGTCTGAGACTCTTGTCTATTCACAATCTGCATTTCCTGCTGCATTTTGCCAAGGAAATACGTGAGGCTATCGCTAATGACTGCTTCCCTGAGTTCCGCGAAAGATTCTTAGAAAATTATCGTTGATAACAAGGATTTTTCCGATTTACAGAGAATATATAAAAGTGGTATAAATAAACTGAACTATTGCATACTAAAATGTTTGCAAGAGGAACCTGCAAATATGTCCGAATTTGCGGGAAGTGATAAAATGTGGAGGTGTTCAATATGCAAGGTGGAGATACAATGGCTTTGCTCAATTCTCTCTGGCCCTTCTTTTTAATGGGCGGCATATTCTATTTCATGCTCTGGAAACCCCAGAAAAAAGAGCAGCAAAAAAGACAGGATTTGTTAAACAGCCTGAAGGAAGGCGACGAAATCATTACCATTGGCGGTATCTATGGTAAGATTACCGCTATTTCCGAAAAACGCGTTAAGGTAGAGGTTGCCGAAGGCGTAGTAATCGAAATGGCGCGCAATGCTGTCAGCGGTTTCCAAAACCCCGCTAAAAATTCCTGATGGTGATTGCAGAAGAAAAAGTTGAGCTGCGCAAGTATTTTAAAAGGCTGCGGTCGCAATTGACCGCAGAGCAGGCTGCTTCCGGCAGTCTGCTGACTGCCAGTCAGATACTGGCCTGTGATGCATATCGCAAAGCGAACTGCATCATGGGCTATTTGGCTTTCGGAAATGAGCTGTCTGTAGACCTGGTTCTGCAGCAGGCCTTGGCCGACGGCAAGACTGTTGCCGTGCCGCTGGTGCAGTCGGCAACGGAGATGGCTCCTGTTCAGCTGGAAAACATGCTGGAGTTTGAGCTTGACCGTTACGGCATCCGCAGCGTCCGCCAACCGGCGAAGCTGCTGCAGCCGCAGCAGCTTGACCTTGTACTGGTGCCCGGAGTGGCCTTCGGCCGCGACGGCAGCAGACTGGGGATGGGCGCGGGTTATTATGACCGTTTTCTGCCGCAGGCGGAAAACGCATTGCTCATGGGCATCGCTTACGATGCTTTTATTCAGCCGAATCTGCCGCGGGATGAATTTGACGTGCTTGTACAGCTTTTAGCAAGTGAAAGCGGGATTACCACTCTCAGTCCGCTTAGCTTATAAATTAAATCCAGTTAATCCAAAAAAATCTTAAGGAGGAAGTTATTTTGCGTTGGAATGAATTCGGGAAATTTCTGATTGTCGCTTTGGCGATTATCGGCGGTTTCTGCGTATACATCTCGCCTCTGGCTAATTCCATTAAACAGGGCTTGGATCTGCAAGGTGGTACTCATGTAGTTTTACAGGCTGTGGATACGCCGGAACTTAAGGTTGACGATGACGCTGTCAACCGCAGTGTAAAGGTTATTGAGCGTCGTGTAAATGAGTTGGGCCTGACCGAGCCTGTTATTCAGCGTCAGGGCAAGGACCGTATTATTGTTGAGCTGCCGGGCGTAAAGGATCCTGAAAAGGCTATTGCTATGCTGGGCCGTACCGCTATGCTGCAGTTCAAGGATGAAAGCGGCAAGGTTGTTCTCACAGGCAGTGACCTGAAGGACGCTAAGGCACAGGTTTCCCAAGGGAATCAGGCTGTAGTAGGTCTGGAATTTAATGATGAGGGCGGCAAAAAATTTGCTGACCTTACTGCCCGCAATGTAGGCAAAAAAATCGCTATCGAGCTTGACGGCCAGGTACTGACCGCTCCTGTAGTACAGGAAGCTATCACCGGCGGCCATGCACAGATTTCCGGCTCCCGTAACGTTGAGGAAGCCGAGCATCTGGCAATCCTGCTGCGCAGCGGCAGTTTGCCGGTTAAAATCGAAGTTATGGAAAACCGTACCGTTGGCCCTACCCTCGGTCAGGATTCCAAAGACAAGAGTGTTAAGGCCTTCAGCATCGGTATCATCGGCGTATTTGTATTTATGCTGCTGTTCTACCGTCTGGCAGGTGTAGTTGCGGACATTGCTCTGCTGCTGTACGTAATGCTGCTGCTTTTGGTAATGCGTTATCTGGGTGCAACACTGACACTGCCCGGTATCGCAGGTATTATCCTGTCTGTCGGCATGGCGGTTGACGCCAACGTACTGATTTTCGAACGCTTCAAGGAAGAAGTTAAGCGCGGCAAAACTCTGCGCAGTGCGATGGATTCCGGCTTTGGCCGCGCTATCGTAACCATCCTTGACTCCAACCTTACTACTATCATGGCTGCAGCCGTACTGTTCTACCTGGGCACCGGTCCTATCAAGGGCTTTGCTGTTACCCTGGCACTTGGTACCTTGCTGAGTATGTTTACCGCAGTAACCGTTACCAAATTCCTGCTGCGCTTTTTGATTTACAGTAACATCACCAAGAGACCCTTCCTGTTTGGTGCAAGAGCACCGAAAGCAAAAGAGGAGGTGGCTAAATAATGAAGTTCTCTATCGTTAAGCGTTATAAAATTTTCTTCGCTATTACCATCACCTTCCTGATTATCGGTATCGGCTCCATGCTCTTCAAGGGCTTCAACCTGGGCATTGACTTTACCGGTGGCAGTATCATGGATTTGGAATTCAAAAATCCTGTTACCGTTTCTCAGGTACGTGAGGTGCTTAAAGAAAAGGATCTGGGCAATGCTATTATCCAGCTGGAAAGCAGCGACAGCAATGCCAAAAGCTCTAAGGGCGTGCTGATTCGTACCGGCGTTATCAGCGACGAGCAGCGTCAGCAGGTAATGACCGACCTGAAGAGCAAGGTTGGCGACTTTGCTATCCAGCGTGTTGAAAACGTTGGTGCTACTGTCGGCGGCGAGCTGATTCAACAGGCTGTGATGGCGATTGTGCTTTCCTGGTTCCTGATGATTGCTTATATCACCATCCGCTTTGAATTCCGCTTTGCTCTGGCAGCGATTATTGCTTTGATTATCGACGTACTGGTAACCCTGAGCTATTTCTCCCTCTTCCATATGGAGCTTGATTCCTCCTTCGTTGCAGCTTTGCTGACGGTTGTTGGTTATTCTGTCAACGGTACCATCGTTATCTTCGACCGTATCCGTGAAAACCTGAAAATCCATCGCCGAAGCGAAAGCATGACGGAAATGGTAGACAACAGTATCTGGCAGACCATGGGACGCAGTATCTATACTGTAGGTACCTCTCTGTTCGCTGTTGTAGCTATCTTCATCTGGGGCGGTGAAACTATCCGCAACTTCTCCTTTGCTATGCTGGTAGGCTTCTCCAGTGGTGCTTATACCTCCACCTTCCTCGCAGGTCCGTTATGGATGATGCTGCGTAAGCTGAAACCCGGCAGAGATTAAAATTAAAACTATAGCCTGTGTGCATTAGGAAAAATGAATGCCGCAGGCTATTTTTCTTGTTTTTGACGGCTGAAAAAGCTACAATAATAGGTGATATTGCAAGAGAAGCTTTTGTTTTTATCGGTACTGTTAAGGAGAACTGGAATGATTTATATTTTGAAATTTATCGCAGCCTTTTTGCTACCTCCGGGTTTGTTTGTGCTGCTGGGAATCATACTGAGTGTTTATTTGTGGCGGCGGCGGCAAAACATCGGCCGTTTTGCTTTCAGCTTAAGCGCTTTTTTGACGCTGCTGTTATATTTCAGCTCTACCTTATTGGGAGCAAAGCTGCTGGGACAGCCGTTGGAGAACCGTTATATTCAGCAGCAGCCTTACGCTGCGCAAGTGATAGTTGTTCTTGGCGGCGGCAGCGTCGGTTCCGCACCGGACGGCACTGAGCGCGGAGGCCTGATGTCCGCCGGAGCGGCGCGCCTGCTGACGGCAGCACGCCTGGCAAAGCAGCATTCGCTGCCGGTGCTCATCAGCGGCGGGCAGGTGTTCAGGGACGGCGTGAGCGAGGCGCTTGTCGCCGAGCGTATTCTGCTGCAGCTGGGGCTGCCGCAGGAGCAGATTATTGTTGAAACGCAGGCCAGAACAACGAAGGAAAATGCTGCCTATACTGCCATGCACTGCCGTGAGCGTGGCTACCAAAGCGTGCTGCTGCTGACAAGTGCGCTGCATATGCCTCGCAGCATGCAGTTCTTTGAACGTTATTTAGGTGAGCAGGGCGTAAAGGTTGCCGCCTATCCCTGTGATTACACACTCAATCCGCAGGGCAAGTTTAACCCGCGTTGGCTGGTGCCTCAGCTGCAGGCCTTTGACGTTACCTGTATGGCTTTGCATGAATATGTGGGGATGGCCGGTGCCTTTTTACAGCGTTAATTTGCAGCGGCAAGCTGACTTCGACCGGCTAATTTGCATAATTTCCGCCTTTTTTGTATAATAAGTAACAGATAGAAACAAATATTATTTTTGGGTGGGTTATATTATGAAAAAAATTCTGTTCTTAGTTTGCCTGCTGCTTTGTCTGCTGCTTGCCGGCTGCGGACCGCAGGAGAAGAATACCTCTGGCAGCGGTAAGGTTTTGTACACAGTGACGGATGCAACTGGCACTAAGCTGAGCTTCAGCGAAAAGCCGCAGCGTATTGTGAGCCTGAACGTATCTGCCGACGAAATTTTGCTGGATATGGTTGACAGTAAGCGCTTGGCAGCCTTGTCGCTGCTGGCCGATGATCCCGGCATCTGCAGTGCCGGTGACAAGGTGAAATCCGTCAAGGGCAGAGCGCAGGGAAGCAACCTGGAAAGTGTGCTGGCCATGCAGCCTGATCTTGTTATTATCCCGGATTATACTGTGGAGCCGATTCAGGGACTGCGCAGCGCGGGACTCAAGGTTTATGTGTGCCATACGCCGAATAATGTGCAGGATATCTTTAAGTTTATCAGGGAAATCGGCTCTGCCGTAGGCGAAGAAGCCAAGGGTGAGGCGATGGCCAAAAACATGGAAGCGCAGCTGGAGGCTGTGCGTAAGCAGGCGCTGCAGGCTGCAGGCGATAAGCCACTTAATGTGCTGGCACTTTCCTTTACCGGACCGCTGGGCATGAGGGGCACCTTCAGCGGCCTGTGCTATTATGCAGGCGTGCATAACGTGCTTGATGGCATGGATATTCCGTATCAGAGCAACCTGTCGGAGGAAAAAATGCTGGAGCTTAATCCGGAGCTGATTATTACGCCGAGCTGGGATTACAGTAAAAAAGGCGACCCGGAGCAATTCCGTCAGCGCATTTTACAAAATCCGGCCTATAAGAGCATTAAGGCTGTAAAGAACGGCCGCGTGCAAAGTTTGCATGATAATTATTTATACAGTACTTCGCAATATACAGTTAAGGCGGTGCAGGAATTGGCACATGCCGCTTATGGAATTTAGTTAGGAGATGCAGTGGCAATGAGACTAGTCAAAACAATTGGTCTGACACTTTTATTGGCAGCGGGAATGCAGCTGTGCGCTGAGGCCAAGGAGCAGGAAGCGTTTTATACAGGTGAAAAAATTAAGGGATATGATAAGGGCAGCTTTGTAGTTTTGGAGGCCGATGATATTAACTTCCGCAGTGCCGCTGATGACGGCAATGTTTTAAAGGTACTGCCGCATCATTCGCTGCTGCGTGTTATCCGCCAAAGCGGTGACTGGCTGGAGGCCGAATCGGACGGTGTGGACGGCTTTATCTACGCGCCCTATACCGTTGCCGGAAGCAGGGACGAGCTGACGCAGGAGGATTTTGCTCTTGGCTATGCCGCACTCGGACAGAAGTTTGACGAGCAGAAGGCCGAGGAGCGCCTTGGTGCCGTCAAGCAGGAGAAAATAGATAAAAAGCGTAATATACATTTGAGGGCGCCGTAATCAGTGTTGCCCGCAAAAAACAGGCAGTAGATGCAATCCGTGTTGTTGATCCCAAGTATATTACGATGCGCGGCGTAAGCATCGGGGACAGTGCCGGCAGAGCTGTAGGACAGTACGGCCTGCCTGATGCGGTTGTTTATGCTGCCGATAATACCACCTACGAATATTTTTGGGAGGACGACAAGGAGCAGCCGCTGCGTTTTGCGCTGGAGGTTGATAAGCAGAGCCGTGTGACAGCCTTTATTTTGGAGAAGCTGAAGAAAAAATAGCAGTCTGCTGTCAGTCTTTGTGAAATAGGTAAAATTAAGCCTTAAATGAGTATGTATACACTAAAAATCCTGCCGCATAAGCAGGATTTTTTTATATGCTGGCAGAATTATAACAGTTATAATATATTAAAATTTATACTAAAGGAGTTGAGCTGAATGCCGTTTTTAATCTTAGTTATAATTATTTGTATGATAGTAGCATTGTTTGCCGTGCAGAATGCGGTAGCAGTATCCTTGAACTTTGTTTTCTGGAGCTTCAGCGCCTCACTGGTGCTGGTAATTCTCGGTGCTTTTTTAATGGGCGTGCTGGTTGCCACCTGCTTTTTGCTGACGATGAAGGCCAAGCATTATCTGAAGGATAAAAAGATGCGTGAGGAAATGCAGCAGCTGCAGGCAGAAAACAAACGCCTGCAGGAGCGCGTTGCCATGCTGCAGCATACCCAGCTGCTGCACAACGAGGCAGCACAGGCCGAGGCTGTAAAAAAGGCAGAGCCGGCTGCAGCAGACAAGACTGCTGTCGAGAGCGGTAGCCGCCAATGATGCACAAGGAACGAATTTGGGATATAAAAGAATATAACAGTCAGAAGGCAGACTATTTGGCGGAGGAGCTGAATATTTCGCCGATGGTCACCGGTATTTTATTGGAGCGCGGTCTGCAGGATGCAGCTTCGATGCGTGATTTTCTCTACGGCAGCGCTGCTCCCTTTCATGATCCGTTTTTGCTGAAGGATATGCAGCGCTCGGTTGAGCGTATAGAGCGGGCCTTGGCGGCGGGAGAGCAGATTACGGTTTACGGCGACTATGATGTGGACGGAATCAGTGCTTCCTCCTTGCTGTACCTGTATCTGAAGCAGCGCGGCGGCAGGGTTGCCACCTACATCCCGCAGCGTAAAAGCGAAGGCTACGGCCTGAATGACGAAGCGTTGAAAAATATTGCGGAAAATGGTACAACGCTGGTGATTACCGTGGACTGCGGCATCAGCGGCCTGCACGAGGTAGCCAATGCGCCGAAGTCTCTGGATATTATTATTACGGACCACCATACGGTGCCTGAGGTTCTGCCTCCTGCCTACGCAATTATCAACGCCAAGCAGCGTGACTGCGGCTATCCGTTTAAGCATTTGAGCGGTGTAGGCATTGCCTTCAAGCTGTGTCAGGCGCTGGAGCAGCGCGAGCCGGGAAGGCTGCCGAAGTGGCAGGAACTTACAGAGCTGGCGGCACTGGGAACGGTAGCGGATATTGTGCCGCTAATAGGCGAAAACCGCGAGCTGGTGCGCCGTGGCCTGAAGGCTATGGAAACAACGAAGCTGGTTGGCCTGCGTGCTTTGATTAAGGCCAGCGGCTGTCCGGAAACGGGAATTGCTTCCGATAACATCGGCTTTGGCCTGGCGCCGCGCCTGAACGCCGTGGGCAGGCTGGAGCATGCGCAGCTGGCGGTGGAGCTTTTGGTAACCGACGATAGCGTGAAGGCGGAGAAGATTGCCGCCGAGCTTAATCGTGAAAACACACTGCGGCAGGAAATCAGCCGTCAGATTATGGAAGAGGCGGAAGCACAGCTGGCGCAGGAAAAGCATATCGATACGGCAATCGTGCTTGCTTCCGAAGGCTGGCATCAGGGCGTTATCGGTATCGTGGCTTCACGCCTGGTAGACAAGTACCATCTGCCGACGATTCTGATAAGCCTGAACAACGGCGTTGCCAAGGGCAGTTGCCGCAGTATTCCGGCGCTCAATCTTTACGAGGCGATAGATGCCGAACGTGATTTGCTGACGCAGTACGGCGGTCACCATCAGGCTGCGGGCCTGACGCTGCCGGCAGAGCTGTTGCCGGAATTCAAGCGCCGCTTCCACGAATACGTTGCGCAAAAGCTGAGTCCGGAGGATTATCTGCCGCATCAGGCAATTGACTGTGTTTTGAGCGGCAGCAGCGAAATCAGCATCAGGGATTTGGAGCAGCTGGCACTGCTGGAGCCCTGCGGCTGCGAAAATCAGGCACCTGTTTTTGCCTTCCGTCAGGCGCTGCTGCATAATCAGCGCGCTATGGGCAAGGAGCGCAATCATTTGCAGTTTGTGCTGGATAAGGGCTATAATTCTTATCGCGGCCTGATGTGGAACAATGCGGATTTGCTGCCGTATATGTTTGAAAATATGGTGGCTGATGTTGCCTTTCAGCCGAAAATAAATGTCTGGAATAACGAAACGAGCGTGCAGCTGCAGGCCGTAAGCATTCATCAGCAGGTGACGCTGGGGGATATGCGTCAGGCTGCCGAAGATAAATGGCGTCTGCTGCTGGGCTTGGTCAAGGTGCATAACAAGGTGCTTGCTTATACCGAAGATAAGCAGTCGCTGCCCGCCGAGGTGCTGCAGACTGCGGGGGATTATCTGGAGCTGGCTTCTTATGAGGAGGCTGCCGGGATGAGCCAGGAAAGGCTGCAGCAGGCCGAAGAAATAGTGCTGTTGGATTTGCCTGCTTATCCGCTGGCGGATATTATGCGCAGATTGCGGCAGCAGGGAGCAAAACATGTAACGCTGCTCTTTAATCAGCCGGATTTAGAGGAGCGCTTGCAGCGCCTGGCTTTGACGCATCCGGACAGGGATGCGATGATGCAGGCCTATAAGCTGGTGATGAATGCACTTAAAATGCGGACAACTGTGAGCGTCGAAGAGCTTTTGTCTGCTCATGCGGAACAAATAAGTGAACAAGCTGTAAAAATTATGGAAGAGCTTGGCTTTATCAGCTATAATAATGGTATAATAGAAAAAGCTGCTATTAAACGCTGCTCGCTGGAGGATGCACCCCTATATGTAACCCTGCAGCAGGAAAGAGAGCGTTTGGAGCACATTTATAAAGAAAATTACCGCCTGAGTCAGCACGAGTTGTTGCGCTGCTGATGAAGTGCAGATGGGAGTGGGGAGAATGCCCTCAACAAACGCAATAACTAATATTACTGATATAGATGAATTGTTTGCGCGTATAGAAGAATATCTTGCGCCGGAGCAGGTAGCTTTTGTCCGTAAGGCCTATGAGCTGGCAGCCAAGGCGCACGCTGCGCAGACACGTAAATCCGGTGAACCGTATATTATCCATCCGATTGGTGTTGTCAGCATCCTTGTGGGATTGCAGATGGATGACAAAACACTGGCTGCTGCCTTTCTGCATGATGTAGTAGAGGATACGGATTATAAGCTGGACTATATCAAAGAGCAGTTCGGCACCGTGGTAGCAAACCTGGTAGACGGTGTTACCAAGCTGGGTAAAATCGAATATATTTCCAAGGAAGACCGCCAGATTGAAAACTATCGCAAAATGTTTCTTGCGATGGCACGCGATATCCGCGTTGTACTGATTAAGCTGGCTGACCGTCTGCATAATATGCGCACGATGAAGTATATGCCTGTGCATAAGCAGCAGTCTATTTCTCGGGAAACATTGGAGATTTATGCGCCGCTCGCACATCGTCTTGGTATCTATACCATTAAATGGGAGCTGGAGGATCTGGCCTTCCGTTATATGGAGCCGGATATTTATTACGACCTGGTAGAGCAGGTAAAAATTAAACGCCGTGAGCGTGAGGATATGATTAACGAGGCTATGACAACGTTGAAGGACGCTGTCGAGAAGGCCGGTATCCGCTGCGAAATTCAGGGCAGACCGAAAAACTTTTACAGCATTCATAAGAAAATGCTGCGTGACCATAAGCAGCTGAGCGAGATTTATGATCTGCTGGCCATCCGTGTTCTGGTAGACACCGTTAAGGACTGCTATGGAACGCTGGGTATCGTACACAGCATGTGGCGTCCTATTCCGGGCCGCTTCAAGGACTATGTAGCGGTGCCGAAATCCAATATGTATCAGTCCTTGCATACGACAGTGCTTTCCAATGGCGGTCAGCCGCTGGAAATCCAAATCCGTACCTTTGAGATGCACCGCATCAGCGAATACGGTATCGCTGCGCACTGGCGCTATAAGGAAAGCGGCGGCAGCAAGCCTGCAGCCGGCGGTGACAAGGGCTTTGATGCCAAGCTGAGCTGGCTGCGTCAGCTGCTGGAATGGCACAAGGATATGAATGATTCGCGCGACTTTGTCAACACGGTCAAGATGGATATTTTTGCCGATGAGGTCTTTGTCTTTACGCCGCGCGGTGATGTTATCGACCTGCCTGTAGGCAGTGTGCCGATTGACTTCGCTTACCGCATCCATACGGACGTAGGCAACCGCTGCGTAGGTGCCAAGGTCAACGGACGCATCGTACCGCTTGACTACCAGCTGAAGAACGGCGATATCGTAGAGGTTATCACCTCCAAGCAGTCCAACGGCCCGAGCCGTGACTGGATTAATGTTGTCGGCTCTTCCGATACACGCAACAAAATCAAAAGCTGGTTCAAGAAGGAGCGCCGTGAGGAAAATATCGTCAAGGGCCGTGAAATGCTGGAGCGTGAGGTTAAACGCCTCGGCTACGAGCCTAAGGTGCTGATGTCTCCGGAAAAGCTGAAGGAAGCAGGCAGCAAAATCCGCATTGATACGGATGAAAATCTGCTGGCAACACTGGGCTACGGCGGTGTTACACTGAACACTGTTATGTCCAAGCTGGTGGAAATCTATAAAAAAGAGCAGAAGCTGGAAACCGCCAAGGACCTGGCGCAGGTACTGGCAGAGCTGAAGCCGCGAAAATCTAAGGCTAAGGCCAGCCACGGCATCCTCGTTAAGGGCGAGGAAGGCATCATGGTTAAGCTGGCGCGCTGCTGCAACCCGATTCCCGGTGACCCGGTAATCGGTTATATTACGCGCGGCAGCGGCATTTCCGTACACCGTGCGGACTGCCCCAATATCCTGACCAATAACCCCGAGGAGCAGCGTCGCTTAATTGAGGTTGCCTGGGATGTAGGCATTGATGATGTCTATAAGGTTAATATCGTGATTACGTCCGTAGACAGAACCGGACTGATGAGCGATATTATGAATGTGACGAGCGAAACGAAGATTAATATTTTCTCGCTTGCCTGTCACACAGATAAGAATAAAATTGCTACCATGCATATGGGACTTGATATCATGAGCCTGGAGCAGCTGGAATATTTTATGAACCGTATCCGCCGCATGAAGGGTGTTTATTCTGTTGAGCGCCTGATTTCTACGGCGAACGGCAGCGGAGGCAAGAAGAAATGAGAGCAGTTGTACAGCGTGTAGACCGCGCCAATGTTACTGTAGATGAAAAGATTTCCGGCGAGGTACAGAAGGGCCTTCTGGTGCTCCTGGGGGTGGCCGAGGGTGACACCGATAAGGATCTGGCCTATATTATCGACAAGGTGTGCGGTATGCGCATTTTTGAGGATGAGGCAGGCAAGATGAACCTGTCGGTGAAGGATGTAGGCGGTGCGATTCTGGCGGTTTCTCAGTTTACCCTGTGCGGTGACTGCCGCCACGGCAAGCGTCCGTCCTTTACGGCGGCGGCAGCGCCTGATGTGGCCAACGCCTATTATGAGCGCTTTGTCGACGGCTGCCGCAAGGCAGGCCTGCCGGTAGAAACTGGCGTATTCCGCGCGCATATGCTGGTAGAGCTGGTGAACAACGGTCCGGTAACTATTTTGCTGGACAGCACGAAGCTGTTATAATTATATTGTGCATAGATTTATCAACGGAGGTTGAAGAATGAAGATTTATCATGTTGAAGCAGGTATGCTTGCTACCAACTGTTATTTTGCTGTAAACGAAGCTATCGGTGAAGGCGTTATTTTCGATCCGGGCGGAGATTGCCCGACCATTCTGAGAATGATTGAACAGGCTAAGGCTAAGGTTGTCGCTATCGTGCTGACTCACGGCCACAGCGATCACATCGGTGCGCTGGCAGAGCTGCGTAAGGCTACCGGTGCGCCGGTATATATCGGCGAGGATGATGCTGACTGCCTGACACAGCCGAACAGAAACCTTTCCTTCTTTATCGGTGAAGAATTGAAAAATGAGCCTGCGGACCACCTTGTACATGACGGTGATGTGCTGGAGCTGGCAGGCATGAAGTTTGAAGCTTTTGCTACGCCGGGACATACCAAAGGCGGCTTCTGTTATTACTACGCGCCGGGCAAGGTAGTTTTTGCCGGTGATACTATTTTCTGCGAATCTATCGGACGCACCGATTTGCCGGGAGGCAGCTATCGCGCACTAATCCAGTCCATCAAAACAAAGCTGATGGTGCTTGATGACGACGTTAAGCTGCTGCCGGGCCACGGACCTACTACTACCGTGGGCTGGGAGCGTCGCAGGAATCCTTTCCTGCAATAAAACATTATGCTGAAATATTGGCCTCAAATACGTAAAAGCACCTTCTTTAAGCTGGGTGTTGTTACAGCAATCTCTTATGTTTTATATTTAATGGCAGGCTTTTTACTGCCGCTGCTGCTGGCAGTAGGCCTGGCCTTCGCACTTTATCCGCTGGTTAATGCTATCGCGCAGGTGCGCATGGCGCATGGCATGATTAAGCTGTCGCGCGTGGTGGCGATTATCCTGGCATTAATGGCCTTTTGTATCTTTATTTTTATGATTATCGGCTTCATTATTCTGCCGCTCTTCGGGCAGATGAACGAGTTCCTGCAAAAGCTGCCGGCATTGGCCGTCAAATCCAATCTTCAGGATTTGGACAGCATGCTTAAGGACCCGTCTACCATTCCGCTCTTGCCGTCCGATTTCAATATGCTGGTCAACGGTCTGCTGAACTGGGCGATGGGCTTTGTAGGAACGGTGCTGCGTAATCTTGTCCAGTCCAGTCTGGGGATTGTGCAGAGCTTGATAGGACTGATTATCGTGCCCTTCCTTGCCTTTTATTTTCTTAAGGACTGGCGCGAGCTGCGCTTGATGGTGATTAATCTGTTCAACTACGACGCGCAGGAGAAGGCGGCGGAGGTTGTGGACGAAATCGGCAGAACCATGAGCGCCTATGTGCGCGGCATGGGCAAGCTGAGCCTGATTTCCGGCTTCGTGATTACCATCGGCACGGCTTTTTTGGGTATTGATTTTCCGCTGGTGCTTGGCTTTTGGGCCATCCTTGCCGAAACGGTACCTGTAGTCGGCCCGCTGATGGGCGCTGTGCCTGCTGTATTTATCGCTTACGGTCAGGCGCCGGAGGCTGCCTTTCATGTAGCGCTTTTTTATCTGGTATATTATCAGCTGGATGCCAATTTTATTATGCCTAAGCTCATGGGACAGAAGATTGATTTGCATCCTGTAGTTTTGATTATCAGTCTGCTCATCGGTGCTAAGCTGTTCGGTATTCTCGGTATGGTTTTTGCCGTACCTGTAGCAGCGGTTTACAGAGTGCTGTACAAGCAGTTGTGGCATGCCGGTGAAGGACGGGAGAATTAAATGTTTTTTTGCTTACGTAATACATTGGAGCTTGATGCTGCGCGGCCTGTGAGCAACATGGCCGCATTTTTTGGCTATCAGCCGGCGCCGTCCGCTGCGCTGACGCTGACGCTTGCGCGCGAGCACGGCTGTATCAGCGCCTGCCTGCAAGGTGCGGAGCAAAGCTTTACAGCGAGCGAGCCTTGCAGCGAAGCTGCGGCGAGCGGTGATATAACACGTTGCGTGAAGCTCGTCGTGCTGAAGGTTTTTGCCGAGCTTACCGGTCTGCAGCCTAAGCTGCCATGGGGTATTCTTACGGGCGTGCGGCCGACGAAGCTGGCGCATAAGCTGCTGGACGGCGGTGTAGAGGCTGCGGCCTTGCCGGAATATCTGAGCGAAAACTATTTGCTGCCAATGTCGCAGGGAAGGCTGCTTACGGACATTGCTCTTAAGCAGAATCATATCCTCAGCGACAGTACGCGCCTTACGGATACCGGTATTTATATCGGCGTGCCGTATTGTCCTTCGCGCTGCAGCTATTGCTCGTTCCCGGCGGGAATTGTGCCGCAGGATGAAGAATCTCAGCAAAACTTTGTAAATATGATTGAACAAGACCTGCAAAATGTGGTACAATTAATAGGTATGCATAGCTTGCGTGTAAAATCACTTTATATCGGCGGCGGTACGCCCACGAGCCTGAGTGATAAGGTATTTGCACGTTTGCTGCAGGCTGTGGAACGAAGACTGCTGCAAAGCAACTGCGAAGGCTTGCGGCATCTGCGCGAGTTCACGGTGGAGGCCGGTCGCCCGGACTGCTTCAGTGCGGCTAAATTGGCGGCGATGGAGGCGGCGGGAGTGAACCGCATCAGCGTCAATCCGCAAAGCTTCCATGACAAAACACTGCAGCTGATTGGCAGGCGTCATAGCGTTAAGGATTTCTACAATGCTTATGAGCTTGTGCGCAAAAGCAGGATTCCTGTTGTGAATGTGGATCTGATTATCGGTCTGCCGCAGGAAACGGAGCAGGAGATTGCATATTCTTTGGAGCAGGCAGTAAAGCTGGCGCCGGAGAATCTTACTGTGCATACGCTTACGCTGAAGCGCAGCGCACCGCTCTTTCAAAAGCAGGAGCAGGCAGTGCTGACTACGCAGGCAGCGGAAAAAATGGTGCAGCGGGCCGCTGAGATGGCTGCTGCGATTGGGTTAGAGCCTTACTATCTGTACCGCCAGCATTATATGCTGGGGCATCTGGCAAACATCGGTTATGCCAAGCCGGGTACGGAAAGTATCTATAATATCCAGATGATGGAGGAACGTCATCCGGTGATTGGTGTGGGACCTGCATCTGCCAGCAAGGTGCCTTTGCCTGACGGACACCATCTGCATAAACTGAATATGCCGAAAAATGTGGCAGTGTATGGAGCGCGCCTGCAGGAACTGGCAGAGCGTCGCCGTGATTTGTTTAATATAGAAGGCACAGACCTGTAATAGGCATGAGTGCCGTTAGGAGAGGATAGACTATGCTGACAACAGCACCCAGAGGTACGAAGGATATTATGCCTTCCGACGTTAACGCATGGCGTTATCTGGAAGAAACCATGCGCAAAATTTGCGCACAATATGGCTACAAAGAAATCAGAACTCCTGTGTTTGAGCATACAGAGCTGTTCCAACGCGGTATCGGTGATACCACCGACGTTGTTGAAAAGGAAATGTATACCTTTACCGACCGCGGCAACCGCAGCATTACCCTGCGTCCGGAAAACACCGCCAGTGCTGTCCGCGCTTACGTTGAGCATAAGCTGAGCAAGGATGACGCTGCCACGAAGTTCTATTACATCGGACCTATGTTCCGTTATGACCGTCCGCAGGCAGGCCGTCTGCGTGAGTTCCACCAGTTCGGTGTAGAAGCTCTGGGCGTAACCGGTCCGAATGTCGATGCGGAAATCATTCTGCTGGCTGTGCAGGTACTGCAGAGTCTGGGCCTGAAGGATTTGAAGCTGAAAATCAATTCCGTAGGCTGCCCCAAATGTCGTCCGCAGCACAGAGAAAAGCTGCAGGCTTTCTTCAAGCCTAACTTCGACGAGCTGTGCAAGGATTGCCAAGGCCGCTTCGACCGCAATCCGCTGCGTCTTTTGGACTGCAAAAATCCGCACTGTCATGAGCTGGGCGAGGGTGCACCGAGCCTGGAGGAATGCCTGTGCGATGAGTGCAAGGAACACTTTGAGGGCCTGAAACAGCTGCTGACCGCTGCTGGTGTTGAATATGAGGTTGACCACAATCTTGTGCGTGGCCTTGATTATTATACAAAAACTGCTTTTGAAATCCAGTACGCTCCGCTGGGCGCACAAAGCGCTGTTTGCGGCGGCGGCCGTTACGACGGACTGGTACAGGAAATCAGCGGTGACGAAGCCCGCCCCGGCATCGGCTTTGCTATGGGTATGGAGCGCGTGCTGCTGGCTCTGGAGAAGCAGAATCTGCTGCCCGAATTTGATGAAAGCATTGACGCATATGTTGTCTGCCCCAAGCAGGAAAACTTTGCGCTGGCTTTCAAAACCGCCATCGAGCTGCGTCGTGCAGGCTTTAAGGTTGAATATGACTTTAACGGCCGCAGCATGAAGTCCCAGATGAAGCAGGCCAACAAATTCCAAGCTAAGCAAGTGTTAATATTTGGCGAGGATGAGCTCAGCCGTAATGCCGTTACTGTGCGTAACATGGCAACAAGCGAGCAACATGAAATCGCTGTTAATGATATTATTAGTTATTTCAATACTTTATAAGTAGAGGTGCTAAAGATGATTAATGAAAAACGCAGCCATCATTGTGGTGTGCTGACCAAGGAGCAAGCCGGCGAACAGGTTGTACTGTGTGGCTGGGTTGCTAAACGACGTGACCACGGCGGATTGATTTTTATCGATTTGCGTGACCGCAGCGGTATCGTGCAGGTTGTTGCCGATCCCGAAAGCGCCGGCAGCAGCTTCAAAACTGCCGAGGACATCCGTAACGAATATGTTATCAAAGTAATTGGTAATGTACGTCTGCGTGATGAGGACACCATCAACGAAAACATTCCTACCGGTACTATCGAAGTACTGGCACATGATATCGAAGTGCTGAACGGTGCAAAAACTCCTCCGTTCTACATCAAAGACGGCATTGATACCGATGAAAACCTGCGTCTGAAATACCGTTATCTGGACCTGCGCCGTCCGGAAATGCAACGCAATCTGATTCTGCGTCACAAAGTTGCTAAACTGATGCGCGACTATCTTGATGATAACCATTTCCTCGAGATTGAAACTCCGATGCTGTGCAAATCCACTCCGGAGGGTGCTCGTGACTACCTCGTTCCGAGCCGTGTAAACCCCGGCAAGTTCTATGCACTGCCGCAATCTCCGCAAATCTTCAAACAGCTGCTGATGGTAGCCGGTATGGAGCGTTATTTCCAAATCGCCCGCTGCTTCCGTGATGAGGACCTGCGTGCAGACCGTCAGCCGGAATTCACCCAGCTGGATATGGAAATGTCCTTCATGGAAGTTGACGAAATCCTGGAGCTGATGGAAGGCTTAATTCACCACATCTTCAAGGGTGCTCTGGGCAAGGATATCCAGATTCCTTTCCAACGTCTGACCTGGGACGATGCTATGGATCGTTTCGGCAGCGATAAACCGGACCTGCGCTTCGGCATGGAGCTGAAAAATGTCAGCGAAGCTGTTCAAGGCTGCACCTTCCAGGTATTCAACAATGTTATCGCTAACGGCGGTCAGGTAAAATGCATTAACGTAAAAGGATATGCAGATATTCCGCGTCGTCAGCTGGATGAGCTCGTTAAATTCTGCGGCATCTACGGTGCTAAGGGTATGGCTTGGCTGCAATTCCCGGCAGAAGGCGGCGTAAAATCCTCCATCGCTAAATTCTTCAGCGATGAAAACATCGAAGCAATCAAAAAAGCTGCTGAAGTTGAAGCAGGTGACCTGCTGCTCTTCGTTGCCGATAAACCGTCTGTAGTTGCTGCTTCTCTGGGCGCACTGCGTATCGAAATGGCTAAACGCCGTGGTCTGATTGATCCGGATAAGCTGGCCTTCACCTGGGTAGTTGACTTCCCGATGTTCGAGTACAATGAGGAAGAAAAACGTTATGTTGCAATGCACCATCCGTTCACCGCTCCGCGTGACGAGGACCTGCCGCTGCTGCTGACCAACCCCGGCAAGGTATATGCTAAGGCTTATGATATGGTTCTGAACGGCACCGAAATCGGTGGCGGTTCCATCCGTATCCATCGCCGCGACGTACAGAAGAAGGTATTCGAAGCTATCGGCCTGTCCGATGAGGAAGCACAAGAGAAGTTTGGCTTCATGATGAACGCATTCGAATACGGTGCTCCGCCACACGGTGGTCTGGCATTCGGTCTTGACCGTCTGATCATGATTATGGCTCAGCGCGATTCTATCCGCGACGTAATTGCTTTCCCGAAAACTCAGAGCGCATCCGACCTGATGACTCAGGCTCCTAACGATGTTGATGAAAAACAGCTGCGTGAGCTGCACATCAAGACCAGCCTGCTGATGAAGAAGGACAAAGAAGACAAATAAGCACTTTAGCCTGCTTCTGTCAAGTGGATAAAGCGAAATAAATATTCAAAAATTTTTAATGGAAGCGTTGAAAAACGCTTCCATTTTTGGTATTATATGTATGTCGATAGAAGTTAAAGACAATTGAAGAATAGTTGTTAATTATACCCCTGCGATGTTCGTTACATTGCTCCAAAGGTTTTGAGCCAACACTCTAACCTAGGGAGCCTGATACTCCTTCTTTCAAAAACATGCCTCCTTTGAGTGGACGTTTGCGATTGGTAGGGAAGGCACCCACCTGCACATGCAGGTTCAAAACACGGAGCTGGACGGCATTGTGGGGATTAATTTTTTTATGAGATAATTTTCGTCACAGAAAGATACAGGTAAAGAGCGATGGAAAATCTATTCGGTAATTTATTTGAAACTGAAAAGCGACAGACGAAGCCTTTGGCTGACCGCATGCGTCCAGAACGCCTCAGCGATTTTGTGGGGCAGGAGAGCGCCGTGGGCGCAGGCAGTCCGCTGCGCCGTATGATTGAGCGTGATGTACTGCAGTCCGTACTATTTTACGGACCTCCTGGAACCGGCAAAACAACACTGGCGAAGGTCATCGCGCATGTCACCGGCGAAAAGTTTGAGGCCATTAACGCCGTTTCCAGCGGTGTGCCCGAGCTGCGCAAGCTCATCGCCAAGGCGCAGGAGGACAGGCGTAGCGGACGCGGCCGTACTATCGTGTTTATCGACGAGATTCATCGCTTCAACAAGGCGCAGCAGGATGTACTGCTTCCTTACGTGGAAAACGGCACGATAGTGCTCATCGGTGCTACTACCGAAAACCCTTTCTTCGAAATCAATTCGCCGCTGCTTTCGCGCATGAAGGTGGTGCGCCTGGAAAAACTGCAGGCACCGCAGATTCAGCAGATTCTGGAGCGTGCGATTGCCGACCCGGAGCGTGGTTTTGGCAACAGCTTTAAGGCGGAGCCTGAGGCGCTGAGGATTATTGCCGATTTTGCGGCAGGTGATGCTCGCAGTGCGCTGAACATTCTGGAGCAGGCCGAGTTCATGCTGCCGGAGGAGGGCGAGCGTGTGCTGACGGTAGCAACGCTGCGCAGTGTTATCGGTACGGCGCTGCAGCGTTATGATAAGAAGGGCGACCAGCATTACGATATCATCAGCGCCTTTATCAAGAGCATGCGCGGCGGCGATGCGGATGCTGCGCTGCATTATCTGGCGCGCATGATTGAGGGTGGCGAGGACGTGCGCTTTGTGGCACGTCGCGTCGTTATCTGTGCGGCGGAAGATGTAGGCCTGGCTGACCCGCAGGCGCTGGTGGTAGCCAATGCTGCGGCGCAGGCTGCGGATTTTGTAGGCTGGCCTGAGGCGCAGATACCGTTGGCGGAGGCAGTATGCTATATTGCCAACGCACCCAAGAGCAACACAGCCTATATGGGCATTGCCAAGGCGCGTGCGGATGTGCGCAGCCGTAACTGCGGTAGTGTGCCCAAGCATTTGCGTGATGCGCATTATCCCGGTGCTGCCAAGCTGGGGCACGGCATAGATTACAAATATCCGCACAACTTCCCCGGAGGCTGGGTGGAGCAGCAGTACCTGCCGGATGAGCTGGTGGGAACGCGCTATTACATTCCCAGCGGTCACGGTCAGGACAAGGGGCGCAGATAAAAATAACACAATTAGAAATTTAAGCTATACAGCTAAAATTTGCAGAAATTATTTGTGTCGCAATCTAGCATTTTTTCTGTTAATAGTGTATACTATACCTATATTATAGACTATTGTATTAGACAGAAAGGGTGTGAAGATCATAGCTTTAAGCAACAGGCAGAAGCAAATTGCTGAAATTGTACGTCTGGACGGACCTATTACCGGCGAGCATATAGCCGAAAGGCTGAATGTAACCCGCGCTGCCTTACGCAGTGATCTGGCAATCCTTGTTATGGGCGGTATTCTTGATGCGAGACCGAAGGTTGGTTATTTTTATACCGGTAAAAATACTTTGGGTATGCTGATGGAAGAAATTTCTGCTATTACTGTGCAGGATCTGCAGTCGGTACCGGTAGCGATTAAACATGACAAGAGCGCCTACGAAGCAGTTGTTACCATGTTCCTTGAGGATGTCGGAACGGTGTTCGTGCTGGATGAGGAAGGCATGCTGAACGGCATTTTGTCGCGAAAGGATTTACTGAAGGCTGCTATCAATAATAATGATTTGCGTGATATTCCCGTGGTCATGGTAATGACGCCGATTTCCAAAATCATCGTAGCTACTCCGGATGAGCCTGCCGCTTCGGCAGCTCGCAGACTGATTGATAATGAAATCGACTGTCTGCCGGTAGTAAAAATCATTGATGAAAAGAAGCGCATGTATCAGGTTCTGGGACGTATCACAAAAACTAATTTTACTCGTCTGCTGGTAGATCTGGCTGAGGGTAAGGGGGGTAATTATCATAATAACGAAGCTTAATCCGGTTATTTATGCTGTATCTGACTCTATTGGTGAAACTGCGGAGTCCGTAGTTAAGGCAACAACCAGTCAGTTCGTAGAAGAAAAATTTGATGTTATCCGTGTTCCTTACGTAAAGGACAAGGAACAGATTGATAAAATTGTAGAAGAGGCTGCAACAAATCATGCGGTTATCTGCTATACAATCGTATCGCCGGAGCTGCGCGAGCATATGGCGGACAAGGCTATGAGCAGTGATGTTGAGGTAGTTGACGTTTTGGGACCGATGCTGAAATCCATCGAAAAGTCTACCGGTCTGCTGCCGAAGAATCAGGCCGGCCTGATTCACTCTCTGGACCACGAATACTTTAAGCGTGTTGAGGCTGTGGAATTTGCTGTTAAATACGATGACGGTAAAAATCCTCTGGGTCTGTTGAAGGCGGACGTTGTCATTATCGGCGTTTCCCGTACCTCCAAAACTCCGCTGAGTATGTATCTGGCGCATAAGCAGATTAAGGTTGCCAACGTGCCGCTGGTACCGGAGCTGGCTCCTCCCGAGGAGCTTTTCAAGGTGCCGCCGTATAAGATTATCGGCCTGTTGATTGACCCGTTCAAGCTGAACGAAATCCGCAGCGAGCGCCTGAAAACCATGGGCCTGTCCGATACTGCGACCTATGCCGATATGAAGCGTATCGATGACGAGCTGGCTTATGCTAAAGGCATTATGCGCCGTCTGCACTGCCAGATTATCAACGTTTCCAACCGCGCGATTGAAGAAACCGCCGGTATTATCATGGAGTATGTTCGTAAGAACAAGGAACGCCATCACGAAAACTAAATTAGTGTAGCTCTGAGCTGCTGTTGCAGTGAGTCAGAAAAATAAACGGCCATTGGCAGCAAAACGTCTGTCGGTGGCCGTTTTTGGATAAAGAGGGTTGAAGGAGGTTGCCTTAGTGCACAGATATGTTTTTCATATTCCCTGCGCTGTTTATGATAACGGTGCTTTGAAGCCTGCTCCGTGGCAGCAGGTGATAGACGATTTCGCCGAGGTGCTGTATAAGCATACGGACGGCTTTTTCGTGCAGGATGCCGTGGGCTATTATAAGGGACGCAGCTATGCGGAAAAGATGCTGGTGGCTTATACTGATGCCGATATAACAGATGATTTTGTGCGTATTGCCCGCATTTTGCAGCAGGAATGCTATGCCTACGAGCGTGACGGCGAGCTTTTTATCGCCAAGTGATGCCTGCGCTTTCAACGGATTACGTTTTTATGCAGCCTCGGTAAGAGGGAATAGCTGTTGCAGGCAGTAGCACAAAGCTTTGCAAATATGCTATAATAATATATTATGATTTAGATTTAGAGGTGCAAAAAACTATGGCACGCTTTGCTGTAAAGACATTAGAATTTGATAAAGTAAAAAATATGCTGGCCTCCAAGGCCGCAACCTTTTTAGGCAAGCAGGCAATAATTTCCCTGCAGATTGAAAGTGAATTCAGTAAGGTTAAGCGCCTGCAGGAGGAAACTGCGGAAGCGCTGCGCATTCTGGATGAAGGCAGACGTTTTCCCTTCGGCGGTGCTTTCAATATTACCGCTGACGTGAAGCGCGCGGAGCTTGGCAGCGTATTGGAGCCGGAGGAGCTGCAGCATATCCAGACAACGGTGCAGGCCTTTGCTTCGATGAAGGATTTTACTGCGGAAAATGCGGAAACTGCGCCTAATCTGGCTGAATACGGAGCGGAGCTGACGCAATTTAGTCGTCTGGAAAAGCAGATTGGCAGTGCGATTGATGAGTATGGCGAAATCAAGGACAACGCTTCGCCGAAGCTCGGCGGATTGCGTACAGCGATTCAGATTGCCAAAAATCGCGTGAAGGAAAAGCTCGACAGCATCCTGCATGACCCCAATAACCAGAAGTACTTCATGGATAACATTGTGACGATGCGCGGCGACCGTTACGTTATCCCTGTAAAGCAGGAATATAAGATGAATTTCCCCGGTATTGTGCATGACCAGAGCGGTACGGGTGCAACGCTGTTTATCGAGCCGCTGGCTGTTGTCAACCTGAACAATGATATCAAGCGTTATGTTGCAGAGGAGCACGAGGAAATGGAGCGTATTCTGCGTCAGCTCACGCAGAACGTGGGCGCGGAGGCGAAGGCGTTGCTGGCTTCGTTGGAAATCTTTACTACGCTGGACGTTATCTGCGCCAGAGCTTTGCTGGCGCAGGAGCAGCATGCGGTACGCCCGATGCTGGTGCTGTCCGGCGGCGTAGAAATTGCGCAGGGACGTCATCCGCTGCTGCCGAAGGATACGGTAGTGCCTTTGAATGTACAGCTGGGCGATAAATTTACCATGCTGCTGATTACCGGCCCTAACACAGGTGGTAAAACGGTAGCGCTGAAGGCTGTAGGCCTCTTTGCGCTGATGGCGCAGATTGGTCTGTTTATCCCCGCAAGCAGTGCAAAAATGCCGGTGTTCCGCGCAGTTTATGCGGATATCGGCGATGAGCAGAGCATTGAGCAGAGCCTGTCAACCTTCTCTGCCCATATGACGAATTTAATCAGAATTTTAAACGAGGTCAAGGCAGGAGATTTGGTGCTGATTGACGAAATCTGTGCCGGTACGGACCCGAACGAGGGCGCTGCGCTAGCTATGGCGATGCTGGAGCACCTGCATGAGCAGGGCGTGCTGACGATGGTAACAACCCACTACAGTGAGCTGAAAACCTTTGCCTACGGTCACGAGGGCATGGAAAATGCCAGCGTGGAGTTTGACCCTGTATCACTGCGTCCTACCTATCGCTTGCTGATGGGCGTACCGGGAAGCAGTAATGCCTTCAACATCAGTCGCCGTCTGGGTTTGGCTGAGGATATTATCAAAAATGCCGGTGAGCTGCTGAACCAGGAGCATGTGCATATGGAAAATGTACTGCAGGAGTTGGACAGCGAACGTCGCCGTTATGAAAGCGGCAGTAAGGAGATTGAGGACCTGCGCCGCGAAAGCGAGCAGTTGCGCAACGCGCTTGCTTATTCCAAGAGCGAGTTTGAGCGCCGTAAGAATGAAATGCTGCGCAAGGCGCGTGAGCAGGCGGATGAAATCTACCGCCGCAGCCGCCGTGAATCCGAAGCCGTACTGAAGGAGTTGCGCTCCATGAAGGCTGACTTCGATACGAAGCGCCTGGAGCAGGCGGCAGAGGAAGCGCGCAAGAAGCTCAACAAAACATTGAGCGAGGACGCACCGCTGCCGGAGGGCGCACCGTTATCTGCCAAGACGGCCAAGAAGGGCCTGAATGTCTTTGTTGTTTCCTTAGGGAAGAACGGTATTATCACCGATGTCAACGGCAACGATGTAACAGTGCAGGTTGGTATTCTGAAAATGACGGTGCCGGCAAAAAAATGCCTGCTGACCAAGGCACAGCCTGCGCATACCGATGCTGCGCCTAAAAAGCGTAAGGGCTTCAGCAAGAATGCTGCTGCCAATTACGCACACCAGATGTTCATTGCCAAATCAGGCAGTGCCAAACAGGAAATTGATTTGCGCGGGATGACGCTGGATGAAGCAATTCCCGTTGTAGATAAAGCTATTGATGATGCGCTGATTGCCGGTATCGGCCAGCTGCGCCTCATCCATGGCAAGGGAACCGGTGCCTTGCGCGCCGGCCTGACAGCATATCTGTCGACCAACCGCTTTGTCAAAAAGCTGGAAACGGCGGCGCTGGAGGCCGGTGGCAGCGGCGCTACGGTTATTGATTTGTAATTTTGAAAGGAGTATTTAACTATGACTATGAGTATTGCTGCAAAACACGCTAAGGGTAAATCTGCCCAAGATAAAATTTTCGGTGCTAACGCTGCTGCAGTGGCAGCTGTTGCCAAATACGGCAAGGATGCCGTTACCAACGCTACTATCGGCGCTATTTTGGACGAGGATGAAAAGCTCGTCTGCCTGCCGACTGTAGAAGAGGTTTTCCGCGGTCTTTCCACTAACGAAATGATTGCTTACGCACCTATCAGCGGTCTGCCTGAATATCTGGACTGCGTACTGACTGCTGCCTTCGGCAACTCCCGTCCGGAAGGCTACATTGCCGCAGTTGCAACCGCAGGCGGCACCGGTGCTATCCACCATGCTATCTGGAACTACACCGACAACGGTGATACCGTGCTCTGCTCCGACTGGTACTGGGGTGCTTACAAGGTGCTGTGCCAGGATATGGGCCGCAATTTCACCACCTATAAAATGCTGGACGAAAACAACAAATTCAACCTGCCTGCTTTAAAGGAAAAGGTTGACGAGCTGCTTGCTAAGCAGGATAACCTGCTGTATCTGCTGAACACTCCGGCGCACAATCCTACCGGCTACAGCCTGAGCGGCGAGGATATGGACGGCGTGCTGGCAATTCTGAAGGAAGCTGCCGTACCGGGCAAAAACATCGTTTTCTTCCTGGACGTTGCATACATTGATTATGCCGGCGAAAAAGAAGAAGTACGCAAAATCTTTAAAAAGCTTTCCGGCTTGCCTGCCAACATTCTCTGTATTGTAGGCTACAGCATGTCCAAAGGCTTCACTATGTACGGTCAGCGTACCGGCGCTATGATCGGCGTTTCCTCCGACAAGAGCGTTATTGACGAGTTCGCCGCTATCAACCAATACACCAGCCGTGCAACCTGGTCCAACATCAACCGTCCGGCTATGCGCACTCTGGCAACCATTTACAGCGATCCCGAGCTGCTGGCAAAGGTTTGCGCTGAGCGTGATTACTATTATCAGATGATTAAGGCACGTGCCGATCTGTTCGCTAAGGAAGCGGAAGAATGCGGTTTGCCGATGCTGCCGTATGTAGCAGGCTTCTTCCTGTCTATCCCCGCTAAAAACCCGGATGCAATCTGCGAAAAGCTGCATGAGGACAACATTTTTGCAGTTCCTCTGGCTGCAGGCGTGCGTATCGCTGTCTGCGCCGTACCTCTGAAGAAAATCAAGGGTATGGCTGTCAAGGTCAACGCTGCAATGCAAGCCGTTGGCGAATAAAATGCTTAAGCTGCAGTTGTCCAATGGACAAATTATCGAAGTAGAGGAGGGCAGCACTCTGCTGCCTTTAGCTCAAAGATTGAGCGATAAATATGCTTCTCCCATCGTTATGGGACTTTATAACGGTGAGGAATGTGACCTGCAGCGTCCGCTTACTGCCGACGGCACTGTTGATTTCGTGGAAGTCAACAATTCCGTAGGCATGCGTGTTTATGTGCGCACGCTGCTGTTTATGCTGATTGCGGCAACCAAAAAGCTTTATCCCGATGTACATCTGGAGGTGCGCAACTCTCTGGGAAGCGCACTCTACTGTAAGGATAACAGCGAGCGTAAGCTTACCGCTGAGGATATCCGCAGCATTGAAGAATATATGCACAAAATGGCAGAACGCAAAGAGTCTATTAAGCTGCTGCGTCTGCCTAAATCCGAGGCTATTGATATGGCCTGCGCCATCTGCAGCGATGATAACCTGGCGCTGCTGGCTCAGGTGCCGGATGACACCGTGCTGACGATTAACCTTCTGGAGGGCGTACCCGGTTATCTTTTCGGCCCCATGTGCCCGGATGCCGGTTATGTGCCTTGCTTTGAGCTGCTGCCGTATGCTGACGGCGTGATTATCAATTACCCTGACAACGGTAACTGGCAGGTGCTGCCGCCCTTTGTAGACCAGCCGCGCCTTAACGATGCCTATCAGGAGGCAGAAGAATGGTCGGCCATGATTCACTGCAATACTGTGGGCAAGCTCAATAAAATTATTGATTTAGGCTATGCCGAAAAGATTATTCAGGTAGCGGAAGCGCTGCATGAAAAGAAGCTGGCTAATATTGCCGATATTTTGGCAAGTCACCATGAGCTGAAGCTGGTGCTGATTGCAGGTCCGTCCTCCTCCGGCAAGACCTCTACGGCACAGCGTTTGAGCATTCAGATGGCAGTTAACGGCCTGCGTCCGATTGCCGTTTCTATGGATGACTATTATAAAAACCGTGTCGATTCGCCGCGTAAGGCTGACGGCAGCTATGACTTTGAATGTCTGGAGGCTATCGACCTGGAGCTGTTCAACGATCATCTGCAGCGTCTGCTGGCTGGTGAAAAGGTCAAAATGCCCAAGTACAATTTCCGCACCGGCTGCCGTGAATATCGCGGTAACGAGCTGCAGCTGCAGGAAAATTCCGTGCTGGTTATCGAAGGCATCCACGGCCTGAATGAGAAGCTGACACCGTCCGTACCGGCGGAACATAAAATAAAAATTTATGTCAGTGCGCTCACACCGATGTCCTTTGACGAGTATAACCGTATCCGTACTACCGATATGCGTCTGCTGCGCCGTATGGTGCGCGACAGCCAGTTCCGTTCGCATGATGCGGAAACTACGCTGAGAACCTGGTCCGACGTGCGTGATGGTGAAGAAAAATACATCTTCCCGTATCAGAGCAGTGCCGATATCATTTTCAACACCACGCTGATTTACGAATTAGCTGTGCTGAAAAAATATGCGGAGCCGCTGCTGCGTGCTGTACCGCAGTCCGCAGGCATGGCCTACACTACTGCGCACCGTCTGCTGAACATTTTAAGCTACGTTAAGCCGTTGGAGGATAATGTTATTCCTAATAACTCTATCCTGCGCGAATTTATCGGCGGCAGTGTGTTTAAGGACGCACTGTAATTGTAAAAAAATAATGTTGTCATAGACCTGCTGCCCAAGCCGTGGCAGCAGACAGACGCAAATAAAAAAGCTGTTGTACGTGTGCTTGCGTACAACAGCTTTTGTGTTATGTGGTAAAAATTATTTGCGGACCATTTTGTCGAAGCGCTCCAGCAGGCCTGCCTTGAAGCAAAGCACCAGGCCGCCGACAGCGCCGACTGCTGCCTGCAGAATCTGGTAGGGCAGCTTGATGTAAGCGTAGTGCGGTGTGCTGTAAATAAAAGCACGTCCCAGAGAATAGCCTACAACCATAATAACAGCGCCAAGAATTACGCCGAGAGCAGCGCCCTTGAAGCTGACCTTGCCGCCGCGGTGTGCCAAGAGGCAGATAACAACAGCCTGAATGCCGTGAGTAACCAGAGAAACGAACATCGGTGTCGGGTAGAAGAATAAATCGCCCAAGAAAGCACCCACGCCGCCAACGATGAAGGCTGCTTTAGGATCGTCCAGCAGAATTGCTGCCGTGCAGATGATAACATCATTGAGATATAAATGACCGCCCGGTACCGGCAGACCGAAGGAGCTCATCATAATATTGAGCGACATAAACAGTGCGGTGATACAGATTGCCAGGGTGGCATTGCTTTTTTGTGCTTTGTGTTCTATATGTTCCATATAAACATTCCCCTCTTTATAAGATGATAAAGACTATTATATCGCTGTTTGGTTATAATAATATTGCCAGAACAGAAAAATTATCTATGGTCAGATTAGCCGGGGAATTTCTTTCGCTAATTCTTCATAAAATTTTTGGTAGAATAAAGCAGGTATTTTTGGTATAA
>OODA01000136.1_pt1 | contig 63229 bp, 51 predicted proteins | sample 1671341 | NCBI WGS metagenome assembly OODA01 (sample SAMN06348147, study PRJEB24527) | human gut metagenome | biome: human gut; feature: ankylosing spondylitis patient; material: feces | host: Homo sapiens | place: China | collected 2015-10 | reverse complement strand
ACTTTCCTCATTCTTCTCTCAAACACTTTTTATATGTACTTTCTAGGACTAAAACATAGAGTTGAGCACTTAATATACTTTATCCACAACAAATAACAAGATACAAAAAGCCATAAGAAATCTTCCTCAGTTCCTCAGTTCCTCAGTTTTTCTCTGACCCTTCACTTTTATCTTTATTTAGAAGCTTATTATATATATATAATAAAATATAATTACTTACAATTTGTAACCAATTACAACCATCAAGTATAACCCCTAGAACAAAACTGAGGAACTGAGGAACTGAGGAACTGAGTCATTATCGCAGTGGTTTAAGTACGTGTGTTAGTAGTAACTCGAAAGCTCCAAAATAACCTTTTTCGCTCGTATTTTATGATTATCAATGAAAGGAATAATATTGTAAAATGCTCAATTATTTGCATGTTTCTCAATTTTTATCAGAAAACTCTTGCTGGTATGAAAATAAAATCGTAACTTTGCTGATGCAATAGAAATATTAATAACATTGGGATTATGAAGCAGGTAGAAGAAAGATATATCAGTTTGTTGACCGATTTCGGTTTCAAGCGAATTTTCGGATCAGCTCCCAACAAGGATTTGCTGATCTGTTTCCTCAACAGCTTGTTCAACGGAAGACAGGTTGTTAAGGACGTGAAGTATCTGAACCCGGAGCACGTGGGAGATGTATATACCGACCGCAAGGCCATCTTCGATGTATATTGCGAAGGAGAAAACGGCGAGAAGTTTATCGTGGAAATGCAGAATGCCTACCAGACATACTTCAAGGACCGTGCCCTGTTCTATTCCACCTTCCCTATCCGTGAGCAGGCTCCCAAGGGTAATGAATGGGATTTCAAGCTCAACCATATCTACACCATTGCCCTGCTCAACTTCAATATGAACGAGGAAGCCTTCAATAAGGAAGAAATCCGCCATCATGTGCAGTTGTGCGATACTGCCACGCACAAGATTTTCTACGATAAGCTGGAGTTTATCTACGTGGAAATCGCCAAGTTCAACAAGTCGCTTGACGAGTTGGAAACGCTCTACGACAAGTGGCTCTATGCGCTAAAGAACCTCTACAAGCTTACTCAGCGCCCTAAGGCGTTATGCGACAAGGTCTTCGACCGCCTATTCGAAGAGGCCGAGATTGCAAAATTCACTCCACAGGAGCAGCGGGAGTATGAAGCCAGCAAGATGGCATATCGTGATATCAAGAATTCGATTGATACCGCCAAGAGAGAAGGTAAAGAAGAGGGCTTGGCTGAAGGAATGAAAAAGGGCATGGAGAAGCGAAGCCTTGAGATTGCCAGAAAGATGCTGGCGAATGGTATGGATGCTGCCACGGTGATGGAAATAACAGGATTGTCGGAGAGTCAGTTACAGCAGCTGAAAGGATAAGGGCAAATCTAAGACGAATCTCTATTATATCAAAAAGTCCTATGCTGCTTATTACCAGGTAGTTATAAAATTCCCCCAACTTGGGGGAAATTACATTTTATTTCCTGATTATTCAAAAGTGTACGAGTTCGTACACAATTTGAATTGGACACATATTAGTCGACTGTTGCCCTAACCATTTTCAAAGGCCAAAGAAAACTAAAAATACTCCGAAAACTTGTCTGTTAGGCTAATATTCATTTACTTTGCATTTTGAATATCAACTAAATAGATAGGCTTATGGTACATGAAAATGAAACGATAGTAATCAAAAGCTCTTCTGTCAAGTTGGCGGAATGGGTAAAGAGGCTGAAGCAAGGATTGTGGCATTTTCTCTTGGAAGTTTAATTTAATTTAAAAAATCACCCAATTCTTGTATAAGTTATCTAGAATATGTATATTTGTAAATCTTATCTCTTTAATTATAAGAGATACATAACTTTAAAATTAATTTGTTTACAGAAGCCCGTCGTTCGTGAAGAATAGCGGGCTTTTCTTTTGGCATGTCTTTTAATTTCCGTTAATTCTCTTTTCTCTACTAATAAAATACACATAAAATGTGTATAATTACCAAAAAAAATAGTATTTTTGCAGTTAAAACGAAACAGAACGAAATGATTACTCGATATCACGCTAAATACTATGCCCAACTGCTCTCGCAGAAATCTGTAGGCGACAATTTGCAGAATCTGTCGCAGTCTCTGCTTAATTCTGCTGTTGACATCAATCCACACCAGATTGATGCGGCTCTGTTTGCCTTTAAGTCTCCACTGAGTAAAGGCGTCGTTCTTGCTGATGAAGTGGGATTGGGAAAGACGATAGAAGCAGGACTTGTACTCTGTCAGATGTGGTCTACAGGCAAACGTAAAATCATTATCGTATGTCCAGCTTCTCTGAGAAAACAATGGAGTTTTGAACTTGCAGAGAAGTTTGGTATAGCTAGCGAAATCCTTGATGCAAAGGTCTTTAATGCGTATGTTGCGGAAGGTAAAAATCCATTCTCTTACAATCGGGTTATTATCTGCTCCTATAACTTTGCTGCCAAGAAGAAGGCAGAGGTATTGCGCCATGGCTTCGATTTGGCTATTGTGGATGAGGCTCATAAACTGAGAAATGTTTATAGAAAGTCTGCACGCACTGCTGCTGATGTTCGAGATGCCCTGGCAGGAACCAAGAAACTCCTGCTTACGGCTACTCCATTCCAGAATTCCCTGATGGAACTCTATGGTCTGACCACAGTCATAGACCCGAATTTCTTCGGCAGCGAAAAGACCTTCCGCCGTGATTATGGCAATGGTGAGAATATAGACGAGCTGAGATTCCGTATCAAGCCTCTCTTTACCCGTACACTTCGCAAGGATGTAAAGGAGTATATCAATTATACCAAGCGCCTTCCTTTGACGCAGAAGTTTACAAGTACCGATGAGGAGTATGAACTGTATGAGGATGTTTCAGAGTTTCTGAGAAGAGAAGATATTTATAGTGTTCCAGCCGGACAGCGTAAGCTGACAACCATGATTATCCGCAAGATTCTGGCATCATCCATATTTGCACTTATCTCCACATTAACGCATATACGTGAACGTTTGGAAAGAATGCTCAAGAAGGAACAGATGGAACGTTTTGATGCTGATGAACTTCTCGGCGATGATGAACCTGATTTTATGGCTGATGTTGAGGAGGATACAGAGGATAGTTACGAAGAGACTGATATGTTTGATGAGGATGATGCAATCAGTATTCCTAAGTTAAAGGCTGAAATTGCTCTTCTCAATTCATTCATAGCGAAGGCTAAGAAGATTCGCAAGGAGTCGAAGGCGGAAGCCCTGCTGGCTGCTTTGAAAGAAAGTTTCAAGATTCAGTCTAAGTCAGGCGCCCAGCGCAAGGCTCTCATCTTCACGGAATCAACCAAGACCCAGGCTTTCCTCCGTGATAGCTTGGAAGCTAATGGATATGAAGGCAAGATAGTGCTTTTCAACGGCAAGGCCAGCGAACCGCAGACCAACGAAATATACAAGAAATGGTGCGATGCCCATCCTGACAAGGTGAGTGGTATCAAGGCTGCCGACAGGCGTGCTGCCATTGTGGATTATTTCAAGAATTCTGCCGAAATCATGATAGCCACCGAAGCCGCTTCTGAGGGACTGAATTTGCAATTTTGCTCCTTAGTCATCAACTATGACCTGCCGTGGAATCCTCAACGAATCGAACAGCGCATAGGTAGATGTCATCGTTATGGACAGAAATATGATGTGGTAGTGGTAAACTTCATCAACACTCGCAACTATGCGGATGTTCGCGTTTTTGATTTGCTTTGTAAAAAGTTTAAACTCTTTGATGATGTCTTCGGAGCCAGTGATGAAGTGCTTGGCAAGGCCGACAGTATAGACTTTGAAAGCCGCATCCTGCAGATTTACCAGCAGTGTCGTTCCAAGGAAGAGATTGATGCCGCATTTGAGAAATTGCAGAACGATATGCAGGAAGAGATTGATACCCGCATGGATGAAGTGCGCAAGCAGGTGATTGAGCATTTTGATATTAACGTGCAGGAACATTTGCGGACTACCAAGGATGCAACAGGTGCCTTTCTGAACCGTTATCAGCATATCTTCTGGGAATTGACCAAGTTTGTGCTCTCCTCTGAAGCTGTTTTCGATGATGCGAAGCATACTTTCCGTCTTCAAGTGCCGGTAGCTGGTTGCAAGAAGGGTGTTTACTGTATGCTGAATGCATCAGATTCCGAAGGTATTCCTTACCGATTGTCTCATCCGTTGGCACAGCATGTGCTGAATACGGCACTTTCGCTGGATACGGAAGATGGTGCTGAAATCCATTTCTCAGAGAAGGCCATGCGGATGAATGCTACCTTGCCAGAGTATCTTCAGGATCAGGAAGGTTATCTGATTATGGCGCAGCTGAAAGTTGCTTCGGTTGAAGAAGAGCAATATACTATCTTCACGGCCTTGACAGACCAGGGCAGAACGCTTTCTCAGGATGACTGCGAAAAGCTGTTTTTGAATGGTGGTCGTGAATCGTCGGTAGAAGCTATTCCTCCTCGCATCCTCGACAGTTTGCAGCAGAACAGTGAACGCCGCTGTGCTGCAAAACTGAAAATGATAGATGAACGCAATCTCGGTTACTTCCAGCAGGAGGAGACTCGTATCTTCAACTGGGAGCGTGATATGCTCAATGGATTGGAAGAAGAGTTATCTACTGTAAAAAAGGCTATTCTTCAGGCAGAACGGGATGCCTTGCGGGCTGATAGCATACAGGCCAAGTTAGAGGCCCAGCAGCATGTGGATGAACTGAATCGCAAGAAGCGTCGCCTTCGTAACGAGCTGGATGACAAGGAGGATGATGTCAGTATCATGCGCCGCAACATGATAGCAGAACTGCAGAAGCGTATCATATCGCAGGCTGATTCTGCCAAGGTATTTATTATACATTTTTCAACGAAAGTCTAAAAAATAAAAGCATAAATGAATGAAAGAATGATAAGGTTCATTGAACTATTGAACCAGATGTTTGAATTGGATAAGTCTGATCTTGACTTCGGTATCTACCGAATCCTCAATATTCGACGCAAGGAAATTCAGAAGTTTTTTACCGAAGGGCTTCCAAGGCAAATCAGAGAAACACTAGAGCCTTTTGCTCAGGGAAATAAGGATGAACTCAGAAAGCAGATTGCTGAGATAGAACAGCAGGCTGCTGCCTTTGGTGCATCGCCTGAGAATAATCCTAAATACAAGGAATTAAAGGCTCAACTGCAGCAAGGCACAGATTTGAGTGCCTTGGAGAGTGACGTATATAGTGCGCTTTACAACTTCTTTAGCCGCTACTATAATGAGGGAGATTTCATCAGCAAGCGCCGCTATAAGGAGGGTGTTTATGCTATTCCTTACGAGGGTGAGGAAGTAAAGTTGTACTGGGCTAATCAAGACCAGTACTATATCAAGACGTCTGAAAATTTCAAAGATTATACTTTTACCGCTGGCGATTATACGGTTCATTTCCTTTTGGTAGATGCTACAACAGAGCAGAACAACAACAAGGAAGACAAGAATAAAAAGCGCGAATTCATGCTCTTTACAGAAGATGAGGAGAAGTATCCTGGCGTAAAGACATTCGAATATAACGAAGAGGAAAAGACCGTTAATATCCGCTTTATCTTTGATGTGCCTAAAGAAGCAGAAGTGAAGACGGACGAGGAGGGTAAGAAGAAAAAGAAAGTAGACTATTCAGAAAAGAATAAAGTAGAAATTAAGCAGTGGCTCAGTACGCAACCAACTGCTGTTATGCTGGAATTGTTGCGAATTACGAATCCTGATGCCAAGGCAAAGGACCAGATAAGTCTTTTGGATAAGCACTTGAAGACGTATGTGGCAAAGAATACTTTTGATTACTTCATTCACAAGGACCTGGGTGGCTTCTTGACAAGAGAGCTTGATTTCTTTATCAAGAACGAGGTGATGCACCTTGATGACCTTGATACAGAAAATGAGGCTCGTGTGGAGACTTATATCGCTAAGGTTCGTGCTATCAAGCAGGTAGGCCGTGTTATTATCAAGTTCTTGGCGCAGATTGAGAACTTCCAGAAGAAACTCTGGTTGAAGAAAAAGTTTGTCGTAGAGACTAACTGGTGTATTACGCTCGACCGTATTCCAGAGGAGTATTATGATGAAATTCGCCAGAACAAGGCGCAAGTACAGGAGTGGATTGATATGTATGCTATTGATGAAATTCAGCAAGATTTGGAGCATACAGAACCTTTCACCCCAGTACCTTCTGTGCTCTTCTTGAAGCAAAATCAGAACCTTATTGTGGATACCAAACACTTTAGTGAGGAGTTTAAGAATAGACTTCTTGCTGAGTATGATGATTTGGATAAGGAGACGGGAGGATTGATGATAAATAGTGATAACTTCCATGCGTTAAATCTTTTACAGACTAAGTATACGAATAGAGTTAATTGTATTTATGGAGATCCACCATATAATGCTAAGTCTAGTGAGATTCTATATAAAAATACCTTCAAGCATTCGTCTTGGATTACCATGATGCGAAACAGACTTGAATTAGTTTCGCCATTGAAGACTCAAAGAGGAGCGATTGTGACAGCAATTGACGAGAATGAAGGCTTTAATTTGATGAAATTATTGGATGAAATTTTCCCTTATTGGAATAAAACTGCGGTAACGGTTCTTCATAATCCTGCCGGTGTACAAGGGGATAATTTTTCTTACAGCCATGAATATGCATTTTTCCTTTTTGAGGATTATAAACATGTTATTGGTAAAGTTGAAAAGAAAGAAAAAACAACAGAACCATTTAGAGATTGGGGACCTACGGGTTTAAGAAATCCGCAAGGAAATACATTTTATCCGATTTTCGTCAATCTTTGTGGTGATAAGATTATCGGAATAGGAGAAGCTTGCCCTAGTAATTTCCACCCTGGTAAGCAAAATATTATTTGTGATGATAAAATTATAGTATATCCAATTGGAGAAGATGGAGTTGAAAAAAAATGGGTTTTTGCAAGAGATACCGTAGAAAGCATTATAGATGAATTATATCCGCAAGAGAAAAATGGTATAGTTCAGATAATGCGAGATAAATCTAAAGGAAGTTTTAAGACCGTTTGGTATGATGAAAAATATTATGCTAATGTATATGGTTCTAAACTTCTTAATAATATTATCGGATTTAAAAAGTTTGATTTCCCAAAATCTCTATATACAGTTAGCGATTGTGTTTATGCAATAAATGAAGTACAAAAAGGAGATTCTATAGTAATGGATATATTTGCTGGTTCGGGAACAACAGGTCATGCTGTCATAGATTTGAATAAAAAATTTCCAGAAGGTAATAGAAAATATATCCTGATAGAAATGGGGGCTTATTTTAATAAAGTGACTCATCAAAGAGTAAAGAAAATTATTTATAGCTCTGAATGGAAAAAAGGTAAGCCTTTATCACGTAATACTGGTGTTTCTCATATTATGAAGTATATGCTCCTCGAACAATACGAGGATGCTCTGAACAACATCCAGTTGAAGAAAGATGAAAGCTTGGCAAGTCTCTTTGGTGATGACTACACCATCAACTATATGTTTGACCTTGAAGCAAAGGGCAGTTTGTTGAATTTGGATGCATTTAAGGCTCCATTTAGCTACGAGATGAACATCACGGAGAAGAACGAGATGAAGCTTCGTAAGGTGGATGTTTGCGAGACCTTCAACTATTTGATAGGTCTTACTGTCAAGCATCAGGGTATCATCAGAAGCTATGACAGCCTTCCTGCTGCAAAGCCAATGTACGAAGGTGCCGTAGATTTGGTAAAGGGTACCCAGTTTGCCTTCCGCCAGATAGAAGGAACGCTCCCAGACGGTCGTAAGGCACTGGTCATCTGGCGTACCATCAGCGATGATTTAATGGCCAGCAATGCAGCCCTGGATGCTTATTTCGAAAAGTATCGCATCAATCCGCTCGACCGAGAGTATGATATTATCTATGTAAACGGAGACAACAATCTGGAGAATCTTCGTACATCAGATGAATCATGGAAGGTGGTTCTGACAGAGCAGGAATTTAATAAACGTATGTTTGAAGAAATGTAATTATGGCTAGGACTAAAAAGAATCAGGTGCAGGAACTGCGCTTTGATGAAAAATTGGTGCTCTTCAAATTCATGCAGCGAGAGTTGGGTATCACGGATATGAAGCAGCTGGCAAGACAGATGAACCAGCCGGAAGAAGAAGGTATCAATGAATCTACTGGTAATACCCTGTTCATTGAATACTTCTTCAAACAGCCTGGATGCAGAATACCGGAAACCAAACTGCGAGTGTATGATGAAAACATCAGACGATATACACAGAAAATCGGTGAAAACAGAGGCGGACTGACCTGGAAATATTTTCAGTATCTCAGCATCCTTTTCACGGAGATTTACCTGGATCGTTGGTTTTCTGATAAGGAAGCCTTCCAGCAGGAGTTGACAGATTTCCTTCATGATGAAGATGACCGTACTTTGGGGCAGATTGGCTTCCAGGACTTCGATTTGGCAAAGATGAACAAACTTGCCTACATGTCGGCTACAGGTTCTGGTAAAACGCTGATTCTGCATGTCAATATCTTGCAGTTTTCATATTATCTGAAGCGAGCTAAACGCATCAATGCGAGCATAGATATCAATAATGTCATCTTGCTGACACCGAATGAGGGTATGAGCCGCCAGCATCTGGAGGAACTGAAGATATCGGGGATACCTGCCAAAATCTTTGTCAAGGAAGGTCCGTTAAAATTTGATGGCAATGAAGTACTGATTATTGATATAAATAAGCTTGATGATGTCGGCAAGGACAAGACGGTCAGCGTGGATAGTTTTGAAACCAATAATCTGTTGTTGGTGGATGAAGGCCATCGTGGTTTGGTAGGTGGAGAAAAATGGGTTGGCTACCGTCAGAAAATGGCTGAGGATGGCTTTACCTTTGAGTATTCTGCTACATTTAAACAGGCTCTGGCAGGCAAGAAGACTAAAAAGAAAGACCGGGATATCGTGGAGGACTATCAGAAGGCAATCCTCTTCGATTACTCATATAAGTACTTCTACAAAGATGGCTATGGTAAAGATTATCGTATCTATAACCTGAAGGATGCCAATATCAGTGAGGATTCCCGTCTGCTTTACCTGACCGGTTGTCTTCTCAGCTTCTATCAGCAGAAGAAATGCTTCTTGGAATATGGCAGGGAGCTGGCTCCTTTCAGAATAGAAAATCCGCTGCTGGTGTTTGTAGGTAATAGCGTGAACAAGGCAAACAAGGATGAAAGTCTCACAGATGTTGAAGATGTCATCATGTTCATTGATCAGTTTGTTCGCTACAAGCGTCAAACTGTCCAGCGCATCAACCTGGTGGTGCAGCAGAATACGGGTCTTATCGATGCCAAGGGCATTGATATCTTCTCGCATGATTTCAATCCTCTCTACGATTTGAATGGGGGTAATACGCCTGATGGACAGGTGCTCTATGAAGACATATTGCATCTGCTTTTCAATACGACGAGTCATGCAGATGAACCACGTCTTCATCTCGACCATCTGAGTAAGGCAGGTGAGATAGGCATGCGTATTGGCGAGGATGGTGATTACTTTGGCGTGATCAGTATCGGAGATACAACAAAGCTGATTAAATCCTGTGAAACCAAGGGTGTTGTTACGAAGAATGAATCATTCAACAATGATTCGCTTTTTGAATCCATCAATCGCAAGGATTCCAAGATCAACGTCCTGATAGGTTCGAGAAAGTTTACTGAAGGCTGGAACAGTTGGCGAGTAAGCACCATGGGTCTTATCAATTTTGCCAAAGGTGAAGGTTCCCAGGCTATCCAGATGTTTGGTCGTGGTGTGCGTCTGAAAGGCTATAATGGTATGCTGAAGCGTAGCCGTGCTGTCAATATTCCTGGTGTTCGGGCTCCAAAATACATTGGTAAATTGGAAACGCTGACCATTTTCGGAGTAAAGGCTAACTACATGGAGGAGTTCAAGGCATTCCTGGAGTTGGAAGATGTGCCAAGCAACGACCAGATTACGGAGATTACCTTGCCAACGGTATCACGTTATCAGGAAGCCAAAGCTAAAAAACTCCGTGTGATAAGAGTTAAAAGCGGTAAGATATTCAAAAGAGATGCTGAACGCAAGCTGTTGGATAAGCCAGGCGAGAATTTCAAGAGCTATCTTATGAAAAATCCTGTTAAACTCGATTGCCGCAGCAAGGTACAGGCAATAGAATCCAGTGGTTCTATTGATATGCGCATAGAGGTGAATAGCAAGCCTGTTGATATGCCGGAGGAGAACATCCCGTTGCTCGATTATTATCGCATATTCGATGAAATCGAAATGTATAAAAATGAGAAACTCTACTTCAATATCACGATTGACAGAGACAGATTGTCTTCTATTCTTGGTGATAGAGAATGGTATCGCTATATCGTTCCTGCTGACCATCTGAAGATTGACAGCATCAAGCGCCGGGAAGAAGTAACTGACTTTGCGATTATGGCTTTAAAGATTTACATGGATAAATTCTTTAAGTTTGAGAAAGAGGCATGGGAAGACAAATACCTGGAGTATGGAGAGCTGGAGGCTACCGACAACAACTTCGTGGATGAATATAGAATCAATCTGACCGAAGAAGTGGGCGGCGATTGTGGTGAAGAACTCAACAGGTTCATTTCGGATGCTGCAACGATACTGGCAACAGAAAGAGGTATATCGGAATATGAAAAGAGTACGCTTGCCAAACAGTTCGTACTGTTCGATTTCCGCCATCATCTCTATGCTCCTCTAGTATGCGTAAAGAAGAACAATCTGAAGATACAGGTCTCTCCAGTTCAGCTGAATGAAGATGAGAAGACCTTCGTAGATCTTCTCGACTGCTATATGAAGAATCATGATGCAGAATGGAAGGATAAATCACTCTTCTTGCTTCGTAACAAGAGTAAGGTAGGTATGGGCTTCTTTGAAGCGGGTAATTTCTATCCAGACTATATTCTCTGGATTGATACCGATGATAAGCAGTATATCAACTTTATCGACCCGAAGGGTTTGATGCATATTGTGCCTGAGAATCCAAAGATTAAATTCTACGAGAAAATCAAGGATTTGGAAGTACGTCTTGCGCCAAGTGCAGGCGATAAGCAGATTGTTCTCAATTCGTTCATCATGTCATCAACCCGAGGTGCCAATCTCAGGGAATGGTGGGGAATGAAGAAACCTTCAGAGCATGAAGCAATGAATGTCTATACACTTGACGATGCAAAATGTATTGAGAAGATGATTCAGAAAATCTTTCAGTAGATAATAATTAAGAGAGGAAGCGGAATATCAGAGAGCTTCCTCTCTTGAAAAAGCAATCAAGAAAAGTAATAATGGTGCTGCCTCTTATGCCGTTTCCGAGTCTTTGGTTATCGCCAAAGTGGGTAAGGATTCTATCAAGATTGCAATGAAATAAGGATTGTGTAGAGCGATGCACCTACCGTAAATTTACTGAGTCCACTTGAAAAATTCCCGAATCATATTTTTTTGTCTTTGTAACTTATTGACAATCAATGACACGTTTCGAAATGACTTTTTCAAGTGGACTCTTTACTAAAGTTTCGCAAGTGAATAAATATCAACTTGCTTGTTTATAAATATACTGAACTTTCGCATGTGGTTCAGAACAAATATATCTGAGAAATTCACTTTTTATGTGATTTAGTTTTAAAACGAAAGAAAAAATGAGTTTTTCTTAGTATTATTTCAGAAATTCTTTGTAATTCGAGAAAATTGTTATACCTTTGTATTTGAAAGATAAATGAATGTCCCGCCTCTGACGAGTTTTCACTTGTTGGAGACGGGCATTTTTTTGTCTATTTATCAACCAAAAACCGATCTTGCATGGGCAATTTTGGTGTAAGGCCTTATGCGGAACGAACACGTCAAAATCGGTATTTATTTAATAAATACTCTATGAAGACTGAAAAAACAATCTTGACAGGTATCAAAAACCTGAAAATGCAGTTGAAAAAAGTAATGACCGAGGCTAGTACCTTGGAGGTGATGATAAGAGAGATGGAATCTTCTCTTTGTGGTGTTGACAATGATAGGGCTTGTGGGAATGAGCCGTTGTTGCCTATGTCTTTGGACTTTCCAGAGATGAGAAACTTGTTGGATAGGCTTTCAGAAGCTGGTATCCTAGGGGCATCCTATGCCTTGAGGAACCAGTCGTGGACTCAGCGTAGCGTGATTGTCGCATTCCTGTCGGGGAAGGTGCAGAGAATGTGCATGTGGAAGCCTTTTGCTGAGTTATGGCATTGTGATAAAGGTGCTTTGCAGAGTGCCTATCAGAAGCACTGTGATACTAAAGCTGCTATGCTTTATTATAAGAAATTGGAGCGAATTGTAGGGTAATACCAGTTGGTAGCCTACCAACCGACTACCAAGTAGGAACCAAACATTCTTCCTACCTTTGCCCCCGGAATTCAGAACCGATATGGTCTGAGTTTCGGGGGCTTTTGTGTATAGGCACATCAACCGTTGTGGGAGCGCCCAACTGTTTTAAAAGGAATATTGAAAATGAAAGCAATGAAACCTTTTTATTTTACTCATCCGCAGTACGGAAAACTGAGGGTGGTGGTGATTGGAGGGAAAATCTATTACTGTCTGATGGACGTGAAGAACATCTTCAAGAAGTCGGTTCAGAAACTCTATGAGACGATTGCTGACTCGGAGGGGGAACTGAAAAATCTGAACATCGTGATGATGAAGGATATGAAAATCAAGTATAACCTCTTCTTCGAGAACCAGGAAATGGGGAAGGAAGAAGCGGAGGCTGAGAACGTGAATGCGGATATTAACTTCTGCGATGAACAGCTGGTGAAGGACCTCGTAGACAGGCATGTTGCTGCCGAGAAGATTGCGGCAAAATGGGTAATAGGGTTCGTCAAGAGCAGACTGAATGATGCCGAGAATGCTTCACTTTTCGAGGCGAACGGGGTTCAGGAGATTTCGGATAACTCGCTGATTCTGCCTATCAATGTAAGCTATGGCTCAGGGTATATCATGATTAACAGCGAAGTGTTCGATTAATAAAAATAGGGAGGTAAAATGGAGATAGTACATGTAGTGGCAATTAATCCTTATCGCAAGGGTAATAAGGGAAAAGTTTTTTCCTATGGCATGGATACTTATGATAAGGTGATTGAATCGGCTGCCGTTAAAAAGATGATTCAGCAGATTCGGGGTGAATTGCCGATTGACGGAGTGGATTTGAACGATGCGCAGGCGGTGAAGAAGGCGCAGGAAAGGCTCAAGAGCGAGCTGCCTTTCTTCTGTCCGCACTACGGCATGTTCAAGAATAATGTGCGCAGACAGGAGAATGCCCTGCCGGAAAGCTTTCTCTTCCAGACGATTATCGATGTGGATGATAAGGAGTATGTGGAGAAGGCGATTGAGAAGGCGCGCGAGTTGAACTGCTCTTCGGGGATATGGAACGGCTCGTTGCTGCATCTCTGTTATAGCGCTCGCAAGAAGCTGCATATCGGGATTAGAATGCCGATTGGGATGACCATCGAAGAGACGCAGAAGGCGTATTGTGAGGCGCTCGGTGTGCCTTATGATGAAAGCTGCATCACACCCGAGAGGATGATTTTCCTGACAGATAAGGACTCGGAAATCTACCGGTCTAAAATGTGGTGCGCGGTGCTGCCGGAGAGCGAGATACAGGCTCGCAGACAAGCGTTCCTTAATCGTGGGCTTACCGTGGACGGCAAGATAGTTAATAGTTTACAGTTTACAGTTAATAGCAATAGTAATGACAACGTTCAAAACAATAGACTTTCGGGCAATCGTGGCGATTATGCTGCTTCTGCTGGCACTGCTGTTCAGCCTGCCCAATCTGGTAATAGCAATCATGCTGATGATTCTCATCTCGGGAATCCTGGAGGCAATTATGGCACTGGTGAACTGGGAGAGGCCAGTGAGAAGAATCTGATAGCCTTTGATCTGTTCGTTCAGTCGGCTGGGCTTGAGGGGATGGCGATTGATACCGTTGGGTCTCGGCACTCTTCGCTGCTCGCTATCATGAGTGCCGGTGCTTCGAGGGTGATGAGCGAGGAGGAACTGATGAAGGTGGTGAGGACGAAAATGCCGAGCTACTATCAGGAGGATGACTGCCATCAGCTGATACATGATTTCTATGCGAAATATGCTGACAGCTGCAAGCCGATGTCGAGGGACGTTATCCGCATCAATGCCACCGCAGAACAGGCCAGCCGGCAAGTTAATAGTTTACAGTTAAAAGTTGAAAGAGCTGAGCAAGTTAATAGTTTACAGTTAACAGTTAATAGTACCGAGGAGGATTATCCCGAACCGCCAGCGATGCCGGAGAAACTGCCGAAGCTGGTGGAACTGCTGATATCTCGGACACCGGAGATTTATAAGCCGGCTGTGGCGCACGCTATCTTCCCACCGCTCGCTACGCATCTCTGGCAGACGAGCTTCCGGTATATTGATAATGTAGTGCATGAGGCTACGCTTTCTACTTGCTTGCTGGCTGGTACGGGCGCAGGTAAATCGTCTGTGGATAAGCCGATTAGGTATATCATGGAGGATATCAGAAAGCGGGATGCGGAGAATCTGAAACGTGAGAAGGAATGGAAGGAGGAAGTGACGCGCAAGGGTGCCAACAAGGATAAGCGCAAACGACCGGATAATCTCGTTATCCAGGAGATTGATGCTGATATGACCAGTCCGGCATTCGTGATGCGAACCGCTGAGGCGCAGGGGCGTTTCCTCTATACTTCGCTCAATGAGCTGGACCAGTTTGATGCTCTCCGGGGTAGCGGCAACCAGCAGTTCCGCATCATGTGCCTCGCCTTTGATCCATTCAACCTCTTTGGCCAACAGCGCGTGGGCGTTCAAAGTGTGACAGAAAGGGTAACGATAAGGTTCAACTGGAATGCATCTACCACCATCCAGAAAGGGCAGCGTTACTTCTCAAAAGTTTTGACAGACGGTCCGATAAGCCGTATCAATTTCTGTACCATTCCGGAGCGTGAAATCGGTGACGAAATGCCTGTTTACGGCGATTACGATGATGCTTACCGTGAGGCGCTGAAGCCTTATATCGAAAATCTGAATAACGCCAGGGGACTGATTGACTGTCCTGAGGCATTCCAGCTTGCCCTCAAGCTAAAGGATGAGAATGCCGAGTTCTCCCGATTGTCGCAGGACAGGGTTTACGAGAATCTTTCTTTCCGTGCCAACGTCATCGCCTACCTGAAGGCATGTGTGCTGTATGTGGCGAATGGTTGCAAATGGGAGCCGGAAATTGACGAGTTTATCCGCTGGAGCGAGCGTTACGACCTCTACTGCAAGATGCGTTTCTTTGGTGATGCCATCAAGAGGGCGAATGATACTGGCGAGAAGTCGAGCAAGCGAGGACCTTCCAACATGCTGATGCAGTTGCCGGATGAGTTTACTTACCAGCAGGTGATAGACTTGCGTGTAGCAAACGGGATGAGTCAGAAAGGTACTTCCAAGATGTTGGGAAACTGGAAGGATCGCCATTACATCAGGGCTAAGGAGAACGACTCAGTTCCTCAGTTCCTCAATTCCTCAGTTTTTATTAAACTTAAATTCCGAAAGGAGAATTCATAGCGTATGGAAATAGTAGTAAAAAGAATAGCAAAGAAGAAGACTTATACGATAGGTCATCTTTATATCCTGAACGATAAGGATGTGAAACGTACCTGGCGTTCGGGGGTAAAAATAGGCGACAAGCGTATCTTTGAGCACAGCTTCGATAAGGCGAAGTTGGACAAGGAGCATTACTTCTGTGATACCCTGGAGCCTACGTGGAGAAACCTCCTGGGTATCGAACTGAAACCGGAAGAGGAGGATGGACGGTACAGTAGGGTATCGGGTAAGAAAGCCCGCAAGATACCGGGGCATACGGCGATACCGGAGGGCTCGTATCCTGTGGTTATCTCGAAATCGCCAAGGTTCAAGAAGTGGCTTCCGCTGGTGCAGGGTGTTCCTGATTTTGAGGGCATCCGCATTCATGCCGGTAATTATCCCGATGATACGCAGGGCTGCATTCTGGTAGGTGAAAATAAATTACAGGGTGCCGTCTTTAATTCCCGCATCTGGCTGCATCGGCTCATGAATGCCATTACCGCAGCAAGGGAACGGGAGGAGAGCGTTTGGATTACGATTTTGTAATGTTGAATGTTGAGTGTTGAATGTTGAATTAATAGTGTTGAATTTTTAGTGATTAATTTTTAAAAACAAATTATTATGGTAAAGTCAGTTAATACAAATAAAGTAGAAATGGATAAGAAGGCAGCAATTGCTGTCGTGTTTGAAAACCCTGAATTCGGCAAGATTCGTACCTTGACCGATGGGAATGGGGAACCGCAGTTCTGTGCAAAGGATGTCTGTGATATACTGGGGTACAAGAACCAGCGTGATGCCATTCAACGACATGTCGAAAGGGTTGACGTCGTGAAACGCGACGTCAAGGTATCGGGAAGCCTTCGTAAGGATGGAACCTCATCTAAACGACTCCAAAAGATGATCTTCGTTAACGAGAGCGGTTTCTATGCTTTGGTGCTCGGCTCTAAGCTTTCTACTGCCGTGAAGTTCAAGAACTGGGTTACGGCTGATGTGCTGCCACAGATTCGCAAGACGGGTGGTTATATCCCGGTTCAGCCGGGCGAGAGCGATGAGGAGACAATCCGACATGCGGAAGAAATCCTCCGTGCTACGCTCAAGGAGAAGGAGAATCTGCTGAAGAAGCAGCGTCTGCAGATTGAACAGCAGAAGAAACTTATCGGCGAACAGGATACAGAAATCCGCCGCTTGAATGATGTTGTAGATGAACAGGTGGTTCACATCGCTAAGAGTGGTGATAACATCATCCAGTTGGAGAATCAGGTGGGTAATCTTCTGCCGAAAGCGCTCTATAGCGATAACGTGCTCGATTCCGTTTCCTGCTTCACTACTACGCAAATTGCGAAGGAACTCGGTATCACAGCCCAGGAGCTGAACCGCTCGCTCTGCGCTATCCATATCCAGTATTACCAGAGCGGTCAGTATCTCCTCTATGCTGATTACGCCCACATGGGCTTAGCCAAGAGCCGCACCCGCTACAGCGCCTTCCTCGACCCGAAAAGCGATGGCAGACAGGAGAAGATGGGCAGAGCCTACACCCATACCTATCTCGTATGGACCGAACGAGGACGAAAGTTCATCCATGACCTTGCTCAGCGATACTGGGAACTGTGTGAAAAGTAAAAAGCCCCTTCAGGTCGGCGATGATGGCCTGGGTGTAGGCTCTTATCTGAGATTCTGACAGATCGCTGATATGCTCGGGAGCGAGGGCGGCGATGTGCTGGCGGGTCTCCATCTCTATCATCGTGGCGATAGGGAGGAGCTTGTGGGCTGTCTTGCCGATGGCTTCTATTGATAACTCGCCATCTGTTGCCTGCTGGAGGTTCTGGAGATGGGATGACAACTCCTGCTTGACGGTGCTGAGTATCTCGGCTTCTGCCTCCGGATCGCCTTCTGCAAAGGTCAGGAGGGGTGCAAAGCGGGATTTCTTATTGGTTTTCTCTGCTATATCCTCTGCTGCTGATGCAGTATCCCTTGTTTTCTCTGCCATATCCTCTGTTTCTGATGCTGCATCCTCTAATCCGAGGATTTCTTTCAGCTTCTCTGTGCTGAACGGCTTGAAGAGGCAATCGTCGAAACCGGCTTCTTTTAACTCTCTGATGATGCTGGCATCGTGGGCAGTCATCGCTACTACCTTCATGTGGCTGTGGTTGATGTGCTGAATCATCCTGATGCCGTTCATCTCGGGCATTTCGATATCCATCATCATCAGCGCAGGATGCTCGTTGTGGAGCACGGTGAGCGCCTCGGCTACATGCAGACAGGCAAAGACTTGCCAACTGTCGCCTACCAGTTTCTTCAGCATCTCCTGAAGCAGACGGAGCTGCAACGGGTCGTCATCGAGCAGCAGTATCTTGTGATTTTCGAAATGGGGCTTGACTGGGGTGAGCGGCTTCTGCTCTTCTGCCTCTTCTGCTGCAGGAGCGGTACCTAAGGCAAGCGGAATGGTGACGGTGAAGGTGCTGCCCTTGTCCTTGACGGATTCCAGACGCAGGGTGCCCTGAAGCAGATTGACCAGTTCCTGGGTGATGTTCAGTCCGAGACCGGTGCCCTCGATGCCCTGGGCACTCTTCAGACGGGTGAACGCCTGGAACACCTTCTGGCGCTCTTCGGTGGTCATGCCCTTGCCGGTATCCCTTACCGAGAAGGTGAGGAGGTGCTGGGGACTGATGGCTGCCTGGATGGTGACGCTGCCCTTATCGGTATACTTGATGGCATTGCTAACCAGGTTGTTGAGTATCTGACGGATGCGGAAGGCATCGGCACGGTAGTAGGTCTGAGGACTGCTGATGCCATCGAGCTCCAGATGCAGTTCCAGTCCCTTCTCACGGCTCAGGATCTGCATCTCTCCGGCACACTGGCGGAACATGTCGGCAGGCGAGAAATCTACAGGGTTCAGCTTCATCAGTCCGTTTTCCAACTGGTGATAATCGAGCAGGGCGGCAACGAGCCGGGAGAGATGGGTGGCAGAACCCTTGATGCTGTTGAGGCATGAGATGCCTTGCGGGTTGTCGACATAATCCTTCATCAGGTCGATGAAGCCCGAGATGCTGGCAGCCGGAGCCTTGATGTCGTGGGTGATGGTGAGGAGCAGGCGTTCGCGCTGGTTCATGATGCGTCTGATTTCCTCGTTAGCCTCTTCGAGATTCTCGCGGTAGATGCGTTCCTTCTGCGTATCGCGGTAGATGTAATAGACGAGGATGACGGCGGCTGTGATGGCTACGACGGCAAGCAGACCTATCTGCCAGAGCAGATTCTGGCGCGCCTGCATCGCCTGGTTGATAGCCTGCTGCATCGCCTGACGTTCGCGCTGGTGGATATCGTTGAGCTGCTGGGAGGAGCGCAGGGCGAGGCGGGCATTGGTTATCTGCAGGTCTCTCACCTCGCGGTTGATGGCATCATGGTTATCGTGCGTAGACTGCTTCTCCTTGCGGTCAATCTGTTCCAGGATATCGGCTACGTTTCCGGCTAAGTTGACCGGGGTAGAGAGGGTATCGGTGACAGCCTGGTTACTATCGCGTCTGATGCTGAGCGTTTCGGCATGTTCCTTCCTGAAGGCATCGGCAAGGCGGCGGAAGAAGCCCTTGCGGGTTTTCATCACTTCTACGGTGGTGTTCTTTGCCACATGAGTCTTGGGTGCCTTGGAATGCACGACAACGGAATCTTCGCCACTGTTGAGGCTGTTCATCTTCTCGTGCAGATAGTTGTGGGATGACTTGCCCTGCATGGCGCGGGTAAGCTGCTGCAGATTGGTCTGTTCCTCCTTGAGCAGGTTGGACATGGTGCTGTCGGCTGCCTGTCGCTTTTCGATATAGTCGCGGGTTGCCTGGTTGATAGCGAGCACGGTTGTGGTGTTGCGATATACCAGCCCTATCGCCAGAATCAGTACGATGGCGACGATGATGTAACCCAGGGCTACCTTGAAAGGAACGTTTGTTTGCTGCATCTTCTTATCTTTTAATGTTTTGAGTCTTTTTGCTATTTGCGTGCAAAGTTAATCAAAAATGCGATATAAACCAACGAAAACAGGAGATAAATGCCAAAATCTGGTCATCTATCTCCTGTTTCATTGAAAGCGACGCGTAATTACTATTTTCTGAAGGTGGATTTACTCTGCTACGGTTGAATCCACTGTTGCAGCTGTAGTGTCTGTAGGAGTCTCTGCTGGAGTCTCAGCTGGTGTTGCTGTTGTGTCGGCTGGAGCTACTGTGTCTACTGGTTCTGAACCTGCAACGTTTACCATTCTGTTACCTGCAAATACATTGCTAACTGATACCATTGCTACTGCTGCGATAACTGCAAATACTAACTTTTTCATAATTCTTTTGTTTTTTAATTGTGAATATTATTGTTTATTAATTCTCTTGCTGAAACTCATTTGCGAGTTCGCTAAATAATATCACAATAGGCGTGCCAAAAATCGATGAATTTGGTTAAGTATCTGATAATCAGAGGAGATGATGTTTTGTGCCAGAAACGGGATGTGGGGAAAGTGGGGAAAAGGTGTAGAAAAATTCCCCAATATAGTGTGGAATATATTGGGGAATCTTTTACTCCATGCCGTATTTCTTCATCTTGTTGTAGAGTGTCTTGCGGTCGATGGCAAGCAGTTGGGCTGCCTTGCTCTTGTTGCCGTGGGTGGCTCTCAGGGCAGCGGCGATGCTTTCCTGTTCCGACTGTTCGCTGTGCAGCTGCATATTGATTGGTCGGGCTGTGGAGGTCTGGGCCATCGTCTTCTCCAGTTCCTGGGCACCGATATACTTGCCACGGGTGAGCAGGGTGGCGCGCTTCATCACATTGTTCAGTTCGCGCAGGTTGCCCGGCCAGTCGTATGAGGCAATGATTTCGGAGGCTTTGGCATCCAGTCCGAGTACATTCTTGCCCAGTTCCTGGTTGGCGTGCTTGATGAAGAGGTTGGCAAAGAGGAAGATGTCGGCACCTCTGTCCTTGAGGGCAGGCATGTAGATGGTAAACTCGTTGATGCGGTGATAGAGGTCCTCTCTGAACTTGCCTTCGGCTACCGCCTGCGCCAGATTCTCGTTGGTGGCACAGATGAGTCGGATATCCACATCAATCTCCTGCGTGCTGCCCAGCGGACGGATTTTTCTCTCCTGCAAGGCTCTGAGGAGCTGCACCTGTACTTCGTAGTTGAGGTTTCCCATCTCATCGAGGAAAACCGTTCCGCCGTTAGCTATCTCGAAGGCACCCTTCTTATCCTGTTCGGCTCCGGTAAAGGCACCCTTCTTATATCCGAAGAATTCAGATGCTGCCACCTCCTTAGGAATGGCGCCGCAGTCGATGGCATAGAAAGGCTTGTCCTTGCGCAGACTCTGTTCGTGGATGCTGCGCGCCACATATTCCTTTCCGGTGCCGCTAGCTCCGAGAATGAGCACTGACATCGGGGTTGGGGCAACGAGCGAAACGAACTCGTAGAGCTGTTTGGAAGCCTCGCTTTCACCTTTTATATATCTAGGCACTTCCGTAGCGCCCTGCTGCTCTTCTTGGGGGGCATCCTGCATGGCGGCAGATTCCGCACGCTGAGGGGCTGAAACCGCTGAAGCAGCCGACTGGATAGCCTCACGGATTTTCTCTAAGAGGATTTCGGGATGGAAGGGTTTAGCCACGTAATCGGTAGCACCCGATTTCATGGCACATACGGCATTCTGAACCTCTGCATAGCTAGTCATTACGATAAAAGGCAGGTGGGCATCGGACTTTCTGATATGCTGGAGCAATACCAGTCCGTCATGGTCGGGCAGGCGCAGGTCGGAAAGAACCAGATGGAATGCATCGCCGGCTCCCATCGCTTTGATGGCAGCGCCTACAGATGTTACCCTTTCTACATCGAATCCTTTCTTTTTGAGCCAAGTCTGTATCATGGTTCCGAATGCCAAATCGTCTTCAACAATCAATATCCTCTTCATATTTATCCTCTTCTAAAATATCGTTATATATAACTTTGTGCAAAGGTACGGAAAAGTTGTATGGAAAGCTATTTAATTCACATTATTTAGCAATAAAACCGACTAAAATTCTACAAACCCTGTTCTATTATCTTATTTTTAGTGAAAAGAACAATTGTTTTCGGATAAAAGCATGCTAGTTGCTTTATTTTTTGTATCTTTGCATAAAATAAGATTTAAAGTCATGAATCCGATAGTACAAACCATCATATTGTCAGCTTCGGCGGTGCGCATGTTGCCGCATATCGCTCTGTATCTGCTCCATAAGAAGGAGATAGATGCCGACCTGCTGAAGGTGCAGGACAGGAAGCCTACGGTGCTCAACCTGATTAAGGCATGCACCCGCGAAAGAAGTTTCCGCAATCTGTTTTATTACCGCATGGGCGAATACCGTTCGGTTTTCATCAGCTGGCTGTTGCCTCCTGAGCGCACGATGACCATCTGGTGCCCGCATATCGGGAAGGGTGCGCATCTGGAGCACAGCTATGCCACCTATCTCAACGCAGAAAGCATAGGTGATGACTTCTACTGTTTGCAGATGGTGACGCTGGGCAACGGCAAGGGCGGCAGGCCTACCATAGGAAATGACGTGAAGATTTATACCGGCGCCACGGTATTCGGCGGCATCCATATCGGCAACCACGTGACGATAGGAGCCGGTGCCGTGGTATTCCAGGATATTCCCGACGGGGCTACCGTGGTAGGGAATCCGGGGAGAATCATTCAGAAATAATCAATTTAAAAATAGAGAATATGAACTATGCATTGATCATAGCCGGAGGTTCTGGCAATAGAATGGGACAGGACATCCCAAAGCAGTTTATGCATGTAGACAACTGTCCTATCATCATCCATACGATGATGGCTTTTCAGAAGCATCCTGATATTCAGGGTATTGCTGTGGTATGTCTGGCAGGTTGGGAAACGGTACTGCAGTCGTATGCCAACCAGTTCTGCATTACCAAGCTGAAATGGATATTCCCTGGCGGAAGCAATGGTCAGGAGTCGATCCACAATGGTATCTATGGCTTGAAAGAGGCGGGATGCGGTGATGACGATCTGGTGCTGGTGCATGATGCCGTGCGCCCACTCTTGTCGCAAGACATCATCTCATCCAATATCGCCATCTGCCAGAAGTATGGCTATGCCATTACGGGTATCAAATGTAGAGAGGCTATCCTGGAGAGCGAAGATGGTTTTACGACCAACACCAGTATTCCGCGCGACAAACTGATCCGTACCCAGACACCCCAGACCTTCCGTTTGGGCAATCTGATAGCAGCCCACGAAGAGGCTAAGGAGAAGGGCATCGCCAATTCTGTGGCATCCTGTACCCTGATGGCAGAACTGGGAGGCAGACAGATGCATATCGTGCCTGGTTCAGAGAAGAACATCAAGATAACCACCGTTGAGGATCTGGAGATACTGAAGGCACTGATGAAGGTTCAGCCTGAGGCTTGGTTAAAATAAACATGTTATGATAGAAAATTCACCATATAAGGAAGATATTGCGTGCCTTTTCCGGGAAGGTTTGGAATTGGAGCGTCTGCATGGCAAAACCATTCTTGTGGCTGGTGCTACAGGATTGTTAGGAGGCTGTGTGGTTGATGTGCTGATGCAGAATCCTGCCCGGTGCTACAAGGTGATAGCAGCCGGAAGAAACAAGGAACGTGCCCGACAGAAGTTTGCTGCCTATTGGGAGGATGAATCTTTCTTCTTTGCAGAGATTGACGTTACCCAGCCTGTCATCAAGAGCATGGACAGGATGATAGGGGAACCAGTCTATAATGAGTTGGCTGAGGGCGCTGATTACATCATCGATGCAGCCAGCAATGCGAGTCCTAACTTCTTTAAGCAGAACCCTGTAGAGGTGATGAAGGCAAACATCAACGGCGTATCCAATCTGCTGGAATATGGATTGAGTCACCGCATGCAGCGCATGGTTTATATCTCTTCGGGTGAAATCTATGGCGAGGGCGATGGCTCTGAATTTAGCGAGAAGAGCAGCGGCTATGTGGATTGTGCATCGGTGCGTGCCTGCTATCCATCTTCCAAACGTGCTGCCGAAACGCTCTGCATGGCATACGGAGCAGAGTATGATGCCGATGTGGTGATAGCCAGACTGAGTCATATCTACGGTCCGGGTTTTACGGAGAGTGACAATAGGGTGTATGCCCAGTTTATCCGCAATGTTCTGAAGGGTGAGGATATCGTCCTGAAGAGTAAGGGTGAGGCTTTCCGCTCCTGGCTTTATGTGGTAGATGCTGCCCATGCCATCTTGCGCCTCCTGCTGGATGGCGAGAGGGCAAATGCCTATAATGTGGCTCATTCAGAATCGAATATCTCCATCCGCCAACTGGCAGAGCTGATAGCCCGGAAAGCGGATAGAAAGGTGGTGTTTGATATTCCTGAGGCGGATGCGCAGCAGGGCAATACCACGCCTATCACCAAGGCAACCTTCAGCACGGATAAGCTCAAGGCTTTAGGCTGGAAACCGCTCTTTGATGTAGAAGAAGGTTTCGGACATACCTTGCAGGAAGTGAGGGAAGGCTAAAGCTTTCTTTTAATCTCATCCCATGTTTCCCGCTTTTCCATGTTCAGATAGTAGCGAAGGTGTTTCTCTACTCTCTGTTCTACGGGTGGAAACTTCATATAGTCGCCAAAGAAGTGGCGCAGATAGGTATCAGCCTGCTCCGGCAGCAAGACGGTGGTATCCTCGAATGGGAATTCCTTGCCCTTGCCGAGCCATTCCTTCGGGAAAATCTCCTTATAGTGGTAGGAACCTGTATTCACCAGTACGTTCTTCGCCTTATCGAAGTCATAACGGTGACTCATCTCGTCCATCTGCTGGATGAGGCGGTGGCGCATCTTGCTGCGGCAGAAGAAGGCGATCGTCTTGATGGCAAAGCGGCCCCAGGTTTCCTTGTGCAGGAGCAGGGAGATGTACTCAAAGAAAGTATTGTGGGTGGTTACGGCATTCAGACGGTTGATGGTCTTCGAGTATTTGCGATACAGCGCCTTTGCCGTTTCCAGGTCATCGTCGGTGGCATCAAGAGGGAAGATATCTACGTAAAGACCGATGATGCAGGGACGCTCCTTCTCCTCGATAAGGGTGGTTTCGCGGTTCACGAGTTTGGAGAAATACAGAGGGTATGACTCGTTGTTGTAGGGAGTTACTACCTCGTATTTGCCAAAGTCTTCATGCTTGGCGATTTCGAGCAGACGGTCGTAGTCGGGGCGTGGCATCAGTACGTCGATGTCATCGTCCCAGGGAATCATTCCGTGGTGACGGGCGGCTCCGATGGCGGTGCCGGCACAACAGTAATATCTGAGGTGATACTTGTTGCAGATTTCGATGAAAGCCTTCAATATATCGAGTATTGTGGCGTTCCATTCCTTCTTGATGTTCTTAATATCCATACTTTTTTCTGTTTTACGGCTGCAAAAGTAAGCAAAAAGTTTTGAACTTCAAACTATTTATGCTACTTTTGCATTCTAAAAAGTAAAAACAAGTAATATTCCATATTTATCAGATAGAAACGATGGCAGAATCATTAAAGGAAAAAACCGCCAAGGGATTGTTCTGGGGAGCGATGAACAGTGGCTCTACCCAGGTACTCAATATCCTCTTTGGCATCTTCTTGGCGCGTTTGTTGTCGCCAGCCGATTATGGTATCATCGGCATCCTCACCATATTCACCCTGATAGCGGGCAATCTGCAGAGTAGCGGGTTTACCCAGGCACTGGTGAATATCAGAAAACCCACCGACAACGATTATAACTCGGTGTTCTGGTTTAATGTCCTGGTGAGTCTTACCATGTATGTGGTGCTCTTTTTCTGTGCGCCGCTGATAGCAGATTTCTTCCATCAGCCTTGTCTCACCTCCCTGTCGCGCTTCGTGTTCCTGAGTTTCTTCATCTCTTCGTTTGGCATCGCCCAGAACGGATATATGATGAAGAACATGATGAACAAGGAGATTACCATCGTTAATTTCATGGCTCTGATCAGTTCGAATGTCGTGGGACTGGTACTGGCATTCAACGGCATGGCTTACTGGAGTCTTGCCTGGCAGCAGGTTATCTTTATCCTCGTGCTGAATATAGGAAGATATTATTATACGGGATGGCACCCGAACTTTCATATCGATTTCGGACCGGTGAGGAATATGTTCGGATTCAGCGTGAAACTCCTGGTTACCAACATTATCAATACGGTGAGCAACAATGTATTGACCTTTGTCTTCGGCAGGTTCTATCCGATTAATGATGTGGGTAACTATAGTCAGGCATACAACTGGGACACCAAGGCTAATTCGTTTGTTGCCAATACGGTGGGACAGATAGCGCAACCCGTCTTGGCTTCTATCCAGGACGATAAGAACCGCGAGTTGCTGGTGTTTAGAAAAATGCTCCGTTTCACGGCATTCCTTTCTTTTCCATTGATGTTTGGCTTGACCCTGGTATCACGCGAATTCATCCTGATTACGATTCATGAGAAATGGATTGCCAGTGTGCCGCTGTTGCAGATTCTCTGTGTGAGCGGTGCCTTTATGCCGATTTATACGCTCTATCAGAACCTTGCCATCAGCAAGGGACGTTCTGATGTGTATATGTGGTGCAACATCGGTCAGGTAGTGGGTTTGCTCGCCTTGGTATTGTTCTGTCATCAATATGGCATCCAGACCATGGTGATAGCCTATACCTTATTTATAATAGCTTGGCTTCTGGTCTGGCAGTGGATGATGAAGCGTGTTGCCGGATTGCGGTTTCTGGATGTGGCAAAGGATATACTGCCATTCATGCTCTGTGCGGCAGCCACGATGGTAGTTACCTATTTTATGACCCGCAGCCTGCAGAACATCTATCTCCTGCTGCTGGTTCGTCTGCTGGTTTCAGCCACCATCTACTTCTGTATCATGAAACTGCTGAAGGTGCAGATATTAGAAGAGTGTATAGCCTTCTGTAAGCGAGGTAGATAAGATTCACCCTCTTGACAGGTACCCCCTTTTTGATGAGCTTGATGATGAGTCGGATGAGGCCGCTCTTAGGCTTGTAGTCGAGCGCCTGATCCACCTTTTCGAAGGCTACCTGTGCGTTTGCTGCCCAGCGGTAGGCATTGACGATGCCTATCTCTGTGGCTCTGAGATACTGATGTTCCGTATCGTTCTGCTCGAAAAAATCGATGAGTCGGCGGGTTGACTTGAAGTATGACAGGAGGTTCTTTTCAGAGATGTTGTGATTGTAGGAATTCTCGTTGTCGGTGCGGTAGTAATATACTGCATCATCAATGTTCACCTTTTTGCCGTAGAACATGAACTGGGCATTCCAGAAAAGATCTTCTGCATAGTTGATGCCCTCTTCAAAGAATATCCTGTGCTCCATGATGAGCGAACGCTTGTAGATTCTTCCCCACAGACGATTGGTGATGATGTTCTGGCAGACAAGTAGTTTGAGCAGCTTCTCATCAGAAACTTCAAAAGGTTTCTGGAGTCTGCCTGCCTTTTCATCGCACCACTCCCGGTAGCCGCCATCAATCAGGTCGGCATGGCTACTATCTGCTTTTCCTGCCAGCTTCTCAACTGCATCTTTCGGCAGCATGTCATCGCTATCGGCAAATAAAAGATAATCGCCTGTAGCCGCCATCAGTGCCGTCTGTCTTGCAGCTCCCACGCCCCGGTTTCTGTCGTGGTGGATGATGCGTACCTGTTGTGCTCTTTCAGGATATTCTTTCAGGAGTGATTGTAGGATACCGATGCTTTTATCGGGGGTACAGTCATCTACAAAGATGTATTCGATAGACGCATACGACTGCTCGAACAGTGAACGGGCGCACTGTTCGATATATTTTTCTACCCCATATACAGGGGTTAAGATACTTATTTTCAGCATGATGGTTTTAATCTAAGATACTTTTTTATCTTGTCGGGTTCTCTTTTTTTATCTTGTGAGATACTCGAATATCAGCGTGCTGTTATAGAAGAACAGGAAGATGGTGATGATGGCGAGTCCTCCACGAAGATAAGGCAGATATTTCTCCTTACAGTTTCTGATGATATATCCGATACAGATCGGAATGATGAACGCCCAATGGGCAGCCATGATATAAACCTCGTTCAGTCCGAATCCCATGACCAGATGAATGAAGGCATCGCATGCCACCCATGAGGCAGTGAGCCAGAGAAAGGCCGATCTTCTTCCCATCCAAAAGCCCATACACAGCAGAATCACGATGATACCCTCTATGATATAAGGAACGGGTGTCTGGTATTTCACGAATATCGGGCGGTGGCTGTGGATATCTTCCAGCAGATGTTCTCTGTGCAGGATAAGCGATTCGCCAAAAACGTTTTCTACCAGTGATTCTGAACGGGAGATAGACATATCTGCCCATGAAAGCATGCCCCGTTTCTGGATATTCTTGCCAGCGATAGCCTTATCGTGCTTCTGTTTCTGGTCCATTTTTGCCCTAAAAGTACTGTCTTTAGCAGCTTTCTGAGCCACGAGCCGTTCTCCTTCCAGGCGATTAGGAATAATGAATGCCTTGTTCTGATAAATGCCTGCAGCACCTATCAGGAGGGTAGGCAAGATGATGCCCAATGCCAGATATTTCGGGCGGAAGAGTTTTTTGCCATTGGTAAAGAGGGCGGCAAGGAAGGTCTTGGCGCCATTGCTCAGCGTGATGCCTGCCGTGAAGAAAAAGAGCAGAGCTGTTTGCCACCAAGGCATGCTGCGGTGTTCCTGCTGCTGTTTGCCTGCCAGATAAAGTGTCATCGACAGGAAGAAAAGCGACATGCCGAAATGGTCATCTACAAAGGTGACGAGCAGCACGTAGGCAAAGGAAAAAAGCATCGCTGTGAGCACATTGCTGTCTATAGCCTTTAGCTGCATCACCTCTCTGAAGATTCTTCTGAAGAAGAGGGTGGAGTAGGTGGAGAAGAATGTCATCATCACCGCCACGATGGTAGTTGCCCAGTTGCGGGAGGTGAGTTCTATCAGCCAGCCGTTCAGTAGCGAGAAAGGATAGAGGAAGAAAGGGAGCATGGGATGGCGATACTCCGTGTAATACACCTTCCACTTCGAAAGGGTAAGGTAGGTGTAGGGGTCGAAACCTGAAATCTGAAAGTTCTTGGTGAAGAGCGTCCAGAATCCTGCTTTCGGTTTGCCGAAATCATCAAAATGATAGGTTATCATCAGCACATTGAAGGCGATGATAACGATGAGTGTAATCAAGGCAAAGAGCCTTTCTTCTTTTTTAATTCTAAATATATTGTTCATTCTCTGATTATTTTTTTGCTGGGCTGATGCATGCCGCATCTCCTTCTTAGCGCTGCAAAAGTAATTGTTTTTTCTGAATATTCAAAAAGAAAGGCTCTATTTTGTGTCTTTTTTCTGATAAAAACGGAGTTTTATTTTGTATTCTCTTTTATTTGGTGTATCTTTGTCGCAATGATGATGAAAAAGTCATCAGGACGGACAGTTGGATAATAAAGATAAATAATGACAATGAAACATGCTTTTTTGATAATGGCTCATGGCAGTTTACCGCTTCTGAGGGTATTGCTGTCGATGCTCGATGATGAGCGCAATGATATATTTCTGCATATCGACCGAAAATCGGATATGCTGGATGGTGCTGAACCGCTGGTTCTTTCCAAGGCACGCCTCTTTGTATTGGAACAGAGGGTGGATGTGCGTTGGGGAAATCTGAGCCAGATTAAGGCGGAGTATGTGCTTTTCGAGGAGGCTTTGAAGCATGGACCTTATGCCTACTACCATCTGCTGAGTGGTCAGGATTTACCTATCAAATCGCAGGATTACATCCATCAGTTCTTTGAGGAGCATCAGGGTAAGGAATTTGTGGGCATCAATCATGGTGAGGAATTTGAATGGGATTGCCGCCGGAAGATGATGCGTTATTGGCTATTTACCAGTCTTACCCGCTCGAAGTATGGGGCTTTGAATGCCATTACCAGGCGACTGAATAAATATCTTTCGATGCTGCTCATGCCGTTCCTGCATCGCCAGAAGATGGATTTTGCCAAGGGAGCCAACTGGGTGAGCATCACGCAGGCATGCGTGGAGTATGTGGTGAGCCAGAAGCCGTTTGTATTGAAAAGATTCAATTATACCTTCTGCCCTGATGAGTTCTTCCTGCAGACCCTGGTATGGAATCATCCCGATTTCCGGGCCGCCTTGTACTCAGAAAAAGATGAATATGAGGGCTGTATGCGACTTATTGACTGGAAACGGGGCAACCCATACGTTTGGACTTTGGCAGACAAAGAGGAGCTGGAACAAAGCAACCGCCTCTTTGCCCGTAAGTTTGATATGGAGCATGAGGATATCATCCGCTGGATCAAGGCTTCTTGCTAATATTTATCCTAGCATGTAGTCTACCAGCAGATATCCGTTGCTTATCCACAGATAGAGGGTGATGGCGAGCATCAATCCTCTGAAGGCCCATTTCAGGTTCTTTCCTTTTGCCTTGAGCGCCAGGAAGGCGATGGCGATAGGAAGGGCATACATATAGTGGGCAGTCATGATATATACCTCGTTGATACCGAAGCCCAAACCGATATGGAGGGCAGCATCCATCAGGAAGAATGTCAGGGTGAGCCAGAGGAACTTTGATTTTCTTCCGGCAAGGATGCCAAGTAAGAAAAGCATAACGATGAATGCCTCTACCACATAATTGACCGCAGACTGGTATTTCACGATAACCGGACGGTTGCGCAATACATCGCCCAGAAGGTTCTGCTGGTGCAGCATGATGCTTTCACCGAAGAAATTCTCGACCAGAGTTTGCGAGCGGGAGGTCGTCTTGTCGGTCCAGTTCATGAATTCGCCCTTGGCGATAGGCTTGCCCGTGTTCTTGTTCCATATCTGTTTATGGTCACGAACATATTTGGCATGCGCTTTATCCTTGATGATTTTCTTGACGGCAGCTTCTACCTTTGCCGAGTCTTTCACGCCAGTGCTGTCGCGGTATTGCTGGTAAATCTTGGCTGTGGCTTCCTTGTTTTTCTTCATCTTAGCCTCGTGTCTTGCCATTTCCTTAGGCCATACGAAGGTGCGGTATTCCCATCTTGCAAAGCCCCACATGAGGGCTGCAGGAAGGATAACTCCTATCAGGAAGTATTTGATGCTGAAGAACTTTCTGCCATTGGTGAAGAGGGCGGCAAGATAGGTCTTCAGACCATTGTTGAGCGATACGCCCGCTGTAAATACAAAGAGCAGGATAGTCTGCCAGATGGTAAGCTGTCTGCCTTTCTTCATGCATACGCCTGTGATATACAGGGTGCAGAGGAGTATGATCATCGACATGATGAAATGGTCGGGTACCATCGCTGAAACCATCACATAGGCGAAAGAGAAATAGAAGGCAGAGAGCAGGTTGGCATCAAAGCGCTCTGTACCAATCACTTCTCTGAATATACGGTAAAGAAAAATGAAGGAATAGAAGGCGCAGAACACCAGGATAGCTCCCACGACAAACTGAACGCAGTTGATGCCGGTAAGCATCATCAATCCTTGATTTATCTGATTCGGGATATACATGAAGAACGCCAGCAGCGGGTGGCGGTATACGTTATATTCTGTGTCCCAGTGAGATACGATGCTATAGGTAAGCGGGTCGAAACCTGCCACATGGAAGGTCTTGACAAAGAGTTTGTGATAATTCTCTGTAATCTGCGAGAACTGGCTGTGGTATTTGATGACAGTCAGGGCATTGAGGGCACATGCTATGATGAGTGCGACGAGTGCTGAAACTCTTTCCTCTTTCTTGATTTTAAAAATATCGAATATCTTTTTCATATCTTTCTTTTATCGTGTTTTGGGAATCCCCTTATTTCTTCAGGAAGAACCTTACCAGGAGGAAGTTTACCGGGATGCAGATGCAGAGGGTGGGTATCATAGCCAGCTGTTTGGCTAGACCCAAGCCTACGAAGAGGTTGAGGCAGAGGGTCTGCATCGAGTAGTTGACGATGTGGGAGAGGGTGAATCCTGCTCCGCGCTTGGCATTCGCCTTTACCTTGAAGGTATAGCGGGTGCTGGCGATGAAATTGAAGATGAAACTCACGATATAGGCGATGGTGTTGGCTGTAGTAGCCAGACTGTGGTCGCCCATGTTGGGGATGAAATGGGCCAGTGCCGGCATCATAGCCAGGTAGATGACATATTGCAGTACCGTAGCCAGTCCGCCTACGATTCCGAATCTGATGACTTCGCCCAGCTTCTCTCGCTTGGCATCATCCATATTATTTATCTTGTTCTTGATATTCATGTTGCAAAAGTACTTCAAAATCTCCAAATTACCAAATATATCGTGGTATTATTTATCTCAGCATCTTTCCTTTTCCGAAGAGATAAGCCAGATGGGTCTTCTCCATCATCTTGGCGATGCCGATACTTCCGGCTATGGCGATGAAAATGGTAACGAGGGCAAAACAGATCTCGCTCCTGTCCCAGCTAAAGAGGGGATGATAGAACTTGGCTGCCATCGTAAAGATAGGGTGGAAGAGATAGATGGGCAGCGTGTTGCGGCCTATATATAATAAGGTGTCTTCTGTCTTTCGGACGCAGGCATTATCCTGTAGGCGTTTGATGAGGCTGTGTATCCACATCAGGGATGAAATGCAGCACCAGCAGGAGAAGACGATGGCGAGCGTGCCCCAGTCGTACCATTCTTCTAAGCCCAGCAAGTTGATCCAGAGCAGCAGGGCAACCGGTGAAGGACGGAATATCCTGTTAAAGCCGATATGGCATTGTCTGAGTACCGCTCCGATGAAATAATAGGTGGCGGCACTGGGCGAAAGAGCGGGTGTCTTGGACAGGAGCAGGAGTAGGGTGGCGAAGATAAAGAGGCTTGTGGTGGTGCTCATCGTCGTTTTTCCCTGTCTGAGGGTTCCCCAGGTTGCTCCCTTGAAACTGACGTAATAGAGAATGCCGCAGATAATCATGGTCTGGATGAACCAATAGGGACCGATGGAAGTAACGAATATCTTCTCACAAATCTGAGAGAGTGACAGTTCCGTGATGCCATCTCTCACCGGCATGAAATAGGAGAGGACAGAGAAACCGGTTACCATGATGACGTAAGGCAAAGCGAGACACATCAGGTATCTTCCCATCTCCTTTGGGCTTTTCTCAATATTCACGAGATAGCCAGTAATGATGAGGAAGGTAGGCATCATGAACGAGAGAATGCCTGCCTTGAGCTGGGGGTATGCGTTGCCGAAGCTCACGATATGAATCAATATCATGAGAATAATGAGTATGGCTCTTATCCAGTCGATGTCTGTATTCCTTTGTTTCATAACAAGTTAATGTATTGTAAGTCAGTAAGTTGGTATACTTGATACGGCGTTTCGCCGTACATGGGTACTTGGCAAGATGTTTTGCGACTCCGTTAGGCTTTCCTGTCTTCCGTTATGCGTTTCTAAATTCTGAAGGGCTTGTAATGACCTTTATCGGCATAGGCGAGCATCTCCTTGTCGCCTCGGCTGTCGCCAAATGCCTCTATCTCATATTGGGAGCGGTCGAAAGATAATGAGGGGGTACCGTAGGCATTGGCGGCAGTGGTGGTCAGTGCCTCGCAGATGCGATGCACCTTTTCCTCGCCATAGCAGTTGTTGCTCTTGAACTTGCCGGTAAGTCTGCCGTCAATCACTTCTATCTGGGTGCCTAAAACCCTGACTCCATCTAGACCGCGAACTTTAAAGAACGGGCGGACCCAATTGTCGATGCTGGCACTTACGATGAAAACCTGAGCACCTGCAACCAGGGCTTCGTGTACCAGCGTAACACCTTTGGGGCGTAACAGATGCTGGTATTCTTCGGCAAAATCGCGGCAGAGCGCATCAAACTTCTCTATACGCATGCCGGCAAAAAGATGGGCAAAGATGAGTTGCTTCGCCTTCCAGTTGGGAAAGAGATGCAGCTTCATCAGTACCAAGAGCGGACTGTACATCAGGAAAACCATCAGAAAACGACCGGTACCCTTGGCATATCTGATGAATTCCAGCAGGGTATCGCTTGTTGTCAGCGTTCCGTCGAAATCGAAACAATATAATTTTTTCTTCATTTTCTTATACGATATAAATAAGGATCAGGAAGGAGAGCAACCAGGCAAGCACGATAAACTGGGTGATGCGGTCGCGCAGGATAATCTTCGTAGGGTCACCACTCTTCTGGTCTACCACGGCTATCTGGATGTATCTCAGCAAACCAACCAGCACAAAGACACTCGTAAGATAGAGATTCTCGGTATGGAAATTCTCGATGACCTCCGGACTCACCGTATACATGATGTAACATACCAGGGTTACGGAAGCCGTAATCGTAATAGCCTGGTTGATGAAGGTGAGGTTGTAGCGGATGGTATTCTTGCGGGGAGCCTCGCCCGTCTTCTCCATGCGCAGCACATCATCGCGGCGCTTGGCAAAACTCATGAAGAGGGTGATGAGGAAGGTCATCAGCACTATCCATTTACTGAGCATGATGTGCGTGGCGACGCCACCCGCCAGCAAGCGGAGCACAAATCCGAATGCCACAATGCATACGTCAATGATGGCATACTGCTTGAGCTTGGCGCAATAGCAGAGGTTCATGACCCAATAGAAGGCGATGATTCCCATCGTCTCCCACGAATCGAGCAGGCAGCATACCCCCATTGAGAGGATGAGCATCAGAAACATCAAAGCGTAAGCCTGCCTGATGCTTACGGCTCCTGATGCGATAGGGCGGTGACATTTCACCGAATGGCGGCGGTCTGCCTCCACATCATGGATGTCGTTGAAGCAATAGATGCTCGATGCGGCAAAGCTGTAGGCAAAGAAAGCGATCAGACCCGCCAGCAGGGCATCTGTATGAAACAGGGCACCACCAAAGAAGAGGGGCACGAAGATAAACATATTCTTGATCCACTGTTTCGGGCGGATCAGGCGCATCAAGGCAGCGAAGCCTTTGCTGTCTTTTATTTCATTCTCGTTCATAAAAACTTCTTTTATTTAATCTAAGATGATTCTTTTTATTTAATAATCTGAGATAATTCCTTGGAAATCCATTCTGCAATCTTGCTCAATATCCAGGAGAGTGGCAGGGTGATGGCGATGCAGAGGATGAAGGTAGGCCAGTATCCCAAGTGATGAGGCTCGATATAATGGAGCACGAAGTGGATGTGGATGAGATAGCATTCCAGACTCAATGCTCCTACCAGCATAAAGCTGCGGTTAAACCATCCTGGGGTACGGCGGAAGATGCGGTTCAGGAGCAGGATGCTCGTGATGGTTAGCGGAATGTAGAGCATGCGCTCCAGGAAGAGCGGAAACATTCCGTGCTTCTCCTGTTCCAGGAAGATGCTTGCGAGCAGCGTCATCAGGAACATCAGCCATATCATCCAGATGCTGGCACCATCAAGTGTCTGCTTCTGGCGCACCATCTCGCCCATGTTGATGCCGATGAAGAAGATAGGTACTCGGCTCCAGAAGATTTCCAGATGACCTACTGCCTGATGAATCGGGGTGACGTATTGTACCAGGATGCACCACATGATCATCACCACCGGCAGCCATTTGTAGATGGGATGGCGCTTGATGAGTTCCATATAGGCTGGGGCGAAGAGATAGAGCATCATGGTGGCTGGGATGTACCAGAAGGTAAGCTCGTCGTATCGCCAGAAATTCCAGTTGATGGTAATCTCGCCTATCAGGTTGATCCACGCCTCGAGGTCTCCTCCCCGGAATCGGGGAATGTAGTAGAGACAGGCGATGATAAGCCACGCCGGGTAGATACGCAGGTAACGGCGGATGAAGAAATGCTTGGCAGAAGGATTCTTCATCCAGGAAAACCACAGGCCGATGCCGCTGAGAAACAGAAACATATCTACTCCTACATTGCCCATGCGGCGCAATCCGAAGAAAGCGTTCTCTCTAGGCAGTGCTACATGAAAGAGAATGATGAAGAGCATGGCGGCTCCCATCAATTCACCGCGATATCTGCTGATATTCGCCAGTTCTATGTCTTTTATCTTCATGATTTTCTTTTAATATTTCGGGTTTGGAATCTTCTTCATCAGTTGGGTGAAGAGCCATGCCAGACAGATGCTCGATATGATGTAGAGGAGCAGACCGGCATAGATGTCGCCCTGACGGCTGATAGGGATGAATATCTTGCGGGTGATAGGGTGGCATACGAAGAGAGCGGCTGATATGCTGCCCATCCACTCTAATACCTTATAAATACCTGATAACCAGCTGATATTTTGTAGAAGGTCGGCTACCAATACGCTCAGCAGACAGAAGAAGAAAGGCACGAAGGTCCAGCCAACCATGCTGCCGCTCAGACTGTAGATAAGCGACAGACAGAAGATGCAGCCAAAGAAGTTGGTGATAGGCGAATGGAAGGTCATGAGTATCTTTTCGCCATATCTGGCATAGAGTATGCCCAAACCGAATGGCAGCATGCCGCCCATAAAGTTGTAGCGGTAGCGGTTCATCACTTCACTCTCCGGATTGTCAAAGCCCAGGAGGAGCTGGATGCCGATGCAGATGGCCATCAATCCTACGGTCCATCCCCAATGACGGCGATAGAGCAGCAGTCGATAGACGATGTAAAGTTGCAGCATCAGACCGAAGAACCAGTACGGACCCGGCCAGATGATGTTATCCGGATTTGGCAATACATTATTGAACATGCCCAGCATCGCAACGATGTCGAGCGCTGCATAGTGGTGAGAGCCAGGCGTGATAAGGTCGAGCATCGTGAATGCCACAAAACCTACTATCATCATCTTGAAGAGTTTCAGATAGTGATAGCGGATAAAGTGGAGCGGTTCGCGCCAGTTGATGCTTCCTGTAAGTTTCTTGCCCGAGATGTTGTACATTCTGGTCTGCTGTTCGGTAGAGAGATGAGGTTTAGCCTCGTATTTCATCACCAGTCCGTAAGCACTCAGAAAGAGGAATACGGGCACACCGTAATGGCCGAAGAACGAGAGCAGGTGTACAGGCAGGTTGAGGTCCATGCTGACCATTACCTGGTTCAGCCAGTCAACATTGTGCTGGAAGTATTGATACTCGTTCTCCTTGACAATAGGTCCCAGCCAATGGCAGTAGTTATGTAAGAAGATGCCGATGATGGCGAGTCCTCTCAGGGCATTGCATGCCGGGCGTGATAGAATAGCACTATTCATAATCAGTTTCTCCTTTCTTTCTTTTTTACCTTTTTACTTTCTTCCTTTTTTATCTTTTCCAGATGCGCATCACGAAGTTTGTCGTAATCGGCAGAGTTTTTGAGGATACGTGGTCGCATCTCGTCGTATTTCGGGCTCAGGATGTTATATTCCTCCTTATAGGTAGGTGTCTCAATGCCAGCCAGATACAGCAGGAGATGAGGCAGGGCATCGGTCATGAAGCGCTTGTCCTTAGCCTTGCGTATCTGACGGTAAATATCGCGGTGGTTCCTGATATATTTTGGCGAACAGTAAATCCAGAACGGAATTTCAAACTCATAGTGAGCCAGCGGCCAGTCGATTTCTGCAGAGTGGTTACGGCAGATGAAGCCTCGGTTCTCTTCGTAGCATTCCTCGCCATGGTCGGGCACGTAGATGACGATGGCATCCTGCTTCTGGAATCGCTTTACAATCTGGGCTACGATAGAGTCGTTGTAGAGGGTAGCGTTATCGTAATGACTCAGCATCTTGCGCTGGGCATTGGTCAGTTCAGGGCGCTTGTCTTCATAACTGCTTGCCCAGAACCGGGCTTGCTTTGTGCGGTAGCGCTGCTTATAGTTTACATGCTGGCCCATCAGGTGGAAGATGGTGAGGTTGTGCTCCTTCTGGAAGTTCTTCAGACTGTCATCGTAATCCTTCAGCAGTCCGTCGTCCAGGTCGTGGAGCTGGGTGTTACGATGGTCAAACTGGAGTTTGCTCAGTTCCGGGTTGTTCAGGAAGAAACCGCCGCTGAAGTCGTAAACCGCCTCCTTTGCCTGTGGCAGGAATTCGTTGGTGATGAAGGTTACGTTGTAGCCTGCCTTTCGGAACACTTCAGGGAAGAGCGGATAGTCGCACCATTCGCCTTTCTCGCCTACCACATGGGTAGAGAGCATGTTCTTGAAAACGAAACTGGTCAAGTTCCAGCAGGTTACCACATCGGTAAACTTGGTGAGTTTGCGCGATTTCTCCAAGGCTACCTGCTGTGGAGTGGTATCCATAAAATAGCCGTACTGCTGGGAATGATGGCGGCCGAAGCTTTCGCCGATAATCAGCACGATGTTTGGCGAGCGGTAGCTGCAGCTGTCAACCTTTACTTCGTGGGCAGCATGAATGAGTTGGGTAATCTGATGCGCAGCCAGCTGGTTGGCATAGATACTGAATTGGAGTCGGTAGACAGGCAGATAGAGTACAGCATGATCCTTTTCTGTCAGGATATGCTCTACTTCGCCTATCGTTCTACCGTTCATGAGTTTATGGTAAGCCATCTTGTTGTGCCAGGAGGTACAGCATCCTGTGATGAAGATGATGAGGCATAGGATTCCGAAGCTGGCAGGCATGGCTGCAGTCATGCGGGGGATAGCCATCAGCCGTTTCTTGACAGAAGCCAACTCCAGAATGGTAATGATGAAAACGTATAGCTTGATGAGTTGCTTGCGGAAGATGGCGATGAGAATCTGGATGAGAGCCAGAAGCAGGATCCAGCCCACACTACTGAATAGAACTTCGGCAGAGATGAGGGCTGAGAGGAAACTGCTAGCCTCCGAACTGTTGGTCTCGCCCACCAGCATCAGCATAGAAGGGTTGAGCGTAGAGCCGAAATTCACGTAGCAATAGGTGTCGGCGGCAGCTGTACTATATAATATAAGGTATAGTACGGCACGCAGACCCCAGCGCACCTTCTTGGGGAAGATGGCGACAACGGCACACACCACATAGAGGTCGACAAAGAGTTCCAGGAACAGGTTGTCGTATAAAGTCCCCTTGGCAGGTGTAGTCACGATAGAACTGATCATGCCCAGCAGGTACATGAACACAAAGAAGTTGGCATTTCTGCGAATCGGCGCAGAAGCCACGTTCAGACACTTCTTAATGATTTCTTTCCAACTCATTTTTTGCTGTTTGTTGTTTAAATATGATTTTAAGCGTTTTCGGAGAGAGGGATGCCTAGATCTGCCTGTAGTTTCTGACAGCCAGTTGCTCGATGCATTCCGGCACCATTCCCCTGATGCTTTCCTCCTCTTTGATACGCTTTCTGATTTCCGTGCTGCTGATGTTGAGCAGTGGAGTTTCTACGATGGTAACGCCTTCTGGCACATTGCCTATGCAGGCTCCCTGGCGCGGATAAACCACGATGGGATAGTGGGCTAGGATGTCGTCGTGGTGGTACCACTTGTCGAAAGCAGCCCAGTTGTCGCCACCAATCAGCAGGGTGAACTCGTTTTCCGGGTAATCCTTGCTGATGGCTTGCAGCGTGTGCCAGGTATAAGATGGCTTAGGCAGGCGGAACTCGTAGTCGCATGCCTTCAGTTGTGGCTCGTGCTCCAGCGCTTTTTCTACCATTTCCAGGCGCAGCTGGTCGTCGAGCAAGTCGGTAGCGGTCTTCTTGAATGGGTTCATGGGCGAAACCATGAACCACACTTCATCCAGGCAGGCCTTCTCGCAAAGGCTTTTCGCCAATGCAATATGGCCCGTATGAATGGGGTTGAAGCTACCGCCAAAGATTCCTACCTTCTTCATTTCTTACTCTGCGTCTAGGAAGGCCTTGACGAGCTGATAAACCTCCTGCTGAGCCTTCTCCAAATCATCGTTTACAACCACGTGGTCAAACTGAGGGGCAAAGGTCAACTCATAGCTTGCCTTGGCAAGGCGCTGCTCAATCACCTCAGGCGCATCAGTATTGCGGGCAACCAGACGGCGGCGCAATTCCTCTACCGAAGGTGGCTGGACAAAGATGCTCAAGGCACGCTCGCCATAAAACTTCTTGATGTTTACACCACCCTTCACGTCAACATCGAAAATCACCGACTCGCCCTTGGCAAGCTGGTTTTCTACCTGTGACTTCAGGGTGCCGTAGAATCTGTCCTGGTAAACCTCCTCATACTCCAGGAACTCGTCAGCCTCAATCTTAGCCTTGAATTCCTCTGGAGAGAGGAAGAAATACTCTACACCATTCTGTTCTGTACCGCGCGGAGCACGAGAGGTGCAGCTGATAGAGAAAGCCAGCTTCAATTCCGGGTGCTCTTTCATCAGCCAGTTTACTATTGTGCTCTTACCGCTGCCCGATGGGGCGCTGAAAATTAACAATCCGTTCTTCATTTTTTCTTCTTCTTTTCTTTATTTGCTGTTTGATAGGGGGCTTTTTGGACAGGCGATGATTGCCAGAAACGGGGGCGAGGCTTTCAAAAACGCCACTTGAGGGGACTTTTGAGGCGGCTCTTGGGGAGAGAGAAGGTGCCTGTCTCTTGTTTAGAGAGCATTCAGCACCTGCTCCTTGATCTGCTCCAGTTCGTCCTTCATCTTCACCACGATGTTCTGCATCTCAGCCTGGTTGCTCTTAGAGCCGGTGGTGTTGATTTCGCGTCCCATTTCCTGTGCGATGAAACCGAGTTTCTTTCCTACGCCATGACCTTCCTCGTTCATGGTCTCACGGAAATACTTCAGGTGGTTGGCAAGACGCTGCTTCTCTTCGCTGATGTCGAGCTTCTCGATGTAGTAGATGAGCTCCTGCTCCAGACGGTTCTTGTCATAATCCACATTCGGAATCTGCTGCAGACCGTTTACGATGTTCTGGCGGATCTTCTCCACGCGTGCCTTCTCGTATGGTTCAATGCTGGCAAGGAGAGCCTGGATATTATCCACTTTCTCGGTGAATTTCTTCTGCAGGGCAGCTCCTTCCTGCTTGCGGAAGTCGCTCAGATGGCCGATAGCCTCGCAAATTGCATTTTTTGCCACTGCCCACTCCTCGTCGGTTAATTCTTCCACATCAGTTTTGGTTGTTACATCAGGAAGACGCAACAAGGTGCTGTACCAATCGGTAGGCTCAGGAATACCTGTTTCAGCAGATATTTTCTTGATCTGCTGATAATAATTCTGAACAAGCGCACTGTTGATGGGGGTAGCATCTGTAGCTGCATCCTTCTCAATCCAGATGGAGAAGTCAATCTTGCCTCTTTCCAGGCTTTTAGCTATATACTGACGAATCTCCATCTCCTTCTCTCTGTAGAGAGGGGCGATACGTGTAGAGAGGTCAAGATTCTTGCTGTTTAATGACTTTATCTCTACATTAATCTTCTTTGTTTTGTAGGCCGCGGTAGCTTTTCCGAAGCCTGTCATTGACTGTATCATATAATCTTTCACGTTAAATTTCTGCAAAAGTACAAAAAAAAGCGAGAAAATGCGTATATTTGCAACTTATTTAAGAATATATTTTTTAATTATGTCGTGTATTTTGAATATTGAGACGAGTACGGACGTGTGCTCAGTGGCAATTAGTGATAGTGGACAGGTGATTTTCAACCAGGAAGATCACACAGGTCCTAACCATGCTGTTAAGTTGGGTGTGTTTGTGGATGAGGCTCTTGATTTCCTCGATTCTCATGGTCTTCCGCTGGAGGCTGTGGCGGTAAGTTGTGGTCCGGGTTCCTATACCGGATTGCGTATCGGTGTGAGTATGGCGAAGGGCATCTGTTATGGCCGCGGTGTGAAACTCATCGCTGTTCCAACACTCGAACTGATGGCAGTGCCTGTATTGCTTGGCGAACATCCTGAGGAGGAAGACGCCCTCATCGTACCTATGCTCGACGCCCGCCGCATGGAGGTATATGCCGAAGTGCTCGACCGCGCCCTGAAGGTGGTTCGCCCTATTCAGGCTGATATTGTGGATGCTGATACCTACAAGGAATATCTGGACCAGCATCATGTGTACTTCTTCGGAAATGGCGCTGCCAAGTGTATGGAGACCATCAACCATCCGAATGCTCACCTCGTAGAGGGCATTGAGCCTTTGGCTAAGAATATGGCTCCGCTGGCAGAGAAGCGTTTTGTAGAGGGCAAGTTCGAAGATGTGGCATATTTCGTGCCTTTCTATCTCAAGGATTTTGTGGCTAAGATGCCAAAGAAACTGCTCTAGAATTATTGATTATATAAAATGTTGTAAGAATGAATATAGAAGGATTAGACTATAATACCCAGAGAGCTAAGCTCATTCTGCCTGAGTATGGCCGTGAGATTCAGCAGATGGTAGATCATTGTCTGACGCTTACCGACCGTGAAGAGCGCCAGCGCTGTGCAGAGACCATTATTGCAGTCATGGACCGTATGTTCCCTGAGAACAGAGGGGTAGAGGATCATGAGCAGAAACTCTGGGACCAGCTTGCCATCATGAGCAATTTCCAGCTCGACATCGATTTCCCTTATGATGTATCGGATGCTGTGAAGATAGCAACCAAGCCGGAGCCTTTGCCATATCCTATGCAGCACATCCCGGTGCGCCATTATGGAGCTATGCTCTTCGAGATTTTCGAAAAGCTGAAGACGATGGAACCAAGTGAGGAGCGCGATAAACTCGTGGAGCTTACTGCCAACCAGATGCATCGCGACCTGGTAACCTGGAGCCATGGCTCCAGCGATGTAGCCAAGGTAGCTTCCGATCTGGCACGTTTTACCGATGGCAACATCCAGCTCGATCTCGATACCTTCGTTTTCGAGAAGATTGAGGCACAGCCTAAGAATGTAAATAATAATAAGAAGAAAAAGTAATCCACATTATTATATATAGTAGACAAGCTTATGGAGTCTTTCATCATAGAGGGCGGTCATCCGCTCAAAGGTACTATCACACCTCAGGGCGCCAAGAACGAGGCGCTGCAGGTTATCTGTACCACAATCCTTACCGACGAGCCTGTGCGCATCACCAACGTGCCGGACATCCTGGATGTGAACAACCTGATTAAGTTGCTCCAGGAGATAGGTGTCAAGGTAACCAAGCACAGTCGTCACGACTATACATTCCAAAGTGATGAGTTGAAACTCGATTATCTCGACAGTCTGGAGTTTGTGAAGAAATGTTCTTCTCTTCGTGGTAGTGTGCTCATGATAGGTCCGCTGCTCGGTAGATGTGGCAAGGCTACCATAGCTCAGCCGGGTGGCGATAAGATAGGTCGTCGCCGTCTGGATACCCACTTCCTGGGCTTCAAGTATCTGGGCGCCAACTTCGTTCACGATGATGAGCGTAATGTTTATCAGATACAGGCAAAGAAGCTGAAGGGCTGCTATATGTTGCTCGATGAGGCTTCGGTTACCGGTACCGCCAATATCATCATGGCATCTGTATTGGCAAAGGGCACTACCACCATTTATAATGCAGCTTGCGAACCATATATCCAGCAGCTCTGCCATCTGCTCAATGCGATGGGCGCTCAGATCAGCGGCATCGCCAGCAACCTGCTCACCATCGTGGGTGTTGATAAACTGCATGGTGCCGAGCATCGCATCTTGCCTGATATGATTGAGGTAGGTTCGTTCATCGGCATGGCGGCAATGTGTGGCGAAGGTGTGCGCATCAAGAATGTGTCTGTCAAGGATTTGGGTATTATTCCTGATGCATTCCGCCGCCTGGGAGTGAAGATAAAGATAGAGGACGATGACCTTGTGATTCCAGAACAGAAACATTATGTCATCGATTCATTTATTGACGGCACCATCATGACGCTTGCCGATGCCCCTTGGCCAGGACTCACTCCTGACCTTCTCTCCGTGCTCCTCGTAGTGGCTACCCAGGCTCGTGGCAGCGTTCTCTTCCATCAGAAGATGTTCGAGAGCCGCCTCTTCTTCGTGGATAAACTGATTGATATGGGTGCGCAGATCATTCTCTGTGATCCTCACCGTGCTGTGGTGGTTGGTCATGACCATAAGATCAAACTGCGTGCTGGCAGAATGACCAGTCCTGATATCCGTGCCGGTATTGCCCTGCTGATTGCTGCCATGAGTGCCAACGGTACCAGCCGCATTGCCAATATTGCCCAGATAGACCGTGGTTACGAGGATATCGAGCATCGCCTTAATGCGCTGGGTGCCAAGATTACCCGTGTCAGTGATTAATCAATGTTAAATGTTAAATGTTGAATGTTGAATGATTAGACGCGATGAAGTATATAAGATAGGCAAGTTGGGAAAACCTCATGGCGTGAAGGGCGAGATAACTTTCGCCATTACAGATGATGTTTTCGACCGTGTAGATGCCGAGTACCTGGTACTCGACATCGATGGCATCCTCGTGCCTTTCTATTTAGAGGAATATCGTTTTAAGAACGATGAGAATGTGCTCGTGAAGTTTGAGGATATCGATACCCAGGAGCAGGCACGCAACTATACCGGTTGCGAGGTTTTCTTCCCACGTCATCTCTCTGACAGTGATGAAGAGAACATGAGCTGGGCAGAAATCATTGGTTTCCATCTGGTAGATGCTGTAAGCGGCAAGGTGGTAGGTACCATAGAACATGTAGACGATTCTACCCTCAACCTTCTTTTCGAGGTAACAACCGATGCAGGTGATGAAATCCTGATCCCTGCCAGCAACGACCTCATCGAAGAGGTGAGCGCTGAAAAGAAAGAAATCAGAATGGCGATTCCGGAAGGATTGCTCGACTTATAAAGTGAAGAAATATGAAGAAACAACAGATATGTATTCTCGGTTCTACGGGAAGTATCGGTACACAGGCGCTTGATGTCATCGAGCAGCATAGTGACCTTTACGAGGTGTATTGCCTCACCGCCAACAACCGAGTGCAGGAACTTGCCGAGCAGGCTCGCAAGTTCCATCCGGCTGCTGTGGTCATAGCCAATGAGGCTCGCTACGAGGAGCTGAAGGATATGCTCAGTGATGAGCCTGATATCAAGGTTTATGCCGGTGCTCAGGCGCTTTGCGATATCGTACAGGCTGAGCCTATCGATATGGTGCTGGCTTCCATGGTAGGCTTCTCGGGCCTGGAACCAACCATCCATGCCATCAAGGCGCGTAAGAAGATATGTCTTGCCAACAAGGAAACGCTGGTGGTAGCGGGTGAGCTGATCTGCAATCTTGCACAGGAATATCATGTGCCTATCCTCCCTGTTGACAGCGAGCATAGTGCCATCTTCCAGAGTCTGGTGGGTGAGGGCGACAATGAGGTAGAGAAGATTCTCCTGACCTGTTCGGGTGGTCCTTTCCGTAATTATACCCACGAGCAGTTGGAGAAGGTGACTGCTGCCGATGCCCTCAAGCATCCTACCTGGGATATGGGCGCCAAGATAACTATCGATTCGGCTTCGCTCATGAACAAGGGTTTCGAGGTGACAGAAGCTAAATGGCTCTTTGGGGTTCCGGCTGATAAGATAGAGGTGCTTATCCATCCGCAGAGCGTTGTGCATAGTGCCGTTCAGTTTGTTGATGGTGCTGTCAAGGCTCAGTTGGGTGTACCAGATATGCGTCTGCCTATCCAGTATGCCTTCTCTTTCCCTCAGCGTCTGCATCTGAATGGCGATCGTCTCGACCTCTTCAAGACGCAGGATTTGCAGTTCTTCAAGCCTGACTATCAGAAGTTCAAGTGTCTGCAACTGGCTTTCAATGCCATCAGAAAGGGTGGTAATATGTCATGTATCGTGAATGCTGCCAACGAGATAGTGAATGCCGGCTTCCGCAAAGGTGAGTGTGGCTTCCTTCAGATGGCTGATATCATCGAAGAGACGATGGCGAAGGCTACTTTTGACAGTAATCCCGACCTCGATGTCTATCTGCAGACCGATGCTGAGGCTCGCCGCATAGCTACAGAGCTGATGCTCAAGTAATAGTTTATAGTTAATAGTTTATAGTTAATAATTAAAATGAACGTAGGATATAGGGCTCATCATAAAGTTCAAAGTTCCAAGTTCAAAGTTCCAAGTAAATAAGTTCAAAGTTCAAAGTAAATAAATGGAAGTATTTTTGATCAAAGCGTTGCAGCTGATGCTGTCGCTTTCCATCTTAGTGTTGCTCCATGAGGGCGGACACTTCTTCTTCTCCAAACTCTTTGGTGTAAGAGTGGAGAAGTTCTATCTGTTCTTCGACCCTTGGTTCCATCTCTTCGAGTTCAAGCCAAAGAATTCGGATACTACCTATGGTTTGGGATGGTTGCCGCTCGGAGGATATTGTAAGATTTCGGGTATGATAGATGAAAGTTTCGATACCGAACAGATGAAACAGCCGGAACAGCCATACGAGTTTCGCAGCAAACCGGCATGGCAGCGCCTGCTCATCATGATAGGTGGCGTGCTGGTTAACTTCGTGCTGGCTCTCTTCATCTATTCCATGATTCTGTTCCATTGGGGCGATAATTATGTGGCTACCCGCGATATGAGTTATGGTATGAAGTTCAATACCGAGGCAAAGGCATTGGGTTTCCAGGACAAGGATATTCTGGTAAGCACCGATCTGGGTCAGTTCAAGACCTTTGATGGCGATCTGTATCGTAATCTCTCTGAGGCTAAGCAGGTCAATATCATCCGTCAGGGCAAACCGGTGACGCTTAATCTGCCTGGCGATCTCGACATGCTCAGTATGATTAAGAGCAGTCCTCGCTTCGTAGATGTGTATGTACCGCTGCAGATTGATAGTGTGATGAAGGATTCACCTGCCAGCAAACTCGGTTTGACAAAGGGTGATCAGATTCTTGCTATTAATAATAAAAAGGTAGTCTCTTTCAACGAATTTCAGATTGAATTGGGCAGAGTAGAGGATGTGCTTGCTTCGGCTGAGACGCCGCAGGATAGTGCCAGAGCTCTTACAGCTCAGGTTACTTATCTCAAGGCTTCTGGCGATACCATCAAGTCGAGTGTTCTCCTGCAGTCTACCGAAGAGGGTGTGAAGTTTGGTTTCTACAATCATCCTGTCATGCTCGATTATAAGATTACTCATGTCAACTATGGTTTCTTCGAGAGTTTCCCTGCCGGCATCAAATACGGCTGGAATGTCTTGGCCGGTTATGTGGGCGATATGAAGTATGTCTTCTCTAAGGAAGGCGCCAAGAGTCTGGGTGGTTTCGGTGCGCTGGGCAGTCTCTTCCCATCTGTATGGGATTGGCATGCATTCTGGCTTATGACAGCGTTCCTGAGCATCATTCTTGCCTTCATGAACATTCTTCCTATTCCTGCTCTTGATGGTGGACATGTGTTCTTCCTTCTCTATGAGATTATCACAGGTCGCAAACCGGGCGATAAGTTCATGGAGCGTGCTGAGTATATTGGTTTCGGCATTTTGATTCTTCTGCTTGTCGTTGCCAACCTGAACGATGTATTGCGACTCTTCGGCATCTTGTAATGCCGGGGAATCGCGAAAATAAAGGTCTAAAAAAAGAGGGTGTGTCATAAATAAATGACACACCCTCTTTTTTTTGAGTTTATTCTTTTATACGTATTATACGTATCTGATAATCTGTCCTACACTAACCTTCTTGTCTTTGCGGTAGCCGTTGAGTCTGCAGATCTGCTCTACAGTAACGCCACGCTTTTCAGCGATAGAACTAAGCGTTTCGCCTGGCTTCACCTTGTGGTAGAGCTTCTCGTGGCCAGCAGGCAGTTCGTAGTATCTTCCCACTTCGCCGCCGTTAACCTGCTCTCTGGTGTAACCACCGTTGCCAACCTTGCCGCGGGCAGCATTGGCATCAGCTGATTCGCTTTCGTAGGTATTACGGTTAAAGCTGTAGAAGTCGCCTGTAACGTCCTGGTTGCGGAAATCGAAGAAGAGTGCCGGGTTCAGAGCCACACCACAGAGACGGGTCTCAAAGTGGAGATGCGAACCGGTACTTCTACCCGTGTTACCACCCAAGCCAATCACATCGCCGGCTCTTACCTCTTCGCCCTCAGTAACGAGCTGCTTAGAGAGGTGACCATAGATGGTCTCCAAACCGTTGTTGTGACGAATCACGATGTACTTACCGTAACCACCACCTTCATATCTTACGATGCGAACTCTGCCAGAAAAGGCTGAGCGGATTGAGTCGCCAATATAAACCTTGATGTCCATACCTTTATGTTGGCGGCCAAAGCTAGCACGGTAACCGAAGTTACTTGTGACAACGCGACTAGGAGTTGGCATGCAGAAATGACGGAGATCTATGCGGAAGTGCTCAGGCAAGGTTGTAGCCCTGTGAGCGTACTTGTTAGAGAAATCCTCATACAGCTCGGCTGCAGGGTTCTCTCTGTCTTCAATCATTCGATAATGCGACACAGCGAGTGTGTCGAGCGATTTCATTCTGTGGTCTACAGGTGCCTGTCTTGCCAACAGGTCTTGTCCGCAAACGGGAGAAGCTATTAGCGCCAACAATGCAACGACCGAAATTTTCTTTATACTCTTTTTAAAACTCATACTACTTTTTCTATTTTCTTTTTTAGGTTCGTGTCAACAGCGCAGAATCATACAAGAAATTCTGCAAAAACCACTAAGGCAAATGCCTTCATGTAGCGGTTTTGTTATATAGACGTTGCAAATATAACAAAAAAACTTCAAAAAACCAAAGTTGTTAAAGCCAAAAGGGCGATATTTAACGCCCTAGCCTTTTTTTTAACTTACATTAGGAAAATGAGATGCAAGGAGTTGACTTTTAGTACGTTTCATGCTTTTGTAGCATTCTCAACAGAGCCACGGCAGGAGAATGCCCCATGAAAATATACTTTTTTACCTCCGGACTGGTGAATCTGAGGCATTCCTGATAAGCGCGGTAGAGGTCGTTGAGATTGATGGTAAATTCCTTACCCGATGACTCTCTGATACCGATAATCATCTTTGCCGTGACATGCAGTTTGACGTATCTGATGCCTGTTGCGCTTTCTATTTCTGTAATGTTTTCGAGAATGGCTCTCATTTCTTCCAGGGTTATTTCTGGTCGCGGCTCTCTGATAGCCGGCTTTCTTCTTCTATCCATAATTATACTTTTTACTTTTGGGACAGGCGATGGAATCGCCTGGAACGGGGGTGAGGCTGCTTGATAGCTGAAGCCACCTTTTAGCCTTGCTTTCTGATAACAGGAACTGTTCTTGCTTGCTTTCTGATAGCAGGAACTGCTTTTGCTTGCTTTCTGATAACAGGAACTGCTTTTGCTTGCTGCTTTAGCTGATGGCTGCCCAGTTGATATGGGTTTTCTTCAATTCCTTGAGGCGGTTCCAGAGCAGGGCGTTGTGAGGAGCATTGCATTCGGGATCGTTGTCGATGATTTCCTGTGCTTCTGTGCGTGCCAGTTGTACCAGCTGACCGTCTCTGGCAATATTCGCTATCTTCAGGTCGAAAGCCATGCCGCTCTGCTGCGTTCCCTCCAGGTCGCCGGGACCACGGAGTTTCAAGTCGGCCTCGGCGATACGGAAACCGTCGTTCGTATCGCACATGATATCAATACGTTTGCGGGTTTCTTCTGAAAGCTTATAGTTGGTTACCAGAATGCAGTAGCTCTGGTCGCAGCCTCTTCCTACACGGCCTCGCAGCTGGTGCAACTGGGAGAGACCGAAGCGCTGTGCATCCAGGATAACCATCACAGAAGCATTGGGCACATTTACACCAACTTCTATTACGGTAGTGGCAACGAGAATCTGTGTTTCGCCCTTCACAAACTGCTCCATCTCTACCTCCTTTTCGGCAGATTTCATCTTGCCATGAATCTTACTCAATTTGAATTCCGGGAATGCCTGTTTCAGCGTTTCGTAACCTTCTTCCAGGTTCTTCAGGTCGCTCTTCTCACTTTCTTTGATCAGCGGAAAGACGATATATACCTGTCTGCCGAGATTAATCTGGCGGCGGATGCTCTGATAGAGACTGGTGAGTTGGGTATCAAACTTATGTAGCGTCTGTATCGGTTTTCTGCCCGGTGGCAGTTCATCAATCACGCTCACGTCCAGGTCACCATAAATGGTCATGGCGAGGGTGCGGGGGATAGGAGTGGCGGTCATCACGAGGATATGAGGCGGATTCTCGCTCTTGTTCCACAGCTTGGCTCTCTGCGCCACACCGAAGCGATGCTGCTCATCGATGACGGCTACGCCTAATCTTCTGAAAACCACCGGGTCTTCGAGGATGGCATGGGTGCCTACCAGAATCTGGATGTCGCCCGTAGCCAGGTCGGCAAGAATCTTTTCTCTCTTCTTTCCCTTTACGATGCCTGTGAGCAGTTCCACCCGGATGTCCATTCCCTGCAGGAAGTCGCAGATGGTCTGCAGATGCTGCTCGGCAAGAATTTCAGTAGGTGCCATCATACATGCCTGATAACCGTTATCCAGCGCAATGAGCATGGTCATGAGTGCCACGAGCGTCTTACCTGAACCTACATCACCCTGCAGAAGACGGTTCATCTGTCTGCCGCTGCACATATCGGCTCTGATTTCATGCATCACCCGTTTCTGGGCGCCTGTCAGTTCGAAAGGCAGATGATGGGCGTAGAACCCGTTGAAGATATCAGCGATGCGGTTGAAGACATAGCCCCTGAACTTGCGGCGCTGGTCGGTGGCATACCTTAATATATTAAGCTGCACATAGAAGAGTTCCTCAAATTTAAGGCGTACCTGTGCTTTCTGCATCTCCTGATGGGAATGCGGATAATGAATCATGCGGATGGCTGCATCGCGCGAAACCAGATGCAGACGGTCTACGATATGGTTTGGCAGCGTTTCGGGAAGAGGAGGAAGGATGGTGACCAACTGCTTGGTCATCTTCTCTATGGAACGTGAGGTGTAGCCACGTTTTCTCAGGTTCTCGGTAAGCGAGTAGTAGGGCTGCATGCCCATCTCTGAAATCTGGAGATTGGTGGCATCGTCCATGTCGGGATGGGTAAACTGGAATCTGCCGTTGAAGACGGTTGGCTTTCCGAAAACGAGATATTCGGTTCCCACTTTATAGGTCTTCATGATGTATTGGGCACCGCGATACCAGATGAGGTCAGCCACACCGTAGCCGTCTGAGAAATGGGCTACCAGCAGCTTGTTGCGCTTGCCGGTATCAATCTCATCGTAGCTGAGTATCTTGCCTTTGAGTTGTACAAAGGGCATGTCGGCATTGAGTTCGCTAATGTGGAAAACCTTGGAGCGGTCTACATATTTATATGGATAGTATTCCAGCAGGTCACTATAAGAGTTGATGCCGAGCTCCTTGCTCAGTATCTCTTTCTTCTTGGGTCCTACCCCTGGCAGGAACATGATGTCTTGGTCTAAAATACTATTCATAATGATGCAAAAGTACAACATTATGGCAAAACAGCCAAAATGTTTAACTCTTTTTTTCCGCAATTGTGGCTTTTTTATTTGTTTATATTGATTTTTCTTCGTACCTTCGCACCGAATAAGATTAAAACTTTCATGAATAGTAAGAAAAGATATATGGTGATAGCTTTGCTGGCGCTTCTGGTTGTGTCGGCAATGGCATATAATGACGAGGCTAAGCCTTGGACCTTCTGGAACTGGAAGTATAGCTCCGTTTCCAGACCGGGTATTCATGCCGATCTGACGGGTATGAAGAATGTAGGTATGGGCGGTATCTGGCTGATACCGGTACGTGAAGCCGGCGAGCGTCTGGAATTTCAGGACGGGGTGGCACAGCTGTCGCCTGAGTTCTGGAAGATGATGGATTATTCCTTCCAGCTAGCCGACTCTCTCGATTTTGATATGGGCATCCATGTCCTGCCTGGCAATCCGCTTGTCCTCCCTGCTGAATCGATGCAGAAGGTTGTCTGGACCGATACCATCATGAAGGGCGGAAAGAAGATTGAAGGCTTGCAGATGTGGCAGCCCGAGAGTTATAAGGACGGAAAGATGCAGTCTGCCGGAAGCGAAGGTGGATATTATCAGGATATTGCTGCTTTTGCTATCCGCTTTAAAGGGAAAACGGGTCCTGCCTGGCGCAACGCAACCGATTCGGCTGCCCGGAGCGAGGCGGTGCCGATGACTGATGTGCTCCCCTTGAAGATGGAAGGGGGAATGGTGATGGGTGTCATGGTGAATGGTATCTTGCAGAATAAGTTGCCTAAGGGCTCCTGGTGCCTGTTGCGGATGGGACATACCTCAACGGGACAGACTCATGCAACGGATGGGAAAGGTATGGGACTTGAGGTGGACAGGTTCTCACCGGCAGCCGTAAAGAAACTATTCGATTCCTGGTATGCGCCGTTACTGAACCGTCCGCATGGCGATGTGGTGTCGTATCTGTATATCGACCCGAGAGAGTGGGGCAGCCAGAACTGGGGCTGTCAGTTTGCCGAAGAATTCAAGGTGCGCCGCGGCTATGATCTCATCCCCTATCTTCCTGTCATGGCAGGTGTTCCGCTGGAGTCGGCTTCCCGATACGAACAGGTACAGAATGATATCCGTCTCACCATCGAGGAACTGGTAAAGGAGAAGTTCTTCCAGACCTTAACCCGTCTGGCAGAAGAACAGTATGTTGAGGTTTCTTGTGAGCCAATCCCGCGTACCGATCATCCTGACGATATGTTCCGTGCCGTAAGCAGAGCCCATATCTATAATGAAAACCCGGTCCAGGCTGAGGCTTGTACAGGAAACTATGGCGCACGGAACGGAACGCCCGCCTTGCTCAAACCTTCGATAGACCGCCACCTGGCGCTTGGCATCAACAGGTTCATTTTCCAGCATGATATTGTCCGGCATCCAGAGGCTCGAGGTTTCATGGATTACATCACCATGTGTCAGCATTATCTGCAGCAGGGCAGACCGGTGGTTGATATCGCTGTGTTTCATCCTTCGGGAACCCCCGCACAGAAGAACAGCTATCGTGCCCCTCGTGGTTACAAATACGATTTGATGAACAAGGATGCCTTGCTGAAATGGAATTTCGAATACAGTCCGAAAGGTAAACTGCCTGGAAATCAGGATTATCGCATTCTCGTGGTTTCGCAGCCGGATAGCTCTCTCTCTGCTGAGATAAAAGCGAAACTGGAGGAATTGCGTGAGGAAGGCATCGTCATCATCGACAAGCCTTATCAGGTGAAGAACTTCTCGCAGTATGGCATCGATCCGGATGTCATACTGCCTGAGAATATGGATTATGCCCACCGTCTGGTTCTGGAGGCAACGGGCAGGAAGGATATCTATTTCCTGATTAATCAGGAGAATAAGGAGCGCCAGATTACGGCAACCTTCCGTACCGGTACTTCCAGAATCCGCCAGATAGTGAACTTGAACTTGCCAGCTTATGGCTCAGTCTTCGTCATCCTGTCTAACAGGGATGACATGCAGATTATCAGCCCAGCAAAGCTTCCGCTACCTTGATGTCGAATGGAGTGGTAATCTTGATGTTCTCACGGTTACCCTCTACCATTGCAACCTGACAGCCAAGACTTTCTACCACCGAAGCATCATCGGTAAACTGTTCCTTGTATTCCTGGTTGAAAGCCTGCTTTGCCAGACCGATGTCGAAGGTCTGGGGAGTCTGTACCACGCGGTAATCGCTGCGCAGCACGTTCTTGCCGCCTCCGTGCTGGTCGATATAGCGCAGGGTGTCGGTTACGGCATATACAGGGATGGCTGCATATTCTTCGCGAGCCGTCTCGAAACATTCCTCGATGACTTCTTTAGATACGAATGGGCGCACGCCGTCGTGAATACCCACTACGCCATCTTCATTATCAGGAATGAGTGCCAGTCCGTTTTTGGATGACTGGAAACGGGTGTCGCCACCATTGGCTATCTGGTGCTTGATGCTGAAATGATGCTCCTCGCAGAGCTGGTGCCAGTATGCCTGCTGACTCTCCGGCAGAACCAGAATGATGTTCAATGCAGGGTCATATTCATGAAACCGCTCTATGGTGCGCATCAGGATAGGCTTGCCCGCTACCGGCAAGAACTGTTTTGGAATCTCACTTCCCATGCGGAGGCCTTTCCCTCCGGCTACTATGATTACGTAATCCACGATGTTACTAATTAATAGTTTTAATTTATAGTTTATAGGGCTTACTTGCTCTGCATGAGATGATCATACATCATGCCATCCTGCAGGGCAGCTACGGTTTCCTTGCTTACGAAATAGCTCAATATCTTATAAGCGTATGGGAGGGTTGCTGCAGGACCTTCGCCCGTAATCACGTTGCCGTCTTCCTGGAAGAGGGTGGCGGTATATTCGGTGTTCTCGCCGAAATACTGTTCAAAGCCAGGATAACAGGTAGCCTTCTTTCCTTCGAGGATGCCTGTGCTTGCCAGAACCATTGGGGCTGCGCAGATGGCACCGATTCGCTTGCCAGCCTTGTGCTGTGCGATGAGCGCCTGGCGTACACCTTCGTGCTCGTTTAGGTTTGTACTTCCTGGCATTCCGCCCGGAATCATCAGCATGTCAGCATCTTCAAAGCTGGCAATATCCTCAAACTTCAGGTCAGCCTTGATGGTAACACCATGCGATGTTTCTACCCATTCAGTACCCGTTACACTTACAGTCTTGATGTCTACACCACCTCTGCGGAGGATGTCTACCGGAGCCAATCCTTCGATTTCCTCGAAGCCATTGGCAAGAAATTCATATACCTTAGCCATAATTTATTTGTTTTTTGTCTTGTTATTCAAATAATATGATTACCTTTGCAAAAGTAAGAATAATTATTGAAATAACAAAATAAATGGCACAGCAACATTTAAAATTCGCAATATTTGGTAATGAATACCAGGCTAAGAAGTCGGCTTCGATAGAGAAAATCCTTCTTTATCTCGAAAAGAAGGAGGCTGAAGTTTATGTGGAGAATGCTTATTACGAGTTTCTTACCCGCGACCAGCATCTCGATGTGAAGGCGGCTGGGGTGTTCGAGGATTACAACTTCGATGTGGATTACGTCATCTCTATGGGTGGTGACGGTACCTTCCTGAAGGCTGCGAGCCGTGTGGGAGCCAAGGGTACACCTATCATCGGTGTGAATATGGGCAGATTGGGCTTCCTTGCCGATGTGCTGCCTAGTGAGATAGAGTCGGCGCTGGACAGTCTTTATACCGGTGATTGTCTGATAGAGGAGCATGCGGTGATTCAGGTGGAGGCAGAAGGTGGCATACTTGCCGGCAATCCGTTCGCCCTCAACGATATCGCCGTACTGAAGCGTGATGATGCTTCGATGATTTCCATCCGTACGCAGGTTGATGGCGAATTTCTCGTTACTTATCAGGCTGATGGACTGATTGTTACTACGCCAACAGGTTCTACTGCATACAATCTATCTAATGGCGGACCTATCATCATTCCGCAGAGTGGCAGCATCTGTCTTACTCCGGTGGCTCCTCACAGTCTGAACATCCGTCCTATCGTCATCAACGATACGGCAGTCATCACGCTCGATATCGAGAGTCGCAGCCACAACTATCTGGTAGCCATCGATGGTCGTAGTGAGCGTATGACGGAGGAAACCCGCCTTATCATCCGAAAGGCTCCTCATGCTATCAAGATTGTGAAGCAGCGCAACCAGCGTTACTTCTCTACCCTGAGAGAAAAACTGATGTGGGGTGCTGACCAGCGCGAAAGATAAGTAGAATAAGAAAATAATTAAAATAAGAAAAGAGGTATATCCCGAAGATGAATCTTGGGTATACCTCTTTTTCCTAACCTAAAACAACTAACTAATAATTTTGTTCACACAAAACTAAACCTAAAAACATAAACCTTAATAAACCTAAAAACTTAAAAACTTAAAACTGAAAAACTTAAACTAAAAACTGAAACTATTCTTTGAACTTATTTGTTGTATTCTGCAGTAACATCCTTCACTTTATATTTTTTTCCTTCCTTGGATGTTTCGATTTCGAAGTACGCCGTACTGGTGAGACCTGTTATATCTACAGTCTGCGGCTTACCTGTACCACTACCATTATTGAATATGACATTTACCAACTCGGTTGCATTATCAATGCTGACTTCCTTGTAGTACCATGTCTTACCACCAATGGTCTTTGTTTCTGTCATCTTTTCACCAGGCCACTCAACAGATGCTGCTTTCTTCCATGTATAGCAGTATAATGGACTCCATTTCACAGCATCGGCATTCACATAAACCATAAATTTATATGCCTTGAACTTCTCAATCGTATATTGATGTGTGGCGATATTTCTAACTTCACCATTCACAAGCAATCCAACCTTCAAGGTACAAGTACCATTGATGCTGATTTCCTTACCACTTTCTACTGTTGTGCTCTTTGCAGTAGGGGTAGAGCCGTCCAAGGTATAAACCAATTTGGCTCCCTCTGTCTGGCTGACTGCAGTAAGTGTGGTCTTGAAACCTTCCTCGTATGAGCCAGAAGGTATGCTTGTCCAAGAGGTCTCTGCATCATTAGAGAGGAAATAGGCATAGTGATAACCGGAAAGAATCTTTGTATAGCCTGTTTCTCCTGCATATTTATCAGCATCATTACCTACAGCCACAAGAAGTTTGTGCTTCGTACCAGTCACTTCATTGACATATAAAGTATTCTGGCATTTCTTGTTTGCGTAATTGCTCATATTGGTGATACCAGCATATTTACGAGCAGCAATCATCTCCTTCAACTCAGGCTTGTAATCTCTCCAGTGTGGCTGGAAGATACAAGGTGTGCCTGGCATAGCAAGCAGATATGCATTTGCTGCAAGAGTATCTCTTTTCAGAGGATCGTTCTGTGAATCGGCAGAGCGATACTGGGTATCATGATTCTCGACGAAAGTAACTGCATAACGACGATAATTGGCATCGTGCATAAGATTGTCGTTACTCTTCAACTTTGTCCAGTTTGGAGCTGCAACAACCTTATTATCTCTTACGCCGATAGCGTCACGAACATTATAACGGAACTGGAAGTCGAAGGCTGCGCTCTTCTTGTTGGTACTGTTTATCCAACTTTCTATCTTTTCGTTACCATCCCAGTATTCACCTACAGAGTATTCTACACCTGTGGCATCATTATAGTCGGCAACATGGCTACCATCGAAGCCTTTCACCATATCATAGCGGAAACCGGTGTAACCCAAATCATCCTTCAGATATTTCAGATACGCTTTGATCACCTTCTGCACATTTTCGCTCTTGTGGTCGATGTCACGGCAACCTCCAAAGTCGGTTCCCTCATCATTGTTCTGGCTGAGGCTTACCCCGTCTGTGGCAGCCTGGGTTGCTGTAGTTCCGCCATCATCATTCTTGCAGATGTCTGTAGATTGCATCTGGTAGGTCACTCCCTTGTAGGTTTCTGCAGGGAAGGTATACCAGCCCTCCGTATTGCGGTGGTTGATGACTACATCAGCAATAGCACCTATACCAGCGGCTTTAAACTTAGTAATCAGACTTCTGAGCTCAGCCTCAGATCCGAAAGAAGAGTTCTGATTAAAATAGTAATATGGCATATAACCCATCACCTGAGTGGTCTCCAAACATTTTCCGCTTTGTGGAAGCCAAACAAGGTCGATATAATTTTTCAACTCATCAGCCTGCTTCTCTAAGACCTTCCATTGTGATTCATTATAAGAATCCCAAGAGAATCCTTGCAGCATAACGCCGCTATAATCGCTAGCCCAGCCTTGCGAATTGAGATTTGGTTCAGGCTCAGGTTCAGGCTCAGGACTTGGGGTAGGCGCTGGCGTTGGCTCAGGATCTGGAAGATCTGGGTCATTGCTGCTAGAGCATGCTCCAAGTGTGAGTGCCATTGCGGCAAGGAGTGTAAAATATATCTTCTTCATAATTATCATTGTATTTTGCGATTACTATCTTATGTTTAATTGTAAGTTGTATTCTTTTTCGTTGGCAAAGTTACGATTTATTTCATTAGCTTGTTCAAAAATTGATGCAAATCAAGCGATTTTCTTGTGCAAACGTTTGCATTTACTAATAAAGTTGTTTCTTTAGGTACGTCTTTAGGTACTTTAACTTGAAAGACTTGATGAAGATATATTTTGCTTATAATTTTGCACAGATGAAACAGTAAAGATTATGGCGAAAAAGAGAACTAAAACAAAAGCAAAGGAACCCATCAAGATTTGGGTGAAACCTTTGAAGAATGGCAACAAGGCAATCTATCTGCGTACTTACCAAGCAGGAAGCAAGGGTAGAGGCTATACCTACGAGCGGTTGAAGGGATTGTTGCTGGTAGATGACAAAAGTGGAAGCGACAAGGAGGCTAAGGCAAATAATGAAGCTACTTTGCGCACCGCTATGCTCATCCGATGTGAGCGAATCAGGGAGTGGAGTATGAGCCACGGTAACTATCAGCGAGAGATGGTGACCAAGGATATGCTTTTAAAAGACTGGATGCTGCTATATGCTGATCAAAAAAGACAGCAGGGACAGAGCGGCAGTCATGCTGTCAACATCCAGCATGCCCTCTTGCATTTGATAAGATACAAGGGTGAGAATATTCGCATGGCACAACTGGACAAGGTGTATTGCGAAGGCTTGGTACAGTATCTGGCTCATGCCAAGACCATTGGTACGGATGTGCCCAAGCGGGGCGAACATCATGAGAAAGACTTGGCGAAGGGTACGGCACGCCTCTATTACAATACGTTTGTTACTGCATTGAATGAGGCGGTGAGAGAAGGTATCATACCTGAGAATCCCACCAAACTACTGAAGAAAGAAGAGAAAAAGCTGATTGGTCAGGGAGAGAGCCGACGCTGCTATCTCAGCATCGAGGAAATCAGATTGTTGATGGCTACTCCTTGCAAGGATGAAACCGTGAAGCAAGCTTTCCTCTTCGCTTGTTTCTGTGGTTTGCGCATCAGTGATGTCAGGACATTGCGATGGGCAGATATCGGAAAAGGTACGGAGGGATACTATATTAGCAAGTTGATGGTGAAGACCCGTCATGTGGTAACGGTACCCTTGTCGGAGAATGCTTTGTCGTGGATGCCAGCAAGAGGACAGGCAAGGGCTGATGACAAGGTATTTGAGCTGCCATCGTTCTTCTCGGTCAACTATCGATTGAAGCAATGGGCTAGGGAAGCAGGCATTGACAAGCCAGTTACTTTTCATGTATCGAGTCACAGCAAAATATTTTATTTATTGAATATCAGCGAGTTAAGTACTTTAAAGAATGTAACTGCTAACGATTTAGAAACGAGCTATATTCTGTTTCTTTCCCAACTTTGCAATATACAAAGAACGCTTTGATTTCAAGTGCAAAGATAAATCTAATTTCCGAAAAAAGCATATTTTTCCCTTGTTTTTAGAAAATCTTAAGATTTTTGATGCTTCAAAACTGCAAAAGACAAGATTTTTATCTCTATATTGAATATTTATAGCATATAATGCTATATTTAGAATATTATTTTGTATCTTTGCAGACAAAATATATAAAATGAAGTTGAATAGAATAAAAACGGTTTTAGTCGAAAAGGATTTGTCACAAAAATGGCTTGCAGAACAACTTGGCAAGAGTTTTAGTACAACTAATGCATATTGTTGCAATAGACAACAGCCAAACTTAGACACTTTATACAAAATTGCAAAATTGTTATCTGTTGAACTGAAAGACTTAATCGTTGACAAAACAATGGAAGAGTAAAATGCTAAATGAAGTAATAGAAAATACAGAACGTTTTATCGCTTCTGTCCCTAAGGCAAAGCGTAAGAAGTATGGTCAATTCTTTACGAATTCGACCACAGCTAAGTTTATGGCTTCTCTTTTCTGTTTTGACCTCTCAAAACAGAAAATTGAAATTTTAGATGCAGGAGCAGGAACAGGAATTCTTGCTGCGGCTGTTGTCCAAAAATTATATGAACTTGGATATGTGGGGAAAATATATGTTACATGCTATGAAACAGATGAACTAGTCATGCCTCTTTTAGAGGAGAATATGGCACTATGTAACAAGTTGCACAACGTATATTATACAATAAAAAGAGAGAACTATGTAACATCACAAAATTTCTCCAATTCCACATCCTTTAATAATGAAGATTATCAATATGATTATATTATAGGCAATCCTCCTTATATGAAAATAGCCAAAGATGCTGCTGAAGCATTAGCTATGCCGGAAGTTTGCTATGGTGCACCGAACTTGTATTTCCTTTTTTGTGCAATGGGGGTACACAACTTAAAAAAAGAGCAAGAACTTGTATATATAATACCACGTTCGTGGACATCTGGGGCATATTTTAGAAAATTTCGAGAATATCTGTTTGACAATTGTGTAATAACAGACATTCATTTATTTGAAAGTCGAGATAAAGTGTTTGAAGGAGAATCTGTTTTGCAAGAAACAATGATAATAAAGGTAAAGAAAACATCAATTGCTCCACATAGTATAAGCATTACAAGTTCTTCCACATCAGAGTTTAATGACATACGAAGTTTTTGCGCTCCGTATGAAACTGTTGTGGCAAAGAACCGCTTTGTGTATCTTGTAACCAATAAGGAAGATGCAGATATTCTTCATACTATCAACCATTTTCATAAGACACTACCAGAAATAAATCTGAAAATGCAGACAGGCATTATCGTAGATTTTCGTACAAGAGAGGTACTACGAAATGAAATTGAAGATGGTGCTTATCCATTATTGTATTCTCAGCATATAAAAGATGGTAAAGTCGTGTGGCCATTAGGCAAAGATGGTGAAGTTATAAAAACAGATAAGAAGTCATATCTACAAGAGAATGGTGATTTTCTGATAGTAAAGAGATTTACATCAAAAGAAGAACCACGTAGACTGCAATGTGGCATATATTTGAAAAAGAAATATGACAAGTTTAAATATATTAGTACACAAAATAAAGTGAATTTCATTAAATGTGATTCTCCTTGTGTTACATATGGACTATATGTGTTATTAAACTCAACATTATACGATTGTTACTATAGAATACTTAATGGTTCGACACAGGTTAATTCCACCGAAATCAATCAGATGCCAATACCAGAACGGCAGGTTATAGAAGAAATGGGAAAAGAACTGATGCATCATGAGTTGTCTGTAGCTAATTGTAACAAAATATTAAATAAATGGATAAATTAGAATTAGCAAAATATTTACTGGAGGAAGTCGGAATGCCTCCCAAGCAGCAAAGTACTCTTTGTTGCTTAGCGTTGTTGGCAATGGCTAAACTAACAAAAGATACACCTTGCCGTCAAGCATCTAATGATTGGATTAGAATTCATGATATAATAGCCTTTATTGGTGAACATTATGGAGTGATTTATGCAGAAAATTCCCGTGAGACATTTCGCAAACAGGCAATGCATGCTTTTAGAACAGCAGCCCTAATAGAAGATAATGGTAAAGCTACTAATAGTCCAAATTATCGTTATCGTATTACAAATGAATTTTTGCGTGTCATCCAAAACATGAATGAAGATGAAGGTGTTGTGTGTGAGGCAAATCCTTTTCTCATCCAATTTGTTTCAAAGCATGATAGTCTTTCTGATATATATGCATCAAAAAAGAAAATGCAAAAAATGCCAGTGCGTATAAATAATCAAGATTTCACTTTTAGCCCAGGCAAGCATAATAAACTACAAAAGGTTATCATAGAAGAATTTGCACCAAGATTTGCACCAAGTTCAGAGTGTTTGTACGTAGGTGATACAATTCAAAAGGATATGGTAAAGAATATCGCCAAATTGTCCCAGTTGGGATTTGAGATAACATTGCATGATAAAATGCCCGATGTCGTTTTATACCGCGAGGATAAAAACTGGATATATTTTGTTGAATCTGTTACTTCAGTTGGCCCAATGGATCCCAAGCGAATAATCGAAATTGAATCTATGACTAAAAATGTTTCCGCAGGAAAAATCTACGTTACTGCTTTTCTTGATTTTGCAACATTCAAGAAGTTTTCAGAACAATTAGCGTGGGAGACTGAGGTTTGGATTGCAGATATGCCTGACCATATGATTCATTTAAATGGTGATAAGTTTTTAGGACCAAGATAAAAAAAGAAACAATGAAAAGAATATTTTTATTTTACATTATGGCTATTATGGCTATAAATATGTCTGCGCAAAATGACGTGACAACATTTTTGGGTATACCAGTAGATGGTTTTAAATCTGAGATGAAACAAAAACTGGTAAGTAAAGGTTTTGTGCCAAAGAAAGTAGGTACAAATGAGTTCTTGGAAGGAGAATTCAATGGAACTGATGTTCATGTTTACATAGCAACAAACAACAATAAAGTGTATAGAATCATGCTGTGTGATGCAAACACTCAAAATGAGGCGAATATAAAGATTCGTTTCAATAAGCTTGTGAGCCAATTTGAAAATAACAAACGGTACACTTCGCTTGATAAATACACTTTGTCTGATGAGGAAAACATTTCGTATGAAATGACTGTTAACAAAAAGAACTATGATGCTTTGTTTTATCAAGTTCCCAATATGGAGAAAGTCGACACTTTGGCTTTACAAAAGAAAGTACGTAATGAGTTGTTAAGCAAATACACAGAGGCTGAATTAAAAAATCCGTCAGAAGAAATAACGAAGGAAATTCAAAATACAGCAATAAAAATAGGCATGGAAATGATGTTTATGAAACCTGTATGGTTTAGAATTTGTGAAAGTTATGGAGAATACTACATAACAATGTTCTATGACAATGAATACAATCATGCTAACGGTGAGGATTTATAATAATTTGCAATTTATGAAAAAGTACGTTTCCTATTTTATGTTGATAGCCATCGTCTCTGTTTTTGTGTCGTGCGCTTCTTCCAAGAGTACAACTACAGTATTAAGTGGAACAGACATATCAAAATATAAGTATGTTGTATTTGGAACTGGTGATGAGGGGGATGCTGAATTAGCAGATATGTTGATGATGGTTCAGAATGAAATTACAGAAAAGTTACAGGTGGTGTCTGCAGAAAAGGCGAAAACGCTTATAGCTTTTGGTGAAAAAGTTGCATCCCCCAAAATAAATGTAAAAACAGAGAAATGGGATGGTGGACATACTTATATTTCAATAAGTTTTTATGACTATGATACAAATCAAAGTATCGCAGTTATAAAATCCAGTGGTATAGGTTGGTCTATTTCACAAGACCAAAAATTAGCTTATAAAGCCATCAAAAAAGAACTTGACAAAGTCTTTCCGCAGACAAGATGATAGATGTTACTATTCTAAAATAACAAATAAAGAATATGACTGAAGAAGAAAAGAAAACGCTGATTGATGCGGTAAATTGCAAATATCCACATCAAAATCTGACGGAGATTTACTACAACATAGGTAGAGCATTGCCATTTACTGCCCAAAGATTTCCTGATGGAAGAGTTTCAGACTGGTATCGTAATCAATATGTAGAGGTGGTACGAGTCGAACCACATGGGAGAGGCGGTAAGTTTGGAAATGTATTCGGCTTTTATTATCGTAATGGAGAAAGAGCTGATGCCTACGAGAATGACCCTGAACACAGTTGGTGTACAAAAAGTGATACAGAACCACAACCAATACCTTGCTGTGGGTGTGGCTCATGGAGTCTGTTAGACATTATCGGTGAGAAAACAACAGATTCCGTTAACGTCCTAACTCTTGATGATAAAATAGGCTTTGGGAAATATAAGGATATGACTTTGAAAGAGGTTATTGTTAAAGATTGGCAATATGTCAAATGGGCAATTATTGACTCCCAACACTTCTATACCGATGTTGATAAGGTATTGGAATATCATATGGAGAATA
>OODA01000125.1_pt1 | contig 65820 bp, 46 predicted proteins | sample 1671341 | NCBI WGS metagenome assembly OODA01 (sample SAMN06348147, study PRJEB24527) | human gut metagenome | biome: human gut; feature: ankylosing spondylitis patient; material: feces | host: Homo sapiens | place: China | collected 2015-10 | reverse complement strand
AGCTCACTTGCGCCGATGGTACTGCAATGCAATGCGGGAGAGTAGGTAGCCGCCTTCTTTTATCAAGAGCCTCAGATTTCGAAAGATTTCTGAGGCTTTTTTGTTTTCACGCGGATTGTTTTTTTGATCACGCAGATTTCGCAGATGACGCAGATTCTTTTTCGCTGCTTTTTGCTTGATTTACGTCATGTAACTATGTTATAAAGTGTTTAAAACATTAAAAAAGCGCTGATAATCAGTCTATTACTTGCATATCTCGATTTTTTTTTGTATCTTTGCAAACGATAAGAATAAGGATATCATCCATATATCTGTTTTGTGTATGCTGGTATCCGTTAAGGTATCTAACGGAACTGAGGTGTGCAGCCTATCTTTTTCTCACAAGTTGCCACCGCGAAATCACTGATGTTGTAGTTCAGCTTTTCAGGTTCCATAAAACAAAAAATATGAAGAGAATAACAATGGTATTAGTCAGCATCTTGATGCTGATGATGAAGGTAAGTACAGCGTCGGCTGATACGAATGTAAATGTATCCTCTACCGATGATTTCGATTGGACTCCAGTGATGGAAGCGATTATCCAGGTAGAGAGTGAGGGTAACCCCAAAGCAAAGAGTGGAAGTTCTGTTGGTGTTATGCAGATTACTCCTATCTTAGTGGCAGAGTGTAATGACATTTTGAAGAGACGCAAGAGCAAGAAGCGTTTCACTTTGGCTGATAGATTCAGTATTGCAAAGTCTAAGGAGATGTTCCTCCTGATTCAGTCTGTCCACAATCCTCTGAATAGCATCGAGCACGCAATTCGTGCTTGGAATGGTGGAAACCATTATAGTGTGAAGAGGACACAGCGCTATTTTGAGAAGGTCATGAATCTTTTGAAAAAGTAATTGATTTTTGATATGTCCGATCTATCCTTCCAGGATGGATCGGATTTTTGTTTGTTCCCTATACTCATTCTCTTTTCCCACTTTTATTCCAGTTTCTGCTTTTTATCATACTTCTTCTCTATTTTTATCTGCCAAATCACACTTTTTTGTCTTTAAATGTTAAAAACGTGTTAAAAAGATAACTTTTTGCTAGTAATGTTTGGTGATTAATAAAAAAAGTAGTACCTTTGCACTCGCAATTCAGAAATGAGTTGATAATATCGCGGTGTGGAGCAGTTGGTAGCTCGCCAGGCTCATAACCTGGAGGTCGCATGTTCGAGTCCTGCCGCCGCAACCAAATAAAGGAAGTGATTAAGAAATCACTTCCTTTTTTGTTTTCTCCATATTATGTTTTTCTACCTTTTCTCCTCCATTGTCCTTTTTCTCTTATCCCTCTTACTGATCATGAATTTCTTTAGTTTTCCCATCAATTTCCCTTTCATTTTGCAATATATTCATCTGAAATCCAACATATTCTATTTTTTAACACTAAATATTTGCGTATATCGAATAAAACTACTACTTTTGCACATTGATAAATTTATGTGCAACTAATAAAATAAAGGAAGGGCTTCGATATGTCAGTATCCAAAACAAGACAAAAACTGGTAGATGTTGCAAGACAACTGTTTGCCAAGAATGGTATAGCCAATACTACAATGAATGATATTGCTGTAGCATCTGGTAAGGGGCGTCGTACGCTTTATACCTATTTCAGTAGAAAGGAAGATGTCTATTATGCAGTCATCGAGTCGGAGTTGGAGCGTCTTTCTGATAAATTGGATGAGGTAGCCAACTGTAAGATGCGTCCTCAGGACAAGATCATAGAATTGATTTACACCCATCTCAGTATGATCAAGGAAACAGTGGTACGTAATGGCAATCTTCGTGCTGAGTTCTTCCGTAACATCTGGATGGTAGAGAAAGCTCGCAAGAACTTTGATGAGGATGAAATCGAAATCTTCCGTCGTGTCTATGCCGAGGGAAAGGAAGATGGGGAATTTGACATCGACAATATTGATTTAGTTGCTGATATTACCCACTATTGTATCAAGGGGCTGGAAGTACCTTTCATTTATGGAAGATTAGGCCATGGTATGAATGTGGAGTCAAGTAAACCGCTGGTTGCAAAGGTTGTTTATGGCGCCTTGGGTAAATCAGGCTTAAAACTTTAAATAAGATATTCATAATAAACTGATTATTAATTAAATAAGAAAGAAATGGGATTATTAACAGGTAAAACTGCCCTTGTAACAGGTGCAGCTCGCGGCATCGGTAAGGCTGTCGCTATGAAATTTGCTTCTGAGGGTGCTAACATCGCATTCACAGACCTCGTACTCAATGATGATATGGCAGCAGGCTTGGAGGCTACTCGCAAGGAGATTGAGGCTCTTGGTGTAACATGCCGCGCATATGCTGGTAATGCTGCTGACTTCGAGGAGACTGAGAAGACCGTTAAGCAGATTCACGCAGATTTCGGTTCTATCGATATTCTCGTTAACAACGCAGGTATCACTAAGGACGGTTTGATGCTTCGTATGAGTGAGGCTCAGTGGGATGCAGTTTTGAATGTAAACTTGAAGTCTGCCTTCAACTTTATCCACGCTTGTTCTCCTATCATGCTCCGTCAGCGCAGCGGTTCTATCATCAACATGGCTTCTGTTGTTGGTGTTCATGGTAACGCTGGTCAGTGCAACTATGCTGCTTCTAAGGCAGGTATGATTGCTTTGGCTAAGTCTATTGCCCAGGAGTTGGGTCCTAAGGGTGTACGTGCTAACGCAGTAGCTCCTGGTTTCATCGAGACTGCTATGACAGCACAGTTGCCAGAGGAAATCCGTAAGGACTGGATGAAGAAGATTCCTTTGCGTCGTGGTGGTCAGACTGAGGATATTGCAAATGTTTGTCTCTTCCTCGCTTCTGATATGTCAAGCTACGTAAGCGGTCAGGTAATCCAGATCGATGGTGGTATGAATATGTAATCTATTGGCATCTGTTTTAGATAAAACATGCAGGTAGTTTACGAGGACAACCATATAATTATCGTCTCTAAGAGAAGTGGTGAAATCGTGCAGGGCGACAAGACCGGCGATGAGCCTCTCTCAGAGACGGTAAAACAATATATCAAGGAGAAATACCAGAAGCCAGGAAATGTATTTCTGGGAGTGGTGCATCGACTTGATCGTCCTGTCTCAGGACTCGTGGTATTTGCCAAAACCTCCAAGGCTTTGAGCCGTCTGAACAATATGTTCCGTGATGGCGAAGTTCACAAGACCTATTGGGCTATCGTGAAGAATATGCCACGTGAGACTGAGGCAACATTGACTCATTGGATAGTAAGAAACGAAAAGCAGAATAAAAGCTATGCTTACGACCATGAGGTGAAGAATTCGAAGAAGGCGATATTGAAGTATAAGGTGATAGGGCATACTGATCATTATACCCTTTTGGAAGTGAACCTGATGACAGGCCGTCATCATCAGATCAGATGCCAGTTAGCTAAGATGGGATGCCCGATCAAGGGCGATCTGAAATACGGTTCCCCTCGCAGCAATGCTGACGGAAGTATCTCTCTTCTCTCGCACAAGGTAGAGTTTGTGCATCCAGTATCAAAAGAAACCATTGTAGTGGAAGCTCCTCTGCCAGATGATAATCTATGGAGAGCTATTGCTCCATAACAATTTAATATCCATGCTTATGAAGAAATATGCGAAATGGATGGGGATCGTTGTTATTACCCCATTCGTGCTCATATTATTGTTAGCTGTTTTGCTTTATTTGCCTCCAGTACAGAACTGGGCAGTAAAGCAAGTTGCTTCTTATGCTTCAGAATCGACAGACATGGATATTTCCGTAGAGCATGTACAACTCGTTTTCCCTCTCAAGCTGGGAGTGGAAGGCGTGAAAGTACTGCAACCTGTCGATTCATTGAAGAACAGCAGAAACCTTGCTTTAAGAAATAAAAAAGATACCGTAGCCGACATCCAGAAGATGGTGGTAGATGTACAGTTGCTGCCACTTTTCAGCAATCAGGTGATGGTGGATGAACTGAACTTCACGAAGATGAAGGTGAACACCACCAACTTTATCCACGAAGCCCGAATCAAGGGAGATGTGGGCAGATTGCAGCTGATGGCGCATGGTATAGATCTGGGTAAGGAGCACGTGAATGTGAACGATGCCCTGATTTCAGATGCCAGATTGTCTGTAGAATTGAGCGATACAGTTCCGCCAGATACGACTCCGAGCACCAATTACTGGAAGATCAGCTTACAGAAACTGAAACTAAAGAATACCGATTTTACCCTACACATGCCTGGAGATACCCTTCAGGTGAATGCTTATTTCGGTGATGCGATTGCCCGCACCACCTACCTTGACCTGTTCAAAGGTCTGTATCAGGTCGAGCACTTGGACTGGAAGAACGGCAGGGTGAACTACGACCAGAATTTCGAACGCTCGGTATCCGGTCTGGACTTTAACCATCTTGCCTTCCACGATATGGCATTGAAGGCCGATTCCTTCTATTTCTGCGATTCCAGGATTGATGTAAAGATCAAGGAAGCAAGTATGAAGGAGAAGAGTGGACTGAAGATAGATCAGCTTAATGGCAGATTTGTGATGGATTCAGTGAAGTTGCAGTTGCCGGATCTCTATTTCCGTACTCCAGAATCTCATTTGCAGGCTACTGTAGATATGGATATGGATGCCTTTGCCGAGAAGAATCCTGGCAAGGTAATGGCGCGTGTGAAAGGTGCCTTGGGACGTTCTGATCTTTTTCTCTTCATCGGTGATGCATTGCCGAAGCAGATGAAGAGCCGATGGCCTTACTATCCGATGAAGGTGGAAGGTTCGCTGAAGGGAAACATGCAGCGTGCCTCTTTCTCGGGAGTCAAGGTGAATCTGCCTACTGTTTTCGATTTAAGCACGGATGGTATGGTAGCTAATATGACAGATATGAATCGTCTGAAAGCGAATATCAATCTGAAGGCACGTACCTACAATCTCGGTATGGTAACAGCCATGCTCGATCCTGCCTTAACACAGGAAATCCGCATCCCTAGCGGCATCGGCATTCAGGGAAATGTGAAGATGGATGGAACGAAGTATGCCACCAAACTGGCTCTTACCGAAGGTAAGGGAAGCATGAAGGTGGATGCTGCCATCGATGCCAAGACCCGTAGGGATGGCAGCATCGATATGAATCGCCTGGCTTATCAGGCAAAGTTGCAGGCACGACAGATTCAGGCCCAGCATTTCCTGCCTCACCAGAATCTCTACACCTTTACGGGAGAGGTAGAGGCAAAGGGCGTGGGTACTGATTTCCTGTCGCCTCGAACCCGACTGATGGCGAAAGCCAAGGTTAACCAGGTACATTATGACCAGTATCAGTTGCATGACATGGTGGCTGATGCGCAGGTTGCCAACGGTAGAATTCATGCCAAGCTGGATAGTAGGAATGAGCTGCTGAATGGTAACATCGCCGTGGATGCCCTGGCTAATACCAAGAAGTTGCAGGCTACACTGGTGGCAGATGTGCGCCATGCCGATATGTATCAGTTGAAGATTACCGATAAGCCAGTGGATGTTTCGCTCTGTGGTCAGATCGATGTTCTTTCCGATCTGAAGGATAGTCACAAGGTATGGGCTAACCTGGATGATATCACCGTAAGGACAGAAAAGAAAGTCTATCGCCCAGTAGGTGTGAAGGTAGATATCCTGACCGATAGAGATACCACCCATGCCATAGCAGAGTGTGGAGATTTCCGTCTGAACATGGATGCGCATGGAGGCTACGAGAAACTCCTGCACAGAGTTACCGGTTTGCAGAAGGAATTATGGAAGCAGCTCAAGAACCGTCGCATTGATCAGGTGATGATTCGCAACAATTTCCCTAGCGGACATATCTATCTTTCTACAGGTAAGGATAACTTCATTTCCCGATTCATCGAATATATGGGTTACCATTTCAAGTCGGTGGAGATGGAGCTGAATGCCTCGCCTGTGGCAGGACTCGAAGGATATATGAACATCGACTCCCTGGTGGCGAGTGGCATGCAACTGGATACCATCCGTGCCATGGTTCATACGCAGGGAGATACCATCCGCTATTCTGCCCGTGTTCAGAACAATAAGCACAATCCGCAGTATGTGTTCCGTGCTTTGGTAGATGGCGAGGTTCAGGAGCATGGTTCCAATATCAAGGCTCGCCTCTATGATGCATCCAATAAGTTGGGTGTGGATGTGGGACTCGCTGCCATGTTGCAGCCTAATGGTGTGAAAGTGTCTCTGATAGATACCCATCCGATATTGGGTTATAAGGAGTTCGTAGCCAATGATTCCAACTATGTGATGTTGAGTGATGACGGACGTGTATCTGCCGATCTGGTGCTGAAGGCAGCAGCGGGCAATATGGGTATGCGTGTCTATTCCAACGATAAGAACGAGGATGCCCTGCAGGATATCACCGTCAGCATGAGCAGGTTCAATCTGGACAAGGTGCTGAGTGTGATTCCGTATATGCCGGATATCACGGGTATCATGGATGGTGACTTCCACTTTATCCAGACCAAGGAAGAACTCTCAGTTTCTTCTAATCTGAAGATAGATAACATGACCTACGAGAAATGTCCGATGGGCAATGTGGGTTCGGAGTTTACCTATATGCCAAAGAGTGACGGTTCTCACTATGTAGATGCCATCCTTACTTATGAGGGTGATGAGGTGGCAACTGTTACGGGTACATACAAGTCGGAAGGTGCCGGCGATCTGGATGCAGAGGTAGGATTAGAGAAGCTTCCTTTGCACTTTATCAATGGTTTTGTACCTGATCAGCTCATCGGTTTGAAGGGATATGGCGAAGGTGCCCTGAAGATGAAGGGTGCCTTGAGCAATCTTGATATCGATGGTGAGGTATATCTCGATTCTGCTTATCTGGTAAGTGTGCCATACGGTATTTCCATGCGATTTGCCAACGATCCAGTGCGCATTACAGACAGTAAGCTGCTCTTCGAGAACTTCATGATGTATGCCAACAACGAGAGTCCGCTCAATATCCAGGGTGCCCTCGACTTCACGGATGTGGAGAATATGAAGCTGAATATCCGGATGAGAGCGCAGGACTTCCTGCTGATTGATGCAGAGGAGAATGCCCGCTCAGAGGCATTCGGCAAGGCGTATGTCAACTTCTTCGGAACCATGCAGGGCTCATTGTCTAATCTGAAGATGATGGGTAAGCTGGATGTACTGGGCAAGACCAATATGACCTATATCTTGCGTGAGTCGGAACTCACTACCGATAACCAGCTTGAGGAACTGGTGAAGTTTACCAATTTCAAGAGTGGCAAGGAGGTTGTGGTTCAGAAGCCTACGCTGGATGGTTTCGATATGTTGCTGAGTATGTCAATCGATGAGTCGGCGCGTATTCTCTGTGCCTTGAATGCCGATAAGACCAATTATGTGGATCTGATGGGAGGAGGCAATTTGCAGATGCGGTACAATACGGCTGACGGTATCAGATTGACGGGTCGATATACCCTGAATGATGGTGAGATGAAGTACTCTCTGCCTATCATTCCATTGAAGACCTTTGATATCCAGGATGGAAGCTATATCCAGTTTACGGGTGATCCGTTTAATCCTACCCTGAATATTACGGCAACGGAGGATATCAAGACTACCGTCAACGAGGGTGAGGGTAGTGGACGCTCGGTGGATTTCATCTGTGGTGTGAAGCTGAGTCAGACTCTGGAGAAACCGGGTATCCAGTTTATCATCTCGGCATCCAACGACCAGACCATCCAGGATGAGTTGAATTCGATGAGTGTAGAGGAGCGAGGTAAGATAGCCATCACGATGCTGGCTTCGGGTATGTATCTGGCGAGTGGAACCACCAGTTCGTTCTCGATGAATACCGCCCTGACTTCATTCCTCAACTCCGAGATCAATAACATTGCAGGTACAGCCATGCGAAGCATCGGACTCGATGTGGGTATGTCGGTGGATAACCAGACCAATGCCTCTGGCGGAACGCATACCGACTACAACTTCAAGTTCGCCAAGCGATTCTTCAATAATCGCCTGAGTTTCTCTGTGGGTGGACAGGTTTCAACCGGTGCAGAACTGGAGAATGCCAACAAGAATGAGTCTTTCTTCAACAATGTGGAGGTTCAGTATCGTCTCAACGAAGGAGCCAGTATGTATGTAAGAGCCTTTTATAATGCCAACACCTACGATTGGCTGGATGGTCAGATTGGGGAGTATGGCGGCGGTTTCACCTGGCGCAGAAAACTCTCCAAGTTCTCGGATATCTTCAGATGGAAGACTGAGAAGCAGCAGGTGCCTGCAGATTCTCCGATGCTGCGAACCCGCAAGGATTCAGTGATGCTGCGAACCCGCAAGGATTCTGTTATTAGAAACAACGAAAAATAAGCTAGTGAATATGAGAAAGAAGAATCGACTTCACCTTATTATATATATAGCGGCAGCGGTGATGCTGTTCAGCTTCCTGTTTACAGGGTGCTCTTCTACGAGTGCCCTGAAGGAAAACGAGCAGCTGTTCACCGGTTTGAAGCCTATAGAATACTCCAACTACGAGGCGAATACCTATGCCGACTCGGTGAAGGAAGAGATGGAGTTTGCTCTTGCATCAGCCCCGACGGGAGCTTTTATGGGAAGCAGCTATTTCCGTACTCCGTTTCCTGTTCGCTTATGGATATGGAATGCTTTTTCTCCGTCGGATGATGCTCTTTCCAGATGGATTACCAAGGTGTTCGGTTCGAAACCTAAGCTGATGGAGAATGTGAATCCGAAGTTGAGAGCACAGGTAGCTGAGCATCAGCTCGACAAGTTGGGCTATTTCAATGGCAAGGTAGATTACGAAGTGCTCACCCAGAGCAATCCGAAGGAAGCCAAGGTGGCTTATAAGGTGAATATGGGACATTTGTGGAGATTGGATTCCGTGGCTTATCTCAACTTCCCGGAACATGGCAAGCAGCTCATCGATTCTACGATGTCGCAGGCCGTCATCAGAAAGGGAAGCCCGTTCAATGTCTCCAATCTGGAGCAGGAGCGTCAGCGACTCACTCGTCTTTTCCGCAACCATGGCTATTACTTCTATCAGAATGGCTATGCTTCTTATCTTGCAGATACCGTGAATACGCCCGCCAAGGTGAACCTCCGTCTGTCTATGGTGGACAGCATTGAGCCGGAAGCAACCCGCCAGTGGTATATTGGCAATATCAACATCAACTTCAAGAAGCAGTTCATGGAGGAGATGACCGATAGCTTCGTACGCCGCTATCTGAGTTTCAGATATGCAGGCAAGAAGATGCCGATTCGTGCCGGAGTAGTGCTCAGGGAGTTGAAGCTCCGACCTCGAAAACTTTATATGGTGGATGATGAAAATACGGCTAAGGCTGGATTGCAGTCGATGGGACTCTTCAGTTATACCAACCTGCAGTTTGTGCCTAGAAGCACTCAGGTTTTGGACAGCCTGGGAAATGTGCAATATTGTGATACACTGGATGCCAACATCGATCTGGTATTCGACAAGCCATACGATTTCTATGTAGAAGCCAACGCCAAGGGCAAGACTACCGGAAGGGTAGGTCCAGAGCTGGTGGTGGGTTTAACCAAGCGCAATGCCTTCCGGGGTGGCGAGAAGCTGGATATCAACTTCCATGGTTCTCATGAGTGGCAAACCATCACGGGGCAGGGGGGAAGTTCCAACAAGATCAATTCCTATGAGTTCGGATCGGATGTCACGCTGTCGTTCCCAAGCATTATCACTCCTTGGAATGCTTTCCGCACGATGGCACAGAATGAGCGCAGATTCCGCAGAGGTCATATCCCTCGCCGTTACTATGGTACGCCGAATACCACCATCAAGGCATCTATGAACATCCTGAACCGTGCCGGCTATTTCCGTCGTCATGTGGCTGGAGGAGAGTTGACCTATGATTGGGCCACCTCTTATCAGCATCGCCATTCGTTCAGTCCGCTGATTCTTTCGTATGAGTATATGAACTATACTTCTCCGAAGTTCGACAGCATTATGAATAATAATGTGTATGTGGCAACTTCGATGGCCGACCGTTTCATCCCAAAGATGAGCTATACCTACACCTATCGCAGTGCGCAGAAATACCGCAATCCTATCGTGTGGTCAACTACGGTGAGCGAAGCCGGCAACATTTTGTCGCTGGGTTATCTTGTCGCTGGCAGGAAATGGAACGACAAGGATAAGACGATGTTCAAGAACGAGTATTCTCAGTTCTTCAAGCTGGAAACTGATTTCGTGAAGTACTGGAAGCTGAATGAAACATCCACCCTGGTGGGACACCTGAATGCCGGAATGATCTGGAGTTACGGCAACTCGACTCAGGCACCTTATACGGAAATGTTCTATGTAGGTGGAGCCAACAGTATCCGTGCCTTCAGTGTGCGAGGTATCGGACCAGGTGAGCAAGACTACAGTGCCCTGAGTAACAAGTATGCCAACATCCTTCGTACGGGAGATATCAAGTTCCAGGTGAATCTGGAATACCGTCCTAAGATCTGGGGCGATCTTTATGGTGCTCTGTTCCTGGATGCCGGTAATGTCTGGATGAAGGATGCCGATTTTTCCTCTTTCGAGGCCTTCAAGTTTGATAAGTTCTACAAGCAGCTGGCTGTAGGCACTGGAGTGGGTATCCGCTACGATATGGGAATGTTTGTGGTTCGAGTGGATTGGGGAATCGGTCTGCATCTGCCATACGATACAGGTAAGAGCGGATTCTACAACATTCCAAGCTTCAAGAAGAACCAGAGCTTGCATTTGGCTGTGGGTTATCCGTTCTAGCATCATTTGTCAGTGGACTATCCGTTCTAGCACCGGTTTTTGGGGGCGAAGCTCCATAAATCATTCAAATATTGATGTAAATCAAAAAAAAGTAGAAAAAGATGCCGCTAGGTGCATTTTTTTTATTACTTTTGCAGGTGATTAAACGTAAATATCAACTATTAAATAAAAATATAGATTATGAAACCTACATTATTGCTTTTGGCTGCTGGTATGGGTAGCCGTTATGGTGGTTTGAAACAGCTCGATGGTCTGGGCCCTAATGGTGAGACTATTATGGACTACAGTATCTACGATGCTATTCAGGCTGGTTTTGGTAAGATCGTTTTCGTTATCCGCAAGGATTTCGAGGATCAGTTCCGCGAGAAAATCCTCTCTAAGTACGAGGGCCATATCCCAGCAGAGCTTTGCTTCCAGTCTTTGGATGCACTCCCAGAAGGATTCAGCGTACCTGAGGGTCGCGAGAAGCCATGGGGTACCAACCACGCAGTGTTGATGGCAAAGGACGTTATCAAGGAGCCTTTCTGCGTAATCAACTGCGATGACTTCTACAACCGTGACTGCTTCATGGTTATTGGCAAGTTCCTCTCTGAGCTTCCAGAGGGTAGCACCAACAAGTATGCTATGGTAGGTTTCCGCGTAGGCAACACCTTGAGCGAGAACGGTACAGTAGCTCGTGGTATCTGCTCTAAGGACGAGAACGAGAACCTGACAACTTGTGTAGAGCGCACCGAGATCATGCGTATCAATGGTGAGGTTTCTTACAAGGACGAGGAAGGCAAGTGGGTTGCTGTAGGCGACAACACTCCTGTATCTATGAACGTATGGGGCTTTACTCCAGATTACTTCGCTCACAGCGAGGCTTACTTCAAGGAGTTCCTGAGCGATCCTAAGAACATGGAGAACAAGAAGGCTGAGTTCTTTATCCCATTGATGGTCAACAAGCTCATCAATGAGGGTACATCTACCGTTAAGGTACTCGATACCACCAGCAAGTGGTTTGGTGTAACTTATGCAGCCGACCGCCAGAGTGTAGTAGATAGAATCCAGAGTCTCATCGACGAGGGTGTATATCCTAACAAGCTCTTCTAATTTTATTTGATGGATATTCAATTAGATATTTTAAACGAAAAGGAAGCCGCTATTCTCCGAGAGACGATAGCGGCTTCTCAGCGTATTGTCATCTGTGCCCACAAGTCACCGGATGGCGATGCTGTTGGCTCATCTTTGGGATGGGCTTATTTTTTGCGCTCTTTGGGTAAGAGCCCTGTCATCTGTGTGCCTGATATGATACCGGATGCCCTTTCCTGGTTGCCTGGCTGTGATGATATCGTGAGATACGACAAGCATCCTGAGAAGGTGCAGCAGGCTTTTGATGAGGCTGATCTGGTATGCTGCGTGGATTTCGGCAGCACTGGCAGACTGGATGAGATGGATCATGTGCTTGCTGGCTGCAAGGCACAGCGTGTTGTCATCGACCATCATCTGGCTCCTAACCTGGAGGCTAAGCTGATGATTTCGCAGCCTCATGCCAGCAGCGCCAGCGAACTGGTGTTCCGTGTGATATGGCAGTTGGGTGGTTTCCCTGAGTTGGATAAGACTTGGGCTACCTGCGTTTATTGCGGTATGATGACCGATACGGGTGGATTCACCTATAACTCTACTAATCTGGACATCTACTACATCATCTGCCAGCTGCTTACCAAGGGTATCGACAAGGATAAGATTTATCGCAGCGTCTTCAACAACGCCCGTGTTTCTGCAGTCCGCTTCCGTGGTCATCTGATGAACGAGAAGCTGCAGGTCATCGAGTCGCTCCATGCCAGCTACTATACCGTAACCCGCAAGGAGATGAAGGAGTATGATTTCATCAAGGGCGATCTGGAAGGATTGGTGAACGTGCCTCTTACCATCAGAGGTCACAAGCTCTCCATCTCGCTCCGAGAGGATACCGATATCGACAACCGCATATTGGTGAGTCTCCGTTCTGTGGATGATTTCCCATGCAATAAGATGGCGGAGCAGTTCTTCAATGGTGGCGGTCATCGCAATGCATCAGGCGGCAAGCTGCTTTGCAGTATCGAGGAGGCAGAGAAAATTGCCCAGAAGGCAATTCTTGCCTTTGCCGATTTGCTGAGATAAGGAGCACTTTGCGCCTGAAAAAACAGAAAAATAAGGAAAAACAACCCCGAAAGAGGCATTAGGATGATAATAAGTGATAAATAATAATAAAATCATCCTATACTTCTCGGTGTTGTCTTTTCTTTTTTGTACCTTTGCCCAATAAATTAGAATTTAGTAAAAGGAATGAAGAAATTTTTGTTTGCCATCATGGCTATAGCAGCACTTTTCTCGTTTGCTGCATGTAACGATACTGAGACATATAAGGATTTGCGTGACCGCGAGTTGGACTCTATCAGTTCTTTCTTGCGTCATGAAAACGTGAAGGTCATTTCAGAAGAGGAATTCAAGAGTCGTTGGGAGAAGAAGCAGAAGGACAACAGCGTGGTTCTTACTGATACTTCCAAGAACAACAACGAGTATGTGCTCTTCAATAGTAACGGTATCTATATGCAGGTATTGGAAATGGGCTGTGGCGACTATATCAAGATGGGCGAGACTACTGATGTGCTCGTTCGTTTCTCAGAATACAATCTGAATACCGCAGCAGAGATGAGTCTCAAATCTTTACAGTTGAGCAATAATCTGAAGCAGTACTCTTTCTATACTGATAAGATGACCGTGACCAATAATTCCGGCACTTTCACTGGTACTTTTGATGTGAATAGCAGTTTGATGGTAGCCACTTACAACAAAAACTACTCAGGCGGTTATAGTGGAACAGTACCTAGTGGCTGGCTGGTTCCTTTCAGTTGGGTAAAGATTGGTCGTGGTAATGCCGAGGGCGAGAGAATAGCTCACGTTCGTCTGGTAGTTCCTCATACCTATGGTACTACAGCGGCATCAGGAAGCGTATATGCCTGCCTCTATGATTTAACCTTGCAGAGAGGCAGATAAGATAATTTCATTTTAAAAAGATATTATTATGACACTGATTAAGTCTATTTCTGGTATCCGTGGAACCATCGGCGGTCCAGCGGGCGATACTTTGAATCCGCTCGACATCGTCAAGTTTACATCTGCTTACGCTACATTCATCCGTCGTAGCGGTGCTTCTAAGAGCAACACCATCGTGGTTGGACGTGATGCACGTATCTCAGGCGAGATGGTAAAGAATGTAGTTTGTGGAACTTTGATGGGCATGGGTTACGATGTATTGAACATCGGTCTGGCTACTACTCCTACTACGGAGTTGGCTGTAACCATGAGTGGTGCTGCCGGTGGTATCATCATCACAGCTTCTCATAACCCACGCCAGTGGAATGCTCTCAAGCTTCTCAACGAGAAGGGTGAGTTCCTTACTGCTGCCAATGGTAGCGAGGTATTGAGCATTGCTGAGAAGGAAGACTTCGAGTATGCTGATGTTGATTCTCTCGGAAAATATACAGAAGATAATACCTTCAACAAGCGCCATATCGACTCAGTGCTTGCATTGAAGCTCGTGGATGTTGAGGCTATCAAGAATGCTCATTTCAAGGTTTGTGTGGATGCCATCAACTCTGTAGGTGGTGTTATTCTCCCAGAGTTGCTCGATGCTCTCGGCGTAGAATATACATTCCTGAATGCTGAACCTACCGGTGATTTCGCTCACAATCCAGAGCCATTGGAGAAGAACCTCGGTGGTATCATGGATGAGTTGAAGAAGGGTGGCTATGATATGGGTATCGTTGTTGACCCGGATGTTGACCGTCTGGCATTCATCTGCGAGGATGGTAAGATGTATGGTGAGGAATATACCCTGGTAAGTGTAGCCGACTATGTATTGAGCAAGACTCCAGGTAACACCGTCAGCAACCTTTCTTCTACCCGTGCTCTCCGCGATGTAACCGAGAAGCATGGCGGTTCATATTGTGCTTCTGCCGTAGGAGAGGTGAATGTAACTACCAAGATGAAGGATGTTCACGCAGTGATTGGTGGCGAAGGCAATGGTGGAGTTATCTATCCAGAGAGCCACTATGGCCGTGATGCCCTCGTTGGTATCGCACTCTTCCTGAGCAGTCTGGCTCATAAGGGTTGTAAGGTAAGCGAGCTTCGTGCCAGCTTCCCTAACTACTTCATAGCCAAGAACCGCATCGACCTGACTGCTTCTACCGATGTAGATGCTATCCTCGTCAAGGTGAAGGAGCTGTATGGCAAGGAGAAGGATGTAACTGTTACTGATATCGACGGTGTGAAACTCGACTTCCCTGACAAGTGGGTTCATCTCCGCAAGAGTAACACCGAGCCAATTATCCGCGTATATAGCGAGGCTTCTACCATGGAGCAGGCTGATGAGCTTGGAAAGAAGCTTATGCAGGTAGTTTATGATATGCAGTAAGATATTGTATCATATATAAGATATTGTATATATATAAGATACTGTATTTATATAAAAAACGACTTCCCACGATTATAGGCAGCAATGCTTATAAGCGTTGGAAGTCGTTCTCGTTTATAAAAGTTCCGGCTCGATATGATGGAAAACTTATTGCTCAGCCAGTTCTTTCATAGTATCGTTCAATGTATTGAACAGTACATTGATGTTTTCCTCCTGGTTCTTGCACGCCTCCTTGAAGAGAGCGACAGGATCTTCTGAATCGCCCTTCAGCGGAGCCTCGTTCAGGAGGATATTCACATTGTTCAGCAGCATACCGTGCAGGGTAGGCATGTGTAGCTGCTGCTGGGTACCTTCCTTGCTGCCACATTTCAGTCCGGCAGCGTATGCTTTCACGATGATGCGCACCAGCAGATGGATAGCCATCGGTTCGTCGGCAAGGCTGATGAGTACACCGTGGGTATAATCGCGTACGTGCTCCTCAATGCTAGTAAACTTACCCTGCAGGAGCCAGGTGAAGTTGCGCTTGTATTCAGCTTCCATAGCCTTGTACAGCTGGTTCGATTTGCAGGCGATGCGCAGATAGTCGAGCATGGTTGGCTCGAAGGTAGGATCGGTCTTCTTCATGCTCTCAAAATTCTTCTGCATGCGCTCGTTAGCCTCTTCCGCACTCTTGTAGTTGAGTCGTACGAGGGTAGAGAACATGATGTCGAAGAAGTACTGGTTCACTTCTCCATAGTGTTCCAGCATCATCTGCTTCACCTCTTTGGGGTCGTTCTTCTTCTGGAAGTCATCGCCGCCAACCGCAGCATCCATGATGCCGCGTGCGTATGCCTCGAAGAATCCTCTTACGAAAGAGGCTACAGCCTGATAACTATTGATTCTCTTGCTCATTGTCTTTTGAATGTTTTAATCAAAGATGATTTAATCAAAATGTTTTAATCAAAGATGATTTAATCAAAAATCTTAAATTCATATCCCTGTTCCATCAGCCACTCTATGGATTGTGGAAGTGCCGTCTTCAGCTTGTCGATGCTCTTCAGCGAGTCGTGGAAGGTGATGATGCTGCCGTTGCGGGCATATTTCTTCACATTGTTCACCACATCTTCTGCCGTCATCCACTTGGAATAATCTCGGGTCACCACATCCCACATGATTACCTTGTAGGTGCGGTGCAGCCACCAGTACTCGCTCTGTCGCATCCAGCCGTGAGGTGGACGGAAGAGATGGGCGTGGATGATGTCATTCGCCTTGTTGGTGTTGAGCACGTAGGAGATGACACGATGCTTGAAGGCACCGATATGATTGAAGGTATGGTTACCTATCTGGTGCCCCTCTGCTACAATCTGGTTGTAGAGATCGTGGTTGCGCAATACGTTTTCGCCCACCATGAAGAAGGTAGCCTTGATATTGTACTTTCTCAAGGTTTCCAGGATGAATGGGGTGGATTCGGGAATCGGACCATCATCGAATGTGAGATACACCGAATGGTCGTTCTTGTCCATTCTCCATATTGCTTTCGGATATAACCATCTGAGCCATTTGGCTGGTTGCTCTATGAACATAGGAATAACTTGATTAGGGGATGATACAAAAAGGGAGACCTAGCAAAAACGCCAGGTCTTCCTTGATATTCTTTATTTTACTGATAGCCCTGTGGCATACTGCCGCCTCTGCCGCGATAGAGTGTATAGAGAGCATTGAGTTGCTTCTCATAACTCTTCTGCAACTGAGGGCTTACCATACCTGCCACATCGCAGACACTCTGCATAATCATGATCTGACGGATGCAGTCGTTCTGGCTCTGCAGGAAGCGGTCGTTGGACAATGAGAGGTAATAGTTGAGATACTGGTAAGCATTCTTCCAGACAGCCTCTACATATTCCTTACCCTTTGCCTTCTGACCGGTGAGCAGCCAGCCGCGAGCCATATCCAGACCACCGCTCATGTAATCGAGGGTGACATTGTATGCCGGAATCTCCACATCAGCCTTCTTCAGGATGTTGATAGCCTTCTGGTTCTTGCCGTCGGCGATGAGCTGGAGGGCTGTCTGGGCGAGCAGGCGACGGTGAGTATAGCACATACGCATGGTAGTCTCGTCGATATAGAGTCCCTTCTGCTTCAGGTTACCGAACTTGAATCGGGTCATGATGTTGTGATAGGTCTTCTCAGCATCGAAGTTCTTCGCACCTGGCTTGTTGGTGGTGAACGGAGTGATACGGTTGGCAAGACCCTCCTGTACGAAGTTGTCGCCAAGGTTCATATAGTTCTCCTGTCCCACGGTAAGAGCCACGTAGATAGGACGTGTCCAGTTGCACTGTGACAGCATTTCGAGCATCATCAGGTCGCCCTTGTAGAGAGCATTCTTGCCTGCGAGTGAAATCACCATCTTGTCTGGGATAGTATCAGAAGCCATCATCATGCCGCTCTTCTTCACAGCCTCCTTGTCGATTGTTACATAGACGGTGTCTGTAGGGATGAAGTGCATGTCTGGGTTCTTGCTGCGTACCCAGTATTTCAGGATGTTCTTGAGCTCGAAAGGCTCATCGCCAAACTGCTTCTTGGCATTCACTGGATCCTGCTTGTAGAAGTCGAGAATCTGCTGCTTAGCCTCAGGCTGGACAGAAACATACTCGTTGGTACCCGAACAGAAGTCGAGACGTGGCCAGGTGATTGGTACGGATGGTGAGTTGTATGCAGGACGCATCATCTGGTCGATATACCAGTCGGTCTGCAGATAGCTCAGGTTACATACGCGGGCATCTGTACCTACGCCTTCTACCTCCTGGTTGTACCAGAGTGGGAAGGTATCGTTATCACCATTGGTGAAGATGATTGGGTTGCCCTTCTCCTGGAGCGACATCAGATAGTTCTGGCCGAAGTCGCGGCAGGTGTAACGGCCTGAGCGGTCGTGATCATCCCAGGTCTGTGATGCCATCTGGATAGGAACGAGCAGGGTTACCACAGCCACGATAGCTGTTACGGCAGTACCGCTGAGCTTCATCTTCTGCTTCAGAAGGTCGATGATGGCGAGAACGCCAAGACCGCACCAGATAGCGTATGCATAGAATGAACCGGCGTAGGCATAGTCACGCTCACGTGGCTGCATAGGAGTCTGGTTCAGATAGAGCACGATGGCAAGACCTGTCATGAAGAACAGGAAGAATACCACCCAGAACTGCTGGATACCTACAGGGAGAACCTCCTCTGTCTCCACGCCGTTCTTGATGACCTTGCGCTTGCGGGTGTACCAAGCCTGCCAGAAGAGACCGATGAGACCGAGAATCAGCGGCATGCAGTAGAACACGTTGTGTCCCTTGTTTGCCTTCAGGTCGTCTGGCATTTTGCTCTGGTCGCCATAGAGAGCGTCGTCGATGAATGAGAAACCGGTAATCCAGTTACCATGCTCAGGCTCGCCGTTGCCCTGGATATCGTTCTGGCGTCCGGCAAAGTTCCACATGAAGTAGCGCCAGTACATGAAGTTGCACTGATAGGAGAGGAAGAAACGGATATTCTCCATCTGTGTAGGAACCTTCACCATCATGTTCTCGCCACAACGGTCGTAAGGCACCTGGTTACCCTCTACGCCACCCATCCAGTCTTCGTATGCCTGGGCATGAGCCGAACTGTGCATACGTGGGAAGAGCATATTCTGTGCATATACATACTTGTTCTTATGGCTTACTACGAAGTAAGAGTCCTTCTCATCGGCAGAAGCCTTCTCCTTGCGCTGATAAACAGGTGCACCTTCCTTCGTCACAGGCTTGCACATGTTGCCGTCAGCTTCGAGAGCCACCTGAGAAGTGTAAGCCTGACCATAGAGCAATGGAGTATCGCCATACTGGTCGCGGCTCAGATAACTGCCCAGGGTGAAGATATCCTCAGGAGAGTTCTGGTCCATAGGAGGGTTGGCGGATGAACGGATTACGATGAGCGCATAGCTTGAGTAACCGATCATCAGCATCAGCATGCAGAGCAATGCCGTGTTCTTGATGCGAGCAGAGATGAGAGGCAGCAGCTGCATCTTCTTCTTCTCGATGCCTGTAGCCTGGTCAACGCCGGTTACTACTTCCTTTTTGCGCTTGTAGCTGAGTACAAACCAGAGAATAGCCAGGATGATGATGCCGGTGATGACTGCGCTCCATCCATATCCGAAGAATGGGATGCCGAGCATGCCGAAACCGAGAACGAAGGCGATATTCTGCTTCTTCTCGTTCTTCTCTGATGCATTGTAGGTCTCGTAGATACCCCAGATAACAGAGGCTACGAGGCAGATGATATATACGATTTCACCGGTATTGAATGGACAGCCGAGTGTGTTGACGAAGAACAGCTCAAACCATCCGCCTACGGTGATGATTCCTGGAACTACACCATAAAGTACGGCTACTACCACCAGGAATGAAAGGAAGAGCGCCATGAGCGAACCCTTCAGGTTGGCATGAGGCACCTTCTTGTAGTAATATACCAGTACGATGGCTGGGATGCAGAGCAGGTTGAGCAGGTGCACACCGATACTCAGACCGGTCATATAGGCGATGAGCACGAGCCATCGGTCGCTATGAGGTTCGTCGGCATGGTCTTCCCACTTCAGAATCAGCCAGAATACCACAGCGGTGAAGGCTGAAGAGAAGGCGTAAACCTCACCCTCTACAGCAGAGAACCAGAAGGTATCGCTGAAGGTGTAGATGAGTGCGCCCACCATACCTGATGCCTCGATGGCAATCAGCTTGCTGGTGGTCATCTCCTTCCAGTCGCCGATGATGAGCTTGCGTGCCAGATGGGTGATGGTCCAGAAGAGGAACATGATGCAGACGGCACTGAGGAGTGCGCTCATCGTATTCACCATCTTGGCTACCTGCGTGGTATCGCTGGCGAAATGTGTGAAGAAATTGCCCATGAGCATGAAGAATGGTGCCCCAGGTGGGTGACCGATCTCCTGCTTGTAGGCAGTTGTAATAAACTCAGGACAGTCCCAGAAGCTGGCTGTCGGTTCAATTGTGGAGCAATATACGAATGCCGCAATGATGAATGCGACCCATCCGAAGATATTGTCCACTAATCTGTACTGTTTCATTATTGTTTAAACTTTAATGTATTATATTTCTATGTTTCCTATTATATAATGTGTATAAAACGTTGCAAAGATACTAAAAAGTAAAGAGATAGCGTAGGATTGCTTCTCTTTTTTAGGTTATATTAAATTTAAATAGGTGATGTTTTATAAAAAACACATTATACATTCAGGAAATGCTCTTCCAGCTTTTCTCTTGGCATATCTGCCGTATCGTGATAATGCAGGTGCTGGTTTACACAGGCGATATGCTTCACGTTATTGAGCACTTCGGCTACATCGTGACTGACGATGATGATGGCGCACGCCTTGTTGATCTGCTCCAGCATCTCGTACATCTGCTTTTGGAATCGGCGGTCGATGTAGGTGTTAGGCTCATCGAGAATCACGACATCGGGTTTGGATACGATGGCACGGGCGAGGAGCACTCGCTGAAGCTGACCACCGCTGAGGGCAGCGATGTGCCGGTCTTTGAATTCCGTCAGCTGCATGCGCTCCAGGGTATCGAGCACCTGCTGGTGCTGTGCCTGGGTGTATCGTGAAAAGAGACCTTTGGTCTTGCTGAGTCCGGCAAGTACTACCTCATATACGGAGATGGGAAACTGCTTGTCGAGCTGGTTGTATTGTGGGAGATAGCCCATCGAAATCTCCTTTGTTTCCTCAACTTTTGCTTTGCCGTTTTCATCAAGAACCGTTTCCCCGCTCTCATCCTTTATTTTTCGGAAGTATCTGATGGTTCCTTCCGTAGGCTTCATCAGTCCCAGAATGAGGCGCATGAGGGTAGTCTTGCCACCACCGTTTGGTCCGATGATGCCAAGATAATCGTCTTGATATACGGTGAGATTTACGTCGCTGAGCACCTGCTTGCCGTCATATCCGGCGGAAAGGTGCTCTATTTTTATGATTGGAGTCATATGATTGTAGTTTTTACTTCCCAACAACGATTTTCTTGCCCTGTACCGCTGCTGCAGCTTCCTGCATCGCCCAGTTCCAGTCGCCCTGCAATGGATTGATATCCATTGGTTTGGTGTGGCTCTCCTTGATGAAGGTTGTAGTATTGCGGTTGGCAAATTCAGCTTGTATCAGGCAGAACTTGATATTCTCTTTTCGGGCTCTCTGGATGAGGCTCTTCAGCTGGGCAGCACTAGGCTCCCTGCCTTCTTCCTCTATGGCAAGCTGTTCCAGCTGGTAATCACGGGCAAAGTAGGTGAGGATAGGGTGATAGATCACAAACTTGCGTACCAGGTCTGGGTCCTTTTTGAAGCTCTCCTTGATGGTGCTGTCTCTCTTGTCGATGATGCTGAGCAGCGACTGGTAGTTCTTCTCGAAGAAAGCCTTGTTCTTTGGCTCCAGTTCGCAGAGCGCCTTGAGGATGTTGCTGGCTATGATGCGGGCGTTGCTGCAACTCATCCATACGTGTGGGTCGATGTTGCCACCCGGCGTCTTGGCAGGCTTGATGCCCACGGAAGTATCTATCACTTTCATTTCCGGAGCGTTGTCCTGCAACTTCTTCATCCAGGTTTGCTCAAAACCGATGCTACCCACTTTCAGATAGAGGGCACTCTTCGAAAGCTCCATCATCTGCTGGGCGTATGGCTCGTAAGTCTCCGGGTTGTTGCCATTCGATACCATCACGTTGACATCCACCTTGCCTTTGGCAATTTGATCTACGAAATACTTGTAGGGGGAAATCGTAACTGTAACTGTAACCGCAGGCTTCTCTGTTCCGGAAGCCTTTCCCGAATCTGCCTGTTTCTGAGGTGTACCCTTACATCCGGCAAGAATAACACATAATATAATAAGGTATAGAAATCTCTTCATATATTAAAATCTTCTTATGTTATAAATCGGCTTATATGTTTATACGATGAAGCTGAGACCATAAACCAATAGGATATATCTCAGCACTTTTCCGATGGTGATGCTGATGGTAGAGATGATAATATTGGCTCTTGTCAGTCCCAGCACGATGGTGATGGCGCTTCCCAAAATCGGGATGAAGGCGAAGAAGCCCATCCAGGCACCTCTATCAGCCATGAATCTTTCTGCCTGATCCAGTTTCTCCTTCTTCACGTGCAGATATTTCTCTATCCATTCCATCTTGCCCAGTCTGCCTACACCATAGTTGAACAGCGATCCCAATACATTTCCTATGCTGCCATATATCACCAAAGGGATGGGATCCAAACCTGCTGCCTGCAAGCCCGACATCACTACCTCGCTGCTGAAAGGAAAGAAACTGCCGGCAAGAAAGGCGGAAACAAGCATGCCCCAATAGCCCCAGTTGATTAAAAAGTCTATTATGTAACCCATTGAATATTATTTGTTTAATATTCTTGATGCAGCGTTTCGCTGCATCAAGAATATCTCTGAATAACTCTTATCTCTGAATAACTCTTATCCCAGAATAACTCTTATCCCTGAATAGCCTGCAGCAATATCGTTTCTGGAATGAAGATATTGTATAGCAATATCAATACCATGATGATCAGCGCCGAGATAAAGACGATGTTCGCCACTTTTCCCTTGGTATAGGTGATGAAGTGAGCGGTGAGTGGTGCCGTATTTACAATCATGATGCTGCTCAACTCCTTGATATGCTGAGGCTGCAGGATGATGAAGGCAAGACTCACATAGTTGATCAGAATGAATGAATTGTAGATCATTCGGGTACGGATCTTATCTGCATAAGAGGTATGCAGGAAGTGTATGCTGCCTAATGTGCTCAGGATGATGAGGAACAGGAGATTCACCACCTCGTGGTCGGTAACCTGCGAATAATCGAACAGATCATGATAGTTGATGAATTCTGCAAAATGACTGATCAGTCCATCTATATTATTGGTGTAGGCGAAGTAACCCGCTGAGAACCAATACGGCATGATGAGACCGATGATAGATGCAAAGAAGTTTCTGATGCTGAAGGAATTGGTGAATACCATCATCATCAGCCACAGGAAGGGCAGGAAATATCCCACCTGGATGAACACCAGTGAGGCGAGTCCTACGCAGAAGAAGGCATAGAAGGTCCATCCTGCCGCCCGCCTGTCCTGGTAACTGTTCCAGATGATGAGGTAGAAGGCGATGGAGCACATCGTCACGATGCTTGCCTTGAAGGAGGGTGTAGGCAGAGAGGTCATGGTGATGAACACCAGGAAACTGCAGGACACCATTCGGCTGTAGGTTCGCATCAGGGAATTATGGTTGTTGAGCTCCACCATCAGCAGGGTAGAGAGAATGGTGAAGGCGAACTGCACCCAAATGTTAGCTACTAAAAAACCTACAGCAACCCATACCAAGGCGGCAAGGGTTGCTGTTACAGGTAGAGCGTAGCGGCTAGCCGCCACTTTATTTTGAAAAGTTTTCTTTCTTAACATCTAATTTTTTGAAATATGATGAAGCTTTTGCCCTTACAGGGCGACATTCTCCCTTGAATCATAATCCAGGGCGTTGCCCTGGGCTGAGAGCTTCTGCCCTTTCAGGGCGTCTGGCTGCCAATACAATGTCTGGGAGCTTTTGCCCTTTACCTTTCCCTTCGGCCGGTGACCGTTGGTTCAGGGCGTGTGGAGCCTATGGATTAAAGATCCTGTCCGATATCAGAGCGGAAGTACTTGTCTGTGAACTGAATCTTCTGAGCCTCGGCAAAGCTCTTCTTCAGAGCCTCTTCCTTATCCTTGCCGTAGCTGCTTACGCAGATTACACGGCCGCCATTGGTTACAACCTCTCCATCCTTCATGGCTGTACCTGAGTGGAAAACTACAGAACCTTCCACATCATCGATACCCTGGATAGGATAACCCTTCTTGTAAGCCTCTGGATAACCACCGCTTACGAGCATCACGCAGACAGCTGCACGCTCATCAAACTCGATGCTGCGCTTGTCAAGATCGCCGGCAGCTACACCCTCGAAGAGATCCACGATGTCGCTCTTCAGGCGGAGCATCACGCTCTCTGTCTCTGGGTCACCCATACGGCAGTTGTACTCGATAACCATAGGCTCTCCCTCTACATTGATCAGACCGAAGAAGATGAAGCCCTTGTAGTCGATGTTCTCCTCAGCCAGACCCTCTACGGTAGGACGGATGATGCGCTCATCCACCTTCTGCATCCACTCCTTGGTTGCGAATGGTACAGGGGTTACGCTACCCATACCGCCGGTGTTCAGACCGGTATCGTGCTCGCCGATGCGCTTGTAGTCCTTAGCCTCAGGCAGAATCTTGTAGTTCTTGCCATCGGTCAATACGAATACGGAGCACTCGATACCGCTGAGGAATTCCTCGATAACTACGCGTGCAGAAGCGTTGCCGAACATACCGCCGAGCATCTCCTTGAACTCCTTCTTGGCCTCTTCCAGGGTAGGAAGGATGAGAACACCCTTACCGGCGCACAAACCGTCAGCCTTCAACACGTATGGAGCCTTCAGAGTCTCCAGGAACTTCAAGCCTTCTTCTACGTGCTCGCCGTCGAAAGTCTCATACTGAGCTGTCGGAATGTTGTGGCGCTTCATAAACTGCTTGGCGAAGTCCTTGCTTCCTTCCAGCACGGCACCAGCCTTTGATGGACCAATCACAGGGATGTTCTGGGTGCGAGGGTCAGCCTTGAAGTCATCATAGACACCCTTTACCAGTGGGTCTTCCGGACCTACTACCACCATATCAACACCGTTCTCGACAGCGAAGTTCTTGAGCGCCTCGAAGTCGTCAGCCTTGATATTCACATTCTCGCCGACATTCTGCGTACCGGCATTGCCAGGAGCGATAAAGAGTTTCTCACACTTCTCGCTCTGAGCGATTTTCCAAGCTAAGGCGTGCTCGCGGCCACCGCCTCCTAACAATAATATTTTCATCGTAGTTACGTTTAATAATTCTTCTATTATATGTTACAATCAGGATATTGATCATCTCCTTCTTTTACAATCAGGATAGATATTTACTACTTTTTGCATCCAAATTTCTAATTTGCTGCAAAATTACTAAATTTCAGCGAACTATACAAGCAAAAAGCCTAAAATCTTTATCGCATATAGTTCTTATAGATTTCATAATAGATATCTGGCCATCCGTAGATGGCTATCCTCTCCAGTTCATTGTAGAGTTCCGGTATGTCATCTATCAGCTTCAACAGGTCGGGATTGTATCGGGTTCCTGCGCCTTCTCTCAGCTCTTCCATCACTTTTTCGAAGCTCTTTTCCTGCTTGTAGTTTCTGCCTACTCGCTCGGTGGCAGCCTGCATGCAGTCGCACAGGGTTATGATGTCTATCATGAAGCGGAAAGGCGACTTGGTGTTGTCGAAGTCGCTTGGATAGCCTCCCTTGCCGTTGTACCATTTATGATGTCCCAGCGTGGTATCGTGGTAGTATTTCAGCTTCTGCGATATCTTCAGGTATTTCAGTCCCATTCGGGGATGCATTCTGATGATTCTTCGCTCCTCATCGCACAGCTGTCGATAGTCGTTGTTCACCACGCTTACGATACTGTTCTTGCCAATGTCGTGACAGAGTGCAGCACGGGTGATGAAGTTGATGAGCTGTCGCTGATGAAGCCTTACCTGCCATTTGCTGGTGATGCCCAGCTTTCCTACCAGCAGTTCCCGCTGGTGCCTGATGATGGCTTTCATCATGGCTTCTGCAAGTCGTGCCACGTGGGTAGAGTGGGCGTAGGTGGTAACCTGGGTTGCTACGTTCAGTTCCATCACGAATCCTATTCTTTCTTCATCGCTCAGGTATTTGATGAGTCGGGGATAGGTGCTCACATGTTCCAGTGTCTGGTTATACTGTGTGGAGTTCTGCTGGTCTTTGCGATGTCTGAACATCCTGATAATGTCTTCACAAAACATCCTTACGCACTTCTTTTTGTACTTGACTGAAACTCTGGCGGTATCTACGATGAATGCCATGTTGGGATAATGATTCATCAGCGAATTGAAGGCACCTTCCCCCAGAATTTTTTGTCGGGTAAGGGGTTTGATTGATGTTTCGTATATTTCCTTGGCTTCTTTCAAGGCAGTTCTTGTCCGGATTTCTCCCATTCTTAGCTTCATGACGATGAGATTGAGCTTCGAGGTGGTGCTGAGCCCTACGGTATCCGGATATTGGCTTAACACTCGTTTTACCAAAGCGTCTCCTTCTTCCTTTTCTATCAGATCCGGATTGGTGAGATAGATTCCTCTTACTATCTCCAAATCTCTGTTCTTGAGGCTGTTAATCCATAGCTGCCTTCTCTTTTCGGGTACTTCCAGTTCGTCTGCCGTATGATTTCTTGCCAGTTCTTCCAGCTTTTCGTATCTTTCCTGCAGTTTTTTTAGGGGTTGGATATGGTTGAGTGTCCATGCCGATAGGCACAGATTCTGTAGGGCATAGCCGTACAGCCCCAGTTCTTCGGGCGTATGGCAGTGTGCACTGTCGGCTACGTATGCGATGCAATCGTATGCTTTTTTCAATGTCTCATTGTCTCTGTTCAGTCGCCATATCTGGTAATAGGATGCCCCCTTCCAGCTCATGGCTCTCAGAAATTCGTAGTTCCTTTCCGGGCGTTTTCTGAAATTTCGAATCAGAATATCCGTAACCCTGTTTGTGATGAATGGATCCGTCAGGGCATAGGCGTAGTTATGAAAGAAGTTTTTGTCCAGACTGTCGTAGGCTGCATCCGGCAGAATGGTCTCCTTCGTCGTATCTGCCATATCGGTTTCGAAATAATCTGCAATGCTATTCAGCAGCTTCTCGTTCTCGTTATAGATCTTATGGTTCTTCTGGCTTCTAGTCATAAAGAATCTTAGCCATTCGTCGTGGTTGTGGATGCTGAAGATGCTGTCGTTGTAGCGATTATAGGTGATGCGGTTCTGAGATAGCTTATCGAAGATGAATTTAAAGTCGGGGATGCTCTGTTCAGAAACAAAAAACTCTTTACCTGCCACTTGCAGGTGGCAGGCAAAGAGTATAGCGGTAATTAATAAAATTACTTTTCTTATCTTGTTAATCATCTTTTTGTTCCGAAGGTTGGTTTTCTTTCGGATAGAGTCTCTTATACATTAAATAATATTCTTTTTACTTCAGGTAGTCGAAGAAGTAGTTGCTGATTCTTTCGTGCAAGTGAGTGCTCTGATGACCTCTCATGTTGTGAGGCTCACCTGGATATACGAAGAAATCTGGCTGGGTACCTGCTGCGATACAAGCCTTCAGGAAGGTGAGGCAGTGCTGTGGCACCACGGTCACATCGTTCAAGCCCTGGATAATCTGCAGCTTACCCTTCAGGTTCTTAGCCTGATAGAGCAGGGATGTCTTCTTGTAACCCTCTGGGTTGGTCTGTGGGGTATCCATATAGCGCTCGCCATACATCACCTCGTACCAGTGCCAGTCGATTACCGGACCGCCTGCTACGCCTACCTTGAATACGTCAGGATAGTTGGTCATCAGCGAGATGGTCATGAATCCACCGAAGCTCCATCCGTGAACACCAATCTTGTCGGCATCTACGTAAGGCAGGGTCTTCAGGTACTCTACACCCTTCATCTGGTCCTTCATCTCTACCTGACCCAGCTGGCGGAAGGTAGCCTGCTCGAAAGCCTTGCCACGGTTCTCGCTACCACGGTTGTCGAGGATGAAGAGCAGATAGCCCTTCTCTGCCATGTAGGTTTCCCAGCCACGGCTAGAGTAGTTCCAGCGGGCATCCACGTTGTGGGCGTGAGGTCCACCATATACATATATAATGGTAGGATACTTCTTGTTAGGGTCGAAGTTCACCGGCTTCACCATTCTCCAGTAGAGGTCGGTCTCGCCGTCGTCAGCCTTGATCGAACCGCAGCTGTATTCAGGCACGTTGTAGCCCTTCCATGGGTTCTTGGCTGTGAAGTAAGCGGTGCGCTTGCCGTTCTCGGTGTTTACGATGGCAATCTTGCGAGGCACGGTTGGAGTAGAGTAGTTGTCATAGATAAACTGTCCGTTCCCGCTCAGGGTAGCGTTGTGCCATCCCTTGCCGCAATCGTCCATCATGGTGCGCTTGCCGGTCTTGGTATCTACGGTGAAGATATTACGCTGGATAGGAGAGCATTCGTTGGATGCGATGATGATGCTCTTGCGCTTGGCGTTGAAGCCGAGCACTTCCATCACTTCCCATTTACCCGATGTCAACTGCTTGATTTCGAGCGATTCTGTGTTGCTCGCCATACGGCTGCCGTGCTTGCCCAGGGTGCAGAGGTAAAGGTGGTTGTAACCATCCTTGCGGCTCTGCATGATGAAGCTGTTGCTGTCCCAAGGCAGGAACTGGATAGGGTGGCAAGGCTCCACGTATTTCTCATCGGTCTCGCGATAGAGCTCGCCGGTCTTCTCGCCGGTCTCTGCACTGTAGGCAGTAAGGCGACAGTCGTTCTGGTCGCGGTTCAACTCAAACATGTAGATGGTCTTGCTGTCCGGACTCCATGCGATGTTGGTGAAGTAGCGGTCTGTAGGGTCGCCTGCCTTCAGATAGACAGTCTTGCCTGTCATGCAGTCGAATACGCCCACGGTAACCTTGTGCGATGTTTCGCCTGTCATCGGATACTTGTCTGGTGCAGGCTTGGCGCAGCAGGTCTCTGTCTCAGGATGATTGAAGTAATCTATCTCCGGGATATCCACCTGTGGATAATCAGTCACCATGCTCTGGTCCATGCGGTAGAAGGCGAGCAGTTCGCCGTTAGGGCTCCAGAAGGTACCCTTGCTGATGCCGAACTCATCGCGGTGAACACTCTGACCATAGACGATAGAGCGGCTGCCGTCTGTAGAGATCTGGAAATCGTGAGACTTCTTCTCTCTTGTCATGGCATTGTTGGTTACATCGAAGGTGCGCACATAGAGGTTGCTGCCCTTCAGATAGGCGAATGCATTCTGCTGTGCGTTAGCCTCGAGGAGGTTCTCGCCATCTTCAAACTCCATCTCGCTCAGCAGCTTATGCTTCTTGAAGTCGATGGTGTAGGTCTTGCTGCCGTTGCTTACCATCACGATGCTCTTTCCTGCAAAAGGGAACTGAGCGTTGTAGAGGGCTCTTACCTTGATGTCCTTGGTAGGAGCAATCCACTGGTTGATATCGTTGATACCGAAGAGTTTTGTCTCCTTTCCGGTAGTCTTGTTTACGAGATAGCATGCCTCGATGTCCTGATGGATAAGTTCATTTCCCCACCAGGTGCACCAGCGGTTCTTTGCCACCATGTTGCGGTAGTTGTTGCCACCGAAGTTCAGGTCTTCCAGTGTGAAGGCTTTCTCGCCTTTCTGCGCAGGAACCACGCCCTGAGCCTGTATCTCGGTTGCATTCATTGCCATCATGGAAATCATAGCTGCAAAAGATAATTTATAAATTGAATTCTTCAGATTCATCATTTTTTTTCTTGTTTTTTGTAACACATAACACCATGTTTTGTGGTGTTATGTGGTTTATCTATCTGATAACTAGGATTTTATCTTTAGCGACGCAGCGTTTTGCAGCATTGCTAGAATTCTTAGCAATACGGCGTTTCACCGCATTGCTAGAAAATCTTAATCCTCGTCATCAAAGTCGGTGTCGAAGCTAGGCTTGCTGCCACGCTTTCCTCCGAAGTTCTTGCCACCTCTGCGGTCTCCCTTGAAACCACCGCGCTTGTCATTACGGTCTCCCTTGAAACCACCGCGCTTGTTGTTACGGTCGTTACGGTCGCCTCCGCGCTTGCCTCCGAAACTGCGGCCGCCCTTGCGGTCATCATCATCGTCGCGTCTTCCGGCAGCACCCACACGTGGACGTCCGCCACGGCGAATATCATTGCGGCGCTTCTCGAAGTCCTCCAGGCGATGGCTGTGGAACTGGAAGCTGCGGATATCTGCCTCCTCGTTCTCAGTCTCCTCGCTCACACGCTTCTTGAACTCGCGCTCCTTCTTGAAACGGTGCTTCTGCGCCATCTCGCTCTTCTCGCGCTCAGTCTTCACGATACCGCCCTCAGAGCGGAACTCCTTCATCTTGCCGTCGAACATCACATACTTGCGGAACTCGCACTCCAGACTTCCGTTATATACCGGAATCTTGATAGATGGCTTCAGTCCAATCTGCTCGAAGCACTCCTCGCGGTAGCTCAGTACCCAAGCCTCGTTGCCTGCGAAGGCACGCTTGAATCGCTCGCCGATCATCTTGTAGGTGTTCAGCAGGTTAGGGGTAGAGATGCGCTCGCCGTATGGAGGGTTCATCACGATGATGCTCTTCTCGGCAGGCTGTGTGAAGTCCTTGAAATCCTGCTGGGCGATGGTGATATCCTTGCTCAGACCGGCTGCACGCACGTTGAGGTTGGCAGTGTTCACCGCCTTCATATCTACATCATATCCGTAGATGTGGTGCTCGAACTCGCGCTCCTGAGAGTCGTCGTTATAGATCATATCGAAGAGATCCTGGTCGAAATCGTTCCATTTCTCGAAGGCAAACTCCTTGCGGAATACACCTGGAGAGATGTTGCGGGCGATGAGGGCAGCCTCGATGGCGATGGTTCCCGAACCGCACATTGGGTCGATGAAGTCGCATTCGCCCTTCCAGCCGGTCATCAGGATCATACCTGCAGCGAGAACCTCGTTCAGAGGTGCCTCTACCTGCTCCTGGCGGTAGCCGCGGCGGTGCAGACTCTCACCGCTTGAGTCGAGACTCAGGGTAGCGTTATCCTCTGCGATATGGATGTTGAGGCGGATGTCTGGGTTAGACACGCTGATGTTAGGACGTGTGCCTTGCTTCTCGCGGAACCAGTCCACGATGGCATCCTTTACCTTGTAAGTCACGAAGCGTGAGTTGCGGAACTCCTCAGAATAGACTACTGAATCTACCGAGAAAGTCTTCTTCACGTCTAAGATGTCATCCCACTTGATCTTCTGAACCTCGTCGTACACCTCTTCGGCAGAACGAGCCTTGAAGTGCTTGATAGGTTTCAAGATGCGGATGGCTGTGTGTAACTGGAAGTTAGCACGATACATCATTTCCTTGTCGCCAGTGAAAGATACCATGCGGCGACCTATTTGTACATTGTTAGCACCCAGTTGGGTGAGCTCCTCAGCCAAGACTGGCTCCAGACCCATAAAGGTCTTGGCAATGAGTTCAAATTCCTGTTCCATTATTGAATTCTATATCTAATAAACTTTGTTTTTCTTTTCTATATTTCTTTGTTTTCGGCTTCATGTCCTTGGTCACCCATACGTTGGCGCCCACGATGCAGCCTTCTCCGATGGTGATTCTGCCCAGGATGGTGGCGTTGGCATAAACGATGACATCGTCTTCCAGGATAGGGTGGCGAGGGATTCCCTTGATAGGATTGCCGTCCTTATCCAGTGGGAAACTCTTGGCTCCGAGGGTGACACCCTGATAGAGCTTCACATTGTTGCCAATGATGCAGGTGGCTCCGATGACCACACCCGTGCCATGGTCGATGGTGAAGTGGTGACCGATGGTAGCCTCCGGATTGATATCGATACCCGTCTCCGAGTGTGCCAGCTCCGTCATCATTCTTGGGATGAGTGGCACGCCGAGCTTGTGCAGAACATGAGCGATACGATAGTTGGTGATAGCCTTGATCACGGGATAGCAGGAGATGATTTCTCCGTGGCTCATCGCCGCCGGGTCACCGTTGTAGGCAGCCTCTACGTCGGTGGCGAGAATCTTGCGGAGCTTGGGAAATTCCATGATGGCTTTGGCGGCGATGACACCTGCCTTGGCACGCTGGTGCTGCAGTTCTGCCTGGGTTTCCGATTCGCAGTCGTTGGCGAAGCAGAGTCCGGCGAGAATCTGTTCTGCGAGCATCTCGTAGAGTTTCTCAACTCTTACTCCGATATGGTATTTGATGGTAGAGATATTCACGGATGAGTTTCCGAAATATCCCGGAAAGAGGATGGAGCGAGACAGATTGATGATGTCTTCGAGCGCCTTGCCCGAAGGAAGTGGATTTCCGTCTCTATGCTGATGGAAGAGACCCTTCAGCGATTCGGCGCTTGAAAGCTCGTCGATAGTCTCTGTCAGCTGATGAGTTAGTGTATCTTTACTCATTTTCTTCATGTATCAATAAAATTCGACTGCAAAGATACGATTAATTTCTTGAACTGCAAAGAATTCGTTCTTGTTTTTTGTGATTTTTTTAGCGTTGCTGAAATTTCATATCCCTGAATGCACTCCAGGCTATCGGTATCGCCACGAGAAAGGAACAGATATCTGCCCACGCCTGACACATCTCCACACCCAGTAATCCGAAGAAATGAGGGAGGATGAAAATGAGCGGAATGAAGAACAAACCGCTACGTGCTGCTGCCACGATATTCGCACGTACAGGCTTGCGGATGGTCTGCATCAGCATATTTGTCAGCACGATGGTGGCTACCAGAGGGAAGCTGATAACCTGCCACTTCAGGGCAACAGAACCCACTGCTACCACGCTGGCATCATCACGGAAGAGTTCGATGATAGGTTCGGAGAAAAGGAAGCCGAAAACGGCACAAACCGCCAGAAATACCGTGCCGCATTTGATGCAGAAAAAGAAAGCCTCCTTCACGCGGTCGTACAACTTGGCTCCATAACAGAAACCGCAGAGCGGCTGGAAACCCTGACCCAGTCCGATGACCACGGCATAGGTGAAGAACGAGATTCTCGTCACGATGCTCATACCCGCAATGGCTGCATCTCCATAGGCTCCGGCAGCCACATTCAGCACCAGCGTGGCGATGCTTCCCAGACCCTGTCTTGATAAGGAAGGCGTGCCGCCAAAGATAATCTCCTTGATGTAAGCCCTGGTTGGTGTGAAGTTGTACAGATGGATGCGGATGCTCTGCCCCTTGTGCGACATCCAGAAGAGCATGGCGCAGCCGAAGCACTGGCTGATGAGGGTGGCGATGGCGGCACCCGTGATGCCCATGGCAAAATAAAGGATGAGCAGTGGGGCAAGGATGAGATTGAGGAGCACTCCCGACATGATTCCCTTCATTGCATACATCGCATTGCCCTGGAAGCGCATCTGGTTGTTGAGGGTCAGAGAGGTTGTCATGAAGGGAGCACCCAGCAGGATGATGCCGAGATAGCGCTCGGCGTAGGGCTGGATGGTGGTGGTGGAACCCAGAAGAATGCACAGTGGTGTAAGGAAAAGTTGTCCAAGAATGGCGATGAGAAGTCCCGTCAGGAAACTCAGCACGAAGCCCGTGGATGCCATCTTCTTCGCCTTCTCCACCTCCTTGGCTCCCAGCATTCGGGAAATATAGTTGCCGGAGCCATGACCATAGAGGAAACCAACGGCCTGGATTACTGACATCATGGCGAAGGAAACGCCTACCGCTGCCACGCTCTGGGTATTGATGCTGCCCACGAAGTAGGTGTCGGCGAGGTTGTACATACTCGTCGATAACATGCTGATAATGGTAGGAATCGCCATCGTAAAAATTACCCGATGCACCGGTGCATGGGTCAGGAATGTATAATTATCTCTTGATTTCTTCATATCAGCCTGCAAAGTTACTGCTTTATTTCCGAAAGGGGGAAATATTCGGGGTTTTTAACGCTCGGCAGGAAAAAAAACAATGATTTCGTTTGCCATCTCGGAAAAAACTCGTACTTTTGCACCGTTTTTCTGATCATACATTATTATAAAAAGAAAAATCAGAGCAAAAAGTTTTAGAAAAAATCAGATCAATGAGTGATATTAGAATCATACCCGTTACTACCAAGAAAGGATTGAGAACTTTCATACAGTTCTATTACGACCTTTATGAAGGTAGCAAATATGCCGTTCCTTACTTGCGTTTTGACGAGTGGAATACATTGAGCAAAGACAAGAATCCTGCCTTCGACTTCTGTGAAGCGCAATATTTCCTGGCTATCGACTACAGCATCCCGAAGGTGGTAGGCCGCATTGCCGCCATTATCAACCATTGTGCCAACGACCAGTGGAACAAGAAGCAGGTGCGCTTCGGATGGTTCGACTTCATCGATAATCTCGAGGTTTCCAGTATGCTGCTGGATGCCGCAGCCCGGTGGGGCAGAGAGCGTGGCATGGAAGAATTGGTAGGGCCACTTGGCTTTACCGATATGGACCGCGAGGGAATGCTCATCGAAGGATTCCACGAGAAATCCACCATGTACGTCAACTACAATTACCCTTATTATCCCAAGCACATGGATGCTCTGGAGCTCTTCCAGAAAGACAACGACTGGCTGGAGTACCGCATCAAGGTGCCTGAGGTAACTCCTCCGAAATTCGCCAAGACAGCCCAGCTCATCGAGAGCCGCTACAATCTGCATGTGCATAAGTTTACCAAGCACGAACTGGTTCAGGGCGGTATGGGCAGGGAAGTCTTCCGCATCGTCAACGAAACCTACAAGGATCTCTACGATTTCCAGCAACTCACCGACCGACAGATCGACGGGTATGTGGATTCGTATATCAAGATGGCGGATATGAACCTCATCACCGGTGTGGTAGATGGCAACGACAACAACCGCCTGATCGGTTTCGGCGTATCCTTCCCATCCATGACCGAGGCGCTGCAGAAGAACCGCAACGGCAAGCTCTTCCCATGGGGATGGCTGCGACTTCTGCGGGTGATGAAGTGCCATGCCACCGATACCGTGGATCTGGTGCTCATCGGCGTGCTTCCGGAATACCGCAGCAAGGGTGCCAATGCTCTCATCTTCGCCGACCTCATCGAGCAGTACCACCGCTACGGCTTCAAATGGGCGGAGGCAATGCCGCAGATGGAGAGCAACAAGGGAGTGCAGAGCCAGTGGCAGTATCTGGAAAGCGTGCAGCACCGTCGCCGCCGCTGCTACAGAAGAAAGTTATAGGAATTTGAAGAAAAATAAAAATAATTAGAAATAGAATGAGATTTGCAGTTATAGCCGCAGGCGAGGGAAGCCGATTGGCACAGGAAGGCGTGGAACAGCCTAAACCCCTGGTGCCGGTATGCGGCGAACCGATGATAGAGCGCCTTCTACGCATCTTCGTAGATTGCGGTGCTACCGAAATCGTAGTGATTGTCAACGAATGGAGCACGGCGGTGCGTGAACATCTGGAGCAGATGAAGCTGCCGGTGCCTCTGCGCCTGGTGGTGAAGACCACTCCTAGTTCCATGCACAGTCTGCATGCCCTCTCGCCATATCTCCGTGGCGAGCGCTTCTGCCTTACCACCGTGGATACCATCTTCCGTGAGGAGGAATTCAAGAAGTATATCCGCCACTTCCAGGAGGCAAAAGATATTGACGGCTGCATGGCTGTCACCCCATACGTGGATGATGAAAAACCGCTATGGGTTGGTGTGGAGAAACAGGAGGATGCCGAGGGTGCCAGTCTGCTCGACAAGCAGGGTTCGCACAAGAAGCCCCGAATTACGGGCTTCCACGATAAGCAGGAGGGCGATGACCATCTGATTTCGGGTGGCATCTACTGTCTGGGCGACAAGGCGCTCGATGTACTCGACCATTGCATGGAACAAGGTATGAGCCGTATGCGCAACTTCCAGCGCCAGCTGGTGGTAGAGGGATTGAAGCTGGAGGCTTATCCTATCAACAAGATTCTCGATGTAGATCACAAGGAGGATATTGCGAAGGCCGAGGCTTTCATCCATCCGCTGGAGGGTAAGACACTGGTGGGTGTATGCCGCGGCAACGAGTTCTCGCCTAATTGCGTGGATAACGATGCTGCCATCATGAATGCCGTAAAACAGCAGCTGGAGGCACTCGGTGCGAAGGTGATGCTGATGTGCGAGAAGGAATTCTGCCGCAAGGCAACTGTGTTGGAGAGAGCCTATGGATGGCCTCGCTGCCGTGTGACAGTGGGCGTGGATGGCTTCTTCTCGATGGCACGCAGCAAGCAGGCACTCGATATTCTCGGCAGAATAGAGGAGGAGGGCGTATTGGTGGTGAACTCCAGTCTGGGTGTAAACCGCTGCATCCGCCGCATCATGACCGAGCGTTTCATCGCCGGAGGCATCGCTACTCCCGAGAGCCGCATCATCGGCAGAAACGGAGAGATGGTGAAGGATATACACTATCCTTGCTGGCTGAAGCGTGGCGACGGCTGTGCGCAGCAGAAGGAGGATACCTGCTATGTGCAGAACGAGCAGGAGGCTGAGGCGCTGCTGAAGAATTTCTGGCTGCGTGGCATCACATCGGTGGTGGTGAACGAGCATCTGAAGGGCGACCTCATCAAGTTCTATGGCGTATCGGGTACCGATTTCTTCTATTGGTTCTATCCATCGAAATGCGGCCATCGCTCCAAGTTCGGACTGGAGGTGATTAATGGTGAGGCTCAGGGCATCGCCTTCGATGCCGAGGCGCTGAAGGCTGAGGCTGACAAGGCTGCCGACATGCTGAATGTGCCGGTATATGGCGGCGACTGTGTGGTCAGCGAGGATGGCAGCATCCGCATCATCGACTTCAACGACTGGCCTAGCTTTGCGCCATGCCGTGATGAGGCTGCGTTCTATATAGCAACAAAAATGGTTTGCACGCCCTGAAAGGGCAGAAGCTCCTAGCCCAGGGTAACACCCTGGGTTTATAGATAGATAATAGTCTGGCGCCCTGAAAGGGCAAAAGCTTTAAAATAAACAATAATTTTTAAAAAAAAGATGAATCAGGAATTTAAGGCTTCTCTGAAATCAGCGGATACCGAGGAGCACATTGATATTTATTTCTATCGTCCTATTGGCTACCAGTGGGCGCGATTCTTCCGCATGCTTCACGTCACCCCAAACGTGGTGACCATTCTTTCCATTTTCCTCGGCGTAGGAGCGGGCATCTGCTTCTATTTCGACGATTTGGCAATCAACATCTTGGGCATCTTCTTGCTCATTTGGGCAAACGTATATGACAGTTGCGACGGTCAGCTGGCACGACTCACCAATCAGAAGAGTGCCCTGGGCAGAATCCTGGATGGTGCTGCCGGCGACTTCTGGTTTGTCAGCATCTACTTCGCCATCTCCTTCCGACTGATGCCGGAGTGGGGCTGGAAAATCTGGGCACTCTGCATTGTTGCCGGTTTCGGATGCCATGCCATTCAGAGCCGTCTTGCCGACTACTACCGTCAGATTCACCTCTTCTTCCTGAAAGGAAAGGAGGGAAGCGAACTGGACGATGCCAGCAAGCAGGTAGAGCTGTGGAAGCAGATGAAATGGAAAAAGGAGCCTGTGCAAAAACTCTTCCAGTTCTTCTACAAGAACTATACCTTGGGTCAGGAGCGAGATACTCCTATCTTCCAGATATTCAAGAGAAATCTGCGCGAAAGATATCCGCAGCAGTTGCCTGAGCAGTTGCGTGCCGACTTCCGTGCGGGCAGTCTTCCACTGATGAAATATGCCAATATCCTTACCTTCAACTGGCGCAGCATCACGCTGTTCATCTCTATCCTGATAGGTCTTCCATGGCTTTATCCGGCTATCGAGATTACCGTGTTCAGCCTGATTTTCTTCTATATGAGAGGAACCCACGAGCGTCTTTGTCTGAAGCTCAACCAGAAGGTCCTGAAGGGAGAGTACGAGGCATAAACAATAACAAATACTTTTATGAATAACAAGTTCAGAAATATATTCATGGCGTTCGGTATCATCGCCATCATCATCATGCTTTGCACGATGGATATGGACTATACCGATATCTGGCGCTATCTGAAGCAGGCGGGCATCTATTTCCCGCTGATTCTCGGTCTGTGGCTCGTGGTTTATTGGGTGAACACCGTTTCCTGGTGGCTCATCATCAACGACGAGGGTAGGGTAAAGGGACTCTCGTTCTGGCGAGTATATAAGCTCACCGTGAGCGGATTTGCCCTGAACTACACCACTCCCTGCGGATTGATGGGCGGCGAACCTTACCGCATTATGGAGCTGAAGCCTTTTACGGGTGTGAGCAAGGCTACATCATCGGTCATTCTCTATGTGATGATGCACATCTTCTCCCATTTCTGGTTCTGGTTCCTTTCGGTATTTCTCTATATCGCCCTGTATCCGATAGGGGTTCCTATGGGCATCATGCTGGGCTTCATCGCAGCCTTCTGCCTGCTCGGCATCTACTTCTTCGCCCGCGGCTACAAGACGGGAATGGCGCAGAAGGGCATCCGTCTGCTCACCCATATTCCTTTCGTGAAGAACTGGGCTAAGCGGTTTGCGCAGGAGAAGCAGGAGACCCTGGAGCAGATAGATTCGCAGATAGCCCTGCTGCATGGTCAGCACAAGAGCACTTTCTACAGTTCCCTCTTCTTCGAGGTGATGGCGAGAGTGCTCCAGAGCCTGGAGATTTATCTTATCCTGAAGGCTTTTGCGGCGGATATCAGCATCGCCGACAGCATTCTGATTCTTGCCTTCTCATCGCTTTTCAGCAATCTCATCTTCTTCTCTCCTATGCAGTTGGGAGCCCGTGAGGGTGGTCTTGCCTTGGCGGTGGATGGCCTGCATCTTACGGGTGCCCTGGGTGTATATACCGGTCTCATCACCCGAATCCGTGAGCTGGTATGGATAGCCATCGGCATTCTGCTCATCAAGGTGGGAAACAAGGATCTGAAGAAGATTCAGGAAGAATACGAGGCTGATCAGAAGAGCCAGCAGCAAACAATTAATAAAGGAAAATAATGAAAGTACTGGATATAAAAGGAATCATTTTTGATTATGGTGGCACGCTCGATACCAGGGGCGACCACTGGTCGGAAGTGCTGTGGCAGGGCTACGAGCACTTCGGCATCGGTGTGGCTGATGACGAGGAAGTAGAGCCAGGAGTAAGTATCCACAAGCAGGCGTTTCGCGATGCCTACGTGTATGGCGAGCGAGCACTGGCTGTGAATCCCATCGTGACTCCTGATTTCCATTTCGAGGATATTCTCAGAGAAAAACTGATCCTGGAATTGAATTTCCTGGCGGGAAAGGAGTTGCTGGAGACAGGAAAGGATGATTCTGAGAAACAGGCGAAGCTTGGGAATCCCGGAAAAGATTCTGATGCATCATCAGAAAGCCTTTTCCTCTCCCTTTCTGATTCAGAAATCCGGCAGATTGCTGTGGATATGGCCCGTTACATCAATGCCAAGACCCTTGCCCTTCTGAATGAAAACAAGCTGGTGCTGGAGCATCTGAAGCAGAATGGTTATCCGATGGTGCTGGTTTCCAATTTCTACGGCAACATCAATCAGGTATTGAAGGATGCAGGAATTGATGGCTATTTCGAGGACGTGATAGAATCGGCAGTAGTGGGGGTGCGCAAGCCGAACCCAGCCATCTTCGCCCTCGGAGTCTGCACCCTCGATCTTCCTGCCTCTCAGGTGCTCGTAGTGGGCGATACCTATGGCAAGGATATCATTCCTGCCCATAAACTGGGTTGCCACACCCTATGGATCAAGGGATTGCAGTGGGAAGAGAAGAAGGTGGATGAATCCATTCCCGATGGTATCATCAAGAAACTCTCTGAGATGGAGGAATTTCTGAAAATCTCATAAAAAACTGAAATATATAATAGGTTTTTGCAGCTATTTACGAATAATGTTATAACTTTGCAGCCTGAAAGTAGAGAATGATTAACAATGGGCGCAAGGCCCCTATATATATAATAAGGTAATGAAAGGTATAAGAAAATTGTATTTGGTGCTCGTCCTCCTGGTGGTTTCTACACTACAGATGATGGCGCAGCAGAAGATAACAGGTCGTGTCATCGACGATGACGGCTTTGCCGTTTCGTATGCAAGCGTGCAGTACAAGGGACACAAGATTGCCGTTTCCAGTGATGGAGAAGGTAAGTTTACCATCGAAAAGAAGCCGGGACTGATGCTTACCGTCAGCGCTCTGAGCTACAAGACCGCAACGGTCAAGGTAGATGATAAAACCAGCTTCCTCGAAATCAAGCTCAAGGACGATTCCCATAAACTGGGAGAAGTCGTGGTGAAATCGAAGAAGGGAAGATACAAGCGCAAGGATAACCCTGCCGTAGAACTCATGCGCCGTGTCATCGCTGCCAAGAAGAAGAGCGACCTCAGCAACTATGATTATTATCAGTATGATAAATATCAGAAGATTACCCTCGCACTCAATGATATCACCAAGGAACAGATGGAGGGCAAGTTCTTCAGCAAGCGACAGTATCTCCTCGACCAGGTAGAGCTTTCGCCTTACAACGGCAAGCTCACTCTGCCGGTAAGCATCGATGAGACCGTTTCGCAGCACGTTTACCGCAAGGACCCGAAGAGCGAAAAGGATATCATCAAGGGTCAGCAGAGCAATGGTATCGGACAGGTGATCCAGACCGGAGAAATCCTGAATACAGCCATCAAGGATGTCTTCACCGATGTGGATATCTACGATGACTACGTGCGTCTGCTCCAGTATCCGTTCCCGTCTCCGCTGGGCAGAACTGCCATCAGCTTCTATCATTATTATATAGAAGATACGGTGTATGTGAACCGCGACCTCTGCTATCATCTGCAGTTTATCCCAGCCAACAGTCAGGATTTCGGATTCCGAGGCGAGCTTTATGTGCTTGCCGACAGTACCCTGCACGTCAAGAAATGTAATCTCTATATGCCTCACAACTCAGCCGTGAACTGGGTGAAGGACATGAAGATTGAGCAGGAATATACCAAGCTCGACAATGGCGAGTGGGTGCTCACCAAGGATGATATGATAGCAGAGATGCACATGAACAAGCTGCTGCAGGACCTGCTGGTGGTGCGAAACACCCGAATCACCGATTACGCCTTCGACCCTCTGCCGAAGATGCTCTTCAAGGGCAAGGCGAAGGTAAGGCATGATATGGATGCGATGAACCGTGATGAGGCTTACTGGAACAAGTACCGACAGGTGGATCTCACCAAGAGTGAGTCTTCGATGGACAGTTTCATCCACCGTATGGAGAATTCCAAGGGATTCAAGTACATCATCTTCGGCGTCAAGGCGCTCATGGAGAACTATGTAGAGATAGGAAGCGGAGGAAAGGATGGCAGAAAGAGCCTCTTCGACCTCGGACCTATCAACACCTTCCTCTCCAACAACTACGTGGATGGCGTGCGCCTGCGTCTGGCAGCCCGCACCATGGCGGCACTCAATCCTCACTTCTTCTGGGATGGATATGGCGCCTACGGTACGAAGAGCCACAACTGGTACTACGGTCATCTCTTCACCTATTCGCTCAACAAGAAAAAGAACAGTCCGTTCGAGTTCCCGATGCGCAAGTTCGTCTTCGAGATTGGTCACGATATCACCTCTCCATCCGATGACAACCTGCTGCACAACAAGGATAACTTCTTCATGACCATCCGTGCCGCTACGCAGGACCAGATGTATCTCTACCAGCGACAGAAGTTCAGCTTCGTCTATGAGACCGACTGGGGACTCCGCTTCGATGCGGGAATGAGATGGCAGAGCAACCGCACCGTGGGCAACCTGCATTATTTCAAGGTGAACACGGGCGAGGAAGTAAAGAAGATACGCACCACCGAGGCATCTGTGGGCATCGACTACAACCCGGGTGTTACCTATGTCAACACCAAGCAGCAGCGATTGCCTATCAATCTCGACAGTCCTGAGCTCACCCTCCGCCATTCCATGGGTCTGGACGGATTCATGGGCGGTCAGTATCAGAGCAACCTCACCACGCTGGGCATCTACAAGCGCCAGTGGCTGGGCAGCTTCGGATATGTGGACTTCAACATCGTGGGCAAGATGCAGTGGAACAAGGTTCCATTCACCATGCTCGTCCAGCCACCAGTCAACCTCTCCATCTTCGAGCAGGAGGCAACCATCAGTATGATGAAAGACTGGGAGTTCCTGAGCGACCGCCAGCTCTTCTGGTCGGTAGCCTGGGATATGAACGGCAAGCTTCTCAACCGCATTCCGCTCATCAAGAAGCTGAAGTGGCGCGAGTATGTAGCCGTGAAGGGAGTATGGGGACAGCTCACCGACAAGAACAATCCGGTGAAGAATACATCGGATGACGTGATCTTCAAGTTCCCTAACAACTCCTACACCTTTGGCAACACGCCATATTGGGAGGTGGTAGCCGGTGTGCACAACATCTTCAAGTTCTTCGGAATCGATTATGTGCGCCGTATCAACTACCTGAATCATGCCAATGTAGATAAGTGGGGCATCCGAATGGGATTCCTCATGTCATTCTAGGAAAGATAAAACAGGGAGAACATAGCCTTTTGCTATGTTCTCCCTTCATAAAAGTTTGGTCATAAAAGAGTATATAACAACATAAAAGAAGGAGATTTGCTTATGAAGATTCTATTGGCAGATAAGCAGGATATCACGCGTGCCGGACTGATATACGTGATAGAGAAAATGGAAGGATTGGAAACCAAGTATGTGGAAGACAAGACAGAGCTGATGCTTGCCTTGCGGGAAAACGAAGATACGGTGGTGATACTCGATTACACGCTTTTCGATATCAATGATTCCGCCGAACTGCTCATTCTCAACCAACGCTTTCCCTATACCCGATGGCTGCTGTTCAGCGAAGACCTGAGTGCCGATTTCGTACGTGTGCTCATCGCCAGCAGCAGTATGTTCAGCGTGCTCCTGAAGGAGAGTCCGCTGATGGAAATCAAGGAGGCGATACGCTTCTGCGTGGACAGCAAGCGTTTTGTCTGCCAGCGAATGATGGAGGTGCTCCTTACTCAGCCGCAGGAAGCAGAAGAAAAAGTGAATCTCACCAAGACCGAAACCGAGATTCTCAAGGATATCGCCCTGGGTATGACTACCAAGGAAATCGCCGAGAAGCGTTTCTCCAGTTTCCATACCGTGAATACCCACCGGAAGAATATCTTCAGAAAGCTCGGTGTGAACAACGTGCACGAAGCAACAAAGTACGCACTTCGCGCCGGACTGGTAGATTCTGCGGAATATTACATCTAGAAGAAATTCATCACATAACTAACTTATTATACATGAAACAGCGTAGAACGTCATTAAAGGACCTTGCAGATAAGCTTGGTGTCGAGAAAATCTACAAGGAGGTGGTGCCGATGATTCTCAAGATACGTGAAAGTTCTGAAAAAATACAATGAAACTAATAAGAAGAAACCTTTTCAGATGCATCCTGATGCTCGTCTGCTGGATGCTCTCCATCGCTTCCGCCAGTGCCTTCGGTATGTATGGTTCGATGGAATTCAATCGCCTGACCAATCGTGACGGATTGAGCAATACACAGGTGAATGCCATACTGAAAGACAGTCATGGCTATGTGTGGCTGGGTACCCAGTCGGGGCTCAACCGCTTCGACGGCTTCCGCATGAAGACCTTCTTCTGCGATGCCAACAATCCCCATTCCATTCCCAACAATCTGGTAGATGAGATTCAGGAAGATATCCATGGCAATCTGTGGATACATACCTCTGTGGGTTATTGTGTCTTCAGATATGATACCGAGCAGTTCGACCGCAAGCCCGAGGGTCTGCTCCAGAAGATAGGCGTGGAGGGGGCTCCCCAGAAGGTCTTCATAGATTCTAAAAAGAATATGTGGATCAGCGTGTATGGCAAGGGTATCTATTTCGTAGATGCCCAGCATCAGACTGCCTATCTTTTTCCTTCCTCCCCGAAGGCTTCCCGGAAAACTTCCCCGAAGGCTTCCCGGAAAACGTCCCGAAACAGCTTGCCTGATACTCAGGTAAGCTGCATCCGTGAGCATGGGGGGCAGGCGCTGGTCTCCTTTGTTGATGGCAGCATCTACCGCCTCGACGGCTATGCACAGGAGGTGGTATGGAAGGATCGCTTCATCGCCTCTCATCATCTTTCTACCGATCAGCTTCCTTTTACCTTTGTAGATAACAAGGGCAACTACTGGGTAGCTTCCAATGTGGGTACCTATGTCTATGGTCAGGCTCAGAAGAAATGGTTTATGAGCGGAGCCAGCTTCCTGGCTTCCGTGGGCATCGTGGTGCCTCCGTCGGTGGGCAAGGTGCTGCTCAAGGATGTGGCCTTCGATTCCAAGGGCAGGGTGTGGTTTGCCACCGATCATAATGGTCTGTTCCTCGTAGATTACGGCAGGAAAATCTTCCGCCAGTTTCTATACGATCCGAACAACCGTACTTCCATCTCCGACAATTCGCTCCTGCGTGTCTATGTAGATGACAGGGATGCCCTCTGGGTGGGATCCTATAAGAATGGCGTGAGCTATTATTCGGCGGCAGCCACCAAGTTCTATACCATTCCGATAGGAGATGTCTGTACCATTACACAGGACCGGAACGGAGTTCTGTGGTGCGGAACCAATGATGCGGGCATCGTGGCGTATCATCTGGGCACCGGTCAGACCACCCGTTTCCATTCTTCTGAAACGGGACTGGGCTCCGAGGTGGTGGTCAGCAGTACTACCATGCACGATGGCTCCCTCTATTTCGGAACCTATAATGGCGGACTGGCCTGCTATGCCCATGGTGTGTGGAAATCCTATCATGCTGGCACCAGCGGACTCTGCAGCAACAGCGTGTGGTGTCTCGCCGAAACACCCGATCATCGCCTGCTGATAGGTACGCTGGGCGGAGGTTTCCAGATCTTCGATCCTGCCACAGGGAAGTTTGCTACCTATCATACCGGCAACTCCAAGCTGTCTTCCAATTATATCAGCTCCGTCTTCATGCAGAATGCCCATCAGGCGCTGCTGGGCCATTCCCAGTATATGTCGGTCTTCGATTTCCGAAATGGCAAGATTCAGAACCTGGACCATTCCTTGGGGGGAAAGCCGTTTATCAGTCCGTCGGTCAACTATGCCATGCTCGACAGTCGCGGACTTCTCTGGGTAGCCACCCCTTCCGGCATTGCCATGTATGATACCCATTCCGACCAGATGGAGTCTATCAATGAACTGAATGGTACGCCGGGGGCCGTGGGCTGTGCCGTCATCGAAGACAGGCAGCACCACATCTGGCTGGTTTCCGAATACGGGGTTACCCATGTCAATGTAGAGAAGGGCAAGGATGGAAGGTGGAACCTGAAGATGACCAATTACAATTCTCTCGACGGATTGCAGGAGAGGCAGTTCAACTATCGCTCTGCCTGTCTGCTGCATAGTGGCGATATTGCCATAGGTGGTCTGGATGGTGTGAATATCATCAGTCCACGGGTGGCACAGACCCGGAAGACGCATATCCGTGCGCTCTTCAGCGGACTGGTGCTCTTCGATCATGCCCTGACGGCAGGCGAGGAGTACGAGGGCAGGGTCGTGCTGGAGAAGTCGCTGGATGCCAGCCGTGAAATCTACCTGAACTATAAGGATCATGCCTTCACCATCCAGTTGGCTGCAAGCGAGGTGACGATGCCTGCACGCTGCCGCTTCCTCTATCGCATGAAGGGAGTAAGCGATAAGTGGCTCCTCACTCCGGTGGGTAGTCCGGAGGTTACCTTCACCAATCTTTCTTCGGGCAGCTATACCCTGCAGGTGAAGGTGGTGAATGGCGATGGCTCTGTGAATGATGAAATCAGCGAACTGCAGATCCACATGGCGCCTCCGTTCTATCTCTCCCTTTGGGCATTTATCGTCTATATCCTGCTTATCGTGGCTGCTCTCTACCTCTATCGCCGCAGGATGATGGAGCGCCAGCGCCTGCAGTTTGAGCGCAGAAGCATGGAAGATAACATGAAGAAGACGAAGGAGCTGAACGAGCTGAAGCTGAATTTCTTCACCAATGTGAGCCATGAGCTCCGCACCCCGCTCACCCTCATCCTCTCTCCACTGGAGTCGATGATACGTGAGGAGGCGAATAACGGCAAGCGCCGCAAGCTGGAACTCATCCACCGCAACGCCACCCGACTGCTCAACCTGGTGAATCAGATTCTCGACTTCCGCAAGTTCGACCAGAACAAGGAGAAGCTCAATCTGGCTCCTACCGAGATGGTCAGCTTCATCGACAATATCTGCTCTTCCTTCCGTATCCTTGCCAACAACAAGGTGACGCTCATCTTCGAGTCGCAGCTGCCTCGCTTTACGATGAACATCGACCCCGACAAGGTGGGAAAGATCCTGAATAATCTTCTGAGCAATGCCTATAAGTTCACTCCCGATGGCGGCACGATTACCGTCTCGGTGTTTGCCAAGACCCGACAGGAGATGAAGGGCGGTGACCACGACTGGCTCTGCCTCTCGGTAGCCGATACCGGCAAGGGTATCAGCGATGAAGAGAAGAAACTGGTCTTCGACCGCTTCTATCAGATCAACGGTACGGAGATGCAGCCAGCCGGCGGCAGTGGCATCGGATTGAATCTCGTCAAGAAGTTTGCTGCCTTGCATGGGGGTAATGTCATGGTGCGCGACAATGCGGGCGGCGGTTCCGTGTTTGTGGTAGAGCTGCCTATTCCAGAGGATAAGACGGCGAATGCCAGTGCTACAGAAGATGATGATGCACTCTATGGAATGGGCTATGAGGCACCTCAGGCAAAGGATAGCCAACTGGCATCGCAGAAACCGGTCTTGCTGCTGGTAGATGATAGTGATGATTTCCGTGAGTTCATGCGCGAACTCCTCTCCGACTACCAGGTGGTAGAGGCGGTGAACGGCAAGGATGCCTGGGATAAGATCATAGAACAGCGGCCTGACATCATACTCAGTGATGTGATGATGCCGGTGATGGATGGCAACGAACTCTGCCGACAGGTGAAGGAGAATGACGAGACGGCTTCCATTCCTTTCGTCATGCTCACAGCCCGTCTTGCCGATGAGCATCGCAAGGAGGGACTGGCGAGCGGGGCTGATGAATATATCACCAAACCATTCAATATCGACATGCTCAATCTCCGGCTCCGCAATCTCCTGAATCTCGTGAAGCGCTCGGGTGGAGCTATGACGCGGCACAAGGATGAACCGGTGAAGGAGAAGCAGCTCAACAACGGACGGTTTGCATTGAATGCCTCCGACCAGCGCTTCCTCGACCAGCTCAACACCTATCTGCAGGAGAATATGTGCGATCCGGATACCTCGGTGGAGTCTATCAGCGAACATCTCGGCATCTCGCGCGTACAATTATATAAGAAACTCATCTCGATCAAGGGCATCACGCCTTCAGAATATCTCCGCTCCATGCGTATCAGTTATGCTGAGGAACTGATGCGCCAGGGAAATCTGAACGTAAGCGAGATTGCCTATAAGGTGGGATTCAACAATCCACGCTATTTCTCCAAGTACTTCCAGGATGCCTATGGCGTAACTCCTTCGCAGTACCGGAAACAGATGAACGGGGAACCTGTCTAGGAGTTAAATCCTGTTTTTTTTGATAACAAGAGGGTATAAAATGAAGTAGGAAACATTTTATACCCTCTTTGTTTACATATCAGAACTTGATTACCAATAAAAAAATGTATTTTTGCAGCAGAATTTAATAATCGCAGCAAGAATAAACAAGAATCAATAAATAAAACTAAATAATATCAAGTATGAAACTGACTAAATCGTTATTCGTATCAGCAGTATTGTTCTTGAGCGCCACAGGTGCCCAGGCTGCTGGCTTCGTACAGAAAGGTAATTATCTTACCGTACAGTTGAAACAGCATCAGAACTATGGTCCGTCGCAAATCCGCCTCCAGGTGGTCAACGACCGCATCATCCGTGTACAGGCTACTGCCGAGCAGATCTTCCGCAGCAAGCAGAGTCTCATCATCGTGCCTCAGAACTCCAAGGCGAAATACAAGGTAGAGGAGCAGGGCGATGACCTCATCATCACCACCGCTGCCATGCGTGCCGTGCTGAACGAGGCTACCGGACAGATTACCTTCTACGATCTCAAGGATCAGGTTCTGTTGAAAGAGGTGGCACAGGGCGGAAAGACCTTCAAGCCTTTTACCGTGCCCGACCGTGAGATCGGTGTGGATATTGCCAAGGTACCCGATGCTCAGAAGCACGGATGGTCATGGCGTGCCCTCTTTGATTCGCCAGACAATGAAGCCTTCTATGGCCTCGGTCAGCACCAGAGCGAAGAGCTCAACATGAAGGGCAAGAACGAAGACCTCTTCCAGTATAACACCAAGGTGAGTGTGCCTTTCGTCATCTCCAACAAGAACTACGGCATCCTCTGGGATTCCTATTCCTACAGCCGATGGGGTAATCCGGACGATTATCTCCAGCTGAACCGTGCCTTCAAGCTCTACGATAAGGACGGAAAGGAAGGACAGCTCACCGGTACCTACGTGGATAAGAACGGGCAGAAGATTGTACGTGGCGAGGACAGCATCTACTTTGAATATGCCATGCCTGAGGCTTCAGAAATCTGCAACAAGACTGATAAGGGAGGCATACAGAACCTGCCTAAGGGCTTTGCGCTGAATGGATCCAAGGTGGTTTACGAGGGATATGTAGAGGCGCCAACCAACAGCTTCTATCAGTTTATCCTCTACTATGCCGGCTATATGAAGATCTATATCGACGGCAAGCTGGTGGTGCCTGAGCGCTGGCGTACCGCCTGGAATCCGAATTCCTATAAGTTTGAGACTGCAATTAAGAAGGGTGTAAAGACCCCTATCCGCATCGAATGGCAGCCGGATGGCGATGTTTCCTACTGCGGACTCCGTGTGGCAGCCCCACGTTCTGAGGCTGAGAAAAACCAGCTGAGCATCTGGAGCGAGATGGCGCCGGATATGGATTACTACTTCATCGCCGGAAAGAATATGGACGAAGTAATCTCGGGCTATCGCACCCTTACCGGCAAGGCTCCGGTATATCCTAAGTGGGTGCTCGGCTTCTGGCAGAGCCGCGAGCGCTATCAGAGCAGCAAGGATATTGAGGAGAATATGAAGAAGTTCCGCGACCTGAAGATTCCGGTGGATAACATCGTACAGGACTGGAACTACTGGAAGCTGGATTCATGGGGAAGCCACGAGTTTGAGGCGGCACGCTATCCGAACCCTCAGGCGATGCTCGACAGTGTGCATGCCCTGCATGGAAGATTCATGATTTCGGTTTGGCCGAAGTTCTATGATACCGTGAAGAATTACAAGGAACTGGATGCCAAGGGCTGGATGTATCACCAGGCTATCAAGGATGATATCCACGACTGGCTCGGTTTCCGCGGCTCCTTCTATGATGCCTACGATGCCGGAGCCAGAAAGATGTTCTGGCGACAGATGGATGAGAATCTCTATACCAAGTATAAGTTCGGTATCGATGCCTGGTGGATGGATGCATCAGAACCAAACGTTCGTGACTGTACCCCGATGTGGTACCGCAAGGCGCTCTCCGGTCCTACCGCCCTGGGCACATCTACCGAGTATTTCAATGCCTACAGCATCGTGAATGCCGACGCCATCTACAATGGTCAGCGCAGCGTGAACCCTAACCAGCGTGTCTTCCTCCTCACCCGTTCGGGCTTTGCTGGCGAACAGCGCTACAGTACTGCTACTTGGTCGGGCGACATCGCTACCCGCTGGGAGGATATGCGTGCCCAGATGACTGCCGGACTGAACTATTCCATGGCAGGTCTTCCTTTCTGGGGAATGGACCAGGGTGGTTTCTGTGTGGAAAACCGCTATGTAGCAGCCCAGCAGGAGTTTGACAAGACCGGTAAGGAGAATGCCGATTTGAAGGAGTGGAGAGAGTTGCAGGCTCGGTGGAACCAGTTTGGCTGTTTCGTTCCGCTCTATCGTGCCCACGGTCAGTGGCCGTTGCGTGAGGTCTGGAACATCGCTCCAGCCGATCATCCTGCCTACAAGACCATCGTCGCCTACGACAAGCTCCGCTATCGCCTGATGCCTTACCTCTACAGTATGGCGGGTATGGTGCATCTCAAGGATTACACCATGATGCGCGGACTGGTGATGGATTTCAATGGCGATGAGAAGGTGTTGGATATCAAGGACCAGTGGATGTTCGGTTCTGCCCTGATGGCTTGTCCGGTAGGCGAGTATCAGAAGTATTCACGCGAAGTCTATCTGCCTAAGCAGAAGGGCTGGTACGATTTCTATACCGGAGCATATCATGCGGGCGGTCAGACCATCGTGGCCGATGCGCCATACGATAAGATTCCAGTCTTCATTCCAGAGGGCGCCATCCTTCCGATAGGTCCTGAGATGCAGTGGAGTGATGAGAAGAAGCCGGAGCTGATCGACCTCTATGTCTATGCCGGCAAGGATGGCTCTTATACCTTGTACGAGGATGAGGGCACGAACTATAACTACGAGAAGGGCAAGTATGCTGTAATCGATTTCAAGTATGATGATGCCCGGAAGCAGGTTACCATCGGTGCTCGCAAGGGTAGTTTCGACGGCATGCTCCAGAAGCGCCGCTTCAACATCATCCTGGTAGATCAGAAGAAGCAGCAGGGCGTGAATCTCGCCAAGTCGCCTAAGGGCAAGGTAGTGAAGTATGCAGGTCAGGCAATGACTGTAAAATTGAAATAATATGAAGAAGATATTTGCTTTAGCAATTCTACTATTGGGCGCTCAGTCTTTGAGCGCCCGCGATCGCCAGTCTTTTGATAAAGACTGGCTTTTCGTTTTGGCTGATAGTGCCGATATGCAGAATTCGGAGTATTCCGACGGGCATTGGCGCCGCCTGAATCTCCCTCACGACTGGGCGATAGAGGGCGATTTCTCTCCATCGAATCCTTCGGGAGCCAGTGGTGGTGCTCTTCCGGGCGGCATCGGATGGTATCGCAAGCACTTCTCCCTTTCGCCAGACGAGAAGTACGACCGGTTCACCATCACCTTCGATGGCGTGTATATGAACTCCACCGTCTATATCAACGGTCACAAGCTCGGCACCCGTCCCTACGGCTACAGCACCTTCGAGTACGATCTTACACCTTATATATATAAGAAGGGTGACAACGTCATCGCCGTGAAGGTGGATAACAGCGACCAGCCCAATAGCCGCTGGTATTCGGGCTGCGGCATCTACCGCCACGTCTGGCTTACCAAGACCCTGAAGAAGGCATACATCCCGCAGTGGGGGCAGTATGTGGCTACCACGCCGAAGGGTGATGTCAGGGTGAAGGTGGATTTCCATGCCGAAGGCAGCAGGATGAAACTATCCATCCGCAATACCATCTACGATGCGGCTGGCAAGGTGGTGGCAAGAAGCCAGGGCACCCAGAGCCAGCAGCTCAAGGTAAGGAAACCTCATCTCTGGTCTGTCGGCAAGGGCTATCTCTATACCGTGAAGAGCGAACTGGTGGTGAATGGCAAGGTGGTGGATACCGCCACTACGCAGACCGCATTCCGTGATGTGAGGTTTGATGCCCGGAAGGGTTTCTTTCTCAATGGCGAGAATATGAAGATTAATGGCGTGTGCGAGCATCACGATTTCGGATGTCTCGGTGCCGCCCTCAACGAGGATGCGCTTCATCGCAAGCTCACCATCCTCAGGGATATGGGTGTGAATGCCATCCGAAGCAGTCATAATCCTCCGGCTCCCGAACTCCTGAATATGTGTGATTCCATAGGAATTATGGTGATGGACGAGAGCTTTGATATGTGGCGCCGCAAGAAATCGAATGGCGATTATGCCCGCTTCTTCGATGAATGGCACCAGCGTGACCTCTCTGATCTGGTGAAGCGCGACAGGAACCATCCTTGCATCATCATGTGGAGTATCGGCAACGAGGTGCTCGAACAGTGGTCGGATGCCGCTGCCGATACCTTGAGTCTGGAGCAGGCGAATCTCATCCTGAATGCGGGGTATGATGCCTCTACCTTGTCGCATGGCGATGAACTCAGCGTAAACTCTCTTCTCACCCGTCATCTGGCTGATATCGTGAAGAAGTATGATCCGTGGGGTGCCCGTCCGGTAACTGCTGGATGCAACGAGCCTGACCCTAAGAATCATCTCTTCAAGAGCGGTGCCATCGATGTCATCGGATTCAATTATCATCATCAGTGGGCGAAGGATGTTCCTAGGAACTTCCCGGGCAAGCCGTTCTTCTTCTCCGAGAGTGTTTCGGCTCTCCAGACGCGTGGTTATTACCGGATGCCGAGCGACAGCATCTATACGGCTCCGGTGGAGTGGTGGCTGCCATATACCGATCCATCCTTCAAGTGTTCGGCGTATGACAATATGCATGCCTCCTGGAGCAGTACGCACGAGGAGACCTGGGATGTGGTGAAGCACAATGACTTTGTGGGCGGTCAGTTTATCTGGACAGGTTTCGACTATATCGGCGAACCGACTCCGTATGCCTATCCGGCACGCAGCAGTTATTTTGGCATCATCGACCTGGCTGGTCTTCCTAAGGACAGCTATTATATGTATCAGAGTGAGTGGACGAAGAAGCCTGTTCTTCATCTCTTCCCTCACTGGAACTGGCTTCCAGGCCAGCAGATAGATATGTGGTGCTATTACAACCAGGCAGATGAGGTAGAGCTGTTCATCAATGGCAAGAGCCAGGGCATCCGGAAGAAGAAGGTGCATGGAGAGGGGAATGGCGCCGCCTTTGATCGCAGCACCGAGTACCACGTAATGTGGCGAGTAATTTTTGAGCCGGGTGAAGTAAAAGTCGTAGCGAGAAAGCAGGGCAGGGAGATTTCATCCCAGACCATCAAGACTGCCGGTCCTCCTCATCATCTCGTCTTGAAGAAGACCTATCAGAACACCCTCGCATCAGGCGTTCTTGGGGATTTGCAATCCCCATCATCCCCTACAACCTTCGTAGAAGTAAATGTAGTAGATAAGGATGGCAATCTCTGTCCGAATGCCGAGAACGAGATCTATTTCTCTTCTACCGCCGAGATTCTGGGCACAGATAACGGCAATCAGACCTCCCTGGAGCGTTTTACCGATCCAAAGAGAAAGGCATTCTTCGGCAAGTGCATCATCGTCTTGCGAGGTCACGGCACGCTCCGTGCCGAATCCATAGACTTACAACAAGCTACTCTTCAATTATAAAAACAAAAAAAGCATGCCAAAGTCATTTCGACTTTGGCATGCTCATTTAAGTTACATACAGCTCGTCACGCCCAGAGAGCAATATACAAAGTGCAGCCTTTCTTCTTTTGACGATGCAAAGATACGGCTTTTTTAGGGAACCACCAAAAAACAGGGTGTGACAAGCCCCGATTTCAGCAGTCCCGGAATACGAATCCCGTTAATAATTCTAACTCGCTCTAATTTGGACTTTGATTGAAAATCAAGAAGTTGGGCGTTTGCCTATATTATATAGGTAACAATATGGAAACGAGCGGACTTCTGCTCGTTTCTGTATTTTGCAATATGCAAAGAACGCCTCAATTCGGGGACAAAGATACGATATTTTTCTAAATATCCAATGATTTACAAGAGGAATTTTATGGAAATTAGAACTTTTTATAGTAAAACCTTGCTTCGCAAGTAATTTGAGATAAGAAACATCAGTGAATCCAAATTTAATGTATATTGTCTGTTTCCACAATTTTCACCGTGGTACGCCTCTCAACAATATGTACCACAGTGAAACTTCTTTTTTATATAGTTGTGCGAAAAAACATCAAGTCAATTCTTGTCTTCATCTGTCGAGCCAATTCTTCAATTTCATGATTTTGTCTTTGCTGACCACAATTCGCAACTCAGGAAATCCATGAAGGCTAATGGTCATTTTGTATTTGAAGAAATTGGTGAGTTTGTCAATGCGCTCGATATTTACCATATATTGGCGGCTGACACGGAAGAACAAATTGGGATTTAATTGCAGCTCCAAGTCATTCAAAGATTGGTTGATGGGTACAGAATTACCATCACTAAGGTATGCCCTAACGACACCATTCTCTGATAAGAAATAACTAATGTCAGTTGTCTTGACAAGTTTGAAGCCATCATAGATATGCACAAGGAAATAGTCTCTCCATTTCTTACCTGTTGCCATCCCCATTTTCTCCATCAGAGCTGAGTAATCTATAACTTTATTGCACAGGGCTTTAGCCTTTGTTAGAGCTTTCTCCAATTCTTCTGTCAATATCGGTTTCTGAAGATAGGCGATGCCATTGCTCTTGAATGCTTCCAAGGCATATTCATTATAAGCCGTGGTAAATATCACAGGAGAAGTTGGGGCTATCTCCAAGAAAGCCTCGAACACATCACCATCGCCCAGTCTTATATCCGCAAAGATTACATCCTCGTCATGCGGATTTTGCAGATAGTCGATGACCGCTCTCATTGTTGTTAACGGTCCTTGTATTTCCATAGAGTTGTCTATGTTTTGCAAGAGGCGTTTCAGTCTTGAAAAGCCACGTTCTTCGTCTTCTATGATTAAAACTTTCATGATTTTGATAAGATTGGAAGTTTAACTTCAAAATATTTATTGTCGTTACTAACGACTAGTTCCTTTCCTAATTGACTATAGCGCAGACGCAAGTTTGACAATCCCTTTTGTGTTGTAGGTAAAGTGCTCTTTATCGGATTCACTACATTTCTAACGATAATATATTCGCCATGACAATACACAGAGATAGAAAGCGGACTTTCCTTAGTATGACAGTTATGCTTTATCGCATTCTCTACCATCATTTGTATCGCCAATGGTAAAGTCTTATTCTTGCATCTTTCCAGTTCTTCGGCAATTTCCACATGTATGGTATGAGGAGAACTTATCTCTTGAAGCTCACAATAGTTCTTCACGAAATGAATCTCTTCATGTACAGGCACCGTCTCATCATCCAGATGTGTGACTACATATCTATAGATTTCAGAGAATTTCAGAGTGAAACTTTCTGCCTGTACAGGATTCTCCTCAATCAAGTCTGCCAACGTGTTGATGCTGTTGAATATGAAATGCGGATTCATCTGCAGACGCAAGAGATTATTGGTAAGCACTACGTTTTCCTTCTCTTTTCTGATGAGGATGGAGCAATAATATAGGCACGCATTCACCATGGTCAGCAATGTGGCGATTAATCCAAAAACATATAATCTGTCCCAATATACATCGTTCCCAGCATGCCAAAGGCTATCAAATATGTTTTCAAATGCAACAGCCCAAACAGAATTGGCTAGCAACAACAATAGGATATGGGTGACAAAACGAGGATTGCTTATCTTGTTTTTTACAAAAATGTCACCCAAGGAAATAGAAACCCACAAAGAGAATAATGTGTAAAAGGAACAATATACTATGTCGAAGCACAAGTCCTCGAAAGTGACACCTGTACCCACAAACGTATCAAAGTCCATCAGTGCCCATAGCAAGTAGGAAAAGATGCATGTGGTGATGGATATGATGAACCAACTCTTTATAAAACCATGATATTTCTTCATATTACTCATTTTTGCTTGCAAATTTAGTGTTTTTTTGCGAAATAGGCAATAGTATGCACCATGAATGACGAAAAATCGTCCATGAATCCGCTATTTTCGCTTATGAACGATTCGTAGGGGAGTTGGATAAGGTTCATCGGCGATTTATTGTGATTCATGCCTCAATTTCTCCGACCCGTGTTGATTGTGCTTGCATGGACAAAAATAACATTATAATTTTGCACTCGAAAAAATTTAAGTTTAATCAAAATAGTAACAAAATGGTAGAATTAAAGAAAATTCAAACTATGATGGTAGGAATAATGTTCCTATTATTAGGTATTGCTACTTCTTGCTCTGACGGCGACGAAGCAATACTCCCAGAACAGGCATCGGCTAAGATGCCAGCAACTGAAGTAGTAGTAAACAAAGATTCTTGCATGCAGCTTTTTTCTCAAATCTTGTCAAAAGCAGTTTCTCAGAGACAAGATGTCAGAATGTTCCTCAAGGCACAAGCCTTGAAGAAGTTTGATAATGACTTCAACGTCTTTTATCCATTCGTAAAAAACGAGAAAATTGGAGAACGTACATTTAAAGATGTTCTTTCTGACTATGAAAAGAATGAAGGAGACTTGGACAATATTGAAAAAACTGTTCCTTTGTTGAACATTCATATTCCAGAAATCGGTGACCAAAAGGTTGAACGCTTGAATGTCGCTGACGATGAAATACCAGTACTGTTCGGGAACAAGCTATACTATGAAGGAAATGTAGTTGATAGCTTGGGAGTCGATGAAGTTCCAGGGTTTAATTTGTTTGTTGTGTGTGAAAGTAGCACTATACGTGAAAAAAATGCATTTACACGTAGTATAAGCGACTGTTCTATAGATGGGAAATATGAATACGTTGACAAAACTTTCAATCCAAAATATGTTAACGAAAAGACTTTGACACGTTCTTCTGTAGAGTATGATAATTAAGATGAAAAGTATACGGAAAGAGGGTATATTCCAAAGGGAGATATTGACCCTTTGCTCATTGATGCATATAATAATTCAAAGAACCAACAGAGAGCAACAAGATACATGATGTATTATGGGTTGAGTAATGTTTCTCAGACTCCAACGGCTATGAAGCCAGACATAAAAGATTGCATCTTCCGTTTTAAAATTTCGCAAAATGCTTTTTCGAGATTCGAAGATATTGCAGAAGGAGACAACAAACCTCTATTCAATAAAAGCCAGTCACAACAGAAGTCACCAATGACAAGAGAGCAGGCTCTTCAAAGACTGTTGACAGGAAGAGCTTTTTGTTTCCTATTCAAGTTTGAAGGAAATGTGAATGGAAATACAGTTACTTCTGAGGATATGAAAATATATGCAAAGCCTGACCAATTATTCAATCTGAGAATAGTGGAATCAAAGTCACATAAGACTATGTTCAGATACTCCAAATATACATACACCATAGACAAGAATGGAATAAAGTCTAAATGGTTCTATCCTTTGGACTATGGACAAGACACACGATTAAATACATGGGATGTGTCAAAAGACCCAATAGAGAAAAAAGTCATTGTCTATTTGATAAATCCAGATGAGGGATTTACCAAAGATGTGACGGAGAATTACTCTGTAACTTATATATCTGGAGGTGAAATTGGAGGGAATTTATCTATCCCTATAGATAAAATAGATCTCGGAATCAATGGAAAATTGACAAGTTCCAAAACAACGACAAAGAATGTCACATATACTTATAAAATTACACAATCAAATGAGAGAATAGACGAATTCCAGTTTAATTATTTTGATGATTATCCAATAGAGTATGTTGTAAGTGGCAACTATGTTGTACCTATAAGAAAAGGAAGAGGAGTAATAGAAACTAGCATCCTCCCAATTTCTAATAAATTCTATACACAAAAGAGATTCCAATAAGTTCTTGAATTATGGGGAAAATTAGAAAATACTTATATTTGTTATTTCTATCAGTACTATGCGTTATGTCCTCTTGCGACAAGAATGAGGAAGACTCACGTTCCTTGACAGGAACAGTTTGGATACATCAATTTGCTAGTGAGGACAATGTTAATGATGGTAGTGCTGCAGCCTTATACTTCGGTGAAGAAACTGTTGAATACTATGCTCTTGATGATAATTTAAAGGTTTTGCGACTGATAGAAAAACTACAATATAGAGTAGTAGGGCAGAAACTTACAATTGGTATAAAGGAAGGTGTTTTAGGTGACAACTATCTGACTTTCAAAAATGAACGATACTATCGGTCTAACAAGAAGATTACAGATATGCTTACTCCACAAAATAGCAAATAGATAACCTCTGTTTAAATCCCAAAAGTTAGAAATAGCACCTAACATTTGGGTACACGTAGTCCCGCTTCACAAAAACGACACTTTGTGGCAAGTCCTATTAAGGGCTGTTACAAAGTGTCATTTTGTTTACTTACAGATTTTATTCAAATACTTGTTTCCATAACGTTCTGTTGCTTACGATGATCCTGACATCGGCTTTCATATACTTTTGCAGTATAGGAGTATTTTGTCCCTGTGTACTCACTGTGGCTATAGCCATAAAATAGTTACCATCTTCCCTATGTATGAGCTTGGCATTATGGCTTATGATGTTGCAGTTATAAGATGCATTGTCGTTGCCCTCGAAAGAAACATGAGCTGTCCTTGGCTCATCGAAAAGATGCAAATACTTATATGGTACAAACACTTGCACTGTTCTTTGATTGATGACCTCACCATTAGCCTCTATGGATATAGGATAAGGTATCTTGTAGAAAGCAACTGCGAGGGCGAGGACTATTATCGTAATGACAACCGTTCCCAAGCTGACGAGGCGAGGAGGAACTTTGCCTATCACGTTCCTCACCTTCTCGCTTCTCAACTCGATGTTATCTGATTCTTTTTCTTTCTGTTCCATATCAAACGCTTTTTTAGTTTCCCAATTCCAACTGATTCTTCACAAGATTATAGTATGCCCCTCGCTTAGTTGTCAATGATTCATGATTGCCAACCTCGACAACCTTACCATGGTCTATGACTACGATTTGGTCGGCATTCTTCACCGTACTTAGGCGATGAGCCACTATCACAACCGTCTTTCCTTTGTAGAACTTATCCAAGTTCTCTACGATGCTTCTCTCATTGTTGGCATCGAGCGAGTTGGTCGCCTCGTCAAGGAAGATATAGTCTGGATTCTTATACACCGCCCTTGCAATCAAGATACGCTGCTTTTGTCCTTGGCTCAGTCCCACGCCATCACGTCCAATCTTGGTGTTGAACTTCAGAGGTAAAGCCATCACATAGTCCTTGATACAAGCTATCTCGGCTGCTTTCAACAACCGTTCCTTGTCTATGTCGCCATCGTCAACGGCAATGTTTCGTGCGATACTCTCCGAGAATATGACACCATCCTGCATCACAACGCCACATTGTCTGCGCCACCACTTTTTGTTGAGTTTGTTGATGTCAGTATTTCCAATGTTGATTTGTCCCTCCAAGACAGGATAATAACCAAGCATCAAACGGATGAGGGTGGTCTTTCCACTGCCAGATGCGCCAACGATGGCTGTTACCTTACCTTGCGGAATGTGAATGCTCACATCGTCTATGGTTTTGCGCAAAGCATGTGGGTCGTACTTGAACATGATGTTCTTGATGTCAATGCCCTCATTCTTATCTTCAATAGAAGTTAGCAAGCCTTCCTTTCCATTCTCATCATCCATCTGGTGAATCTCGTTGATTCGCTCCAAGCTAATCTTCACATCTTGCAGAGAATAAAAGAAGTTCATCAGTTGCTCCACTGGTGAGTTGAGCTGTCCGATGATGTATTGCACGGCAAGCATCATACCTAGTGTCATTTGCCCATGAATCACAGCAGTTGCAGCGACTACCGTGATGATGATGTTCTTCACCTCGTTGATGAAGATGCTTCCAGCCTCCTGGGTTTGTTGGAGTTTAAGCGACTTCATCTGCACACCGAACAGGTCTGCCTGCGTGTCCTCCCATTCCCATCTTCTGCGCTGCTCACAATCCTGCAACTTGATTTCCTGCATGGAGGTGATAAACTCATAAGTTTTGTTATTGTTGATGGCTTGCTGCTCAAACAATTCATAGTCGAGCACCTTTCTCCGTTTCAAGAACAAGGTCATCCATCCGCCATAGAGGATACTTCCCAACAGAAAAATGACAAACACCAATTTATTATAGAAGAACAGTACCACCGAGAATACCACGAAGGTGAGCATGGCAAACGTGATGTTGAGCGTCTGCTGCGTCAAGAAAGTATTTACTCGGCTATGGTCGTTCATTCTCTGCATCAAGTCGCCCATGAGTTTCGTGTCAAAGAAAGACATCGGCAACTTCAAGAGCTTGATGAAGAAGTCGCTCACCAATGAAATGTTGATACGTAGGGAAATGTGAAGCAACAACCATCTGCGGATAAAGTCTATTGCCGTTCGGCTGACTGTAAGCATCAACTGCCCCAATAATATAAGCCAAACAAAACCTATATCTTGGTTCTTGATACCGACATCTACGATGGATTGAGTAAGGAATGGCAAGACAAGCTGCAAGAGACTTCCGACTATCAAGCCCAAGATAATTTGTCCGAAATACTTGCGGTATTTCTTTACATACCCAAAGAGAAAGCGAAACGATCTTTTTTCTTTGATGTTCTCTTCGCCCTCCATCTTATAGGTAAAGAATGTAGGAGTAGTTTCCAAGAACATAGCAATGCCCTTGTCCTCACTATTAGATTTTGTGCTTATCCAATGCTGCTTGAACTCTTCAAGATTGTAAGTCACCAATCCTTTTCCTGGGTCAGCGACATAGAACTTCTTTCCTTTCTTGACCTTATACAGAACAACAAAATGGTTTTGGTCCCAGTGAAGGATGCTAGGCAATGGAGATTTGTCAAAGATGGAAGTCGTCGTTTTTACACAAATCGTACGTAATCCTAAATTGTTGGCAGTTTCATTGATGCCTAACATAGAAACGCCTTCTGTTGTTGCAAAACAAAGATTCGACAGAGAATCTGATGTGTATTCTCTGCCGAAATATTTACATACCATTTGCAAACAAGCGATACCGCATTGCATTGTATCATGTTGGTGTATAATTGGAAAATGTTTCATCGTTTACAATCTATTGATTTCTTTTTGTCCTGCATTACTTCCCTTGTACCTGTTATTCGTAGAATTAAAAGAATAGCGAACAGTGAAACGTACAGCTTGTGAATCACTATAATTCCATTTGTCAAGAACCATTTGACTACCATAAGTTATCATTGAATTCCTTGCCGTTTTAAACAAATCTGTTGCATTCAACTGAAAGAACCATCTCTTCGTTGTTTTGGTTATTCCTATATTTATCTGCCAAGAAGGTTTCAATGAAACCACATCCATATTACCCGATGTATGTCCTATGATGTCTCCGTTCAAAGTCATTCCTTTGCACATTTTTATATTATTATAAAGATTAAAAAACAACAAGGGATTATTCATCAACTGACTTTTCCCCATTGCGTTGATTTTAAAATCTTGTCCCATAAAATTTAAAATAAGTTGAGGTGACCATTTTGAAATTTTTGGGGATACGGATAGCACAGAACTATACTTTGATATATGTTTGTAATTTACGAATGTCATTAAATTAATGGGCTCGTTTTCCGAATATGACTCAACAATTCCAACAATTGCATTTCTAACATATTGATAGCTTGCTGAGAAATATAGCCATTTGTAGATTCCTGCTAATGTGATGTCATGATTGATTTCTGATTGCAGCATAGGATTGCCTTGCTCATATGTAAAGCGATCGTCGTATTGTATGTTACTACTCAACTGACTATACAGGGGACGGCGTGTCTTCGCTGTATATGACAGGGAAAAGTTCGCTTGCTTAATTGGAAAAGAAAAGTCTATAGTAGGGAAAAAATTACTGTATTTTCGACTTTGTTCTTTTACAATCTGCTTATTCTGATAATAATCCGATACGGTATGTTCGTATCTGACCCCACCTGAAACTTCATATTTCCCAAAGGTAATATTAGTGCTGAGAAATACTGCAAAATTCCCTTCTTTTATTTGGTTATCAGAATTAGGCAATAAAATTCCATAATTCAAGAAATTGTCAATACGGTCTGTATACGTATATTCATATCCTAATTCTGTTTTGCTTTTTTGCAGAGTGTATCCAACAACACCTTTCGTTGCAATCATTTTATTCCGAATATGATTTAAACTATTAATTGTATTTTCACCATTGTCAGAATTACTGTCTTCTTTCATATCTTGATTTACGGTGTTTTTGCTATAATAAAAATCATTATTTAAGCTAAAGCTCCAATGATTGATATTTCCAAGATAATATACATTCAACATATTCTGTGGCATAGTCTTTCTCTTCCAATGGGTGTAGTAGGTTATTTCATCTTGCCATTCTCCGTTCAAGAAGACTTTTTCCTGTTGATTCCAATTAGAGCTACCATTAGGGATTCCATAAAATTCATATTTTAAGCCTAAAGTATTGTCCTTATTTACTTGCCAATTAAAGCCTAAGTTTGCTATGTAAGAGGTGTTTAAAGGAAATATAGTCAGAGCTGACTTTAAATCATAAACCTCATTATTAAAGTCTATGTGCGTTGAATTGTCTTGCTTTTGATACCTTTTAGAATAGTCTAAAGCCAAAGAGCCAAATACATCTATGTTATTATGGCGGTAATTCAAAGCCATATTGCCTGATTGGGAAAACGAATGCGCCAAACGGCTCACGGACTGAACGTTTCCGCTCAACCCTTCTCCATTTTTTCTTATAGTCTTAATTAATATTACAGATTTTGTTTCTGCACTATATCTTGCGCCAGGATTATTCAGAACCTCAATGCTTTCAATTTCATTTGAGGGCAATCGGTTTAACTCACTTAAATCATTTAGCTTGCGTCCATTTATGTAAATAATTGGATACCCTTTGCCCAAAACACTAATTTGCTCATCTTCAATCCTTACTCCAGGCAGCTGTCCAATAACATCTACTGCATTACCTGCTATAGATAAAACTGAACCTTTTACAGTAGTCACAATTCCCCCCTTGCTTAAATGCTGCATAGGTCTATTTCTTTTTATAGTGACTTCTCCTAATTGATAGCTTTTATTTTCCAACTTCAAAGTCGCAGGAAAATATATAGTAGAGATTTTTGCGACAAGCGTGTTGTAACCTATCGCAGAAACTTTTAATGACATACCTTCTTTAAGACTGTCTGGCAAGAAAAAAGCACCATTATCATCAGTTGTACATCCATTTATAAATGTAGAATCGGAGTTCAACAAAAATATGGTAGCGTAAGGTATCGGGGTGTTCTTCATATCAAGAATAACACCACGAATATCCATCTTAGTTGTACTCCCAAAACTAGATGTAACTAAAAAGCTAAAGATTAGTATCGCTAAAATTCTCATACAGCAAATTCAATTTAAAATTATACATCAAATAATCTCGCATGGAAAGATTCATTTCGTCAATGATACAAGTTCTATCTGGAGATTTCAATATATTTTTATTGCATGGTCCCAGGCAACATGGATACAAACAACATTCTGAGCATCTCTTATTTGGTAATATACGTGGAATCTGAGCCACTTTGTTCAAATCCCATTTTATCTCGCCAGTCTGCAGATTCAACTTACCTAACGAATTATCGTCATCAAAGGATTTCAAAGTTGAACACTTGAATACTTTTCCATCAAAATTGACCAAGACTTGGTTCATACGTTCTGCAAAACAGATACCACTTCTTGATAGTGCATAGCAATCTACAAAGAATTTATGATTCAAAATCTTTTGTATCGCTCCTGTTAAAAGTTTTGGATTAATATCATTCGTATCCGTCTGCCATATTTTACGCAGAATCAAGAAAGCGTGATTCTTATCTAAATCGTCAATAAGTGCAAGAATGTCATCTATATGCTCAAGGGTTTTCTCGTCATAGTTGATACGAACCCATATATATGACTCCTTTATCGCATTGGAAATATTGTGGATATTATCAATAGTACGCATAAAGGTATCTTCACCATTTAGGTGCTTGACTTCATTATGTTTTTGACGATTTCCATCCAATGTGATTTGAAAAAAACATTTCAAGTCTTGTAGATATTCAAGATGTTCCTTTCTTATCAATGTTGCATTAGTTGTAAAATCAGCCAAAAGTACAACATCCTTTGTCTTGCAAAAAGTTCGTGCAAAGTCTAATATTTTTCGAATTCCTTCAAAGTTCAAAAAAGGTTCACCGCCAAAAAAAGAAATCTTCAAAGTTTTGAAACGTACTTTTTCATATTGTAGGGTTACATTTAATTTGATAGCCTCTATAACATTTGCATATAACTTACTATTGTGAATTTTCTTTTCGTAGCAATACCAACATCTTAAATTACAGTCAAGAGTAACATTCACAACAACATGATACATCGTTGTGTCCATTTTTTCCGCTATTTTTTTGTACTCAACAATTGCTTGTTCATCAAAATCATTGGAGACAACAAATTGCGCATCTAGCAAAGTTTTATATAAGTCTAAATAATTTTGTTTAATATATTCCAATGAACTATTTTGGTATATGGTATGTTTCTTTTCATCTAGCAAAAGATATTTTGAGCTAAATGAATTAAAATAAAGGAATATACCTTTATCAACTTCTATAAATGTTTGGTATTTATTTCTTTTCATCTTGCTAAAAAATTACTTTTAGTAATAAGCAGACAAGAAGCTCAAATATGTATGCATCTGAAGCTTCTCATCTGCTTTTGGATAAAAACAGATTAGCAGCCGCAACCTGTTCCTCTGTTCAATGCTCCTGCCACATTACAGCCGTGACCTTCATTTACAACTGTAATTTTAACGGCTCTGTCTCCACCAACTACAAGCATCATGTCATTTTTGGACAACGCTTCGGTCAAAGCAACTGGAAGTTTAAAAAAGTCATTCATAACAACTCGTTTTGAACATTACACAATTACATACATGGACTTTCCACATACGGTTAGAACTAGTCTTAACAAGTGCAAAGATACACATTTTTTAAGTTGCAAAATAGCTTTGTGCAAAAAATAAATCTAGAAAATCCTTTCCAATTATATTTTGAAACAAAACACGTATATTTTTAGTTGTTCTGTAAGTGCTTTTGCTTTTTATATAACAATGCTTCCTAAAAGGAATTTATTGTATCATTTGGGAAAGTTATAAATTCGTCTTATAATCTTAGACTCACGCTGCAAATGATTTGCAATACTATCTTTGTACAATGCTAAATTATACATCTCATAACTATGACGAACAGAATCTTCATAAACATCAACTTTGGTTCTGAGCTTGTCTATTACATCTTCATCTCGTTGCCCATTGAAATGCTTTTCGATGTAGCGAATATTTGGGTCATTATGAGGAAGAACCATTTTTAATACACGGTACTTCAAGTCTGCCTCCTCCCAATCTTGGTGCTCTCGCCATTGGGTGAGGTTGCCCCAAATGGAGAGAACGAGAGATAGAGCCAAGCCGCCAATGAAAAGAAGAACATACTTTGATGTAGGCTCGAAGCGATGGGTGACAAGTTTCTTCTGAGGTGAATTGTTCATCACTTCAAGTTTGTCTTGCAATGCCTTCGAGGAAACATCATTCTCTTGTCTCATCTGCTTGACAGCATCAACCAAGAGCTTGCTTCGCTGCTCATTTTTGCCAAGTTCAACCTTAATAAGGTCAGCAAAAACGATAATGGCATCTCTTAATTTGGATATTTTACCTCTGACTTCCTCTTCTTTGATAAACATCGCATTGATTGACTTATCCAACTTGGTTATGTCATTACTTGCAGGAACGGTTTCCGCTCCTGCGTTCTTTGTGGAGACAGAAAGTTCATCAACTTTCTGCTCCAATCTCTCAACTGTGCCGTAGATGGCTTCCAATAGTTCTTCTTTCATGTTCGATTCTAATTTTAAGTTTGTAACTTGCATCAAAGGCTGAAGCCCTTTCTGCGTTTTCTCTTTTTCTTCTTGGCGGATTCTTCCTCTGGGAATGGCTCATAAGTTTGGGCATTAGACGGAGCGAACAAGCCGATGGAAGAAATACCACTCCAAGGGTCTTGGGTATGTTCTGCCGTTGGTTGAGTCTGTTCTACTTGGTGACAACTTGGTTGTCCTCCCTGCATAGATTCGGCTCTTGGCGATACACGATTATACTCTGTGCCAAGTCTTGCATCCAACTTGCCAAAGCTGCATTCTCTGCAAATCTGCGTACCCTTGAAGCTATATCCGTCCTTGCAGAATCGGATGCCTTGCACCTTGGTTCGCTCCTTGTCCTTATAGACAAACTCCAAGAGAACACCTCGCTTTGCAAGTTCATTCTTGAACTTCTGCCAACTATCAGCGCCTTT
>OODA01000121.1_pt1 | contig 66669 bp, 58 predicted proteins | sample 1671341 | NCBI WGS metagenome assembly OODA01 (sample SAMN06348147, study PRJEB24527) | human gut metagenome | biome: human gut; feature: ankylosing spondylitis patient; material: feces | host: Homo sapiens | place: China | collected 2015-10 | reverse complement strand
AAAAGTAGAAGTCTATGAAGAAGGATACTTGGAAAATGGTGATTCAGATTGCGATTAGCATTCTCACCGCAATAGCCACTTCGCTTGGTGTTTCAAGCTGCGTGTAAGCTGCAAGAAAGCAGAACGAAATCTGCATGTGATTAGTTTTTGAGAAGATTTTATCTATTACAGAGAGTGTGTCATAAGTCCATGACGCACCCTCTTTAATGGCATTATTTCAGGCAAAAAAAATAGGATCTGTTTCACAACAGATCCTACCACATACTTACTAAAACTAAATTAACCACTAAAAAAACTAATATCTTTATCCCCTATCACTTTAGGGAGATTTTCCATTTATCTATGTATTTACTTAAATTCTTCTTTTTATATCTGCAAAGATAGAACTTTTCTGCGAAACGACCAAATTTTCTAGCCTTTTTTTACTAAAAAAAACGAAGAAAGCTCTGTTTTTTGCATTCTTTAAACCTTCGACCTAATTAAAACTTGTAACCTACCGTAAGCAGGAGCTGATGGCGATTGTTATCTACCGAAGTGGCTGGAGCCGCCTTGGCACCAGCATTCTCCCAGGCTGCAAATGGGTAGAAATCACCCTTCTGGCAACTATACTGGTATGCCACATCGAAGAAGAGGCCCTGGTAGTTGAAACCTACACCGGCTGTAACCCTGTTCGTAGCCTTCCAGTTGGTATAATCCGTAGATGTGGAATAGATGGTTCCCTGCGAAGCGATGGTCTGGTCGCGGTCGGCAGTTTCCTTGAACATCGGAGATACATAGTTGTAGCCCAGGCGGATCGACATCAGCTGAATCGGCTTGTACTCCAAACCCAGTTTCAGGGTGCTTACGCCCTTCAACGAATGCTTGGTGTGGTCGTTCATGGCTGCATCGCTGCTGCTGGTCTCGTAATAGTCGCCATACCAGGAATCATAGTAGCCGCCATCCTTCACACGATTGTCCATGTGGTCGTACCAGGCATATTCATAGGTAGCACCCAGGGCGAGATAGTTGCCCACGGTGTGACCCAAGCTCACGCCTGCCTTCCATGGTGTGTTGAGGCGATAATCCAGATCCACGGAATTGGAATTGCTACCCACGGCATAATTGCCCTGGTCGTCAACAATGTTCTTATCTGTCAGCTCCAGGTCGGCAGCACCGCTCAGCGAGAGGTCGTAGAACACAGGCGAATTGACGTAGGCACCGATGCGGAACGGAGAATCTGCCACAGGGCGGAAGATAACACCCAGTTTGGCATCATAGCCCGTACCCGTGATGCGCTGACTTTCCCAGGCAGAGCCGTATGCCTCCTTATCTGCTACATAATTCTCGGTATAGTACGAGTTGTTGCGATAGTGTACATCGTGCAGACCGAGGGTAAAGCCCACCCATACACGGTCGTTGAACGACAAGCTCAGGTTGAAATCATATACACCGATATAGCCCTTCTGGTATTGACCGTAGAGGAAGGATTTTCCGTCGTAGGTAGCCTGGTTGCCCTGGTCGTCGGTTCCCATCAGTTTATTGTAGTTGGCATCCACAGCGCTCCAAACCTGGTCGCCGGCATCCTTGCCGTATTTCTTGTCCAAATCCTTGGCATAGGCAGTCTTGGCAGATGCCCACTTGGTTTGTGAGGCACCGTTCAGATAGTTGGCTGCGGTAAGGATCTGCGAGAAGTTGGTACTCTTGTGGAAGTTGAAACCGGCATTGATTTTCACGCCGGCTCTATTGTCACCACCAGCCCAGACAAAACCAATCTGGTCGAAGCTAGGCACCGACTTCTTTCCATTGAAAGATATAGGCGTATTATCGAAACTGAATCGGGTATCGGCATCAGGCTGTGCAACGACGCCTGCCGAAAGACTTACCATGCTTTTACGGAAGAGACCGATGCCGGCAGGGTTGCTCGACATGGTTGAAATGTCGGCACCCAGTGCTTCCATCGCACCACCCATACCTACATAGCGTGCTGTTCCCGTAAGGGAGTTCTCCGCAAATTTAGTATCCAGGTAGGTTTCCTGGGCAGTGGCGCTCATGGATGCCATAAGTACACTGGCAAATAAGATATGTTTTAATTTTAAATTATTCATTTTATTCATTGTTTTTTAATTGATATTGAAAGCTTTTGCCCTTACAGGGCGCATTGCTAAATGCTGCCAATACCCAAGGTGCTGCCCTGGGCTAGGTGCTTCTGCCCTTTCAGGGCGTGTTATCGGCGACCGCCGAAACCACCACCACCGGAACGGCTTCCGCCACCACCGCCGAAGCTTCCTCCACCGCCGAAGCCGCCACCAGAGCGACCACCGGAGTTGGAACCACCAAAGCTGGCACCGCTGCGATTGCCGAAACCACCAAAGTTGCTGCGGTCAAAGGTGTTGGTGTTGTTATTGCTGCGGGTATCATAGTTGCGCTGGCTGTCACGTCCGCCAAAGTTGCGGTTGGTTACACTTCGGCGTGTCGCATTACCAGCATAACCGTTGTCACCGTTATATCTAAAGCTGCGGTTACCGGCATATCCGCCAGAATTGCGACCACCATAAGTTACATGCCCAATCATCGGACCACCCCAATACCAAGGGCCATACCAGCCACCCCAGCCATAATACCATGGGTCGTACCAGCCGCCATACCAGCCGGCATAGCCATAATACCATGGATCATACCAAGGATCAAACCATGGGTCGTACCAGCCCGTATAGTAGCCGTATCGCCAAGGATTGTGCCAGCCCCACATGCGGGAGCGCCAATAGTATGGACCATAGCCATAGTAGCCATAGAACCAAGGATCGTAGTAGCCATCCCAGCGACTCATTCTGCGGGTATTGCCGAAATCCTCTTCCTCGTTGATATACTTCTGTGCGAAGTAAGCATCATCGTAGATGCTGTCGGGTGCCACCCCCTTGCCTACATGAAACTGGATGATATCGTTACCAAGTGAATCAGTACCCACCTTCTCGTAATGGCTCAGGAATCTGCCACCACGGTTGTACTCATCCACATTCCGGTTGCTGCCGCTCCAGAAGAGGGCATAGATACTGTCGCGGCGTGCCTGCTGAGCCTTGTACTCACGCAGCAACGCAGCTTTTCTCTCAGCCTTCTCCTTCGCCTCCTTCTTCGGATTGAAGTAGAGGTCGTCGTCCTGTGCCATCGAAGTGAATGGCATTGCGGCTGCCATCAGGACTGCAAGAAGATACATTTTCTTCATTGTATATTTCTCCTATCTTTTTCTGTTCTTTATGCAAAAATACCACTTATTTTGATGCAAAATTACAGAATTTCCCTAAATAATAGTAGGTTTTCCCCTATTTTTTTATAATTTTGCAGAAGATTTAAAGGATTTCAAACTTTTTAGAACATCCGTAAGCATTTTTAGGACAAAATCAATAGAAAAAAGACATGAAATATTTAGTAGCGACATTCAATATCGAAACATCGGCCGACTTGATGCAAGCCTGCCAGGACTTGCTCGCCGACGGTGCTGCCGAGGCTGGATTCGAATCGTTTGAAGAAACCGAAACGGGTATGGAGGCATACGTGCAGAAAGACCTCTTCGACAAGGAGGCGCTGGATGCCTACATCGCCGACTTCCCTATCATGGACACCCAGATAACCTACGACATCCAGGATGCCGAAGACAAGGACTGGAACCAGGAATGGGAGGAGCAGGGCTTCGACCCTATCTTCGTGGGCGACCAGGTAGTGATCTACGATGCCAAGCATCCGGAACTTTATCCGGACACCAGCAACCGTCCCGACATCATCGAGATCGGCATCGAAGCAAAGCTGGCCTTCGGAACCGGCAACCACGAAACTACCCGTATGATCATCGCACAGCTGCTGAAGATGCCAGTCAAGACCAAGCGCATACTAGACTGCGGAACGGGTACGGGCATCCTGGGACTCACCGCCTCGAAGCTCGGCGCCAAGGATGTAGTGGGCTACGACATCGACGAATGGAGCGTGGAGAATGCCAAGCACAATGCCGTACTGAATGGCGTAGATAACATGGAGGTACTCTTCGGAAACAGCAGTGTGCTGAACCACGTGAGCGGTGTCTTCGACGTGGTGATGGCCAACATCAACCGCAACATCCTGCTGGAAGACATGAAACTCTTCCGCAGCGTGATGAATATGGGCGGCACACTGATTCTGAGCGGTTTCTACGAGGAAGATGTGCCTGTATTGCTGGAGAAGGCAGATGAGTTGGGACTGCACGAGATAACAAGACAGGTAGATAACAACTGGACCTGTCTGGTACTGGGAGCGTAAAACCAACAATAAAGAATAAAAACAGCAGAAAAAAAATAAAGCTTGATCTTTCCCCCTTGGAAAAATCAAGCTTTATTCTTCTTCATCATTATCCCACAATTTCTTATCCTTGTCATTGCTGCCGATGCAAAGCTGGCGCAGATCGTAGTAGCTGCCGTTGTAGATATCGAAATCCACATAGCCCTTGATGCCCGGAAGCTTTCCTGCATCCGTATGCTGCCAGAACTTCCACTTGCCCTTGTACTGCACCTTATCTACATAATAATGCGCTATCCAGTAAGGATAGTCATCGAAGACGGGTGCACTGAGATACTGCTCCTTAAACTTGTAATAGGTGTAGATGATCGGTTTCACATGATACCTATCCTCTACGATATGCAGCCACGTGAGCACATCGCGCTGAAAATCCTCTACACTCTTGTCATCGGGCTTATGCTCGATGTCGAGTACGGGCGGAAGATCGCCATCCGTAAGATGCACCTGCTCCAGAAAGTAATACGCCTGTTCGCGAGCCGTAGATTTATTGCTCCAGAAATGATACACGCCACGGATGAATCCATAGTCGCGAGCCTGATTGAAGTTCTCACGGAAATTCTCATCCAGGCGGCTGGAACCCTCGGTACTCTTGATGATGACAAAGCGCACAGGACAACCCTTGATCATCGCATTGTTGAGCTGCTCCCAGTCTATCTTGCCCTGATAATGGGAGATATCAATGCCATGAATCTCGTAGCCTTCAGGATACACCTCATCGCCATAGAGGGCACGCCATCTGAAACCGGTAGGACCGACGAAGAAATGATAGAACAGGAAAACATACAGCACTACTACCGCCGTTCCACCAATCCACCATGCCAATCGGGGATAACGCTGAAAAACAGAAGACGAACGCCTTCTGCCACCAGAGCCCCCACGCCGAGAAGAAGTCTTCCTTCTCGCCACAGTACCCTTTTTTTGTGAAGAAGCCGTTCGTCTTGTTGACATATAATAATATGATTATTTCTTATTACTTAGCCTGCTCCAACTGGAGAGTCTTTGTGGTCTGATCGCAAACCTCAGATGGACCCCAGTACTGGATAGGACCTGGATATACATAAGATGTCTCCTTAGCCCACTGCTCACGCTTAGAAGCGAAGAACTTGAATGGAGCACCGTCGAGCTCTACGAGAGCCTTGCGGATAACTGGCTTGTTGGCACCGTTACGACGCTCGATGTTCATCATCATTGTGATAGGCACACCACCGGCAATCCACTCAGCTGCAGGAGCTGTTGTATTCTTGATGATTGACATGTAACCAGTCTTGCCGTTAGCGATGAGGCGAGATGCGTTGAAACCGAGTGAGTAGCAGTAGTCAGCATCGTAGTTAGAAGGAGCTGCGCAACGTCCCTCGTAACCGAAGAAGTGGTGCTGAGCTGAGAACTTACCAACGTACTTACCCTCCTTCTTCCAAGCAGCCAACTTGTCAGCTACCATGCGAGAGAGCAACTTCTCTGTCTCGATGAGAGAAACCTGTACGTTTCCGTGAGGGTCACGGTCGAGGCAGAGCTGGCGAGCTACGTCTGCTGGCAATGACTCCAATACAGCGAGGTTGTCCTTAGCGATAGCACCCTTAACGAATGCGATCTGCTCCTCAGCGCCAGCAAACTCACGGCTCTCGCCTGTTGCAGGATCTGTAAGAACCTCGTTCAACTCTGCGATGAGCTTCTTGATAGCTGGGATGAACTCGATCAAGCCCTCTGGGATGAGAACAGTACCGAAGTTGTTACCATCAGCAGCACGGTTAGCTACAGCTGTAGCGATGTATGTTACAACATCATCAAGAGACATCTCCTTAGCCTCTACCTCCTCAGAAATCAGGCAGACGTTTGGCTGAGTCTGGAGTGCGCACTCAAGAGCGATGTGAGAAGCTGAACGACCCATCAACTTGATGAAGTGCCAGTACTTGCGTGCAGAGTTACAGTCGCGCTCGATGTTACCGATGAGCTCAGAGTAAGTCTTGCAGGCTGTATCGAAACCGAAAGAAGTCTCGATCTGCTCGTTCTTCAAGTCACCGTCGATAGTCTTAGGGCAACCGATTACCTGAACGCCATACTTCTTGGCAGCATAGTACTCAGCGAGAACGCAGGCGTTGGTGTTAGAGTCGTCACCACCGATGATAACGAGTGCCTTGATACCGAGCTCACGGAGAATCTCGATACCCTTCTCAAACTGGTCTTCCTTCTCCAACTTGGTACGGCCAGAACCGATGATATCGAAACCACCAGTGTTACGGTACTCGTCCATGATCTCAGGAGTAATCTCCATATACTTGTGATCAACGAGACCGCCAGGACCGAGGATGAAGCCATAGAGCTTGTTAGCTGGGTTGAGAGACTTCACACCGTCGAAGAGACCAGAGATCACGTTGTGACCGCCAGGAGCCTGACCGCCAGAAAGGATAACACCTACGTTGAAAGCAGGAAGTTCCTGAGCCTCGCCAGCCTCGAAAGTAATGACAGGCATTCCGTATGTGTTAGGGAAGAGAGCCTTGATTTCTTCCTGGTTACCTACTGACTGAGTTGCTGCACCCTCAACTGCCTTTACAGGACCCTGAAGCGCCTTTGGCAACTTTGGCTGATAAGCAGCTCTTGCAATCTGCAATGCACTTTTTTCCATAATTCTTTTATTAATATTTAATTAGTTGAAACTTCAAAAACACTGCAAATTTAAGGTTTTTCTACGAGATACGGAAAGAAAAATGCTAAAAATGAGTTAATATCGATATTTTTTTTGATTTTCTATTGCTTTTCCAAAGAAAATGATTATCTTTGAGCCAATGTTTTTAACCAATTATTAATTTAGAAATAAGAATTATGGCTAACAAAAGAGATTTAAAACGCACTATCAACTACATTACCAGCGAGCTTTTCGCTGAGACTGTAGCAGCGTCTTTGTACAATGGAAAACCTTCTCAGGAGGACGTAGATGGCATCCTTTCATCTATCGTAATGGTCAATAACGACTTCATCAAGCGCGTTTCTCACCCAGAGCCTGGCATAAAGCCGGGAGCATACTATCAGAACCTGATTCATGACTTCAACAAGCAGGTGAGCGAGATTATCGACCAGATCTCCAATATGGGATAAGCCCCAAGAAACGGAGAAGAACATCCATTATACCTATATAATATATAGATAACAGATTAAAAAGAAATGATCAAGGACATCTGTCAGTGGATATTATACAAGCGAATGGGATGGAAGAAGGAAGTAACCATCGACTTTCCCAAGAAGTACATCATCTGTCTTGCACCACACACCAGCAACTGGGACTTCCTGATAGGACAGCTCTACTCCAGAGCTGAGAACATCAAGAGCAACTTCCTGATGAAGAAGGAATGGTTCTTCTGGCCGCTGGGACCTATCTTCAGAAAGATGGGTGGCGTACCGGTGTGGAGAAGCAAGCATACCAGCATGACCGACAACCTGGCCGAAGAGGCTAAGAAGCGCGAGAGTTTCGGTCTCTGCATCACTCCGGAAGGTACCCGCTCGCTCAACCCGGAATGGAAGAAGGGATTCTATTTCATCGCCCTCAAGGCAGGCATCCCTATCCTACTCTACGGCGTGGATTACGAGAAGAAGGTGATACAGTGTACCAAGATGATCATCCCTTCGGGTGATGTGGAGAAGGACATGCGGGAAATCAAGCTGTACTTCAAGGATTTCAAGGGTAAGAAACCTGAGAAGTTCTCCATTGGAAATATCGACTGACAAGCAAAAAAAAGGAGGATGTGTCATAAGTCCAGATAATGGCAACCGAGGACGGGCTGAAAGCCCAAAAGCTCCTAGCCCAGGGCATCGCCCTGGGTATAGTAGCAGTCAGCAAGGCGCCCTGTAAGGGCAAAAGCCTAAAAAATTGCCTGGTATCTGCAAGCTTTTGCCCTTACAGGGCGACAGGTTTACGTCCATAAATACCCAGGGCGATGCCCTGGGCTAGGAGCTTCTGCCCTTTCAGGGCGTATTGGATGTGACTTATGACACACCCTCATCATAGAAGAAAGTGAAAAAAACGAGATTTACAAAATATGGGCTGATAAGCAGTCTGCTTATCTCTTCCGGATTCATGCTGCAGGCATTCGATGAGGGAAACAGTCATGCATGGGGAAACATCGAATACGATGAAGATCCGTGGGTGTTCAATGCCTCACGCCCCTACTTCGTGACTGCCGGACTGCAGAACCGGCATCTCTCACTATGGGCATCGCACGGAAGATACTGGGATGCTGAAAGAGGATGGAAATGGCAACGTCCTAACCTCTTCTGTACCACGGAAGACCTCTTTACCCAGACCATTGTGGTGCCTTATCTCATCCCGATGCTGGAAAATGCAGGCGCCATCGTCTTCACTCCCCGTGAACGCGACTGGCAGCAGCAGGAGATTGTTGTGGATAACGACGACAGACACTCCATCTCCTACCAGGAATTCGTGAATGGCAAGAAATGGAAGAACTGCGACTCCCTGGGATTCGCCAACCTCCAGGCTTCCTATCAGGATGGAGAGAATCCGTTCCAGATGGGTACCGTGAGACAGGCAAAGGCTACCAAGCGAAAGAAGAACAGCCTGGTAAGTTATCAGCCTAACTTCCAGAAAGAGGGAAAATATGCCGTTTATGTAAGCTACCAGACACTGCCCAAGAGTGTACCCGATGCCAAATACATCGTCTATCACAAGGGACAGGCTACGGAGTTTACCGTCAACCAGCGGATGGGTGGCGGCACATGGGTATATCTCGGCACCTTCGAGTTCGACAAGGGATGCAATGAGTTCAACCGTGTGGTCTGCACCAATCACGCCTCCCGCAGAGGTGTAGTAACCACCGATGCCGTACGATTCGGAGGCGGTATGGGCAACATCGAACGTGGCGGATTCGTAAGCGGACTGCCACGCTGCCTGGAAGGAGCAAGATACTACGCCCAGTGGGCTGGAGCACCCTATAGCGTGTATGGCGGAAAAAAGGGAAAGAACGATTATGCCGATGACATCAACACCCGTTCGATGATGACCAACTGGCTGGGAGGCGGCAGCGTATATATGCCGGCAATGGACGGCAAGCGCGTGCCGATAGAGCTTTCTCTCGCCCTGCACAGCGACGCAGGATACAACCCTGACGGACAATCCACCTGGGGTACACTCGCTATCTGTACCACCGACTTCAACGATGGTATGCTGAATAGCGGTATTTCAAGATTTGCTTCAAAGGATTTCGCTAAGGCTTTGAGAGATAATCTTGTAGAAGATATGACCAACACCTTTGGTTCATTCGGAAAACGCTATCTCTGGGATAGGAACTATTCGGAGACCCGACTGCCGGAAGTACCATCGGCAATCATCGAAATGCTCTCTCACCAGAGCTTCCCGGACATGCGCATCGCACAGGATCCGATGGGCAAGTTTACCATCGCCCGCTCCATCTACAAGACCATTCTCAGATTCGTGAGCAGTAACCATGACGAACCGTATGTAGTACAGCCTCTGGCACCCAACCACTTCAGTGTAGAGGTGGATGAACTGGGCTATGCCAGCCTCACCTGGAATGCGCAGCTTGACAAGACGGAACCTACCGCCAAGCCAACCAGCTACATCGTTTATCAGGCAGAAGGCAAAGGCGGATTCGACAATGGTACGATGGTTCGCTCCAACATCTACAACGCAAAGCTGGAGCCAGGCAAGCTCTATAACTTCCGGGTAGCAGCTGTAAACCAGGGCGGCGAGAGCTTCCCATCAGAAACCCTCTCGGCACTCTATAACCCTACTGCCACCAACAAGATTCTGATCGTGAACAATTTCCATCGCCTTGCCTCACCGCAGGTGGTAGATAACGACAGTATCCAGGGCTTCGACTTCGATCAGGACCCAGGCGTAAGCTATGGTCTGACGGCGGGCTGGAGCGGCAAGCAGCGGGTATTTGACATCCATAGAATGGGTATTGAATCATCCAGCGGACTGGGATACAGCGGCAACGAGATGATAGGACAGTTTGTGGCAGGCAATGACTTCAACCATACCGTGGAGCATGCCCAGGCTATCGCTTCCGGCAACAAGTACAGCATCGCCAGCTGTTCGAGCGAAGCCATCCTTTCGGGAAGAGTGAAGATGACCGATTATCAGGCAGTGGACCTCATCAATGGTCTGGAGCGCTACGACGGTTATACCCACCAGTACTACAAGACCTTCACCCCAGCCATGCAGAAGCGCATCAAGTACTATGCCCTCAACGGCGGAAAACTGCTTGTGAGCGGCTCCTATAACGGCAGCGACATGCAGGATGAAGAGGAGAAATCATTCATGGGCGCTATCCTGAAAGTAAACTATGAGCCTACCGGCACCAAGTTTATCGTGCAGGATATCAATCCGGAAGATTCCACCATTACCGAGCGAGACAGCATCGTAACTACATCGCCTATGGTAAGCGGACTGGGCAAGGAATTCAGCTACTATCATTCGCTGAATGCCAAGCATTATGCAGCCACCCATCCGGAGATTCTCAAGCCAATAGGCAGCACAGCCTTCTGCGCCATGCGTTATCTTACAGGAACCAGCGCGGCAGTTGCCTACAGGAGTACCAGCTACCGCACCTTCACCATGGGATTCCCACTGGAGTGCATCAGCGATGAGAAAACCCGCTACAGCATCATGCAGGGTATTCTGAAGTTCCTGACGGAATAGAAGAATAGCCGGGAACAAAACGTATAAATAATAACCCATCATTTGAGCAAACTTTGCTGACCATAAAGTTCAAAGTTCAATGTTCAATGTTCAAAGTAAAAAAGATATGTATAAGATTCAAGCAAACCAGTCTGGCACACGCTCTATCGAAGTGAGCGACCAGCATTTAGAGATTATTGACAAGTATCAGTTGCTCCGCAACCTCGTAGATAGCAATGGCATCATCGACGAGGAAGTGCTCGACAAGTTAAGATTCAACGTCCGTTCTCTTCTGGAGAGCAGCGACATCAAGGACAAGGAGTTGCTCGACCTCTGCCTCGACGTAATCTACAACCAGAATATGAAGGCACTCGGCCTCCACAACCTCGTATTGCTCTACGTAGATTGGAAAGACAAGAAGGATGCACAGGAAGCAGCTGAGGCTGAGCAAGATGCAGTGAATGACTAAAGTATATTGAATGGATTATAAGTTAACAGATTTTCTCCCAACAACCAAGAAGGAGTGCGAACTCAGAGGATGGGACGAACTGGATGTCATCCTCTTCTCGGGTGATGCCTACGTAGATCATCCATCCTTCGGACCGGCTATCCTCGGAAGAATCCTGGAGGCTAACGGCTATCGCGTAGCCATCGTGCCTCAGCCCGACTGGCATGGCGATTTCCGTGACTTCAAGAAGCTCGGTCGCCCTCGCCTCTTCTTCGGTGTTTCGCCGGGAGCCATGGACTCGATGGTAAACCGCTACACGGCCAACCGCCGTATGCGCAGCGAGGATGCCTTCAGTCCAGACTCCCGCCACGACATGCGTCCCGACTATCCGTCTATCGTCTATACCCAGATACTGAAGAAGCTCTATCCCGACGTACCTGTGGCACTGGGCGGTATCGAGGCTTCATTGCGCCGCATCAGCCACTACGACTACTGGAAAGACGAACTCCGCAAGTGCATCCTCTGTGATTCGGGTGCCGACCTCATTCTCTACGGCATGGGCGAACGCTCTATCGTGGAACTTGCCAATGCATTAGCCGAAGGTAAGACCATGGACCAGATTCACGAGATGCCGCAGGTGGCTTTCTACTGCAAGGAGAAGGACATCCCTGGCGGCTTCAAGGAGGATGACATCATCCTGCATAGCCACGAGGAGTGCCTGCATAACAAGAAGGGACAGGCGGAAAACGTGCGCCATCTGGAGGAAGAAGCCAACAAGATGCACGCCCAGCGCATGATTCAGGAGACCGACGGCAAGTATGTAGTGGTGAATCCACCATTCCCGCTGATGACCACCGAAGAGCTGGATGCCGCCTTCGACCTGCCTTACACCCGTCTGCCTCATCCTAAGTACAAGGGCAAGACCATTCCGGCATACGAGATGATCAAGTTCTCCGTGAACCTGCATCGTGGCTGCTTCGGTGGTTGCTCGTTCTGTACCATTTCGGCACATCAGGGCAAGTTCGTGGTTTGCCGTAGCAAGGAGAGCATTCTGAAAGAGGTGAAGAAAATCATCGAGATGCCTGATTTCAAGGGCTATCTGAGCGATCTGGGCGGTCCTTCGGCAAACATGTATGGCATGCACGGCAAGAACCAGAAGGCGTGCGAGGTGTGCAAGCGCCCATCGTGCGTGAACCCTCAGATTTGTCCGAACCTGAACACCGACCACAGCAAGCTGCTGGAGATCTATCATGCAGTAGATGCCCTGCCGGGTATCAAGAAGAGCTTCATCGGTAGTGGTGTGCGCTACGACCTGCTCCTACACAAGAGCAAGGACGAGAAGGTGAACCAGGCGGCAAGAGAATATACCCGCGAGCTGATCACCAAGCACGTGAGCGGCCGACTGAAGGTAGCACCGGAACATACCAGTCCGGAGGTATTGAAGTTCATGCGCAAACCATCGTTCGATCTGTTCTACGAGTTCAAGCGCATCTTCGACAAGATCAACAAGGAAGAAGGTCTCAACCAGCAGATCATTCCATACTTCATCAGTTCGCATCCGGGCTGTCATGAAGAGGATATGGCTGAACTGGCGGTCATCACCAAGGGACTCGACTTCCATCTGGAACAGGTACAGGACTTCACTCCTACCCCAATGACGATTTCTACGGAAACCTGGTACACGGGATACGACCCATACACCTTGGAACCAGTATTCAGTGCCAAGACCCAGAAGGAAAAGCTTGCCCAGCGCATGTTCTTCTTCTGGTACAAGCCGGAGGAGCGCCGCGCCATTGAGAGCGAGCTTCGCCGTATCGGCAGAACGGATCTCATAGACAAGCTATACGACAAGAAGAGCTTCGGCGGAAATCATGGCGGAGGTTTCAAGGGCAAGAAGACCAACTTCGACGACAAGGCGATTGGTTCTACCTATGACAATCCGGGCGTGGGCAGAGGAGCCAAGGGCAAGCGTGGTGCCGGCAGAAATGCAGCAGAGCCAAATGGCGGAAAAGGCCGTGGCAGAAATGCAGCAGACCGCTTTGCGCCAAAGGGATATGGCAATGTAGGTTGCTATGATGAGAAGAAATACCTCAATGAAGGCCGTCCTTTGAATGGTAAATTTTCAAGAAACGGTCATGCTCAGCAAGGCAGAGGAAATAATACTCCGCAGGGCAGAAGCAACAACGCCAATGCCAATATCCGCGATGCAGTAGCCGCAGCCAGAGCCGAGCTCCGCAATCAGAAAGAGCAAGGTGCCGGCTTCTTCAAGGACAAGAAGAAAAAGAGTTTCAATCCTAATTTCGACACCGACAACCACAATCGCAAGAACCGCTATAACAGCGGAGACAAGAACGAGCGTGGCAGCGGAGACAGAAACGAGCGTGGCAGCGGACGTGGACGTGGAAACCAGGGAAGAAACGAAGGAAGAGGCAGGAGAAGATAATATGAAATGAATTTTAAAAAGAGGGTGTGTCATAAACCACATCCCATACGCCCTGAAAGGGCAGAAGCTCCTAGCCCAGGGTAACACCCTGGGTCTATATATCAACAACAAAGTCGCCCTGTAAGGGCAAAAGCTTTAAATATGAGAAGCTTTTGCCCTTACAGGGCGACTTTGTAAAAATCCAATTATACCCAGGGTGTTGCCCTGGGCTAGGAGCTTCTGCCCTTTCAGGGCGTGCTTCACAAATGCTAGTATTGTCTCAGTGTCCAGGGCGTACTTCACAAATGCTAGTATTGTCTCAACGCCCCGAGCAACTCAGCATTCTCAGTCTTGTTTCCGATGGTGATTCTCAGACAGTTGCCGCAAAGCTGAACCTTATTGCGGTTTCTTACGATGATGCCCTGTGCCACCAGATAATCGTAGATGGCCTGCGCATCCGTAACCTTTACCAGGAAGAAGTTGGCATCCGTAGGATAAACCTTCACGGTGATAGGCAGATCCAGGAAGGCAGCCATCACCTTCGAACGCTCCTGAAGGATGTTCTTCACCCACTCATCCACCTTCAGCGGATTCTTCAAAACCTCAAGTGCCTGCTGCTGGGTAAGCAGATTCACATTATAAGGATACTTCACCTTATTGAATATGTCAATAATATCCTTGCTGGCAAACGCCATACCCAGACGAAGCGCAGCACAACCCCATGCCTTGCTCATCGTATTGAGCACGATGAGATTAGGGAAATGCTTCAGCACGCCTCGGAAGGTGCGCTCGGAAGAGAAATCGCTATAAGCCTCATCCACAATGACAATACCATCAAAGAGACGAAGCACCTCTACGATAGCCTCGCGATTGATGTGATTGCCCGTTGGGTTGTTAGGGCTGCAGAACCATACCACCTTGGTATTCTCATCGCAGGCATCGATGATCTTCTCGGCAGAAATCTGATAGTTCTCATCGAGCAACACAGAGCGATACTCCACGTCGTTGACATCAGCACAAACCTCATACATACCGTATGTAGGAGCGATGGCTACCACATTATCCTTGCCAGGGCGACAGAATACACGGTAAACCAAGTCAATGGCCTCATCCGAACCATTGCCCAGGAATATCTGGTCTTCAGCTACCCCCTTGATCTTGCTTACCTGTTTTTTCAGTTCCACCTGCAGTGGGTCAGGGTATCGGTTATAAGGGTCGTTATAGGGATTCTCGTTGGCATCGAGGAAGACGCGGGCATTTCTGCCAGCGAATTCCGTGCGTGCGCAACTGTAAGGTGCCAAGTTCCAGATGTTTTCTCGGCACAAGTCTTTTAAATCTTTCATACCTTACTTTTATTTTAGACTTTTTACTCTCAATCTCATGGCGTTGGCATGTGCCTCCAACTGCTCGTTCTCCGCCATCGTCACCACAGCATCACCTATGTTACGAATACCTTCTTCCGTGAGATGCTGGAAGGTGATCTTGCGGTTGTAACTGTCGAGGTTCACGCCATTGTAAGCCAGTGCATAGCCATGGGTTGGCAGGGTATGATTGGTACCGCTGGCATAGTCGCCGGCACTCTCACATGCATAGTTGCCCAGGAATACGCTGCCCGCATTCACCACTTTCTCTGCAAGCTGCTCATAATCAGCAGTTGCAATGATGAGATGCTCAGGGGCATAGGTATTGCAGAGATCGATGGCTTCCTCTTCGTCCTTCACGAGGATGAACTTGGAGTTGTCCAATGAGGTCTGCGCCATCTCCTTACGTGGCAACTGTTCCAACTGCATTTCCACTTCCTTCTTCACATCTTCCAAGACCTTCTCGGAGGTAGTGATGAAGAAAACCTGTGAGTCGAAGCCGTGCTCAGCCTGCGATAAGAGGTCGGCAGCCGCAAAGACAGGGTTGGCAGTTTCATCAGCAATAAGACAAACCTCCGAAGGTCCTGCCGGCATATCGATAGCCACATCGTGGAGAGAAACCTGCTGCTTGGCAGCCATCACAAACTGGTTGCCCGGACCGAAGATCTTATAAACCTTAGGCACACTTTCTGTTCCGTATGCCATCGCACCGATGGCCTGCACGCCGCCAGCCTTGAAAATCTTGCTTACGCCGGCAATCTTTGCCGCCATCAGGATAGCTGGATTCACCTTACCCTCCTTGTTAGGAGGCGTGCAGAGAACAATCTCCTTGCAACCGGCAATCTTGGCAGGAGTGGCGAGCATCAATACGGTGCTAAACAAAGGTGCGGTACCACCAGGGATATACAATCCCACCTTCTCTATCGCCACGCTCTTCTGCCAGCAGGTGACACCAGCACAGGTTTCCACCTTCTTACCCTCAAACTTCTGGCTCTGATGGAATGCGGCAATGTTATGATGGGCGAGGTGCAAAGCGTCTTTCAGTTCTTGAGAAACCAGTTGCTCAGCCTCTTCGATTTCAGCTTCAGTCACAGCCAAAGAATCGAGATGGGCATGATCAAACTTCTCCTCGTAACGCTTCACGGCTTCATCGCCATGGTTCTTCACATCGTCGAGTACACCTTGTACGGTCGCATTCAACTGCGATACATCCAGGTGTGGGCGTTCTACTATCTCGCTCCATTCCTTCTTTGCAGGATACTTTATTACCTTCATTCCTTATTATACTTTGAAATTTATTAATACATTGAACTTTGCAAACAGTTCAATGTTACAATATCATCTTCTCGATTGGTGTCACCAGGATGCCCTGTGCACCGAGTTCCTTCAACTTACCGATGATTTCCCAGAAGCGCTTCTCATCGAGCACGGTGTGGATAGAGCACCACTCCTCGTCTGCCAATGGGATGATGGTAGGGCTCTTGATACCAGGCAATACCTGGGTAATCTCCTCGACCTTTGCCTTAGGGGCATTCATCATCACGTACTTCTTGTCCTGTGCAGAGCGTACAGCCTCGAAGCGGAACAGCATCTCGTTGAGAATCTGATGCTTCTCATCATCCATTTTCCAGTTGCCGATGAGCAGAGCCTCGCTCTTCATCACTACCTCAACCTCGGCGAGATTGTTGCTTACCAGTGTAGAACCAGAGCTGACAATATCAAAGATACCATCTGCCAGACCGATACCCGGGCTAATCTCCACAGAACCAGTGATGACGTGAATGTCGGCATTGATATTGTTCTTCTTCATGAAGTTGCGCAGTATGTTAGGATAAGAGGTAGCAATCTTCTTGCCATTAAACCACTGCAATCCTGGATAATCAATCTTCTTAGGGATGGCAAGACTCAAGCGGCACTTACTGAAACCCAATCGGTCGATAATCTGTGCGTTTTCACCACGCTCCACGAACTCATTCTCACCCACGATACCGATGTCGGCAACGCCAGAAGCTACGCTCTGAGGAATATCGTCATCGCGGAGATAGAGCACCTCCAGAGGGAAATTACTTGCCTGCACCAGAAGAGTGCGCTTTGAGGCGCTTACCTTGATGTCCGCCTCTGCTAAAAGATTCATTGTGTCGTCGAATAGACGACCTTTACTTTGTACTGCTATTCGTAACATATTTCTGTATTTTGTTTGAAAAACATTGCAAAAGTACATAAAATTGTTAGAATATGCAAATAATTTCGCACTTATATGCTTTTTTTTTGTACTTTTGCAGTCGCAATGAGAAAAAAATTATATTTATACACATTATATTCGCTGTTTTTGCTTGCCAGTTGCGCTGACAAGAAACCACAACAGGAACTCACTCCCTGGGGAACTCCCGTGGGCGAAGTGGAGTCTATGGACGGTTCTGACGAAGAGGAATCTGACGAAAACGCAGCAGATGGCGATGCTGGCGCTCAGGCTCAGCAACGGGGTTTGTCGCTGTCGGATATCCAGGACAATGGCGAGCTGATCATGCTTACCGTGAATGGTCCTACCACCTATTATGATTACCACAACCACGGAATGGGTCTGCAGTACCTGCTCTGCGAGAAGTTTGCCCAGCAGATTGGTGTGTCGTTGAGAGTGGAGGAATGCAAGGATACTACCGAGATGATTCAGAAACTCCAGAAGGGAGAAGGAGACATCATAGCCGTTCCCCTGCCCCGTCATATATTAAAAGGAGGAAAGTCATCGGCAGGAAAGAACAAAACGGCAGCAAAATCGGTTTCCGGAGATAGCAAGACTACCAATCTGCTTTTCTGCGGCGTAACGCCCGATCAAGGCAAGACGCAGTGGGCGGTAGTTGGCGGCAACAAGAGTCTCGCCGATACACTGAACGGATGGTTCAAGCCAAAACTGATAGCCGATGTGAAAAAGGAAGAGTCCTTCCTGCTCTCTACGGCAAGCATCCGCCGACATGTCTATTCTCCTTTCCTCAACCGTTCCAAGGGAGTCATCTCCCGCTACGACCATCTCTTTATGAGATACAGCGGAACGGCACGTATGGACTGGCGCCTGATGGCTGCACAGTGTTACCAGGAGAGTTGCTTCGACCCGAATGCCAAATCATGGGCTGGTGCCTGCGGACTGATGCAGATCATGCCATCTACCGCTGCCCACCTGGGATTACCGATGAGTGCCATCCACGATGCAGAGGCGAATGTGGCAGCTGCAGCCAGATACATGGCAGAACTCCAGGGACATTTCTCGGATGTAGGCGATCCGGCACAGCGTGCGCTCTTCGCCCTGGCTGCCTATAATGGCGGTTTCCACCATATCCGTGATGCGATGGCACTGACCAGAAAACATGGTGGCAACCCACAGAACTGGGGACATGTAAGAGAATACGTGCTGCGCCTTACCCAACCCGCCTATTATGGCGACCCAGTGGTGAAATATGGTTATATGCGAGGTACAGAGACGGCAGATTATGTAGATAGAATCCGTGCCCGCTGGAGCGAGTACTGCGGTGGAGCCAGCTTCCACGAGAGCTATCGGGGCGGCAGCCGTGGACCAGGCATCGGAAGAGGTGCCGACTCCTTCAATGGAGCACCGGTAAAATCAAAGAGAAACTATCAAAGGAAATACCATATATAAATAGGTATAAGGAAAATCAAATACTCTAAAATGATAAAGGCTTCTGCGAATCCGCAGAAGCCTTTATCATTATTTCAAAACTTCATCGAGCAAGGTGTAGAATGCAGGATCCTCACCCACGATGGTCTTTACGATCTTGCCGTCAGGACCGATGACAATCTTGGTTGGGAAGCCCTGGACAGCATACTTGTCGAGTACATCGCTACCCTTTGGATTATAGACGTGAATCCATGGCAACTGATGCTTCTCAACGGCAGCCTTCCACTTTGCCTCGGTATCGTTGCAATCAACACCCAGGATCTCGAACTTACCCTTATACTTCTCGTAGTACTCCTTCATCTTAGGCATACCCTTGATACACCAGATACACCAAGAACCCCAGAAGTCGATGACCACATACTTGCCACGGAGGCTGGAAAGAGAGAATGGCTTGCCATTGATGTCATTCAGAGTGAAGTCAGGAGCCTCTACACCGGAAGCCTGAACCACCTTAGCCTTCTCCTCCATCTCAGCGCGCTTCTTGGCACTTTCGAAGATAGGCTCATAGTATGCCTTCATTCTACCGTTCTTGACGTTATCCGCCATCAGACTGATCAAAGTCTCCTTGTACTTGACATCATCCAGCTTGTCGATGAGAAGAGCGATACATTCCTGATCAGAATGCTGCTTGGCATAAGCAAGAAGGTCGGCAGCATACTTCTTCCGCAAAGGTTCCATACGCTCATCTACAACTTTTTCGATAGAATCGCGGTTGCTATCATTCACATTGTCAGAATACCATTTCCAGAGCGCTTTGATATCCTTGTAAGCCTGACCTATATACTCATCCATCAATTCCTGTTCCTGATAGAATTTACCTCCCTTGATATCGACACCCTCAGTGAAGTTACCCTTCATCTCAATAGTCTCACCCGGAATGGCAAAGACAGGGTTAGCCTGAAATTTTCCCCTCTTGATGACATTTTGGTCACAGAGATAAACCCATTGAGGCTTATCAAAGTTCTTGGAGTACACAAACTTCTTTTTCTTAACCTCAATGTTTTCCGTCTTTCTTCCAATCATAGCTACCAGAGAATCCGGCAACCCCTCTACGTTACCCTTGATTTGAAAGGTTCCGCTCTGAGCCATCGCTGCTGCTGATGCCAGCATCATAGCAGCTGTAAAAATCATTTTCTTCATTTTGAATTATGTTTTATCTTTTATATTTCCACATTAACTTTTATCCATACCTTATTATATAAGGCATTCTTTATTCCTCATACTCCGTAGTATCTTCGATACCTGCCGCAGCGAGTGCCTCCTTGCGTTCCACGCATGTACCGCATTTTCCGCAGTGCTTCTCACCACCCTTGTAGCAGCTCCAGGTCTCGGCATAGTCAATACCGAGTTTCTTGCCGATGGCTGCAATCTCACCCTTGGTGATGTTGGTATAAGGAGCCACCACGCGAACATCTACGAAGGTGCCAGCCTCGGCAGCCTCATCGATTGCCTTGATAAATTCAGGGCGACAGTCCGGATAGATGGTGTGGTCGCCTCCATGATTAGCGATGAGCACCTTCTTCAGATTGTTACTCTCAGCAATACCGATAGCGATACTCAGCATGATACCATTACGGAAAGGCACCACGGTAGATTTCATATTGTTATCGGCATAATGTCCCTCAGGAATGGCATCGGCACCTTCCAGGAGAGAACTCTTGAAATACTGATGCATGAATCCCAGATCAATGGTAATATGCTTGATGCCCAGTCGCTCGCAGTGCATCTTGGCGAAAGGAATCTCCCGCTCGTTGTGATTACTGCCATAATTGAAACTGATACCCAGGGCTATCTCGTCCTTCTTGTCATAGAGCAGGGTAATACTGTCCATACCGCCGCTCACAATAATTACTGAATCCTTCATTTATTTTGAACTTTTTATTTTAAAGTCAGATTATACAATATTCATAAAGTCAGATTGTACACAAAAATCTGCGGAATCCGCGAAATCTGCGTGAGATTTTACCCGAACAAGCAGCGAAACGCCTCTTCCACCTTCCTTACGGGATGAATCTCTATCTGATATTTCTTATGGTCGAAACCATGATAATTATATTTCGGAATGATGATATGCTGGAAACCGAGCTTCTCTGCCTCAGCGATGCGCTGCTCGATACGGCTCACCGGACGAACCTCACCACTGAGTCCTACCTCGCCACACATACACCAGCCCTGCTCTATCGCTGTATCCACATTGCTGCTCAATACCGCTGCCAGTACACTCAGGTCCATCGCAGGGTCCGTCACTCGCAAGCCTCCCGCAATGTTCAGGAACACGTCCTTCGCCATCAGTTTGAAGCCCACTCGCTTCTCCATAACTGCAAGGAGCATATTCAGTCTTCGCTGGTCGAAACCCGTTGCCGATCGCTGTGGAGTTCCGTATGCCGCCGTGCTCACCAGAGCCTGCGTTTCCACCAGGAACGGGCGCACACCCTCAATGGCAGCACTGATGGCAACACCCGACAATCCGTCGTGGTCTTCCGTAAGTAGCAGTTCCGACGGATTGCTCACCTGTCTCAATCCTCCCTGCAACATCTCATAGATGCCGAGTTCCGAAGTGCTTCCGAATCGGTTCTTGATGCTTCGCAGGATGCGGTACATATAATGCTGATCACCCTCAAACTGGATGACGGTATCCACAATATGCTCCAAAATCTTCGGACCAGCCAGGGTTCCCTCCTTATTAATATGTCCGATCAGGATAACAGGGATACCGCTGGTCTTGGCAAATCTCAGGAGCGATGCTGCGCATTCACGCACCTGGGATACTGAACCAGGAGAACTATCCACACTCTCTGTAGCAATTGTTTGGATAGAATCGATAACTATCAGTTCTGGAGCCACTTGCTGAATATGGGAAAAGATTTTCTCTAACTGTGTTTCACAGAGAATCGTAATATGATCGAAGGCATTCTCCGGTGGGGTTCCTGCTAACGAAGCTACGTCATCTGTCGATGTTCCCTTCAGCATAGCCTGTCCCTTCGCCAGTCTGTCAGCTCTCAGCTTAATCTGATGGGCACTCTCCTCACCGCTCACATACAGCACCCTTCTATGTTTCATATTCAGGATGGTCTGCAGCGTAAGGGTACTCTTTCCGATGCCCGGTTCACCGCCCAGCAGGGTAATGCTTCCCGGCACCATACCGCCACCCAGTACGCGGTTCAGCTCCTCGTCCATCATATCGATACGCGGCTCATCCACAGCCGAAATATCCTTCAGATTCATCGGCTTGGCATCCGCGTCGGAGTGTTGCCCACCAAACATGGTAGCAGCCCCGCCATGCCTCATGGTCATGCCAGCGCTTTTAGCCGCCTGCGATCCCGAATCAGCCGCAATGCGTATCTCCTTAAAAGTATTCCATTGTCCGCAGCTAGGGCATTTACCCATCCACTTGGCACTTTCCTGCCCGCAGTTGCTGCAAACGTATGCTATCTTATCTTTTGCCATAACGATTGAATTTGTCGGCAAAGGTACAGTTTTTTTTCTTTAAACACTAAAAAAGTAACCATTTTTACATTTTATAACCATCGTTTTGCAAAGTAGATATGGCAAAAAAGCTTATCTACCACAAAAAATCTTTAAATCGTAGCAGAAAGATTTGGTAGTACCGATTATTTTTGTTACTTTTGCCTACGGAAAGAGTTTGTTACGACCCGACACCACTCCTATTTTTATATAGTATGCACATAGGAGCCTGATAAGCTCACTAGTCGTAGGGCAAAGGTCGTTTCAGCAGTAAACAGGGTTAATAACATAATACTAATATAAAAATTTAGGTAAAATGAAAATTGAGAATTTTAACTTTGCTGGTCACAAGGCAATCGTACGCGTTGATTTCAACGTGCCATTGGATGAGAATGGTAATGTAACAGACGACACTCGTATCCGCGGTGCCCTCCCTACTTTGAAGAAGGTACTCGCAGACGGTGGTGCGCTCATCATGATGAGCCACATGGGTAAGCCAAAGGGCAAGGTTAAGCCAGAGCTTTCACTCTCTCAGATTGTTAAGAACGTATCAGACGCTCTCGGTGTAGAGGTTAAGTTTGCTAAGGACTGCGGTAACGCTGAGGCTGAGGCTGCTGCTTTGAAGCCAGGTGAGGCTCTCTTGCTCGAGAACCTTCGTTTCTATCCTGAAGAGGAAGGCAAGCCAGTAGGTGTAGAGAAGGGTACTCCTGAGTTCGACGCTGCTAAGGCTGAGATGAAGGAGCGTCAGAAGAAGTTCGCTGCTAAGTTGGCTTCTTACGCTGACGTATATGTAATGGACGCATTCGGTACAGCTCACCGCAAGCACGCTTCTACAGCTGTCATCGCAGATTCTTTCGACAAGGATCACAAGATGCTCGGTTTCCTGATGGAGAAAGAGGTAAAGGCTGTTGACGCAGTTCTCGGCAACATCAAGCGCCCATTCACAGCTATCATGGGTGGTTCTAAGGTTTCTACCAAGATCGGTATCATCGAGAACTTGTTGACTAAGGTTGACAACCTGATTCTCTGCGGTGGTATGACTTATACATTCTCTAAGGCTCTCGGTGGCAAGATCGGTATGTCTATCTGCGAGGATGACAAGCTCGATGTAGCTCTCGACGTAATCAAGAAGGCTAAGGAGAATGGTGTAAACCTCGTACTCGGCACAGACTCTATCTGCGGTGACGACTTCAAGAACGACTGCAACACTCAGGTATGCCCATCTAACAACATCCCTGACGGCTGGGAGGGTATGGACGCAGGTCCTGAGACTCGCAAGGCTTTCGCTGCAGCTATCAAGGGTGCTAAGACAATCCTCTGGAACGGTCCTGCAGGTGTATTCGAGTTCGACAACTTCGCTGGTGGTTCTAAGGCTATCGCTGACGCAATCGCTGAGGCTACTAAGGAAGGTGCATTCTCACTCATCGGTGGTGGCGACTCTGTAGCTTGTATCAACAAGTTCGGTTTGGCTGATCAGGTATCTTATATCTCTACAGGTGGTGGTGCTCTCCTCGAGGCTATCGAGGGTAAGGTATTGCCAGGTGTAGCAGCTATTGAGAAGTAATCAATAGGTATCTATATAAATTGAGTTCGGGGGCATCCCATCCGTGGATGTCCTCGAATTTTTCAGTATAAGATACCCTGCCTTAATAATCACGATACAGTATTCCCTTTATTCAATATATTTATTAAAACCGAAAAATTAAAAGAAATTAATGGATTGGATTATTAATCTTTTCACCAACACAGAGTCGGTGGCTCACATCGCCCTACTCTACGCAATCGTGATTGCGGTTGGTGTGTATCTGGGAAAGATCAAGATCGGTGGCATCTCGTTGGGTGTTACCTTCGTGCTCTTCGCAGGTATCCTGGCCGGCCACGTGGGCTTCACGGGCCCTAAGGAAATCCTTACCTTCGTGCAAGACTTTGGATTGATACTCTTTGTCTTCATGATTGGTATGCAGGTGGGTCCTGGCTTCTTCGAGAGTTTCAAGAAAGGTGGTGTGACGCTGAACTTGCTTTCTGCCACAGCCATCCTGCTCAACATCCTCGTGATGTTCGGATGCTATTACCTCTTCTTCGACACCAGCAACCCACAGAACCTGCCTATGATGGTGGGTACCCTCTATGGTGCGGTTACCAACACCCCAGGTCTTGGTGCTGCCAACGAGGCATTGCTCAGTGTTTTCCCTAACGGTGCTCCTAGCATCGCCAACGGTTATGCCTGTGCCTATCCTCTGGGTGTGGTTGGTATCATTGGTGCTACCATCCTCATCAAATACATCACCCGCGTGGATATGGCTGCAGAAGAAGAGCAGCTCAACGAGGAGGAGGCTGCCAACCCTCATGCAAAACCTCACAATATGCACCTGCGCGTGGAGAATGCCTACATCGCAGGTAGAACGCTGAGAGAGGTTTCAGAGTTCTTGAACCGAGACATCGTCTGCTCAAGACTCCTCCACAACGGAGAGGTGAGCATCCCTAACAGCAAGACAACATTTGAGGTAGGCGACGAGCTGCTCGTGGTTTGTGCTGAGGCTGATGCAGAGGCCATCAAGGCTTTCATCGGTCCTGAGATTGATGCAGAGTGGGACCGCGAGAAGGATGAGGTTCAGCATTTCGTATCCAGAAGAATCATCGTTACCCGTCCTGAGATGAACGGCAAGACCCTTGGCAAGATGCACTTCTCCAGTGTATATGGTGTGAACGTGACCCGTATTTCCCGTCAGGGTATGGATCTCTTCGCAGGCCGTAACCACCACTTCCACGTGGGCGACCGCGTGATGGTAGTAGGTCCTGAGGAGAATGTAAACCGTGTGGCTGAAATCATGGGTAACTCTGTAAAGCGCCTCGATGCGCCTAACATCGCTACCATCTTCATCGGTATTATGGTAGGTATCATCTTCGGTTCTCTCCCATTCGCTATCCCTGGCATGCCAGTGCCATTGAAGCTGGGTATCGCAGGTGGTCCGCTCATCATCGCCATCCTCATCGGCCGTTTCGGTTATCGCATGAAGCTGGTTACCTATACCACTACCTCCGCCAATATGATGCTGCGAGAGATAGGACTGGTACTCTTCCTGGCGAGTGTAGGAATCAAGGCTGGTGCCGGATTCTGGGACACTGTAGTTCAGGGCGACGGATTGAAGTATGTGGGATGCGGTTTCCTCATCACCATTATTCCTATCCTCATCGTGGGTACCATCGCCAGATTGAAGTTCAAGTTCAATTACTTCACCATCATGGGTATGCTTGCCGGTACTTATACTGATCCTCCAGCATTGGCCTATGCCAACGCATCCTGCTCTAAGGAGGCTCCAGCCGTAGGTTACTCTACCGTATATCCATTGAGTATGTTCCTCCGTATCTTTACAGCCCAGATCGTGGTGCTGTTCTTCTGCGGAGCATAAACGCTTACAAAAGTTAATAAAACAACTAGTAATAGTTATAAATTATAAAAGAGGTGCACAAAGATAAAAATTTGTGCACCTTTTTTGTTGCCTTTTCACAAATTATTCGTAACTTTGACGCATTAAAACAACAGACAAGAAAACCTAATGTGATTTTCTTAAAAATGAAAACTTCTAAAACGTTGATATGCGTATGAAGAAATTGGGATTTTTGATAACCATGCTAGCCATCGCATCCTTGCCCGCTTGGAGCCAGGGAGCCAAGAGCATCCGTATTACGGAGGTGATGACTCACAACCGTACCAACCTCGTAGATGAGTACGGTCAGCACAAACCATGGGTGGAATTGAGCAATTCCTCCTTTACCACGTATAACGTACGTGGTATGTTCCTAACCACCGACCGACGGGTTCTCAACAAGAATCTTTCGCCCGAAGCACGCCGACAACTGATGTGCCCCTTGCCGAACAACGAGCCCCGAACCACACTGGGCGGCAAGAAGAGTATCGTCATCTTCGACAGCAGTTCCTGGTACAAAGACGACTGGAACGGACAGCTTTGGAAGGCAAAGGATTCTTCCAACACTGGTCCTTTCCATCTCAATCTGATCCTACAGGAAAAGAAGCCCAACTGGATAGCCCTCTATGACGGAAATGCCGTGGATCTGATAGACTCCGTAAGCGTACCAGTATTGGCTGCCGACGAGAGCTACGAACTGAGCCAGGATTTCAAGATATGGGAGAAAGCCATAGCTGGAGCCATCACCCCAGGCTATCTGCCACAACACGTAGGTCTGAGCAAGGCACAGCTCCTGAAGAAGCAGGATCCACACGGAATCGGCATTTCCGTGCTTTCAATGGGCATCGTATTCTCATGTCTCGCCCTCCTCTTCGTCGTATTCTGGGCATTCGGAGCCTACATGAAACACAAGCAGCGCATCGCCCGTGCCACCGAAAAGCATGCCACCTTATTATATAAGACCGGCAAGAAGACCATCGAGGTAACGCAAGACCTGAGTCATAAGACCAATATCCTGCTGAAGGATGGTCTGAAGACCAAGGGTATCGACAAGGAAATCTACATGGCGGTCATCTCGCTCGCCCTCAAGGAATACCTGGAGGATGTACATGATGTGGAATCAGGCATCATCACCATCAAGCCTAAACAGACAAGATGGAATGCTCCGAAATTCAATAATATCAATAATTCTAAATAACAGAAACTATGGCTAAGTATCAATATACAGTGAAAGGAGTCGATTACGAAGTCGAGATCCAGGATATAGAAGGCAACATCGCCAACGTAACCGTGAATGGCATCCCATTCGAAGTGGAAATGAAGCAGCCTGTGAAGGCTAGCAAGCAGAAAGTGAAGTTGGGAGGAGAACAAACTGTAAAAAGCGAGAATAACAACAGTTCTTCCACTTCTACAGCAAATGCTACAGCTGCGCCAACCGCCAAACCGACTGCAGCAGCTACCGGCAAGCCAGTGGTAGCCCCTCTGCCTGGCACCATCAACGAAATCAAGGTGAAGGTGGGCGACAAGGTTAATGCAGGCGATACCGTCGTGATTCTCGAAGCCATGAAGATGCAGAACAACATCGAGGCAGAGACTTCCGGAACCATCACCAGCATCAACGTGAATAAAGGCGATGCCGTGATGGAAGGAGACACGTTAGTAACCATTAAATAGATAGCTTATGGATTTCATCATACAAAACTTCAATGAGTTCCTGACCTATACGGGCTTTGCAAACGCCACGGCAGGAAACCTCGCCATGATTGTGATAGGAGTTATCTGCATCTGGCTTGCCATCAAGAAGGATTTCGAACCACTTCTCCTGGTGCCCATCGGACTGGGCATCATCCTGGGCAACATCCCCTTCCGTGCTGATGCCGGACTCGAAATAGGCCTATACGAAGATAATTCCGTTCTGAACATCTTCTATCAGGGAGTAAGACAGGGATGGTATCCCCCACTTGTCTTCCTGGGCATCGGAGCGATGACCGACTTCTCGGCATTGATTTCCAATCCGAAGCTGATTCTGATAGGAGCCGCCGCACAGTTTGGCATCTTCGGTGCCTATATGATAGCCCTGGCTCTGGGATTCGAACCGAACCAGGCAGCCGGTATTGCCATCATAGGTGGTGCCGACGGACCTACCGCCATCTTTCTGAGCAGCAAGTTAAGCCCTAACCTGATGGGAGCCATCGCCGTTTGTGCCTACTCCTATATGGCATTGGTACCAGTAATCCAGCCCCCATTGATGCGTCTGCTCACCACCAAGGAAGAGCGCATCATCAAGATGAAGCCAGCACGTCAGGTATCACAGACAGAGAAGATTCTCTTCCCTATCGTCGGTTTGCTGCTCACCACCTTCATCGTACCATCAGGTCTGCCATTGCTCGGTATGCTTTTCTTCGGAAATCTCCTGAAAGAAAGTGGAAAGACGACTAGACTTGCCAAGACAGCAGGCAGCAGTCTGAATGACATCGTGGTAATGCTGCTCGGCTTGACCGTAGGCTGTTCTACCCAGGCATCTGAGTTCCTCACCGTGAACACCATCAAGATCTTTGCCCTCGGTGCCCTGGCATTCATCATCGCTTCAGCCAGCGGTATCCTCTTTGTGAAACTGATGAACCTCTTCCTGCCAAAGGGCAAGAAGCTGAACCCACTGATTGGAAATGCCGGTGTGAGTGCCGTGCCTATGAGTGCCCGCATCAGTAACAACCTCGGTTTGGAGTACGACCGTCACAACTTCCTGCTCATGCACGCCATGGGACCGAATGTTGCAGGTGTCATCGGTTCCGCCGTAGCCGCCGGCGCCCTGCTGGGATTCTTTAATTAAAATAGAGTTTTAAACGTGGCTTAAGGACGCCCTGAAAGGGCAAAAGCCCCTAGCCCAGGGCAACACCCTGGGTTAGCTATCCAACAAAGAAAACGCCCTGAAAGGGCAAAAGCTTCAAACATCCAAAGCTTTTGCCCTTTCAGGGCGAACTTTTATATTCATCCGAATACCCAGGGCGTTGCCCTGGGCTAGGAGCTTCTGCCCTTTCAGGGCGTGCATCCTAGCTCTTCTTGATTTTCATTTTTCCTTCGAGCGAGATGATGATTTCCACCTGATAACTCATGCTGCTGTCCGGCATAGCCAAAACCACTCTATAATGAAGTCCATCGGTATCCACCTTTTTCAGTACGATGTCACTCAAAATCGCCTGCTTGAGGAACTCATGAGGAACCTGTCCATCGAAATCCTCCTTACGGAAGTCACGGCCGAAAATCTTGCCAGCTCCCCGGTAGATATTCACATTCACGATGTTGTCGTAATAGACATTATCCACTTCTACGCCATCATCATTGTATGAAGTCTTGAAAACCTTATAGGTAGTAGGGTTCACCTGCACATAGAGATGCAGCTTCTCATCGCCCGCATACACCACAGAATCTCGCTTGATGAGCGTATTCTGATTGAGAACCACAGGCTGCTGATGCAGGAACTGCTGCAGATAAGAAGCATCATCTGTCTTGACGAGTTTCATGATATCGCCATTCAACACCTTAAACTGGAAGATATGAGCAGCCTGCTTGATAATCGGATATTTGGCCGTATTGGCACCCTTCATCACCAGCGTATCGCCAGCAATATAGAAATATACCGGCTGGCTGGTAGAATCAGGATAGTAGATGGTGTCACCCTTCACGCGAAAAACAACATCATCCTCATCATCGCCATCCAACCAGATACCCTGGAGCATTTTCTTGGCAGCAGTATCCTCCTTTACCCCTGCAGAATCCTTGCCCACAGACTTCTGTCCGCAGCTGACCATCGCCACCAGGAGGCTTGCGCACAACAATATGTTAATAACTTGTTTCATCTTTTCACGATATCTTACTCAAAATACTCAGCCTCCTCAAAAGACAGCGCCTTATTGAGGTCTTTGTCTGAGAGTAGTACATTTTCCCCCTCAACAGGCCACTTGATACCTATGGTTTCATCATCCCATCGGATACTTGCCTCTGTCTGAGGAGCATAAGGGTTATCTACTTTATAGGTAAAGATTGCCTCGTCGCTGAGCACGAGGAAGCCATGCGCAAAGCCACGAGGAATGAAGAACTGCAGCTTATTTTCTTCACTCAGTTCCACCATTACATACTTGCCGAAGGTCTTGCTGTCTTTACGCAAATCTACCGCAACATCCAGGACCTTACCCTTGATGACACGCACCAGTTTAGCCTGCGAACTTTCGCCCTTCTGATAATGAAGGCCTCGAAGCACGCCTCTACTCGACATAGACTCATTGTCTTGCACAAACTCAACATGATAACCAATGTGGGCATCGAACTCAGCCTGTTTCCAAGCCTCGAAAAAGTAGCCTCTAGCATCATCAAACACTTTAGGCTGTATGACCCACACTCCTTCTATTTCGGTCTCTGTATATTCCATTGCTATATACCTGTTCTATTTTTTAGTGGCAAAGATAATACTTTTTGGCGATATGACAAAACAAATTAAACTTTTTATCACTCCTAACGAAAATTTCCCTTAAAATAGTTGTCCAATTCCCAAAAAAGCCGTACCTTTGCAAAAGATATTCAGAAAAAGAAGATAAACATTTAGACGTGATAGAAATTAACCGACATATAGAAATTCTACTCTTGAGCAACGATTGTGTAATCGTACCAGGTTTTGGTGGATTTATGGCTCATCATGTAGATGCACGTTACGATGGCAGAGACAATATGTTTTTGCCACCGCTGAGAACTGTGGGATTCAATCCACAGCTCACGATGAATGATTCTCTCCTCGCACTCTCGTACGTGGAGACTTACGATATCAGCTACCCAGAGGCATTGCGCCGTATTGAGGATGAGGTAGTTGAAATCAGACAATCATTGGAAAACGAAGGTAAATTCGAAATAGAAAATATCGGTATGCTCTTCCTCAACGAGGATGGCAACATCAGTTTCGAGCCATGCGAGGCAGGCATTCTTACTCCAGACTTCTATGGTTTGGGCGGTTTCGACATGCTTCCTGTCGCACAGATCAACAACGCAGAACAGCAGAACGAGAATCAAAACGTGGCAATGACTGTAAATCTTGCCAAGGAGGAACAGCCAGTTAAAAACGAGACAGAAGCCCCTGCTGCTCCAGCCAACAATTCGGTATTCATCGCAGAAGAAGAGGAAGAAGAGGAAAAGGCTGAATTCATCAGCATCAAGAAGAGCTGGCTGCGCAATATGGCAGCTGCCTGCATCGCCCTCATCGCCTTCTTCACCATCTCTACTCCACTCGGAAGTCCTACTATCGAGAAGAGTCAGATTGATACAGGGATGCTCACCCGCATCATGCCTAAGGAGATAGCTCCGGTAAAAAGCAATGAACTGCTGCTCCCTACTGATGAACCGAAGCTGATGGAGACCACTCCTACCGACAAGGCAGAAAAAACTCCGGCAATGGCACAGGATAGAGAGATTACTACTCCAACTGCCTCTTATTACAGCATCGTATTGGCAAGCCGCGTAACCAAACGCAATGCAGCCAGCTATGTGGAATACTTGCAGGGCAAGGGCTTCAAAGAGGCAAGAGTTCTGATTACCGACAACAATGTAAAGGTGATTTATGGCAACTACCGCTCTGAGAGCGAGGCATATAACACCCTCAACCGACTCCATACCAACGAGGCTTTCACTGATGGCTGGATTACAAAGGTAAAGGAGTAGTATACATTATTATATATAGAAAGAAATCAAGGAAAGAAAAAATAGATATGAAAAGAGTACGTTGCCCTAAATGCGATAATTTCATCACGTTCGACGAGACCAAATACGAGGCAGGCCAGAGTCTGGTCTTCGTTTGTCCTAATTGCAACAAGCAATTTGGCATCCGTATGGGCGTTTCCAAACTCCGCGAAACCCGCAAGGAAGAACAGATTGATGAAAATGCCAATGAGAATGGCGTAGGCTCCATCGTTGTTATCGAAAACGTATTCGCCTACAAGCAGGTCATCCCTTTGCAGATGGGCGACAACGTCATCGGAAGATATATGAAGAACAGTGGCATCAACTGCCCTATCGAGACCGTAGATCCGAGTGTAGATATGAACCACTGCGTAATCAATGTAAGCCGCGACAAGAAAGGAAAATTGAAATATGTGCTGCGCGATGGTCCTAGCTACACCGGCACCTTCGTAGATAACGAAATTCTGGGCGACCGTGAGCGTCGTGTCATCGAAGACGGCACCCTCTTCACCATCGGAGCCACCAGCATCATCCTCCGCACGGCAGACAGCGAGGAGGAATAATGTGGAAAATAACAAGTTGAAATAAAACCAAGGGTTAGAGTAGGAAAAATCTTACTCTAACCCTTTTTTTACTGATAAACACGTATAAATATACCAATTATTCTTACTTTCTGCAAGAAATCATAGCGATATAGTAATCTTTTTGCTAATATTTTCGTTAGATTGAAAGAAAATGTGTACCTTTGCAACAGAAATTAGCAATACGTGGGACCAATACTCCCGATACGTACAAAAAACAGAAGAATTACGTTAGGTTATGGATGTAGCAATCGTAAAATACAATGCCGGAAATATCTATTCCGTAGTCAACGCCATGAAGCGTTTGGGCATAGAACCAGTACTCACTGATGATGCCGAAATGCTCCAGAAGGCAGACTGCGTACTGTTTCCAGGTCAGGGTCAGGCAAGGGAAGCCATGGAATATCTCAAGGCTCACCAGCTGGATCAGGTGATCAAGAATCTCAAGCAACCCGTATTGGGCATTTGCGTGGGACAGCAGCTCTTGTGCCGACATTCGGAAGAAGGCGATGTAGATTGCATCGGCATCTTCGATGTGGATGTGAAGCGATTCCAGCCGCAGAAGCACGAAGACAAGGTACCAGCTATGGGATGGAACGAGATATACGATCTGAAGACGGAGCTTTACAAGGGATTCGGAAACAGAGCCGATGCAGCAGATGCAGCTATGGGAGAAGCCCTGCAGCATCCCTACTCTTATTTCGTACACAGCTACTATGTGCCACTCTGCGAGGAGACCATCGCCAAGGCTGATTACATTCTGCCTTACAGCGCATCGCTCCACAAAGATAACTTCTATACCTGCCAGTTCCATCCGGAAAAGAGCGGAAAGGTAGGAGAACAGATTTTAAAGAACTTCCTGGAAATAAAATAGCAATAAAAGAAATATGATAGAATTAATTCCTGCCATCGACTTGATAAATGGCCAGTGCGTTCGCCTGACAAAAGGCGACTACGACCAGAAGAAGGTCTATAACGACAATCCGGCTGAAGTAGCCAAAGACTTCGAGAAGCTGGGATTCAAGCGACTCCACGTAGTGGATCTGGACGGAGCCAAGTCGAAGCATATCGTAAATGATGCTGTACTGAAGGCGATTACAACCGAAACGAATCTGACTGTAGATTTCGGAGGCGGTATCAAGACCGAGGAAGACATCGAGAAGGCATTCGCTGCAGGAGCCTGTATGGTTACCGTAGGCAGCATCGCCGTTACCAATCCTGATCTCTTCATGGAGTGGATAGATAAATATGGTGCCGACAAACTCATCCTCGGAGCCGATGTAAGAAACGGCAAGATTTCTATCAATGGATGGAAAGAGGATTCTTCAGAAGACCTCCTTCCCTTCCTCAAGAAATACATCGACAAGGGTGTACGCTATGTGCTCTGCACGGAAATCAGCAAGGATGGCACTCTGCAGGGTCCTGCCATCGAACTATATAAAGAGGTAATGGCAGCCTACCCTCAGCTTCACCTCATCGCCTCGGGCGGAGTGAGCTGCAATGAAGACATCGAGGCTCTGGAAGCTGCCGGCATTCCAGCTGTGGTCTTCGGCAAGGCATTCTACGAGGGTAAGATTGATGTAGAAAAGTTAGGAGTTAAGTAATCATAAAGTTCAAAGTTCAATGGTCAAAGTTCAAAGTAACAAAGGTTTGGCAAAGCGAATCGTCCCTTGTCTTGACGTGAAAAACGGAGAGACCGTGAAGGGAACGAACTTCGTGAACCTGAGAAGTGCAGGCGACCCGGTAGAACTGGGCAAGGCCTATAGCGATGCAGGTGCCGATGAACTCGTATTCCTTGACATCACAGCTAGCTTCGAAGAGCGCAAGACCTTTACAGATATGGTAACTCGCGTAGCTGCCGAAATCAATATCCCGTTTACCGTGGGTGGCGGCATCAACGAGCTGAAGGATGTAGATCGACTCCTCAATGCAGGCGCCGACAAGGTTAGTATCAACAGTGCAGCCATCCGACATCCGGAGCTCATCAACGAGATAGCCAACCATTACGGCTCACAGGTCTGCGTCTGCGCCATCGATGCCCGTCTCGATCCCGACGGCTGGCATTGCTACGTCAAGGGCGGAAGAGAGCGAGTAGAACTCGGTCTGTTTGATTGGGCTAGAGAAGTTGCCGACCGTGGAGCCGGTGAGATTCTCTTCACCAGTATGGACCACGACGGTGTGAAGCAAGGCTTTGCCAATGAAGCCCTCGCCCACCTTGCAGAGGAAGTAAGCATTCCTATCATTGCATCGGGAGGAGCCGGCAAGATGGAGCATTTCCGTGATGCCTTCACCCTGGGAAAGGCAGATGCAGCACTGGCAGCCAGTGTCTTCCACTTCGGTGAAATCGCCATACCTGACCTGAAAAATTACCTCCGAAAAGAAGGCATCAACGTCAGGCTGTAAACCGGAGCCTTAAGGCTAGATATTTTTTCCCTTAAGGGAAAATAATAATACCCTTAAGGGAAGATATATTTTTCCTTAAGGATAGATAAATCCCCTATGATAGGGCGGAATTGACAATGGAGTAAGCAAACAATAAAATTGTAAAGATAAAATGGAAATAGATTTTGAAAAAATGGGCGGACTTGTTCCTGCCATCATCCAGGACGCCGTAACCAAGAATGTCCTGATGCTGGGATTCATGAACAAGGAAGCATACGATAAAACCATCGAAACCAAGAAGGTTACTTTCTGGAGCCGTTCTCGCAACTGTCTTTGGACCAAGGGCGAGACCTCAGGAAACTTCCTCAATCTGGTAAGCATTCAGATAGACTGCGACAACGATACCTTCCTGGTAAAGGTTCATCCAGATGGTCCTACCTGCCACAAAGGCACCGATACCTGCTGGGCTGAGGAGAATACGCTGAACCCTATCCTCTTCCTCACTGAGTTGCAGGACTTCATCGACAAGCGCCACGAGGAAATGCCTGAGGGCAGCTACACTACCAGTCTCTTCAAGAAAGGCGTGAACAAGATGGCGCAAAAGGTTGGAGAAGAAGCTATTGAGACGGTTATCGAAGCTACCAACGGCACCGACGACAAGCTCATCTACGAGAGTTCCGACCTGCTCTACCACCTCATCGTACTGCTCACCAGCAAGGGCTTGCGAATCGAGGATGTAATAAAGGAGCTCCAGATGCGACACGACCCAGAATGGGACAAGAAGCGCCGCGTAGCAAAGAGCAAGGGCGAAATGAAATAATATATCTAGCTCAAGGCTATCTTGCAGCAGCTCGCCCTGAAAGGGCAGAAGCCCCTAGCCCAGGGCAACACCCTGGGTATAAAAAGATATTGGCAATACGCCCTGAAAGGGCAAAAGCTTTCAAATACATTAAATAAAGGAGAAAAAATTAGGATGTTAATAGATTATCAAAACGTCAGCATATACCAAGCCGACAAGTGCGTGCTCAAGGGCATCAACTTCCACGTGGATGAAGGAGAGTTCGCTTATCTTATCGGAAAAGTGGGCTCGGGAAAGAGTTCACTCTTGAAGACCCTCTACTGCGAACTTGACCTCGTGGAGGGTGAGACCGACAAGGCAGAAATCCTCGGCAGAGACCTCAAGACCATCCGACGCAAGGACATTCCAGCCCTGCGCAAGGAACTGGGCATCATCTTCCAGGACTTCCAGCTGCTCCACGACCGCAGCGTGCGCAAGAACTTCGAGTTCGTGCTCAAGGCTACCAAATGGAAGAACAAGAAGGACAGAGAAAAGCGCATTGAGGAAGTACTCAACGAGGTAGGCATGATTGAGAAAATCGACAAGATGCCTCACGAGCTCTCCGGTGGAGAACAGCAGCGTGTGGCCATCGCCCGTGCCCTGCTCAACAATCCGAAGATCATCATCGCCGATGAGCCAACGGGAAATCTCGACCCGGAGACCGCCAGCAACATCGTGGGACTGCTCAAGGATATCACCAAGCAGGGTACAGCTGTAGTGATGACAACCCATAACATCCCGATGCTCGACAAGTTCCCAGGCATCGTATATCGCTGCAAGGATGGTTTACTCCACGACGTGACCAACGAGTACAACCACATCGACCTGACAGAAGATGGCGAGGAGAATTAAACGGGGAAAATACAACAAAAGAACAATAAAAATTAAACATTAATATAATATTACGACTATGAAGGTAATGAAATTCGGAGGTACTTCTGTAGGCTCACCAGAGCGTATGAAGGGAGTAGCCTCTTTGGTTACAGAATCAGGTGAACCAACTTTCATCGTATTGTCTGCGATGAGCGGTACAACAAACTCTCTCGTTGAGATCTCTGACTATCTCTACAAGAAGAACCCAGAGGGCGCCAACGAGGTAATCAACAATTTGGAGAAGAAATACATGCAGCACGTGGAGGATCTCTACTCTACTGATGAGATGAAGAAGACTACACGCGAGTTCCTGCAGGGCGAGTTCAACTATCTCCGTTCATTTACCAAGGATCTCTTTACTTCTTTCGAGGAGAAGAGCATCGTGGCTCAGGGCGAGATTATGAGCACTAACATGGTTGTAAACTACTTGAAGGAACAGGGTGTAAAGGCTGTATTGCTCAGCGCATTAGACTTTATGCGCACCGACAAGAATGCAGAGCCAGACCCACAGTACATCAAGGAGAAGCTCTCTGCCATTATGGAAGAAAACCAGGGTTATCAGATCTACATCACCCAGGGCTTTATCTGCCGCAACGCTTACGGCGAGGTAGATAACCTGCAGCGTGGTGGTAGCGACTACACCGCATCACTCATCGGTGCAGCTCTCCCTGCAGACGAGATTCAGATCTGGACAGATATCGACGGTATGCACAATAACGACCCTCGTGTAGTAGAGCACACAGAGGCTGTTCGCCAGTTGAACTTCGAGGAGGCTGCTGAGTTGGCTTACTTCGGTGCCAAGATTCTCCACCCTACCTGTGTTCAGCCAGCCAAGTATGCCGGCATCCCAGTTCGTCTGAAGAACACCATGGATCCTAAGGCTGATGGTACCATCATCGACAACGTCATCGTACGTGGCAAAATCAAGGCTGTAGCTGCCAAGGACAACATCACTGCTATCAAGATCAAGAGTAGCCGCATGTTGCTCGCTACAGGTTTCCTCCGCAAGGTATTCGAAATCTTCGAGAGCTACCAAACTCCTATCGATATGATTGCTACCTCAGAGGTAGGTGTGAGCATGAGTATCGATAACGATGCTCACCTCAACGACATCGTCAACGAGTTGAAGAAATATGGTACTGTAACTGTAGATTCAGACATGTGCATCATCTGCGTGGTAGGTGATCTGGACTGGAGCAACGTAGGCTTCGAGACCATCGCTACCGATGCTATGAAGAACATCCCGGTACGTATGATTTCTTATGGTGGCAGCAACTACAACATCTCATTCCTCATCAGAGAGAGAGACAAGAAGCAGGCTCTGCAGAACTTGAGCAACGTATTGTTCGAGAAGTAATCACATATTCAAGATCTCCGCCCCCGATGGGGCGGAGATATATTCTGATTTAACTATAATAAGATATTAAATAATAAGTATAAGCGAAATGAAAGGTACATTTCCGATAGATAAGTTTCAGGAGATACAGACTCCGTTCTACTACTACGACACCAACGTGTTGCGCCAAACCTTGAAGACCATCAATGCAGAGGCTGGCAAGCACGAGGGCTTTGAGGTACACTATGCCGTAAAGGCAAATGCCAACCCTAAAGTGCTCAATATCATCTGCCAGGCTGGTTTGGGTGCCGACTGTGTGAGCGGAGGAGAAATTCAGGCTGCCATCAATGCAGGTTTCCCTGCCAATAAGATTGTGTATGCCGGTGTAGGCAAGAGTGATTGGGAAATCAACCTTGGTTTGGACAAGGGCATCTTCTGCTTCAATGTAGAGAGCGTCCCGGAATTGGAAATCATCAACGAACTTGCCGAGAAGAAAAATAAGATTGCACAGGTTTGCTTCCGCATCAACCCAGACGTTGGTGCTCATACCCATGCCAACATTACAACAGGTTTGGCTGAAAACAAGTTTGGTATCGCCATGCGTGATATGGAGAGCGTGATTGAGGAGGCTTCCAAGATGAAGAACATCAAGTTCCTGGGTCTGCACTTCCATATTGGTAGTCAGATACTTGACATGGGAGACTTCGAGGCTCTCTGTAACCGCATCAACGAGTTGCAAAACCAGTTGGAGGCTCATCACATCGTAGTAAAGAACATCAATGTAGGCGGTGGATTGGGTATCGATTACAACCATCCAAACCGTGTGCCTATCCCAGACTTCAAGGATTACTTCGATACATACGCCAAGAAGTTGAAGTTGCGTGATGGACAGAAGTTACACTTCGAGTTGGGCCGTGCCGTAGTGGGTCAGATGGGTTCGCTCATCACCAAGACTCTTTATATCAAGCAGGGCACAGCCAAGCAGTTTGCCATCGTAGATGCAGGTATGACCGACCTGATCCGTCCTGCCCTCTATCAGGCATATCACAAAATAGAGAACATCTCCAGCGATGAACCTGCAGAGACATACGACGTAGTAGGTCCGATCTGCGAGTCGAGCGATGTATTCGCCAAGGCAATCGATCTGAACAAGACCCATCGTGGCGACCTCATTGCCCTCCGTTCAGCTGGAGCCTATGGTGAGATCATGGCGAGCCAGTATAACTGCCGCCAGTTGCCAAAGGGATATATCACAGAAGACTTTTAATTCTGTTAAGAGTTTACAGTTAAGAGTTAGGAGTAAGGAGTCATTCCTTTCTCCAACTTTCTTTATTACGAGAAAAAAGAAATGATGACAATTAGTTTAACAACTATCATAGCAGGCGCAGTAGTGGTATTATTGGCAATCCTCGGATCGCTGATAAATCCATTTCTGCGCTCGTTGCGTTTTACTGACGAGGAGGAATCCTTGGAATCTAGAGAACCTATCTCGGTGATTATCACCGCTCACGACAATCTCTATGAACTGGAGCATAATCTACAGATGTTCCTGCAGCAGAAATATCCTGCCGATTATCAGGTAATCGTGGTTTGTCAGAGCACTGATGGTGAGACCCAGGATTATCTGAAGCGCATGGCAGCCGAGAATTCTCACCTATATTATACATATATCCCGGAGAGCTCCCGCTATATGAGCAGAAAGAAGCTGCAGATTACACTGGGCGTGAAGGCTGCCAAGTATGAGTGGATCATCCTCACCGAACCTACCTGCACCCCATCCAACGACAAGTGGCTCTATACGATGACCCGCAACTGCCAGGAGCCTAACCATCTGGTTCTGGGCTATGTAGCTTTAGACGAAGCAACCAAGGGTGTTCGCCGATTCGACAGCATCCGCAAGGCATTCTATCTGCTCCGCCGTGCCCAGCATAGCTACGGCTACCGCACCCACATGCCAAACGTAGCCTTCCGCAAGAGCGATTTCATGCGCGAGCAGGGCTATCAGGGCAACCTGGAGTATGTGCGCGGAGAATATGACTTCCTGGTCAACAAGTATGCTGCCTACGGAGATACTGCCGTAGAACTCGACTGCGATGCATGGCTCATCCATGATGAACCAACCGACAAGGCATGGCACAATGCCCACCTTTACCTCCAGGCATCCCGCAAGAGTCTGACCAGAGCCAAGTCGATGATGTCGCTGATGGCAATGGATCATCTCTTCCCTCACCTCAGCCTCATCGCCTCGCTGGCCACCCTGGCATACGCCATCCTGATGCAAGACTGGATTCTGACAGGCATTGCAGGTTTCGCCCTGCTTCTACTCCTGATTCTCCGCACCGTCATCGCCCACAAGGCTATCAAGCATTTCGACGATGACATCTCACTCCTGAAGCTGCCATTCTATGAGTATGGCATCATCTGGAGAAATCTTGCCAACAAGATAAGATACTGGCGTGCAGACAAGAACGACTTCACCAGTCATAAACTGTAGGATTTTAGAATCAACAAGCAAACTTAAAATAACGATGAAAGTATATTTGTTCATTTCCAAACATAAGAAGACGCTGAAGATGTATCTTCCTTACATCGAAGCGCTGCAGCAGAAGCTCGACATCACCAAGAACCTGGTAGATGCCGATATCGTGATGATACTGGGAGCATGGACAAGACAAGGTGCCCAGCTCGCCAGAATGTCTCGCAAGATGGGCATCCCCTACATCGTTTGCCCACTCGGCGACCTCTCAGAGCGCAACTGCCGGAATCCGCATTTCAAGCGCAGTCTGCAGATTCTGATGTACCAGAAGGCGATGTACAGGCACTCAGACCTCATCATCGCCACCACCCCATTGGAGAAAGCCTATCTGGAGAAACTCGGATGGAACAAGCACATCACCCTCATCAGATACTTCGGCTACAGTCATCTCATCACCGAAGAAGGTACGATGGAAGACTGGCAGGAGACGGATGCCTCTACCCTCGCCGACTTCGAGCACAGAAAGGCAGAAGCCATCGCCCAGCAGACCCAGCATGCCATCATCGCCCAGATTATGCAGATTCAGAGCAGAATGCCGCATAAGAACATCCCACAGAAGTATCTCGACGACCTGCATACCTTATTATATGCAGACGATTATGATGAGGATGCTATCAACGAGGAACTGAAGAAGCTGAAACTCGACAGCTATGCCGCCTCCGTATTCCAGGCGATGACCGACAAAACGGGACTTACCGAGGGATTTATGCCACTTCCTGCCAAAAAAGGCAGAAAAAGCAAGGAGATTCTGAAGTATGTAAAGTAAGAGACTGACAGTAGTTGACCTGCGTCAAGAGGCTGACTGCCAGTATTTGACTTGTATCAAAAAATCGCTTTCTTTCATCATTTTGTCACCCATTTGTTACCCGAATTCAAAAAAAAGGCATTACCTTTGCACTCGTAAAGATGAAACAAGAGATCTTGAGTATGCGAGATGAGAAGTCTTATATATATAAAAAAGATGAGAAATCTCAAGTACAGGAGATGGAAGGTTTCAGGTAAGAGAGATTGTAAAAGGATAACATGTAGAACAGGAGACCGAAAATGCGACGGCTCCACAAAGATTGAGAAAGGAAACAAATTATGATGACAACAGTAATGGCACTCGCAGTAGTAGCAATTATGATTGCTAAGGCAATCAATGTAAACAACCACATCGAGATGGGTAAGTAATTACTCCATCCCCTTGTAGGAAAGAGAATGAAAGAAGAGCCCAGCGAGGCTCAAGTATTAACGAAAAAGAAAGAAAGGATAACGATTATGAAAACAATGTTGAAAGAAATCAAGAAGGTCATGAAGGCATTCATTGCAAACTATCTGAATGCAATGTCACTTTATGGCGAAGCTATTTGCAATGGTCGTGGTTGTGCTTGCGCATAATCACTTGAAATATAAAGGAAGCGTGCTGGTATTTACTTACCGGCACGCTTTTTTCGTTGTTGGCCTACAGAGACTTCCAGCAGGGATAGATTATACCTCTTGTGTTAATACAACCTACCTTCTGCGTTAATATAGATTAAATAATCCGCCTTTTCTACGATAATTCGGAAATTATCTATACTTTTGCATCTGTAATTATCACGGGGGTGCTGAGCAATCGGCTGAGATTATACCCATTGAACCTGAAACAGGTAATGCTGGCGCAGGAAATATGATAGATCGTTTTACACCCAGGCAGAGACAAATGCAACCTGCTCTTGCTTCTCTACAACCCCTTTGCTTTCATCAGGCATACCCCCGTGTTGACAATTGTAAATTTATAAATGTAAACATAGGAACAGATTATGAAAGTTATCATCAACAGCAAAGAAACTGAGATTCAGGCAAAGACCGTCAAGGAACTTGCCCAGGAACTCGATCTTCCAGCTACAGGTTGCGCTGTAGCCATCAGTAACGAGATGGTGCCTCGTGACGAGTGGGAAAGCCACGTGATTCAGGAGGGTGCCGACATCGTGATTGTAAAGGCATTCTGCGGAGGATAGGAGATAATGTTTAATGTTTAGAGGACTATGGCTAAAATATCATTAGACAGATTTCAACTGCAGTTCATCTCTCATCAGAATGAGAAGATGAGCTATCTCAATGGCATCCGTGAGGCATTGGCTGGCGAATGTAAGTGGATTCAGCTCCGAATGAAGGGTGCCACCGATGAAGAGGTGCGCCCTATAGCCCAGAAGGTCAAGGAATGGTGCAAAGAGCAGAATGCAACCTTCCTCATCGATGACAGAGTGCAGCTGGTGAAGGAATTGCAGGTAGATGGCGTGCATCTGGGCAAAAACGATATGCCGATTGCCGAAGCCCGCAAGATTCTGGGCGATGACTTCATCATCGGCGGTACAGCAAATACCTTCGAGGATGTGAAGGCTCACTATGAAGCTGGTGCCGATTACATCGGTTGCGGTCCGTTCCGCTTCACCACTACCAAGGAGAAGCTCTCCCCTATCCTCGGTCTTGAAGGATACCGAGAAATCATCCAGAAGATGAAGGCAGAAAATATCGATATTCCAATCGTTGCCATCGGTGGCATCACCAAGGAGGATATTCCCGACATCATGAAGACGGGAGTTAACGGCATCGCCCTCAGCGGCTGCATACTCAATGCCAAGGACCCGGCGGCAGAAACCCATGATATCATGGAAATGATGAGGGAATTCAGATAAGTAAACATTTAAAAATAAGAATAACAGAAAATGGAAAAATTAGTAATTGCAGGACGAGAGTTCAACTCCCGCCTCTTCCTCGGAACAGGAAAGTTCAACAACAACCAGCTCATGGCAGAAGCCATCAAGGCTTCTGAAACAGAAATGGTAACCGTTGCCATGAAGCGTATCGAACTCGAAGACAAGCAGGACGACCTGCTCTCTCATATCGTGCAGAACCCAAATATCCAGCTTCTTCCTAACACCAGTGGCGTGCGCAACGCCGAGGAGGCTGTATTCGCAGCACAGATGGCTCGCGAGGCTTTCGGAACCAACTGGCTCAAGCTCGAAATCCACCCAGACCCTCGCTATCTTCTTCCAGATTCTATCGAGACCCTAAAGGCTACAGAGAAACTGGTAAAGCTCGGTTTCGTGGTATTGCCATATTGCCAGGCAGACCCAACCCTCTGCAAGCACCTCGAAGAAGCTGGTGCTGCTACCGTAATGCCACTCGCTGCACCTATCGGTACCAACAAGGGTTTGAGAATGAAGGACTTCCTGCAGATCATCATCGAGCAGGCTACTGTTCCTGTAGTAGTAGATGCAGGTATCGGTGCGCCTAGCCACGCAGCCGAGGCTATGGAGATGGGTGCCAGTGCCTGTCTGGTCAACACAGCCATCGCCGTAGCCGGAGACCCTGTAGAGATGGCTAAGGCATTCAAGGAAGCAGTAGTATGCGGTCGCCGTGCTTACGAGGCAGGTCTCGGAGCCATCAGCGATTGTGCCGAGGCAAGTTCTCCACTCACCGCATTCCTCAACGAATAATTATTATATGATAATCCTTTAAACATTATGCCAAACGATAAGAAAGCTTACGCCCAGAGAGAAAAGGCGTATATGCAGGGAAAACTTTTCCCACAGATCAAGGTTGGAATGACCAAGGTAAACCTCACTCCTACTGTTGTGAAGGATGAGCGCGGCATTCCACATACAGAGCCAAACGCTCCGGTTTACATCTACGATACCAGCGGTCCTTACAGCGACCCTAACTATCAGGTAGATTTGAAGAAAGGCTTGCCAAGAATGCGCGAGCAGTGGATTATCGACCGCAACGATACCGAGCAGCTCAAGGAGGTTACCAGCGAGTATGGCAAGCAGCGTCTGGCTGACCATAGCCTCGACCACCTCCGCTTCGAGCACATCCAGTTGCCTCGCCGTGCTCAGGCTGGCAAGCACATCACCCAGATGGCATACGCCAAGGCGGGCATCATCACTCCAGAGATGGAGTATGTGGCTATCCGCGAGAACATGAACTGCCAGGAGTTGGGCATCGATACCCATATCACTCCTGAGTATGTGCGTGATGAGATTGCACGCGGACGTGCCGTTCTTCCTGCCAACATCAACCACCCGGAGAGCGAACCGATGATCATCGGCCGCAACTTCCTCGTGAAGATCAATACCAACATCGGTAACTCTGCCACTACTTCCAGCATCGAGGAAGAGGTGGATAAGGCAGTATGGTCTTGCAAGTGGGGAGGCGATACCTTGATGGACCTCTCTACCGGCGACAATATCCACGAAACCCGTGAATGGATTGTGCGCAACTGCCCTGTACCAGTAGGAACCGTGCCTATCTACCAGGCTTTGGAGAAGGTAAACGGCAAGGTAGAGGATTTGAACTGGGAGGTATTCCGTGATACCCTCATCGAGCAGTGCGAGCAGGGTGTTGACTACTTCACCATCCATGCCGGCATCCGTCGCCACAACGTGCATCTCGCTGATAGCCGTCTCTGCGGTATCGTGAGCCGTGGCGGTAGTATCATGAGCAAGTGGTGTCTCTACCACGACCAGGAGAGCTTCCTCTATGAGCACTTCGACGACATCTGCGACATCGTGGCACAGTACGACGTAGCCCTTTCTTTGGGCGATGGTCTGCGCCCAGGCTGTATTGCCGATGCCAACGATGCAGCCCAGTTTGCCGAGTTGGATACCATGGGCGAGCTTGTTACCCGTGCCTGGGACAAGAACGTGCAGGCATTCATCGAGGGTCCTGGTCACGTGCCATTGCAGAAGATCAAGGAGAACATGGAGCGCCAGCTCGACCACTGTCACGAGGCACCATTCTACACCCTCGGCCCATTGGTTACCGATATCGCTCCAGGTTACGACCACATCACTTCAGCCATCGGTGGCGCCCAGATCGCATGGCTCGGCACCGCCATGCTCTGCTATGTAACACCAAAGGAGCACCTCGCCTTGCCTAACAAGGAAGATGTGCGCACAGGTGTGGTAACCTATAAGATTGCCGCTCATGCAGCCGATTTGGCAAAGGGTCATCCAGGTGCAACCATCCGCGACAATGCCCTCTCCAAGGCTCGTTTCGAGTTCCGCTGGAGAGACCAGTTCCACCTCTCTCTCGACCCAGAGCTTGCCTTGAAGTATTTCGAGGAGGCAGGTCATACAGACGGTGAGTACTGCACCATGTGTGGTCCAAACTTCTGCGCAGCCAAGTTGACACACGATTTGAGAAAGTTTAAAAAGTAAGAAAATGTTTTCAGACGAATTAAAGAATATCAGTTGGGAGGAGACCACGGAGCGCATTGCTCGAATGACCGATAACGATGTGCGCCGTGCCCTCGCCAAGGACCATTGCGATGTGAACGACTTCATGGCGCTGATTTCACCGGCAGCCGAGCCATACCTGGAGGTAATGGCGCGTCTTTCCCGCAAATATACCGAGGAGCGCTTCGGCAAAACCATGTCGATGTTCATTCCTCTCTACATCACCAATTCATGCTCAAACTCCTGCGTGTATTGCGGTTTCCATCGTGAGAATCCGATGGCCCGCACCATCCTCACCCCAGAGCAGATTGAGAACGAGTACAAGGCAATCAAGCAGTTGGCTCCATTCGAGAATATCCTCCTCGTTACGGGCGAGAATCCGGCAAAGGCTGGTACCCCTTATCTTGCCAAGGCAATCGACATTGCCAAGAAGTATTTCTCTAACGTGAAGATTGAGGTGATGCCGCTCTCTACTGAGGATTACAAGACCCTCGCCGACCATGGTATGAACGGTGTCATCTGTTTCCAGGAGACCTACAACCACGAGCACTACAAGCTCTACCACCCACGTGGCATGAAGAGCAAGTTTGAGTGGCGCTGCGATGGTTTCGACCGCATGGGTATGGCAGGTGTCCATTCCATCGGTATGGGTGTGCTCATCGGCTTGGAGAAGGAATGGCGCACGGATGTTGTGATGATGGCTCATCACCTGCGCTACCTGCAGAAGCATTACTGGAAGACCAAGTACAGCGTGAACTTCCCTCGTATGCGCCCTGCACAGAACGAAGGTTTCCAGCCAAACTGCTATATGACCGATAAGCAGTTGGCACAGGCTACTTTCGCCATGCGTATCTTCGACCACGATGTAGATATCTCCTACTCTACCCGTGAGCCTGCCTACATCCGTGACAACATGGCAACACTGGGTGTCACCACCATGTCGGCAGAATCAAAGGTAAATCCTGGTGGTTACCATACTTATCCTCAGGCGCTAGAGCAGTTCACCGTGAGCGATGAGCGTACCGCCAAGGTAATCAATGCGAGATTGAAGGAATTGGGCAGAGAGCCAGTATGGAAGGATTGGGATGCCTCATTCGATTTCTTCGGAAATATCGCAAACGGATAATTTTACAGAGCAGCACGCCCTGAAAGGGCAGAAGCTCCTAGCCCAGGGCATCGCCCTGGGTTTAGAATGTGATATAACAAAGTCGCCCTGTAAGGGCAAAAGCTTTAAATATAAGAAGCTTTTGCCCTTACAGGGCGACTTTCTTGCTTATGCGTAACCCAGGGTGTTACCCTGGGCTAGGAGCTTCTGCCCTTTCAGGGCGTATGGATGTAATCCAAAGGCTTATTCCTTCAGCCATCCACCTATCAGGTCGATGATTTCCTGTCTGGTAGGCTCAGGGAACGACAGGATGCGGGTAAGATGTGAACCGCCATGACACATATAGACATGCAGGTTCTTCTTGTTCTTGGTGAAAGGCAATCCATAGATGCCCGATGCACCCCATGGGTCGATGTCACCATAAATATATACCATCTTCGGATCATTCTTGGTCAGGAAATCCACGGTATAATTGTAAAGCTTAGGCGAGAACTCCACGTTCTCGGCACCCTTAGGCACCATCAGCTTCTTCAGATAACCCTTTGGCGACTTGATGCTCAGGTATCTCTTGAATGGCTTGGTGTAATAGCCGTAATATCCCAACTCCCTGGCAGCCTGCACATCAAACGGAGAGGTGGCATTGTAGTTGGTGAAATACTCCGGTTCACACATGTTGATCCAGTATTTGAACACCTGGTCGTCGGTGGTGTCATTCGTAGGAATCTTCTTGATATCCTCACCCCACTGCCAGAAGGCGAAGGCATATTCAAACACCGAGTAATCGAAAATCTCGGCGATAGGCGCATTGAAGCGATACTGCTTCTCGCTGCAATACTTCTCAAACATCGGCAGCAGCGCAGCCTTGCGCCTGAAGAGCAGCAGCTGGAAGTTGAGTACCTTCTGTCGGTTCTCCTTGGTAGAAACCTCCTCCTGCAGGAACTTCTCGTGTCTGCCATCCTCCACGCCCTTGTTCAGCGGCGCCACGTATGGCACGGAGATGTCCACATCATTTGGGAAGTAGGCACGGTAAAACATCGTGGTCTGTCCGCCCTTGCTGATGCCCGTGGCAATCCACTTGCCCTTGTACATCGCATGCAGGGTCTGGTTTACGTGGTGCAGATCGTAGAGCGAGTTCTCCACGGTGAGGTAATCCCAGTTGCAAGGCTTCGGCATCGACTTGTCGAAATAGCGGTACTCCACGGTGATGATGTTGGTATCGAAGAGCTTGGAAAGTTCCTCGATGTATCCCTCGCGCAGCGCATACTTGGCGTTGTAGCCTTCAGTTACGAGCACGGTAGGACGGTCGAATCCTCTGTGGCAGAGTATCACTCGCTGCTCAAAGCTGCCCTTGGAAGCATCCTTGGCATCCAGTTGCTGCTTGATGAAGAACACATACTTTTCAGGGAAATGCGTACTTTTCAGCGTTTCCACGTCACTCACTCCTGGCAGCGTCGCCAACAGCTTGCCCGCCTCTCCCAGTTCTGCCGCCAGCATCTGCAAAGGCAGGATGAAGAGCAGCAGCAGCAATTTCAGGAATCTCAATCTCTTTTTCATTTTCTTCTCACTATTATATATTTATTTTTTTAACTTTCGTAAATGGTCCCTGTCGCCCAGAACCAACGTTCACCGCCCGAAGGGAAAGGTAAAGGCAAAGGGCAGAAGCATAAAATTCCATACTGCAAAGGTAAGGATTTATTCTTGCCTGGCAAAGAGAAGCGCCACCTTTTTATTATATTTGCAGCAATTTTCAACTTTTTTTTGAGAAAAACAAAGCTAATAGAAATTATTTTCGTATTTTTGCAGAGAAAATCAAATCATAGTAAATAAACAAGTAAATAACAGTAAAAATATGACTAACTTACAACAATCAGCAACTCATTTTGCAGATACCAAACCCCATTATGCCCTGCTCGACGGATTGCGAGGCGTGGCAGCATTGCTCGTGGTGTGGTATCATGTGTTCGAAGGCTACCAGTTTGCATCCGGCTCAGCCATCATCCAGGAAATCAACCACGGCTATCTGGCGGTTGACTTCTTCTTCATCCTTTCCGGTTTCGTTATCGGCTACGCATACGACGACCGTTGGGGAAAGACATTGACACTGGGAAAATTCTTCAAGCGCCGCCTCATCCGCCTGCATCCGATGGTAGTGATGGGTGCCTTGATAGGACTCGTAATGTTCATCCTTCAGGGAGCCGTAACCTGGGACGGCACACCGGCTTCGGTACCGGCGATGCTGATAGCCCTGCTCTGCGCCATGCTGATGATTCCCGCCCTTCCGGGTAGCGGATACGAGGTAAGAGGCAATGGCGAAATGTTTCCGCTCAACGGACCCGCCTGGTCGCTCTTCTTCGAGTACATCGGCAACATCCTCTATGCCCTTTTCATCCGGAGATTATCTACCAAAGCTCTGGCTATTCTCGCCGGAATCCTATCCATCCTTCTGCTTTGGTTCACGGCTACGGATGTTTGCGGCTACGACATGTTTGGTGTGGGCTGGACGCTGGATGGTCTCAACTTCTGGGGTGGACTTCTGCGCATGCTCTGTCCGTTTACGATAGGAATGCTGCTATCCCGTGTTTTCCATCGCATCCAGTTCAAGGTAAAGGGAGCGTTCTGGATCAGTTCCATCATTCTACTCCTGCTCTTCCACGTACCTTATATAGAGAGTACGGTTGGCGGCACTGATACCATCATGCTGAATGGTGTTTTCGAAGCGGTATGCATCCTTCTGATATTCCCGGCGATAGTATGGCTGGGAGCGAGCGGAACAACAACCGACCGTTTCAGCACCCGCGTCTGCACATTCCTGGGCGACATCTCCTTCCCACTCTACATCGTGCACTATCCGTTTATGTATTACTTCTATTCGTGGCTCATCGAGAAGCAGCTCTTCACGCTTGGTGAAACCTGGCCCGAGGCGCTCATCACCTGTGCAGTTTCGATAGCAGCCGCCTGGTTATGCCTAAAGTTCTACGACCTGCCAGTGCGCAGATGGATGGCGGCAAAGACACGAACAAAGAATGGTACTCGCAGGTAAAACTACGATAAAAAAGGAAAAACCCCCATTTTTTCTTGCGGAATCAAAATATTCATCGTATCTTTGCAGAAAAATATAGGAGATTAGATTATGACAGAAATGAACAATAGAAGATTGCCAGTAGGCATCCAGTCCTTTGAAAAAATCAGAAAGGGTGGATATCTTTATGTTGACAAGACAGATATTATCTGGCAACTTGCCAACAGAAATAAAACGTATAATTACCTGAGCCGCCCACGCCGCTTCGGTAAGTCGATTCTCGTGGATACACTCCAGGCTTACTTCGAGGGGAAAAAGGAACTCTTCGAAGGATTGAAAGTGATGGAATTGGAGAAAGAATGGACCTGCTATCCCGTCATTCGACTCGACATGAGTTGCGGAGGAGCTACCCCCGAAGAGCTCAACTCCTATCTCGATGATGCTTTCTATAAATACGAACAGAAGTATGAAGTAGCGGTCCGCCCGGAGGCTTCCCTTGCCGTCCGCTTCCAGAACATCATCGAAACGATGTTTCAAAAGGCCGGAAAACAGGCGGTTATCCTCATCGATGAGTATGATTCTCCATTGCAGCATTCCTGGAAGACTCCTCAGCATGAAGCCTGCACAGCCATCTATAAATCCGTGTTTGCCATCTTGAAAAAAGAGGACGAGCACGAACGTTTCGTCTTCATCACGGGCATCACTAAGTTCACACAAATCTCCCTCTTCTCCGTGCTCAACAATCTGAGCAACATCAGTTTTGATGCACCCTACGCCACCATCTGCGGCATTTCGAAACAGGAAGTTGCCGACAACTTTATACCTGAGATTGAGGCAATGGGAGAAGAAAACGGATGGACTCCAGAGGAGACACTGAAGCAGCTCACGGCGTTTTACGACGGATATCATTTCTGTCATGAAAATATGATTGACATCTTCAATCCGTTCAGCCTCATCAATGCCCTGGAGGATAGGAAATTGAGAAATTACTGGGCCTCATCTGGAGCCACTTCCCTATTGCCAAAGTTCGTGGATGACATGGAAATGAAGATGGAATATTTTGACCACAGCTTCATCGAGGGCGATACCCTGGAGACATCGGACGTGGTGAATGGCGGAGCCGAACTCTTCCTCTATCAGTCGGGTTATCTCACCATCAAGGGTTACGACGATGGCGTTTACATCCTGGGCTTCCCTAACTTTGAAGTTCGCAAGGCATTATACCGCGTAGTGGTTCCTGCCTTGACCATGAAGTCGAATTCGGAAGTGGTTTCTGCGCAGAGCTTCCTCAGAAAAATGATGCAGGACGGCAACACCGCTGAAGCCAAGAAGGCATTGAAGGCTCTAATCGCCGATGTTCCATACAGCAACAAGAAAATGGCGAGCATGGATATGGAGGAGCGTTACCGGCTGATAATGAGCACGATATTCAGAGCCTTGGGATTTAGGGTGGAAGTAGAAAGGATGCTGGCCACTGGCAGGATTGATATGATTGTGGAGGTTCCATCCTTCATCTACGTCCTGGAGCTGAAGCTATCTAACAATGGCGGCATTTCTGCAGCCGAGAACCAGATGAAGGAAAAGAGCTACACCGAACCATTCAAGGCCGATAAACGCAAAGTTATCGCCCTGGCCGTGGAACTCGATGAAAAGGGCAAGGGATTGATAGATTGGAAAGAAGTGGATGAGTCTTTGTAAAATACAACTCCAAACAAACATTCCGCCCGGTGTCCTACCGGATTCAAAATCCGTTGGGACACCTGGCGGGTTCTTTTGTTTATCATAAAGACTAATGATAATCCCTTCTTTCTATCCTCCTGGCTCGCATGTTCAGCTTACGAGGATCTTGACGCAAATCCCAGAGATCCACCAGCCAGAGGATATCTTTCTTTTCATTATAAAAATAGATAATCTTGAAGTTCTTCATGATGATGGCACCACGATACTTTCTCCATTTCTGCAGTTCAGGCACAAACGGATAACTCTTAGGCATCATTTTCAACCGATGCATGATACGAGATATCTGCTCTTGCCATCTCCCAACCGTCTTCTTTCCAAACTCTTCTAATGCAAAAACAAGACATTTCTGAAATTCCTGCATGAAGATCTCATCCTGTCTTACAACCATCCTGGAATCGTTTTACGTAAATGAGCATTAAATTCCTCCCACGACATTCCATAGTTCGGGTCATCCAAGTGCTTGTCTATTTCTGCGCAATGCTCCATCACCTGCTCCAGCGAGCGCCCCATAGGATAGGAATCAGTGTCGTAAGCCTCATCCCATAATTCGGATGATACTGATGATGCCATAGAACGACAGGCAGGCGATGGCTCGCAGACCTTATCCCCTGCTATCTTCGATTCCTCGATATGATATTTTTTTTCCTCCATATTTCTTTCGCTTTTAAAGTTCCACGATTCTTATATAAAGATGATGCAAAGTTACAAAGAAAGATTGGAAACCGCAAGAAAATCTGAAAGAAAATGGCAGAGAATACTGAATTTTAATGGATTATGCGGATAAATTCCTCACGCAAAAAGAAAAACAAAGCCAGCCTTCTCCTGCGAAAAGGCTGGCTTTCTTTAACATTATTACAGTAATAGCTTTATTATTACAGCAAATGCTTTATTCATAGCATTTGCCCTTTACATATCAAACAGATTGCCCGTTGCCACAGAATACGAAACCTTACACATATTGCAGATATCGGTAATCGTAGCACCACTTCCACTCAATGAGTAGAACACGCTCTCGCCTACCAATACATACTCCCAGGTGCGATTCATCCTATCCTCAGGCTCCAAGGCATTGATTTTCTTAATCCACTCAATGGTAGCCGTCTGCTTCTGACGCACGTTCACGTCGTCCACCTTGTCGTCGCCCTTGGTCTCAATCAGATAAACCTTATCAGCCGTAGCCACGATGAAATCAGGATGATACGTTGCCATCAAGCCATCCTTCCTCACATAGAAGATGATGGCGAAAGAATGGCCACTCTCATTAATCTTCAGGAATCTTTCCACCTCGGCATCCCTGTCCAGAAACTCGATGAATGCCTTTTCTAATCCTCCGCCATGAGATGGATAACCCAGTCGGGGATAGATGCACTTCTGTACCTCCATCGAGTAAGACTCTCTCATCTTGATGGCTCTGAGCGAAGAGAAATCCGTATGACTCACCTCGGCATTGATTGTTGTCAGGCGGTTCTGCATCTTATAGATGGCCACGGCAAACTGCTCCACGATATGCTTCGTCACGATGCCATCCTTAGCCAGCAATATCTTCCAGTCGTTGCCCTGGAACGGATTGAAAGGTACGGAGAAAAGCTTTTCACGGATGTACCAGTCCATCACCTGTACCGTTTGGGCACCATTAATCTGAATGGTCGGGAACCCCTGGCGGCGACAGTTCTCAAAGCGCAGGGTTACTACCCTCAGCAATTTCTGCAGATACTCATTATATCCGCTGGCATTGAAGAGATTGGCCGTCACCTTATACTTACCAAAGGTAGTCTTGGTCAGAGATTCCTGCGATACGAAGGTCTCGCCCTCTTTTGCCAGGAACTTGCGGAGCAAAGGCAGCGGATACATCGTAAACGGCTCTAAATCATCCAGATCTATCTCTGCATCCTCAAATTCATCGATGGAATCATGCAGGATAACCGGCCATTGGAAATCATACTTCCCGTAATCCTCACGAAGTCCCACGGTAAGAATATCGCCTGTGGCTCCTCCGACACCCACATCGCCTTCATCCACTGCCACCAAGCCCTGATCCTGCAAATCATCATAGAACTTGATGAAAGCCGGATGCTCCACGATAGACAAGGTATCGATATAGGTGCGGGGAGGCTGATGATTCTTCAACACCCTCAGGCGGTCTTCACGCTTGATGTCGATGTAATCAGACTCTCGCCACATCAGTCGCAAGCCTCTACCCACCAACTGCTCCAGCAGGATTGGCGCCTGCGAAGAACGCAGCGGAACGAGCACACAGATATTGTTGACGTCGAAGCCCTCACGGAGCATCAGCACCGAGATAACCACCTTCGGACTCTTATACCTATCTATATCGAAGAGCTTCTTCTTGATTTCCTGCCATTCCTCATCCTTCACCTCGCCCTGCTTGTTGCTGTCGATGGTAACGATGTCTTCTTCTTCCAGACCTTCCGATTTCAGGAATTCTTCTACAAAAGGAGATACCGTAGTATCCTGGCAGACGATGAGCATCTTCGGGTTCTTAGACGCATCATTCTTCAGGAATTCTTCTTCCAGCTTGTTCAGCTTGGTCAATCCGGCACGGAGCATCATGCGCTGGCCTTCGCTCAGCCCCACTACCTTTCCCTGCTCATCACGCTCGGCGTTGTAATCCAGGTTCTCCAGGTCGGTGAGTTCCTGCCGACGGTCGAGCAGCAGCAGCTTCACCAGTCCCTGCTTCATCGCCATCGGCAAGTCGAAATCAACGATGATATGCGGGAAGAAGAGTTTCACCTGCTTCTCTCCCGTTCCCTTCGTATCAAAAGGGGTAGCCGAGAAGTCCACCTGTATGAAACGGGTGCCCTTGGTGGCGCTGATGGCATTCAAGCCTCTTTGCCATTCCACCTCCTCGGTTTCACCATTACGCTTGATTTCGTGGATATGATGAGCCTCATCATTGATTACCATCAAATCCTTTAAACCCGCCAGATATTCCAGTTCTGTGCCACCCAGGGCACGGCGGTCGAGCATGCCGAGGTCGTTGCCCGCCGACTTGCCCGGACGGATAGGCAACAGGTCGCTGATGATTTCAGCAGGTGTCACCGTGCTGGAATCGTCCACATCCTCATCCTGTTCCTTCTCTTCCATCTGGTTTTCAAACAGATGCCAGTTGGTCAGGGCAATCAGTCCCTCGCCGGTGGTCTTCCTGCCGATGCCATCCTCCTTGATCACCACATTGTTCTGGATGAACGAAAACACCTCGTCACGATAACGCTCGGGGATGAACACCTCCTGGTTCATGTAGTAGTCGTTGGTCTGAGGGTCACGATATTCCTCATCACGCTTCTTTCTGCCGCAGAAGGCATCCAGCAGACGGTCGTAAACAATCAGACCCGGAGCCACAACCAGGAACTTCTGCGTAAATCGTCCGCTCTCCACATCCTCGTGCCGGGCATTCAGCATCTGCCAGATTATCAGGGCATGCATCACCCACGTCTTTCCCGTGCCCGTAGCCATCTTCACAGCATACTTAGGCATCTGATATTTAGGCTTGGCAAGCTGAGCCAGGTCGGCCCTATCCATCAGCTCCGGGATGATGCCCTGGTAAGCATCCATCACGCAGTTTTCTCCCATCACTTCGTGCAGATAGATGATGTTGAGGATAGCCTGTCGCTGACCCTCATGGAAGTTTCTCGCACGCTCGTTGCAGAAGCCCTCTCCAAACCAGTAGTTCAAGAGCGAAGCGGTGGTTGGGGTCACCTTCTCCAGCATCTCCCCACTCTTCCAAGCTGCATTGACCACATCAGTGAGCCGATGCGCCAATTCCAAAGAAATATTACTTGAATTGATAGCCATAGTCGTAATCTCCTATTCGTTCTTAACACTAACACTTCACATCCAGGATAACCTGACTCTCGAATCCGAACACATCCACCGCCTTGACGCAGACTTTTCGCTCGTCCTTATGCGGCATGGCAATTCGGGTGGAATATACGCAGTGCAGCGGGTCGCTGTCGTTATCCACGTTCTCCCGATAATCCTGCCAGGTGCTGCGGAAGGTATCGCCGTCATAATCAGGGTCGATGCTCCAATATTCTATCAGCGAGAGAGGGTCCTGCTCCATCACCTGCTGCAGCTTCTCCTTGTCCTTATCGTCCAGCGGGATATTATCTGGCGAGAGCAGCACATAGTTGCTGAGACTGATGTCGAGTTCATCCTCGCCATTGCCGTTCACGGTTACCTCCACAGGGTTCACCACCAGATACTGCAAAGAAGAGAAGCGGACGGTTTTGTCGGCGATGAGCTTCTTGAAACCCTTCTTAGATAGCTTGTCGAGCAGATCGGGCGGAATCACCAGCACCTCTACATTGCTGTTCTTATATTTCTCGATGGCTTGCGAGATGTCGAAGGCGAAGTTCCAGCCGAGCACGATGACTTTATCCCAGTCGCCGCCAAGCAGAGAAGCCTTTGCTTCTACGGCACGGCGAACGGTGGCGGCAGTGGTCAGGCGGTTAGGACTATCCACCATCACCAGATTTCGTGTGCCCTTGACGTAACCGAAGTTTCTGTCGCTCACCTGCTCTGGAGAGAATGGTAAGGCACCGAAGAGGCCTAAGACTACCTGAGAGAGATCGCCCACTCTGCGAAGCTTCTTGTTGTTATGGAAAGCCTCTTTCTGATAGTCGCCGATGCTCTGATAGAGGAACGGATTTACTTCCTGGTCGATGAAACGCTTGCGCATGACGAGGGATGCCGGCTTGCCGATGTCACAGGTAATCCAGCGACGGCCCAGCTTTTCAGCAACAGCTGCTGTGGTGCCGCTGCCACCGAAGAAATCGCAGACAAGGTCGCCTTCGTTGGAAGATGCCTTGATGATACGTTCGAGGAGGGATGCTGGCTTTTGAGTAGAATAACCTGTTTTTTCATTTAATAATCTAAAGACAGCAGGACAATCATCCCAAACATCATCAACAAGAGCGCCCTCAAAACGATAAATTACATCTTCATCTTTAGGCTCTCGTTTATTTTGAGAGATAAATCTTTTTACATACATATCAAATTTTACCTTATCTGTACGTGGAAAATTCTTATATGTAATAGTCTCCCCATCCTCACTATATTTTATCCATCGACTATACAAAGAATTATCTTCGATGCCTTTTCTCTGATTGTTAAAAACATAATTATTTGTTTTAGAATAACAATAGATACAATCATGCTTACGAGGAAAATAATGAGGAACAGCTTTGATACCTCCAGGATAATACCAAATTATTTGATCTCTAAAATTATCCTTGCCGAATATATCATCAAGCATTATCTTTACATAAGAATCAATATGCCAATCTATGTGAACATAGACAGTACCTGTGTCAGACAATAATTCTTTCATCAGAATAAGTCTTTTATATATCATCTTTAGATAAGAGATTGTCCCTTCTTCCCAGGTATCAGCATAGGCAAACTGTTCAACTACAGTTGGCTTTTGTTGAATATCAACACCGGGTAAAACAACCTTCGTTCTATAATCCGCCTTAGAATCAAACGGCGGGTCGATGTAGATCAAATCCACTTTGCCTCTTAATGAAGGCAAGCCCGTCTGAGGGTCTCCGGCAAGCAGCGCCTGCATGGTCAGGAGATTATCACCATACACCAGACGGTTCATCCAACTCCCCCCATCCATGGCGGCATTGAATGCATTAGGGATATTGGGAACTTGTCCACGGAAAAATCCGGAGACATCCTTGCGAGGCAACACCAGCTCATTGGTTTGCAACCCAATGCGTGTGCCACTGCTCAATCGCTCAATGATGCGCTGAGCCTCTTGCCTACCTTCGCTTGCAATGCGAGGTAGTTCTTCAATCAATGATTTTGCCATAGCATTAAAGCTTAAATATAGTTTTAATGCGACTGCTTTGTTACTCAGAAAATAAAAGCTACAACCAAACACCCTTATCCATAGCAACAAAGCCAACCTAGGTTTGCATCAAGACCAGCCTCATCCCCATCAGAACGCAGAAACGTGGACGATCCACTTATCCAACGTTCCAAGGTGTTTGGCCTAACCTATATGCAACAGATAAGTTTTACGTCCACGCTATAGCGGACGCTTACTTATTTATTCTGTTGCACATGTTCTTCCGCGGCCAAACTTCAGGAACATTATTATCGAATAAACAGCAAACGCTATTATTTTAACCCACAAAAACAGACGTCATCGCCCTGAGGCGAATCCATCCAAATGCAAAGTAAATGCAAACGGGCGCAATGAAAGCTTGCTTTCAAATTGCCGAGTGCAGCTTTGCTTCTGCAAAGATACTGCAAAAATCAGAGATAGCAAAAAGATTCGCCACCTTTTTTATATTATCCCCCATTTTTTCTTGCGAAATCAAAATATTCATCGTATCTTTGCAAAAAGATTCAGTTACAAAAAGAAGCGTTATGGACAAGCAGATCAATGAACTCCTAGAGGTTCTGAAAGAATACCAAGAGCTGGGAATATCTGAGCAGATAGACTATCAGAAGTTCTATCTCTACTCTATCATCACCCACTCCACCGCCATCGAAGGCTCCACCGTGACCGAGATTGAGAACCAGCTTCTCTTCGACGAAGGCATCACGGCTAAAGGCAAACCGATGGTGGAACAACTCATGAACCTCGACCTGAAGAGAGCTTACGAGCAATCCATCAGATGGGCAAGAGAGCACAAGCCATTCACCGTGGAAATGCTCAAGAACCTCTCCGCCCTGGTAATGAGAAATACGGGCAGCCACTACAGCACCTTGATGGGTGAATTCGACTCATCAAAGGGAGACCTGCGCCTTGTTGGCGTTACGGCAGGAGCAGGCGGCCGCTCCTACATGGACTACCGCAAAGTTCCGATGAAACTGGAAGAACTCTGCAACCACATCAACCAGCGGAGAGAAGCGCTCATCAAAAGCCCCAACGCCATAGATGCCTACCTGCTAAGTTTCGATGCCCACAACATTCTCGTTACTATTCACCCATGGGTGGATGGCAACGGCAGAATGTCGCGCCTCATCATGAATCACCTGCAGTTTGAATTCGGACTGGTGCCTGCTAAAATCATCAAAGAAGATAAAGCGCAGTATATCGAAGCCCTCAATGAATCGAGAGAAGAAGAGGCAATGGCACCCTTCCAGAAATTCATGCTGAAAGAGCACACGCAAAACCTGAGAAACGAGATTCTTGAATACAGGAAATCTATGGAAGAAGATATTGCAATAGCAGATATCAAAGTGGAGCCGGAAGAAGATGGAAAGGTACAAAAGGAGAAGCAAGAGGTGGACCAGAAAGGTGGACCAGAAATCAAAAAGGTGGACCAGAAAGGTGGACCAGAAACGAGAAATGCCATTTTGCAACTTATCACCAGCAATGGGAATATCACTTCCAGAGAAATCGCTAGCACTCTGAATATCAACAGAAGTGCTATCTCCAAGCATCTCAAGAAGATGCAGGAAGATCATATCATCCGCAGAGAAGGCTCGCAGAAATCAGGCAAATGGGTTATCATATCATAATTCTAAAAGTTACGATTATGGCAAAACAATTAGTAAAGTTCATGAATGAGCGCTTGCAACGAGAAATGGATAAGCTTTGGGAATCTGGCGAAATGAGCAATGAAAAGTTGCAGAAAATGCAGTCAGAACATTTGCGCACGGCTTACAAATTAACTGACAAATGATCAATCTCCATTACCATTAAAATGCTATTTTTTCAAGCATAAATCAACCTTATCCTCGAAAAAGTGTATGATTTAACATTTATTATCATCGAAAAAGTGTGCAATTTTCTTGTTTTTATCATCGAAAAAGTGTATCTTTGCAGCCGAAATATTTAAAATACAGATAGTTATGAAAAGAAAGATATACAAACAGCTCTTGAAATGGAAAAGAAATGTGGACAGAAAGCCCTTGATGTTACTAGGTGCCAGACAAGTAGGTAAGACTTGGATTATGCAACACTTTGGAGAAAAGGAATACAAAAACGTAGCATATATCAACTGTGACGATGAGCCAAGAATGAAACAGCTCTTTGAGCTCGATTACAACATAGACAGAATCCTCATCACCATCCAAGCCATTACTGGTGTCAGGATTACTCCTGCTGACACTCTCATCATCTTGGATGAAATACAGGAGATTCCGAGAGGACTCCACAGTTTGAAGTACTTTTGCGAAAAAGCTCCCGAATACCATGTCATGGTAGCAGGGTCCCTACTTGGGGTTACCCTTGGTAAGGGAGAGTCGTTCCCTGTTGGAAAAGTAGATATGCTTACCATGTACCCTATGGATTACGAGGAATATCTTGATGCTACCGGCAATGAAGGATGGATAGAATTACTCCATTCCAAAGACTGGGGACTTATCGACATCATGAAACCCAAGATGACGGAATTGCTCCGACAATATTACTTTGTGGGCGGCATGCCAGGAGTGGTAAGCAAATTCATCGAAAATACAGACTTGCAGCAGGTTCGCACCCTGCAGCGTGATATTCTGGAAGCCTATCGCAGGGATATTTCCAAACATACTTCAGCTGCGGAATCTACAAGAATCCGGGAGGTACTTGATTCGCTCCCTTCCCAACTGGCACGTGAAAACAAGAAATTCATCTATGGAGCTGTGCGCAAAGGTAGCAGAGCCAAGGATTTTGAACTGGCCATACAATGGCTGGTAGATGCCGGCATTGTGTATAAGGTGAGCCGCATCAAGGAACCTAAAATGCCCCTCAAGTTTTATGAAGACATGGATGTCTTTAAACTGTTCTTATTAGATTGTGGTCTTCTGGCATGCATGACGGATGTCTCAGCAGATCAGATGCTGATAGGTGACAATGTATTCACAGAGTTCAAAGGTGCATTTACAGAGCAGTATGTGCTACAGCAACTATTGGCCTTGGGACTTAAGCCCTATTACTGGAGCAATACCAAGACTCCTTCGGAGATTGATTTCGTCATTCAAGACAGCCAGAGGGTTATACCTATCGAAGTAAAGGCTGAGGAAAACGTACGTGCCCGTTCCCTGGCCCAGTTCATCAAAGACAACCCTGGGCTGAAAGGACTGCGCATCTCCATGAAAGGATACGTAGATCAAGACTGGATGGAAAACATCCCTCTCATAGCCATTGGTACGTATTTTGAAAAATAATATTTTAAGAATTATACGGCTTTTCAGTCAGAATGGAACAAACTTAAGACTATTCTATAAGTTAGCTCGGACTGAAAAGCCATTCTTTGTTAACGTTTAAATCTTAAAAATTAACTATTGTTTAATTCTTAAATTTACACTAAAACACTACTTTTGTGGCAACTTTTGGAATCGGCAGAAACTTAAAATTTCCAAAAACAAATCATAAAACACAGAATATCAAAGACTTAGCATTTTTTAACGCAAGAAAAGTGATCCATTTCGTTTTATTTCCGTAATCTTTTCGTAACTTTGCAAATGAAAGCAGGATATCCTCACGCACACCCCTATATAAAGGTGTACGAGACCATAACTGCAAATTATTAACTTAAAAATAATAGCGAATGAGGTATACCAGCGTATTAGATGCTTCTGAGCAAAGCTTTCAGAACCTTATCAATGATGCAGAGGACTTTGAAAACGATAAGATCTTTGCATCCATCAGAAGTCGTGATTATGACGAGAGTGATATCAATTTAATCAATGCTGAAGTAAGAATCAGCATTGCCAAAATAGATAAAGAATACATCTCTTTAGAAAAATTTTCTAAAGAGTTCAATAAGTTATATGCCACCGACCACAACCAATGCTACGACACAGCTCTTAAGCTTTGTCGAAAACTGAGAAGTACATTAGCTGGAACAAAGAAACTTTTTAGAAAGATGTGTCCCATCATTCGCAAGAAGGCTGGAGGTAATGGAACAGAAAAGAAGCTATCTGTTTTTAATCACTCATACTTAACAGGTCTTACATTCGAAAGAGATATGTTTGGCTTGGAAAGCTACCCAGATTGCGTGAAAGATCTATGCTGTTCTGTTAGCTTATTTTTTTGTAAGCTAACGGGCGTAATGGCTCTTTGTAGAGAAATTATTGCAAAGGAGAATTACATCAGAAGCCATCCTGACTTATGTTACAAGATTTATAAGGATAACTATGACAATGTTGCTAAAACGTCGAGAGATTTCATTAAGATCTTAGAGAATACCGGCGGTGTCACATATCCGATGAATAGTTTGAAGGAAAGAATGGATAAGGCAAAGTCTTTGCAACAAGTCATCTGCGATTGTTTTCATACCTATAACGTGAGCCAGTTTCAAAATTTCGTCATTTTCGATGCCATTGAAAAGGGTAAGAAGGATGATTTGAGTCCTACAGAATCTCTTCTATGGCCTGACAATCATGACTTTGCTAAACAAGTAAGATTCGTAATTACCCATCTTGATAATTTGATAGAACCCTGCAAACTCGCAGGACTAAAGGTTCTTGGAAGAACAGATAAGAAGGAGGGGAAACATCATATCTATGGTCCCATCATAGTAATGCTGATGGAATGGGCTGGAATTACAGGAACTGGCAAAGAAGCAAAATTCAACAGATATTTCAGTAAAACGTATCATGGTAATCTGCTTCCACCAGGCAATTCGGGTACTAATGGTGCAAAGAACCATAAAAAATATACCCAGGAAGAATATAATTTGTTCGTGAGCAAAGTAGGAGAACTTACTAAAGACATGAATAAAGCGATGAACATTCCTATCAGTTCTATCGCATATGCCAATTAATCATTTTTACTTCATCAGAAGAATATTATCTGTATTTTACTCCATCAGAAGAAAATTATCTGTATTTTTACTGAAGAAGAAAAAATTATCTGTAAATTATTAAAGTCACAATTTGAATAAATGGATTGCTTTCGAAAGAAGTAATCCATTTATTTTTTTCAGATAACTACCAAATCTTACAGATAATCCAGTTATCTGTATACAGATCTTTAATTATCTGGAAGAAAAGACCATGAACTTTACAGATAATTGCAATTATCTGTATATGCACATTTCAACCTTACAGATAACCACATTTTAGGCATACAGATAAGCAAAATACGCAACTTGCTGATAATCAAAAGTTTCCATATGTGTATTTTTATTTTCCATCACTATTTTGTATATTTGCACCAGAAAATCCGACAGGGGTCGCTCCCCGATGGCAAGGATATGGAGGTCAATAAACACAAAGACTCTCTTATCTGTATCCAAGCCAAGTCGGTGATGTAGGAGGTCCCTATCAGAGAGTTGGGCATCACCCTCCTATTTTACAAAAATGAAGATGACAAGTAATTCTTCAACAGCGCAGCATGCCGACACCGGCATGCACGCTCCGCAAGGTTTGCAAACTTTGCAACCGATGCAAACTATGCAAAGTCAGGAAAACCAGGAAGTGACTGAGCAACTGACGCCACTTTCTGAGTGGCACGACAACTACGAGGTGATGGAGATGTTCCACATCAGTGCTAGAACCCTGCAGACTCTTCGCTCCAATGGCAAGCTGCCGTTTGCCAAGATGGGCGGAAGATGCTACTACAAGGAGAGTGACTTGCAGCGACTCATGGAAGAATCGTACAGAGACAGCCGCATGAAAGGAGGCACCCTATGACGATGAACATTGAGCAGCTGAAGGAGCACAAGATGCAATACTACCGTCATCCTATCTCCAATGTGGTGAGCCACAACCGGGTAGGTATCTACCACTTGTGGCAGTACATTACAGACCCTACCCTCTTCAAGAATGCTACGGATACGCTCCGTGGCATTCCGGAGGAGGAAGAGAAAAGACGCAAGGCATATAAGGCCAAGGAGTTTGACTATGTACTGGCCAGCGGAACCTTCAATGCCCGCAAAGACCAGGGACTCATACAGCACTCCGGCATCATGTGCCTGGACATCGACCACATAGGTAAAGACCAGGTGGAGGAACTGAAGCAGGAATTCATCCACGATGAAATGATGCAGAAGAACTTCGAACTGGAACTTGCCTTCCGCAGTCCTTCGGGCGACGGATTGAAACTCTTCGTACAGATAGACCTGCAGCAATGCGACCACCAAACCTGGTTCCAGGCATTGGAGCACTATATCTGGCAAGCGTATGGAGGCATCAAGATTGATGCTGCCTGCAAGAATGTGAGCCGGGCTTGCTTCTTGCCTTACGACCCCAACTGCTACGTGAATCCTCTCGTCTGCCCTTTTTAAGTGAAGAGTGAAGAACGAAGAGTGAAGAAACAACGTTCGGCAGTCCGCAGGGGAATGACAATTCTATTGTTTAAAAAATTATTAATTTTGATTAGATTATGAACAAGATAACAAGTTTCAACCCAATTCAATGGGCAAAAGTAAGTAAGGCGGAGCAAATCCGCACAGTAGCCAACCTTATCGTTGAGATGAACATCGACATCACAGAGGGATACAACAACTGGCGCAACATCGCCTTCGGCTTCTCTCTGGAGCTGGGCGAGGAAGGAAGAAGCATCTTCCATGACATCAGTCGGTTCAATGCCGGCTACAAGTACGAGGAGTGCGACAAGCTGTACTCCAACTGCATCAAGCGCCTGCATGATACTACCGACCACTCTGGTATCACCATCGCCTCTTTCTTTAAATATGCCAAGGAGGCAGGCATAGATATCAAGGTGGCTCCTAGCCATGACGACGTTGCCAGAAACGGAAACTTTGCAAGCCTTGCAAACCCTGCAAAGGGTGCAAACATGACAAACATGGCAATGGCACCGAATGCTTCTACGGCTATCAATGGCACGACAGCAGAAGCGGGAGTAGAGCACGAAGTGGCAGAGGCTATCCCTCTACCCACCTTCTGCGACAAGGTAACAGGCTCCCTGCCCCTCATCTTCAGAGACATCTCTTCCCTCGGCAAGACGCTCACCGAGAAAGACATGCTGCTTCTCGCCTCCATCACCATCCTGAGCGGTGCATTCCCCGAGGCCTATGCCATCTACGACAGCTCGAAGGTGTATGCCAACCTCTTCACCTTCCTTGTAGCCAATGCCGCAAGCGGAAAAGGCAGAACCACATCATGCCTCAAGCTGGTAAGCCTCATCGAGCAGGAGGTTAGGGAAGCCAACAAGCAGGAGATGGATGATTATCAGCAGGAACTTGCCGACATCAGAGCCATGGGCAGGAAGGCTTCGGGCATACCGCTGCCTAAGGAGCCACCCTATCGCTCGCTGATAATTCCTGCCAACTGCTCTTCTACAGCCATCTATCAGGCGCTGCACGACAACCACGACCAGGGCATCACCTTCGAGACCGAGGCCGATTCACTTGCCAACACGCTGAAGAGCGACTACGGCAACTTCTCGGATGGTCTGCGAAAGGGTTTCCATCACGAGGATATCACCTATCGACGAAGAAAGGAGAATGAGCATGTAGAGATTCACAACCCGAAATGGACGGTGTATCTGACGGGTACGCCAGGTCAGGTTACCAATCTGATTCCATCGGCAGAGAACGGTCTCTTCTCCCGCTTTCTCTTCATGAAAGTGGATATTCCAGCCAAATGGCACAACGTGTTCTCCAAGTCAAACCGAACCATTGACGAGGAGATGGAAGCCATCGGCAAGCGGGTGTATGACATTCATCTGATTCTGAAGAAGAAGCAAGGTGGCATCGAGTTCAAGTTGACGGAAGAGCAGGAAGACAAGTTCAACGATTTCTTCAACAAGCTGGTAGAAGAATACAAGGATATGCTGGGCAGAGACTTCGTAGCCAACATCTACCGAATGGGATTGAGCGCCTATCGCATCGCCATAATTCTGAGCATCACCCGCCTGGAAGATACCACCTCTCTGCCAGAGTGCATCATCTGCAAGAACGAAGACCTGGAGTGCGCTCTGATCATTGCCGATACGCTGATGCAGCATGCGGCACGCATCTTCTCTACCCTGCTGCCTAGCAAGGAGGGAGACGATGTGATGGGCATCAAACTCAGCCCAAAGAGCGAGAAACTCTTTGCTGCCCTGCCTGCCAGCTTCAACCGCCAGATGGTACTGGCCGCTGCACAGAAACTGGGTATTGCCAAGAGAACGGCAGAGAAGTATGTGGGCGAATACGTGAGCAGATACAACCTCTGCAAGAGAGTGGACAACGGCAAGTATGAGAAGGCGGATTTGACTGGAAATCTGCAGGATTCTACACCGCGTTAAAGCTTTAAGCAAAGGCAACTACGCAAACAGACGCAACGCTGCGCAACGTACTACTGATGCTTGTAAACAAGCAAAAAAAGTAGTATCTTTGCAATGTGGTTAGAAAACGAGGGCTACGGAAGACTTCAATCGACGAGTAGCGATCGGACTTTGAGAAAGACCTGCTCCGTACCCTCTCCGTACCTGCTCCGTACCAACTCCGAGAAACGCTGTTTTTAGGGGTTTTAAAAGAAGGGAGAAGGGAGCCACGAATTGTACCCTGCAGAAAGAAGGGGTGCAAAGAATAGTGTTCATTGACTTTTTTATTTATGTTTAACCCATTAAAGAAAGAAAGGAAAAGATTATGGGAAAGATTAGACAAGGTATTCTTGGCGGTTTCAACGGAACCGTAGGAACAGTAGTAGGTGGCAGCTGGAAAGGCACAGCTTATATGCGTGGCAAGGCTCAGAGTATCAAGAACCCTCGCACCGAGAAGCAGATGGCTCAGCGCATAAAGTTTGGCTTGGCGCAGAAGTTTGTGAAGGTGATGACGGCTTACCTGCAGACAGGTTACCGCAACTACACCCAGCATCAGACTGCCACCAACGCAGCCATGAGCCACACCGTACGCAACTGCATGGTGGGCAAATATCCATCCTTCGGTATCGACCCTAGCAAGGTGCTGGTAAGCAGCGGTTCTCTGATGCCTGGCAGATTCTGCTCTGTAAAGGTAGCGAACAACATAGCCACCTTTGCCTGGGAAGACAATTCTGACGAAAGTCATGCCAGCATGGATGATTTTGCGATGCCGCTCATCTACAACTTCACGAAGCGCGAAGCCATCTTCACTACAGAGGATGCCAGCCGAGTAGATTGCAAGGCTACCCTGAAATTACCTACAGACTGGGATGGAGACATGCTTTCCTGCTACATTGCTTTTGCATCTGTGCAGAACAACAGCGTAAGCAACTCTGTATATGTAGGCGATGTGAAGCCCGACGGTTCGGTAGTGGCAGGTGCCAATGGCATTCTTTACAATGATGGCGTCATCGACAAGACACCAAACACAAACACCGGGGAGGATGACAACAAAGATAACACCAACCAGGGGGGAGGTACTTCGCAGGGCGGTGGAACTTCGCAGGGAGGTGGCGGAACCAACCAGGGAGGTGGCGGAACCAACCAGGGAGGTGATTCCAGCCAGGGTGGCGGCACTACCGAAGGCGGAGGAGGTGACGACAACGTAAGTCTCTAAAAACAACGTAAGTCTCTAAAAACAACGTAGAGCTCTAAAAACATCAAGGTGTGCCAGATCACAAGGAAGTGAATCTGGCGCACCTTCTTTTTTTTATCTTTTTCTCCTTAAAAATGGTTTTTTTGGAAAAAGAATGACTAAAAAAGCAAAAAATAGCAGATTTGAGCTTTTGTTTTGAG
>OODA01000112.1_pt1 | contig 70693 bp, 46 predicted proteins | sample 1671341 | NCBI WGS metagenome assembly OODA01 (sample SAMN06348147, study PRJEB24527) | human gut metagenome | biome: human gut; feature: ankylosing spondylitis patient; material: feces | host: Homo sapiens | place: China | collected 2015-10 | reverse complement strand
GCTGACGCCGTAGCGAGCCGCTAACGCGGAGAACATAAGGACAAAAGGACATAAGAACATAAGTGCTTCAAGACATACGGGCATGGACTTGCGTCCATGTGCTCTCAAGAACATAAGGGCTACGCCGTTACAACCTTAAGCGTCATAAACAAGAAAGCAATTGCATTAAACGCTAAGGCGTAGCCCTTCTGTTCTTGAGGGCACATGGACGCAAGTCCATGCCCGTATGTCTTGAAACTCTTCTGTTCTTATGTCCTTTTGTTCTTATGTTCTCCGCGTTAGCGGCAGATTTCATAACTTACAAACAAAGAAACGGCACTATATCCTAACTTCATTACTTTTCTGCGCCATCACATTGCACCTCAGCAGAGCAAAGTGAAAAAATCATGTTTTTCACTTTGTTCTGCATTCGGTTTGCACTAACTTTTCCTTCGTCAAGTTAGGCTGCGGTTCGGAACTGAAAATGAAAGTTTTGAAACTTTCATTTTGCACTTCGCTCACCTTGCACTAACTTTGCATCAATAATACTACAAAGAATAAAGATGGAATATAATTTCAGAGACATTGAACAGAAGTGGCAGAAGACTTGGGCCGCTGAAAAGACATACCATGTGGAGATAGATGAGCAAAAAAATAAGTTTTATGTGCTCAATATGTTTCCCTATCCTTCAGGCGCCGGCCTTCACGTAGGTCACCCTCTGGGTTACATCGCATCAGACATCTATGCACGCTATAAGCGCCAATGTGGCTACAATGTGCTTAACCCAATGGGGTATGATGCCTATGGTCTGCCAGCTGAACAATATGCCATTCAAACAGGACAACACCCGGCTGTAACAACCGAGACAAACATCAAACGCTATCGCGAACAGCTGGACAAAATAGGTTTCTCGTTTGACTGGGACCGCGAGGTGCGTACCTGTGACCCTAAATACTACCACTGGACACAGTGGGCCTTTGAGCAGATGTTTAACCACTTCTACTGCAAAAAGTGCGAAAAGGCACAGCCTATAAGCAAACTTATCAAGAAGTTTGAAACTGAGGGCAGCGCCTGCACCGCACACCTGGCACAGAGCGAGGAACTGCACTTTACTGCCGATGAATGGAAGCAGATGAGCGAGGTGGAGAAGCAACAGGTGCTGATGAACTACCGCATTGCTTACCTCGGCGAAACAATGGTGAACTGGTGTCCGAAACTCGGCACCGTGCTGGCCAACGACGAGGTGGTGGACGGCGTGAGCGAACGCGGCGGTTACCCTGTGGTGCAGAAGAAAATGAAGCAGTGGTGCCTGCGTGTGTCGGCATACGCACAGCGCCTGCTCGATGGACTTGATAAAATAGACTGGACAGACTCGCTCAAGGAGACACAACGCAACTGGATTGGTCGTAGCGAGGGTACCGAAATGCAATTCTCGGTGAAGGACAGCGATGTGAAGTTCACGATCTTTACCACACGTGCCGACACTATTTTTGGCGTAACCTTCATGGTGCTGGCTCCTGAGAGCGAACTCGTACAGCAACTCACCACCGAAGCGCAAAAGGCTGAGGTGAATGCCTATCTTGATGCGACCAAAAAACGTACAGAGCGTGAGCGCATTGCCGACCGCCGCGTGACGGGTGTGTTTACGGGCGCTTATGCCATCAACCCCTTTACGGGCGACGAAATACCTGTGTGGGTGAGCGACTATGTGCTGGCTGGTTATGGCACAGGTGCCATTATGGCCGTGCCTGCCCATGACTCGCGCGACTACGCCTTTGCACGCCACTTTGATTTGCCCATCGTGCCGCTTATTGAGGGTGCCGATGTGAGCGAAGAGAGCTTTGACGCCAAGGAAGGCATCGTGATGAACTCGCCTGCCGATGGCAAGCAAACGCTTAATGGCTTCACACTCAATGGTTTGAGCGTGAAGGAGGCTATTGCTGCCACTAAGAAATTTGTAACCGAAAATAACTTGGGTCGCGTTAAGGTGAACTTCCGTTTGCGCGACGCCATTTTCTCACGTCAGCGCTATTGGGGCGAACCATTCCCCGTATATTATAAGGACGGTATGCCGCAGATGGTGCCCGAGGCGTGTCTGCCGCTCGAATTGCCCGAGGTGACCAAATTCTTGCCTACCGAAACTGGTGAACCGCCCCTTGGCAACGCCACCCGTTGGGCTTGGGACACTGAGGCCAACTGTGTGACCGACAACAGCCGCATTGACAATAAGACTGTGTTCCCCCTCGAACTCTCAACCATGCCAGGCTTTGCCGGTTCGTCGGCTTACTACCTGCGCTATATGGACCCCGCCAACGATACGGCGCTCGTGGGCAAGCAGGCTGATGAATATTGGCAGAATGTGGACCTGTATATCGGTGGTTCGGAACACGCTACGGGACACTTGATTTACAGCCGTTTCTGGAACAAGTTCCTCTTCGACCTTGGCGTGTCGTGCAAGGACGAGCCATTCCAAAAGCTTGTTAACCAGGGCATGATACAGGGCCGTTCCAACTTTGTGTACCGCATAAAGGACACCAACACCTTTGTAAGCCTTGGACTGAAGGACCAGTACGATACCACGCCGATACACGTGGACGTGAACATTGTGCACAACGATGTGCTCGATGTGGAGGCCTTCAAGCAGTGGCGTCCCGAATATGCCACGGCAGAGTTTGTGCTCGAAGATGGCAAATATGTGTGCGGTTGGGCTATTGAAAAGATGTCGAAGTCGATGTACAATGTGGTCAACCCCGACATGATTGTAGAGAAGTATGGTGCCGACACCCTGCGTCTGTACGAAATGTTCCTTGGCCCTATCAACCAAAGCAAGCCTTGGGACTCAAACGGCATTGACGGCTGTTTCCGTTTCTTGCGCAAGACTTGGAACCTCTTCTATCCCAAGAATGGCGAATGGGCGGTGACCGATGCCGAACCTACCAAGGATAACCTGAAAACACTGCACAAACTTATCAAAAAGGTGAGCGAGGACATTGAGGTGTTCTCATACAACACGTCTATCCCCGCCTTTATGATAGCCGTGGGCGAACTGGCCCAGCAAAAGTGCACCAGCCGTGCCGTGCTCGAGCAGGTAGTGGCACTCCTTGCCCCGTTTGCCCCCCACATTGCTGAGGAACTGTGGCACACCCTTGGCCACACCACCACGGTGTGCGATGCCGAGTGGCCCAAGTATGACGAGCAGTATTTGAAGGAGGACACTCAAACCCTCTCTATCTCATTCAATGGCAAGACACGCTTCACGCTCGACTTCCCTGCCGACGCCACCAAAGAGGCCATTCAAGAGGCAGCCCTGACATCAGAGCAGGCTCAAAAGCACCTCGAAGGCAAACAAGTGGTGAAGGTGATTGTGGTGCCCGGTCGCATTGTAAACATTGTAGTGAAGTAACACCCTCAACTCATGCGCCGGTGGCATGCTGCCGGCGCATGACAAAATACCTTTTACAACATTGGTTACCAAATTCAAAACGACGATTGCGCAGGACATTCGCGACTACGTAATCATCACCATTGGCTTGATAATGTATGCCATGGGGTTCACTTGTTTCCAACTGCCTTACGAAATTACCACAGGTGGTTTGGCCGGTGCGGCAGCAGTGATATTCTATGCCACGGAGTTCCCCGTGCAATACACCTTTTTTGCTGTCAATATTCTGTTGTTGTGCGTGGCCGTCAAGGTGTTGGGTTGGCGTTTTTGCCTTAAAACCATCTACGCTGTGTTCATGCTCACCTTCTTGTTGGGCATTGTGCAGGAAATCATGATACATCTTGGTCAGACGCACCCCGACATGTTTCCCGACATCAACCCGCGCAGCCATCTGCCACAGGTAGTGCAAGGCAATGCCTTCATGTCGTGCATATTGGGTGCAGCCATTGAGGGCGTGGGCATAGGTTTTGTATTCCTGCACAACGGCTCAACCGGCGGCACCGACATCATAGCCTCTATTATCAACAAGTACAAGGACGTGACGCTGGGACAGATGATGATGCTTTGCGACATCATTATCATTACCACCGCTTTCTTCCTGCCCGATGGCGATGTGGACAAGTTGCTCTACGGCTACTGCACGCTCATCATTGTCAACCTCATGCTCGACTATGTGGTTGACCGGGGCCGCCAGTCGGTTCAGTTCTTAATATTCTCGCGTAAATACGACGACATTGCAGCGGCCATTAGTGCCACACACCGCGGTGTGACGGTGCTCGATGGTCAGGGCTGGTATACCAAGGAAGAGCGCAAAGTGCTTGTAGTATTGGCCAAAAAACGTGAGAGTACCAATATATTCCGCATCATTCAGAGCATAGACCCCAATGCCTTTGTTTCGCAGTCGAAGGTAATCGGCGTATTTGGCGAGGGCTTTGACCGCATCAAGGTAAAGGCCAAACCTCAGGGCGATAAGGAATAAGGGAGCATGGGAAATTTTGCAAACAACCAGAGAGAACAACAGAAAAGGGAGGAACGTGAGAGTACTGCGCGAGAAGTCCTGGGTAAAACCCTTCACGATTTGGGCAAGACCAGTTTTGCCGTCATGGTGGTTGGAAATATGATGGTGTTGTTTGGTGCAGAAGGTGCATCGTTAAAGCAGTATGCTGCTTCGGTGTTGGGCGTCATTCTAACATTTTGGTTCATCTATTTAGGAAATAAAATCATAAAGCACAAATGAACGGTTTGATTATATCTTTCGCTGTCACGTTAGTAGCCTTGGCCATCTTCACCCTGTGGCTTAATACGCGGAGTGGCAAGAAATGGCTGAAAGAACTCTAATGCCGACGGGTTGACAGTTTGGCTATGCCTTGAAAGTAGACAAAATAAGAACGAGGCAGCATCATGTATGGCTGTCTGCTTAATATCGTAATATCGCACATCATGCAACAACAAACAGCCTCGTTGGTGTTTGCCACCAACAATGCGCATAAATTGTCTGAGATACGTGCCATCTTTGGCGACAAGCTCAACATACTGTCGCTGGCAGACATCAACTGCCACGACGACATACCCGAAACAGCCGACACGCTTGAGGGCAATGCCCTTATCAAGGCGCGTTGGGTGAAGGAACGTTATGGCTACGACTGCTTTGCCGATGACACTGGGCTGGAAGTGACGGCTCTGGGCGGTGCACCAGGTGTGCACACGGCACGTTATGCCTATCCCGACCGCCACGACCCCGAGGCTAACACCGCCAAACTGCTGGCAGCCTTGTCAAATGCCGACGACCGCACGGCACAGTTCCGCACAGCCATAGCATTGATACAGAATGGCGAGGAGCACGTGTTCGAGGGCGTGGTGCGTGGCGGAATAGCTACCGAAAAGCGCGGTACCGAAGGTTTTGGCTACGACCCTGTGTTCATGCCCGAAGACATGGGTAAAACCTTTGCCGAACTGGGCGTGGAGGTGAAGAACCGCATATCACACCGTGCGCGCGCCGTGGCCAAACTTGTTGACTTTTTGAATCGTTAAATAGCAGAGAGAAAGTTGAGGAGAGCGACAAGCACCCTGTGTTTCAGTCTGATGGACTGAGAGCGCGTGGTGTGGTTTTCTCTCGGGCTTTCTCTCTGACTTTTTTTGCAATACAGACTATTAAGTTATATGAAAATATCACGTCTCATATTATTGGCAGCCATGTTGTCAGCCGCACCGGCAGCCATGCCCGTTGCGGCAAGCAACGACTTGCAGTCGGCATCGCGCTGGAGTTACTATCTGTCGTACCACAATGCCACCCAAACCCTTGCTGTGGGCAATGTGGTGTACACCCTGTTCAACGGCAATTTGCTGGCTTACGATGCCGACACGCAGAGTAGTTACGAAATAGACAAACTGTCGTGTGGCCTGGTGCGCAAGGGCATTAGCAGCATAGGGTGGTCCGACAGCCAGAAGTGTATAGTGGCCTTGTACGACGACAACAGCGTCGACCTCATCTATCCCGACAAGGGCGATGGGGCGACGGGGCGTTTCAGTGTGTTCAACATACCGCAGATAAAGAACTACATTGACGATCAGGTGACAACAAGCCGCATGAATGTGTATGGCGACTGGGCTTGCATTGTGGCCAACAAGGGCGTGATTGTGGTCAACTTGAAAGACCGTACCATACAGGGCTATTACCAGATAGGCTCCGATGTGGTCGACGCCATAGTGGTAAACGGACGGGTGTATGCCGCCAGGAGCAACCAGGTGGTATGCGGTAGCATGACGGCTGGCAACCCCTACAACTACGACGACCCCAACCAATGGAAGCCCGTGCTTACCGAACACGTGGTGAGCGGCTTTGTGGGCAGTCAGGCCGGTGTGTATATCATGGAAAAGGCCGGCGGCATATATTTGATGCAGGTGGCTGCCGACGGCACGCCGAGCAGCACCAAAATATCGGGTATACAGGTAGTGTCCGGTTCGGCCAATGGCAAGTATGTGCAGTTTATCAGTCCGTGGCATGTGGCCGTGATTGTCGACACCGACTATGCCACCGACAAGGTGGCACTCAATGTGACCACCCCCGATGGGCGCACGGTGCCGAGCATCACACGCACCGCTGGCGGCACGCTCTACTTTGCCGAACAGTACGACGGGCTGAATGCCTACAACCTGCCAGCCTCTGAAAAAGGAAGTACCGTAGAACTGCCTGCAGCTGCGGGCAAGGTGGGCGACTTCGGACCGCGCCACAAGGAAAGTTACGACCTAAAAGTGGTGGACGGCGGTTTGTATGTGTCGGGAGGCTTGTTCGGCACCGAGGGCTGCGAGGGCTTTTTGGGTTATTATGACGGGCAGACATGGAGCGACATGGACGAGGACAATGTGATAGCCAGACTGAAGGAAGTGCACAACCGTGCACCATATTATATGTCGATGATAAATATTGACGTCGACCCGGCTGACGCCACCCATGTGCGTGCTGTAAGTTATGGCGCAGGTGTGCTCGACTACAAGGACGGCAAAATTGCCAACATCTATAACTGCAGTACCACCAACGACGTGTTGGCCAGTGCCACATCGAATGAGGCAACAAAGAATGGCCGTGTGCTTGTGGGAGGTGGCACTTTCGACAGCGAAGGCAACTATTGGGTGTGCAACAATCGTTCGGGCACCTTGTTGGCCGTACAGACACGTGGCGGCGACTGGCAAGCGGTGCCATGTGAGGCACTGGACGGACACAAACGTGCCGAAAAGATATTGTTCGACTCGCGTGGCTGGGCCTGGGTGAGTGTGCGTCTGACCACCAGCTCGCAGACCAGTGGATTGGGGGCGTTCGACTTTGGCGGCACCATCAACAGCACGTCCGACGACCGCTCGGCTTTCCGCCATACAGTGTATAACGAAGACAACGCGCCTTGTGACATTCGCGAGGTGAAAACCATTGCCGAGGACCAAAATGGCCGCATTTGGTTTGGCTGCACCACGGGCGTGTATATGATAGATGACCCCGATGCGTGGTTCTCAGACAACCGCTGCTATGCCGTACAACCCAAAGTGCCGCGCAACGATGGCACCAACTATGCCGACTACCTGCTCAATGGCGCCAATGTGTCGGCCATCGTGGTGGACGGCGGCAACCGCAAGTGGATTGGCACCGTGGGGGCTGGCATCTACCTTGTCAACGAGGACGGCACCGAGGTGCTTGGCCATTGCACGGCGGACGATTCGCCCTTGATATCGAATGTGGTCAACGACATGGCCCTCGACTCTAAAACTGGCAAACTGTACATTGCCACCGAAGATGGACTTTGTGCCTACGACACCGGCGTGACCGAGGCACTGCCCTCTTTGCACAAAAACAACATCAAGGCATATCCCAACCCCGTGCGTCCTGAATACAGCGGCGACCTTACCATCACCGGCCTGACAGAGAATGCTGAGGTAAAAGTGCTGAGCAGTGCGCAGCAGTTAGTAGCCCGTGGCAACAGCGTGGGCGGCTCATGGCAATGGGACTTGTCGCAACAAAACACGGGCAAGCGCGTAGCTCCCGGTGTGTACTACATCATGGTGGCAACAGCCGATGGTAAAACAAGTGTGGCCACCAAGGTGGTGGTGATGTGATGTTAGCAAACAAGTTGACGGGTTAGCAAGTTAACCGGTTAACGAATAAGTTTGTCAAGCTTTTAAGATTCTTACCAATCTGACTTTGACATAATAAGTAGAGTACTGCATACTTACCCGTAAACTTGTCAACCTGTCAACTTTTCAACTTGTAAACTTTTCAACTTGTAAACTCGTCAACCCGTATGGAATCGTTTATATCCGACCTTGCGCTCATACTCATCTCGGCAAGCCTCGTGACGCTGGTGTTCAAGCGTCTCAAGCAACCATTGGTGTTAGGCTATATTGTGGCTGGCTTTTTAGCAGGGCCACACATGCCCTATACCCCCAGCGTGAGCGATATGAGCAGCATACACACATGGGCCGACATAGGCGTCATATTCTTGATGTTTACGCTCGGCCTCGAGTTTTCGTTCAAAAAAATAGTCAAGATGGGCATCGGCCCCGTCATAGCCTCCTGCAGTGTCATGTTCTGCATGATGAGTGTGGGCAACATGGTGGGCCACCTGTTTGGCTGGGGCAGCATGAACAGCCTGTTCCTTGGCGGCATGCTTGCCATGTCCAGCACCACCATCATTTACAAAGCCTTTGACGACCTCGGGCTGCGGCAGCAAAAGTTTGCGGGCGAGGTGCTCTCCGTACTCATCTTAGAGGACATACTCGGCATATTGCTCATGGTAGTGCTCAGCGCATTAGCCGTGTCGCGCCAGTTTCAGGGTATGGAACTCGTAGGCAGCCTTTTCAAGCTTGGCTTTTTCCTCATACTATGGTTTGTGGTGGGCATGTACATCATACCCATATTTTTGCGCCGCACCCACCGGTTCTTGAACAAGGAGACACTCCTTGTGGTGAGCATCGGACTCTGCTTTCTATTAGTCGTCATAGCCGGCAAGGTCGGTTACAGTTCGGCCTTCGGGGCCTTTATGATGGGAAGCATCTTGGCCGAGACGGTAGAGGCCGAAAAGATTGAGCGCGTGGTGTCACCCGTCAAGGACCTCTTTGGAGCCATATTCTTTGTGTCGGTGGGCATGTTGGTCGACCCCGCTGTGCTGGCCGCCTATTGGCTGCCCATAGTGGTGCTGTGCATCGCCATCATTGTGGGGCAGGCCGTGTTTGGCACCACCAGCTTCTTGCTTTCGGGCCAACCCCTGCGCATCGCGGTGCAAGGCGGTTTCTCGTTGGCACAAATCGGTGAGTTCGCCTTTATTATAGCCTCGCTTGGCATATCGCTCGGCGTGACAAGCGACTTCCTTTATCCTGTAGTGGTAGCTGTCAGCATTATCACAACTTTCTTCACCCCCTACATGATAAGGGCCGCTCAGCCTGCATGCCGCTTGCTTGAACGTGTGGTGCCGCAAAATGTGATGCACCGCTTGATGGAACGTGGCACACATGCCGGGGCTCTATCTGCTGTTGCAGCCACCGATGGTGTGTGGAAACGCCTGCTCATGGCTCTGGTCAGCCAGGTGGGGGCCTACCTTACCCTCAGTGTGGCCGTCATACTCATATCCTTCACGGTGTTGCTACCCTTGTGCCGCGGCGCATTAGGCCATTGGCCGGGCAATGTGGCGTGCGGCTTGCTCACAGTATTAGTGGCTTCGCCCTTTTTGCGTGCCATCGTCATGCGCAAAAATCATTCTGACGAATGGAAACAGTTGCGCCGCCGCAGCCGCATGAACCATGTCGGGCTGTGGGTTACATTTGGTGTGCGATATGCACTGGCCACGGCAGCCATATATTATGTCATCAACTTTCTGTCACCCTTCTGGTGGGTATGGAACACATTCGCCTCGGTGCTGATAGTAGCGCTCATCATCGCTTCACGCCACGTCAAGTGGGTCAGCATCAAAATGGAGCGCGTGTTCTTGCAGAATTTGCGCTCGCGTGAGGTGATGGCGCAAACCAATACGGCAGGTGAGCCTGGTTATGCCGGCCGGCTCAACAGCCGCAACATTCACATTGCCGAACTCGAGGTGCCCGAAGACTCCGCTTGGGGCGGGTGCCACCTGCGCCACCTTGGGTTCAGCCACCACGACGGGGTGATGATAGCTGCCATTGTGCGTGGCAGCCACCGCATCAATGTGCCCGATGGCGACACCATGATATTTCCGGGCGACCGCATCGAGGCCATTGGCAGTGACGAAAGTTTGCAGCATTTTCAGCAGCGCATGAACCACGAACTGGCTGTGCTGCCGCAAACCGCAAGCAAATTGTTGCTGCGCCGTCTGCTCGTACGCGAGGGCAGCCCGCTCATCGGCACCGCACTACGCGACAGCGGCATACGCTCAGCGTATCACTGCATGGCAGTAGGTTTTGAAGACGCCGATGGCAATATCGAACCCGCCACAGCCGAACGCGTCATTGTGCGCCACGATGCCATTTGGGTTGTGGGCGAGGACGACTCGCTGCACACTCTGTTGCACAACATGATGCCGCCAAAGACAGCACAAAATTCTAAGTAGGTGGTTCTGAATTATTTATACATTGAAAGAGACATCTGCACCTCGGGAGCGAGCTTTCAATGTAATAATGACACCTACTGACTGTACAATATAATTTTGAACACCCACTTAAGGAACAATGAAAATAATCATAGCCGGAGCCGGCGCCGTGGGCACACACCTGGCCAAGCTCCTGTCGCGTGAAAACCACGACATCACACTCATGGACGAGTCGCCCGAAAAGCTGGAGGACATCTCGTCTAACCTCGACATTCTCACCCTGCCGCTTCCACCATCGTCCATATCGGCACTGCAAGAGGCTGAGGTGGGAAATGCCGACCTCTTTATTGGCGTCACCCCCGACGAGGCACATAACATGACTGCCTGTATGCTGGCCTCAAAACTTGGTGCTAAAAAGACGGTGGCGCGAGTGGACAACTTTGAGTACACACTGCCGCAGCACCGCGAATTTTTCAAAACGGTGGGCATCGGCTCCATCATCTACCCCGAAATGCTGGCTGGACAGGAAATATTGCACAACATCAAGCGCAGCTGGATACGCCAATGGTGGGAAGTGCAGGACGGTGCGCTCATTCTGCTCGGTGTAAAGGTGCGCTCCAATGCGCAGATACTTGACCAACCGCTCAAAAACCTTTGCGGCCCCGAATCGCCCTATCACATTGTGGCGGTTAAGCGTGGCGACGACACCGTCATACCCCATGGCGGCGACTGCCTGCGCGCACTTGATGTAGTTTACTTCATGACCACGCCGAAGTACGTCAACTACATACGCGACATTGCCAGCAAGGAGGAGTACCCCGATGTGTCAAACGTGTTCATCATGGGCGGTGGCAGCACAGCCGTGCATCTGGCCAACGCCATGCCCGACTATATGCACGCCAAAATAATTGAAGCTGATGCCCACCGTGCCCAACGCCTCAACGAGGTGGTGACCAACCGGCATGCCATGATCATACACGGCGACGGACGCGACCTTTCATTGCTCGAGGAGGAAGGCATACGCAAGGCACAAGCCTTCTGCGCGCTGACCGAGAACTCCGAAACCAACATTCTGGCCTGCTTGGCTGCCAAGCGCCTCGGCGTGCGCAAAACGGTGGCCATGGTCGAAAACACCGACTATATAGGCATGGCCGAAAGCCTTGACATTGGTACCATCATCAACAAAAAGACCTTTGCCGCCAGCCACATCTACCAAATGATGCTCAAAGCTGACATCACGTCGGTCAAGAGTTTGACCGTGGCCAACGCCGATGTGGCGGAGTTCAGTGTGTCGGCCGAGGCCAAAATCACCCGCAAACCGGTCAAGGACCTCGAACTGCCGTCGAGCGTCACCCTTGGCGGTCTGGTGCGGGCCGGACATGGCGAACTTATCAACGGTTCAACCCTCATCAAACCCGGCGACACCGTGGTGGCCTTCTGCCTGAGCGGTGGCATCAAGAAACTCGAAAAATACTTCAAATAACCTGTTGGCGCTATTGGGGGTTAACAGGTTGACAAGTTGACAGGTTGACAAGTAAGTATGCAATACGCTGCTTATTACGTCAAAGTCAAACTGGTAAATATCTTGATAAACTTGACTAACTTACCCGTTAACGTGTCAACCCGTCAACCTGTTTACTAATTACGCCAACGCGTTCAAATAACAGACCACTATGGATATAGTAGAAAGATTTCTGAACTACGTCAGCTTCGACACCCAAAGTGCCGAGGACGCTGACACCACGCCAAGCACAGCCAAGCAGCTTAAACTGGCTGAATATCTGCGCGACGAACTCAAGGGCATTGGCATGACCGATGTCGAGATGGACGAGAATGGTTATGTGTATGCCACTCTGCCTGCCAACACCGACAAGGAGGTGCCCACCATTGGCTTTATTTCGCACATGGACACCAGTCCCGATTGCTCGGGGGCTAACATCAAGCCCCGCATTGTCAAGGCCTACGATGGCGGCGACATTGTGCTCGATGCCGAGGCCGGCATCGTAACCTCGCCCGCCAAATTTCCCGAATTGCTCGACCATGTAGGACAGGACATCATCGTTACCGACGGCCACACCCTGCTCGGTGCCGACGACAAGGCCGGCATAGCCGAGATTGTACAGGCCATGGACTACCTTATCAATCACCCCGAAATCAAGCACGGACGTGTGCGCGTGGGTTTCAACCCCGACGAGGAGATTGGGCTTGGCGCCCACAAGTTTGATGTGAAAAAGTTCGACTGCGCATGGGGCTACACCATGGACGGTGGCGAACTGGGCGAACTTGAATACGAAAACTTTAATGCTGCCAGTGCAAAGGTTGAGGTGCGTGGTGTGAGCGTGCACCCGGGCTATGCCAAGGGCAAAATGATAAATGCCGCACGTGTGGCCGCCGAATTTGCGGCCGAAATGCCCGTGACCGAAACGCCCGAACAGACTGTGGAGTATGAGGGCTTTTACCACCTGCTTGGCATTGAGGGCAATGTGGAGCACGCCACTCTCAGCTACATCATACGCGACCACGACCGCCAGCGCTTCGAGCAGCGCAAAGCTTTTGTGCAAAAGGCTGCCGAGTGGCTCAACGAGCGCTATGGCCAAGGCACGGTGACGGTCACCATCAACGACCAATATTACAACATGCGCGAAAAAATTGAACCCGTGCCCCATGTGGTAAACATTGTGCTCGACGCCATGAAGGCATGCCACATACCCTCAAGGGTGCGTGCCATTCGTGGTGGCACCGATGGTGCACAACTCTCATTCATGGGTTTGCCCTGTCCTAACATCTTTGCCGGCGGGCTCAACTTCCACGGGCCTCACGAGTTCTTGCCTATCCCCTCTATGCAGAAGGCGTCAGAACTGGTGGTGAAGATTGTCGAACTGACGGCACAAATGTAGTAACGTGCTGGTCTTGACGGATTGAAGCACGTCCCTTTGTCACGTCTATCCGTCATCGCCACAAATACATAAATACTATTAAAACGTAATTAGGGGCGGACTGGTTGAGAGTAATCTCACAGGCCCGCCCCTAATCGTACCTTACGAACAGCTTAAATACAAAACGCTACCTCTAATGGGGGCGACGCGTCCCGCGTCGGGAAAATGTCATGTTCATACACCCAATAAAGGCTCACAGACAGCACTAATTACACGCCTATCTGTGAGCCTTTGCCTTAATGCCCGAGGGACGCGTCGCCCCCATTAGTGCTTGCGTTTAGTAGTAGCGTTTAATGATAGCGTTTAGTGCTTGCGTTTAGTGATAGCGTTTAGTGCTCCACCACATCACACCCATATTTCGTTAATCATGCAATTTGCCTACACCCTACACTTTTTGCATGTACTTCATTGATTATCAATTCTTTACAGAGTGTAGGTAACATCGTTTTCCGCCTGCACTTATCTGCACTTGCCTACACGTAAACACAATCACCGCTCTGCAGCCACAGCAGCATGACGCCATGTAAGCGCAAGGGCGGTGATACAATAACGGGAGGCAGTCGTTTCGGTTGCTCTTACCCAAAAATCGCTCCCCCTATGCCCAAAAGTGTAAGTGGCATAACCAATCATGCAAACAGATACTGACGTGTATAATAAGGGGCAAACACCGTGCAAATAAGTGTAAACAGCGTGCAAATAAGTGCAGGTAGTGCAAACAGCGTGTAGGCAAAAAACAAGGTTACCTACACTACGCAACAGACTGATAATCAGCGCAGTACAGGCAAAAAGTGCAAGATGCAAGTAATTTGCAATGTAACTTTTCGGGTGGGTTGCGCGAGCAATGAAATATGTTTTTCAAGGCAAGCAATGCACCTGTTCCTATTTAAGCAAACAATAATCCGAATGCTCAGAAGAATTATCATAACCGCCCAAAAGTGCTTTTTCAGCATATAAAGTTTGCAAAACCACTGATTTTGTTGTACTTTTGCTGCATGTATTTTGCATTATTGCAACACACAGCAAAACAATATACAAATCAATCTAATAATTACCAATCACAACAAACTCTATGAAAAGATTTTCACTTTTCTTGTTTGCGTTGTTCGCCCTGCTGATGGGCGTCCCGCCACAGGCTGCCTTTGCCAAAGCCGGTGACGTGGTGACCAACCTCAGCAATTTGAGCAATAGCAAAGTTTACAACATCAAGAGTGTGCGTGGCTATCTGCTGTATAGTGCAAACTATACGGGCAAGTTGGCCGGTAGCGCAGGTTCTGGCGTCAAGGATGCTGGTACTGCCAGCGCCACAGCCGCCGCACAGCAGTTTGCCATCTACACCGTAGGCGGCAAGCACTTCCTTTACAGCGTGGGTGCCAAAAAATTCGTGTCGTCGAACGGCAATTACGAAAGCACCCCTAACACTGAGCTGTCAATTACAGCTACGGGCAATGCCAACAATCCTTGGTTGTTTAAGCTCGGTTCAAACACCATCAATATGCAAGCAAAAGGCGGTGATGCGGCTGGTTGCGTAGTTAACAGCTGGGCTACTGCCGATGATGGCAACCGCCTGACGATTGTGGAGGCCACACTTGACGAGGCTACAGACATCGAGTCGCCCATGGTGCCCCTGCTTCAAAATGTGTATAATGGTTACGTGGCACAGCTCAAGGCTGCCAATGGCATGAAGTACTTCTATCACGATGCTTCTGATGCCATTAACAGTTTGCCCGCTACGGCACCTGCTACCAAGGCCGAACTCGAGACTGCCATTGCCAAATTGCAGACTAAGATCGAAGACCTCAACTCTGCCGAAGGCGTGCTTGGCACCGACCTCAACGGCAAGACACTCTTCATCGGCAACTTGCAGCATAGCAAGATGTACGTGGGTGCACAGGTTTGGAATGGATATGACGCACTCGGCTCTGACGAGAGCGGCTGGCAGCTCAACCACGCTTGGGTATTTGAAAAGGCTGACAAGGACAACACCTATTATATAAAGAATGCCGAGTCGGGCATGTACATAGGTGCAATTCCTGGCGAAAATGACAAATGCGTTCCCCTCGTGGCCGACAAGGCATCTGCACAAGTTTACACCGTGGCTTATGCCGGCAAAAACGGTTATTGCAACATCTATGTTGAAGGCGGAGAAGCCAACCGCAATGCCTTGTACATGGTTAACTGTAACGGTGTGGTACGTTGGGAAACAGCTGCCGAAGCCTCAAAATTCCGTTTGGAAGATGCAACCGATGTGCTTGCCGCTTACAACAAGTACTACACTGTCAAGGTGGCCTCGGGTGGCTATCTTAACGCTGAAGACAACAATGTAGTGTTGAAAGGCTCGTCAGTAGCCGGCCTCAATTATTGCTGGCACGTGGTGAAGATGGCTGACGGCACTTACCGCTTTATCAATGCCAAGAATGCAGGCAAGGTGCTCGCCAGCAATGGCAGCGAGGGTGATGCCCGCGCTACCCTGCAGAGCCCGGCCCTCACAAACTACGATGCCACTTATACCACTTACTTTGACGGTTCTATCAAGCTCGACGGCAGCGGTGTAAGCCAGGTTAAGTTGGCTGGCTCTGCCCACAACTACTGGAACAAGCGCGGCGACAACCTCGGTCTTTGGAACAGTACTGCAGCCGGTGACGGCGGTGACGCAGGTTCAAACTTCACATTCGCCGAAGTACAGCCCTCTGACGACATTCTCTATGCCGAGTACAACACTGTACAGCCCGGCACACGTCCCACCGACATCAGCAAGTATGCGTTGTGGTACAATGTGCCCGTGGCCAAGACCGGTGTGAGTGACACCTGGATGGAATACGCCCTCCCCTTGGGCAACGGCCAGCTTGGCGCCACTATCCGCGGCGGCATCTTCAAGGACGAACTCCAGTTCAACGAAAAGACCCTCTGGCAGGGCAGCACAGGCAATGGCGGTGGCGAGAACAACTCGCGCGGCTGGTACCAGAACTTCGGTTCGGTAATGGTGACCGACATGAGCAAGGCATTCTCGTTTGCCGACGACACCAAGCCTGTGAAGGACTATGTGCGCTACCTCGACATCGTCAATGGTGTGGGTGGTGTAAACTACAAGAGCAGCGACGATGCCACCACTTACAGCCGCCGCTACTTCACTTCAGCCACCGACAAGGTGCTCGTGGCACACTACGAGGCCAAGGGTACCGACAAGCTCAACTTGAAGGTGACTTTCATGCCCGACAACCAAATTGGTGCCGGCAATGTGACTTACGCCGATGGTGGCGCAACCTTCAGCGGCAAGATGACCCTCGTGTCGTACAATGCTGCCTACAAGGTACTCGCCAGCGATGGCGCAACCATCAAAACCGACAATGAAGGCATTCACGTGTCTGGCGCAGAATGGGTGAACGTGTTCCTCGCTGCCGCCACCGACTTTGATGCCACTAAGGCCGGCTGCAAGAGCGGTGCCACTGCCGACGACATTGCCGCCACCGTGCAGGGCCGCCTCACTGCAGCTACTGCAAAGGACTATGCCACCTTGCTCAATGACCACGTGGCCAAGTTCAGCGGCTACATGAACCGTGCCGACCTCAACATTGCCGAGGCTTGCACAGACAAGACTACTGAGGAACTCCTCACATATTACAATGCCGCCGCTGCCAACAAGAGCACTGCCGACGCTTACTACCTCGAGAGCCTCTACTTCCAGTATGGCCGTTACATGACGGTAGCAGCCAACCTCGATGGTTCAATCCACGCCCCCAGCAACTTGCAGGGTATCTGGAACGACCGCTCGAACACCGACTTCTGGCACTGCGATATCCACGCCGACATCAACGTACAGATGAACTACTGGCCCGCTGACCCCACCAACCTCAGCGAGATGCACCTGCCCTTCCTCCACAACATCATCGACCTGGCTTCGGCTCCCAACTCTCCCTGGGTAGCTTTGGCACAGAAGATTAAGAGTGGTGCCAAGGGCTGGACAGTGGCTGTGGAGAACAACATTTTCGGTGGTACTTCAGACTGGTGCAATGGCAACATAAAGACACTCGGTGCCTGGTATTGCGACCACTTGTGGCGCTACTACAAGTACACGCTCGACCGCGACTTCCTTAAGAAGGCACTTCCCGTAATGTACCAGAATGCCCTCTTTACCAAGAGCATTGCTACAAAGGATGCCAAAGGCAAGTATGAAATTACAGGCGAATGGAGCCCCGAACACGGTGAATGGAACCAAGTCACAGCCTTTGCCCAGCAAACAGCTTATCAGGGCTTGAAGGACTTGTTCGAAGGCTATGCCGAACTCGGTAGCGAATCACCCGTTACTGCTGCTCAGATGGCTGAGCTCGAAGACCTTTACAACAACTTTGACAAGGGTGTGTGGGTTGAGAACTACAATCCCGGCGGCGTAGATTGGTCAGAGGCCAAGCCCTGCATCTCAGAGTGGAAGAACCTTCCCCTTTCAGATCCCGATCACCGTCACCTCTCACACCTCATGTGCCTCTACCCCTTCAACCAGGTAAGCGCATTTGCCACAGACGCCGACAGCGTGAAACAGTTCCAGGCAGCTTACAACGGCATGATTGCCCGTAAGGGCGATGTTACCGGTTGGTCAATGGGCTGGCAGACAAACACCTATGCCCGTTGTCTCGATGGTGACAAGGCTCACTACAACTTGCAGCGCGCGCTCCGTCACTCAACGTCTTACACCATCGCCATGGGCGGTCAGGGTGGTTGCTACTACAACCTGTTCGACGCACACTCACCCTTCCAGATCGATGGTAACTATGGTTGCACCAGCGGTGTGGCCGAAATGTTGCTCCAGAGCTACGACGATGTTATCACAATCCTTCCCGCCCTGCCTTCTTCATGGAAGAATGGTAGTGTGAAGGGTCTCAAGGCCCAAGGCAACTACACGGTTGACGAGGAATGGAGCGAGGGCAAGGCCACCGCAGTGCGCATCACCAACAACCTGGACGTTGACCGTCAGGTGTCAGTACGTTATGACAACAAGGTGGCTACTTACGACATCTCTGCCAACGCCACTCTCGACATCGACCTCAGCGCCGGTCTGCCCACTGGTGTGAACAAGGTGGTTAATGTGCCTGTCAGCACCATCAAAACCATCTACGATCTCAGTGGCCGTCGTGTAAACAAAGCCGAAAAGGGTGTTTACATTATCAATGGTCAGAAGGTTGTGTTCTAAGTCACGCGTCATCTGCATGAGTGTGGCGCCCATCAAGCACCGCACACATATTGACGGCTGACACGACACACAACTAAATACACATCAAAAGCGTTCCGAATGCGTCCGGCACAAGCCCGACACTTTCGGAACGCTTTCGTTATGTTTACACTTGATGTCTGACGCTACACTGACACGGTCCAATTCCCTGTCCAAATCTCTATTCAATTCGCTGTCCACGTCCCTGTCTAATTCTCTGTGCAATTCTCTATTTAAGTCTCTATTTAAGTCTCTGTGCAAGTCGAGCTTTTCTACATTTCTGTAGCAAATGCTTTGTCCATTGCCTGTCAGTTTGTATCTTTGCACTACAATAGCGCGCCTGTGGCGAAATTGGTAGACGCGCCAGACTTAGGATCTGGTGTTTCACGACGTGTAGGTTCGAGTCCTATCAGGCGCACAAACAGTGCTGATTATCAGTAAGTTACGACTTATGCGTGCTAAAACGCGTGCGATTTAGCGGTTATGGTTACTTATTGAATAAGTCCATAGCCGTTTTTTTATGCTCTTAATGTTACAATGTACACACACAGCAGGTTGAGGAGTATGTTGATGTGAAAGAGCCCTCGTCGAGCGCATTTGAGTTCGGCACAAAGAATATTGGTGCCAATATCTCTTTGACGTTCTACTTCTAACACGACACCCGTCTGAGAAACATCAAGGCCGAGTTTGAACATCACAATGTTCAGACTCGGCCTTTTCGTATAATAGGAGCAGAGACTATTTATTCATCAACGACTTTACAACCTCGTAAGCCAATTCCACTCTGTCCTCCAGGTCGATGCCCTGTTCGGTTTGAGGAATAGGTTTCTCCATGTCGATGGTTTCAGTTGTGTGGCCTTGCTCGTCCGGAGTTTGATGACAAATATATAGCTTGTCGTCGGTGAAGTAAAGATATTTATCAGCAAAAGTTAACCTCAACACGCTGCCATCACCTGAATAAGCATACTCGCCAAGACTGATACCAAGATCGGGGAAATCGCACAGGAGCCGATCGTTGAGAGCCTTTAAGAAGATGTTGTAGTTGCGGCCGCTAATGCTCTTTTCGGTCCACATCATAAGTATGGAGTAACCCCGTTTCTCGTGTGGATTCTCCTCATCCCAAAAGTACATGCCGTAGCGCTCGGGACGCATGGCGTCGTACTTTACAAGATAGTGACGCCAATCGTACTCACGCGTCTCGCGTAAATACCGGTCAATGACAGACTGTAGCATATCGTTGGTGAAATGCTGGCTCTGAGAGAGCAATGCCAGGAGAATGTCCCTCTTGGGCGCGATACCTTGCTGGCTGGTGCTAAAGATGGCTCTCCACGACGAGTCGAAATCGGCCGAGCCCGAGCCTATCTGAAAACGGTTATTAACGAGCAAAGCGTAATCGCCTATGCTGAGGAGGGCGCGGTTGACAAGCGAATGGTCGCAGGCAAACAACGAGTAAAAGCGATCAGTGAAATCGATGTGGTCGAGCCCTATCACGCGAATGGCGCCTTGCAGCAATGGGTGGTTCTCCAACCGGCATAACGTGTCGGCCTTGTCGGCGTGCGTTTGCAGCCATACAGCCTTTTCGTGCTCCTCGGCAAGCTGGTTGGCATTGAAGTTCAGATAACCTTCTTCTACATCGCCATGGGTGAGGATATATTCCGTCTGGCGGAGCAGGTTGGGCATATTGTCTTCGCGCAATTCGTATTCCGACTGCTTTATCAAATTGGTAATGATGCGAATGCGGCGTGCAAACTGTATGTCGCTTATCGTCTCCTTGTGTTGCAAATAATAAAGGAAGGCATAAAGCATGACACTGCGCCCAATAGGGAACAGACGGGTGCGGCCATTCATGTCGCCATACGTGTAACAAGCCTGGGCAAACACGTTGACGGGGGCTGCCACTACACATTTTTGCGGGTCTGATGCCGTCGGGGTGGTGGTGAGGTAGGTATTGAACAGATGCTCTATGTCGACATGCAACCAGCAGTCGAAACCCCGCTCAATGAACTCTAAATGTTCGGGAGCCTTTTCAGAGTCTCTGAACAAGTCCTCGACAATAGACAGTATATCTGAAGAGTTCTTTTTCAACTCTTCGTCTTTATAATAAATGATGTCTGTAAGGAAACGTAAGTAGCGTATGAATTTGTCGTCCACCACATCGTCGGCCGAAGAGCCGGTTTGCCCATTACGGTAGGGCCACAGCAAATCTGTCCAGTCAAGGTCCATCTTCTGCTCTATCCGGTGTTGTAACTGCTCAGCATCTTGCTGCGGCATAATGCTTGGACTGATGGCCCTGATACTTGCCTCCCACTCAGCCTTAACATTCTCAAACTCGGTGAGGGGTTTGCCTCTTGAGTTCATTTTGATGTAAAGATCGTCGGTGGCCCCGAGCTGCTTGATGGGAAGGAAATAGAAGGAGATGCACCCGGCCTCAAGACGGGGCCAAAGATTGTTACAAGAGTTATTGAACATAACATGTATGTAGTCAATCATTCTCAGCATGGCGCTGATGGTGGAATCGTTTTCCCAGTCAAGCGGCATCCAACTTTGGTCTTTGATTTCTTCTGAAAGTTTGAAGCGGTTGAAATCGGGCTGGTAGTCGGGCGACACCAGGCGCTTGCAAAATTCGCGTGCACTGTAGCGTGTGGCATAAGAGAATTTTGTAAGGAAGGCCAGCTTGTCCTCGCTCACACCCTCACGACGGGCAATGTACCAGTGTAGCAGGAAGAGGGTTGTCAACCGCTGCTGTCCGTCGAGCGGAATGAGCGTACGGTTATTGTCAATTTCGCCATAAACGAAATCGAGCGTGACAGGCTCATTATTTATGAGTGCCTTTTTCAGCGCGCCAACAAAGCGTCTACGAATGTCCTCTACCTTAGGCATATCACGTCCTTGAGCATAATCACGTTGAATGAGCGGAATTTCTATACCATTCAAAGCCTCGCCCCCACCCTCTGTGCCACGAAACAGGTCGATAAATGTATATTTCTTAGAATCTATAGTGTTCATCATGCGTTAAATTTTATAAGATCATAATAGGGTGCTATCACGTGCTGTATGGCTTGCAAATAAGCCTCTCTGTCCTTCTGCCCCCAAAAATGCACTTGTACATCAGACGAGTTTTCATAATATTTCAAGAAAGTCATCTTGGTGCAGTAAGGTATGAACTCGCCACTCTTGTCCATTTTGATAATCAAATTGCGCTTTACATCGAATGTGGAGTTGCTCAAACAGGTGTTATGGCCACAAGAGAGCAGGGCCAGGTTGGGGAGTGTATTGATATAATCCGTATCGGTAGTATCAGACAGATCGTTTACCACGCGGCGAAAGAAGTCTTCGAAGTCAGATCGTATAAAGCGGCCATCATCTATGGCTTTTTCCACGGCTCTAACAAGCTCATTGTCGGGCTCGTCACGATGAATAGCTTTCAATGATGGCAAATGCTTCTGGAGCCACTCCAGCTGAAGTTCGACAGTTTTCAGTCCCTCAGAGTTCTGTGCATGAATGTGCTCTATGCTCCATTTCTCGTTATTATATTCATTAAAGGGGAAACGCTGTCGCACGCAATACGATATAATAGATTGTACATTAAATAGCAGGAGTATGCGGCATATCCGGTTATAATCCTTGTGGTAGTCTAAATCCCAATAACTGTCTTTGTCGTTGGTGCTCCAGGTGATGGATTCTGCAATCATCTCGTCTAACCGATCCTTAAACTCGCTCTTGCGTTTGCCACGTGCCTCGTCAAACAAATCGGCCATTGTATTACTGCCCGAAGCTATCAGATAGCCAATTTTGTGGTAGTACACATTATCCTTGTACCACTCTTTCAGTTGCAAGAACCCGTTGATTACCTCTTGCCACACGCTGTCCCTGTCTGAATGTTTCAAGCGCTCCTCCATTTTGAAGAATGTGAAGAGGGGGTCCTTCTCTGCATCTTGCTTGTGGCACATGAGGTCGAACAAGATGTCTATTCTGGTAGGATAATCCTCTGCACGCTTACGCGTGATAAAAGCCCAAAAGGCACCATCGTCATCACGTAATTGTTTCTCGATGTCGTCCCATTGAATAGCAATTTCGTACTTTCTGCGGTTCTCCATACCATTGGGCGTATCCGAAAGGAAGAGCGCACGTATCAGTTCGGCATTGGTCAGCTGTATTTTGCCTACATTCAATCGCGTAAAGAGCGCTATGGGGTCGGCCTCAGCACCCACTTCGTACCATATCACCTTTACCCTTTCGTTGACGTAGTTACAGAGTTTGTACAGAGCAGAACTCTGGCTGTACGTGTCGTCAGGAAAAGTCTCCTCCAGCCAGTCCTTAATGGTAGTATATGCCTGATAGATGTGGAAAAAATCTATATTCGTTTGGGCCAGCTGCGGGTCCATATTATCAAGAAAGGCTTGCGTTTTCTTCCTTGTTTCATACTCAAAACTAAATTCGGGTTTAACGAATTTGAAGAAGTTCTGCTCGACATAACGCAGCAGAATGTAAATGGTAGTGAGTCGTTGCTGCCCATCAATCAGGTCGTACTGCAACACGCCTTTTTTCTGCACCACAACGGGCTGCAAACAATAATCTTTTTCCTGTCCGTTTGCCTCCATGCACTGATACAGGTCGTTGAGGAGCGTTTTAACTTGCGTCCGTTCCCATCTGTATCCGCGCTGATAGGCAGGAATGTGGAATGTGCCGCGTATGTCTTTAATAGGCTTGGCTTCTAATATTACGTAGTTTTCCATGTCATGTTATTTTATTTATAGTTATTGTATTCAGGCAGGCACCTTAACATAATGAGCAGAATGGCGGAATGTCTGAAAAGGCTATGCAAACTTACCTGTAAACTTGTCAAGTTGTTTACTAATTTCGCCAACGCGTATATATAATAGTACTTTGTGCTCAGAATTATAAAAAAACAAGTAAAAAATTTAAGTGCTCAAAGTTTCGGATCTTGAAAGGACGGGGAAAGCCCAAGCTAAACCCGAAAGTCGAGCTAAGTGTTAACTTGCATAAGGTTCTTAAACTCTTGGACAAATATACAACCATTCTGCGTCATACTGTATTGTCCTATCTGTCCTATCTAATATTTGTGTGCATTTCGAAATGCGCTGATGCGCAGATACATACACTATTTATAACGCAAATATACACACGTTTTGCGGAATACCCATTGGGGGGGGTAAAAGTATGTTAATGCGCTTACAATTACCGCTTTTTGTAGTAATGGCGCACTTAATTACACAGCAAGGGCGTGCAATCACTCTATTGCACGCCCTTGTTATTGTAAGGCTTTCACGTTGGTGGAATTCGTAAACAAGTTGACAAGTTAACCTGTTAACCGAGAATTCCACCAACAGGTATTTATGTTTGTGCAAATATAGCAACTTTACGTCTCAGAAGGAAAATATCGGACAAACTTTCCTTCTGGGACGGAAAGTTTGGCGAAATCTTTCCTTGCAGGAAGGAAAGTTGGACCGAAACAGCACAGATACGCAAATGAGCTGATGCCGTAACACGTGTGCCAACTGCCAAGTGCTAACGCCTGACAAACAGGTAAGCAGAGGTGATATCGGCATCAAAAGCGAAACTATTTTTGGGCATTCAGAGTTGTCTGAAACGCGCTGCAAGAAAACGCAAGCACTAATGGGGGCGACGCGTCCCGCGTCGGTTTTTCAGTAACCTCGTCTCGCGGGATAGAGAAAGGAGGGATATACGAACTATACTAAATTATTGCTGCATATTTTTCCACGGAACAATACTGCTGAAAAAACCGACGCGGGACGCGTCGCCCCCATTAGTGCTTGCGTTTGGTGCATGCATTTGGTGCTTGAATCCGTTCGCATGTTTACTTTTTACCGTACAACAATGCATACATACATCATACTCTGCGCCACGTCTTACCCATATTTCTTTAATTGCACTATTTACCTGCACCCTACACTTTTTGCCTGCACTACACTGATTATCAATTTGTTATGGAGTGTAGGTAACTCCATTTTCCACCTACACACTGCCTGCACTTTTCTCTGCACTTGTCTGCACACAAACGTTTCCGCCGCTCTGCTGTCACGCAGCATGACGCAACGTCCGCACGCAGACGGTTAAACAATTACGGGAGGTAGTCGTTTCGGTTGCTCTAATCCAAAAATCGTTCCCACTATGCCGAAAAGTGTGAATGATATACCCCATCATGCAAACAGGTGCAGACGTGTATAATGAAGAGGGTGCAAGCAAATGTAGATAAGTGCAGACGGTGTGCAGGCAAATGCAGGTAGTGCAAGCAAAGAGTGCAGGTAGTGCAGGCAAAAAGTGCAGGTAGTGCAAGCAGTGTGTAGGTAAAAAACGAGGTTACCTACACTCCGTAACGAATTGATAATCAGTGCAGTGAAGGCAAAAAGTGCAAGATGCAGGCAATTTGCAATATAACCTTTCGGGTGGGTTGCGCGAGTGCTAATATCTGTTTTTGAGATGTAGCCAAGCGAATGAACGCAAGCACGAAACGCTAACTCTAATGGGGGCGACGCGTCCCGCGTCGGGCATTAAGGCAAAGGCTCACTGACTGGCGTGTAATTAGTGTTGTTTAGTATATGGACATTGCATTTTTCCGACGCGAGACGCGTCGCCCCCATTAGAGGTTAGAATCGTGTTAGGGGGCGCGTCGGGCATTAAAGCAAAGGCTCACAGACTGGCATGTAATTAGTGCTGTCTGCGAGCCTTTATTTAGTGTATGAACATTGCATTTTTCCGCAAGACGAGGCTGCTGAAAAATGTCCGACGCGAGACGCGTCGCCCCCATTAGAGGTTGAGATTGTGTCAATTAACTAATTGTGGACGTCTGCTTATTAACATAAAAGCTGACGCCATAGCGCCACTATTTGCAGCGCTACGGCGTCAGCCAGTCTATTACGTTTGACAGATTTCCACACTTTGCCTTTCGGCAGTGCCGGACATACTTACCCGTTAACCTGTTAACCAGTCAACTTGTCAACCTGTTAACTTGTTAACCTGTCAACTTGTCAAACCTTTTTATTTTCCCAACTTGGCCTCAACCCACTTGCGGGCGTTGACAAAGGCCTCCATCCACGGAGTGATGTCGTCGGCCAGACGGTTTTCGGGATAGTAGGCTGTCTGCCAGGGGAAGAAGGCACGCTCCAAGTGCGGCATCATGGCCAAATGGCGGCCATCGGGGCTGGCAATACCTGCCACACTGTATGACGAGCCATTGGGGTTGCCGGGATAAGCATCGTACGAATACTTGAGCACTACGTTGTAGTCGTCCTCAGGATAAGGCAGGCTGAACTTGCCCTCGCCGTGAGCCACCCAGATGCCGAGCTTGTCACCCGAGAGCGAACCGAACATCACGCTGCGGTTGGTGGGCACCGTCACACCGAGGAAGGCGCTCTCAAACTTGTGCGAGTCGTTGTGCAACATGTGGGCACGCTTCTTGTGGTCGGGGTTGATGAGGTTGAGCTCTACCATAAGCTGGCAACCGTTGCATACACCGAGCGAAAGGGTGTCCTCGCGGGCATAGAAGCGGTCGAGGGCTTCCTTGGCCTTGGGGTTGTAAAGGAAGGCACCAGCCCAACCCTTGGCCGAGCCAAGCACGTCGGAGTTAGAGAAACCACCGCAGAACACAATCATGTTCACCTCGTCGAGGGTTTCGCGGCCACTGATAAGGTCGGTCATCATCACGTCCTTCACATCGAAGCCTGCCAAGTAGAGGGCATAGGCCATTTCGCGCTCGCCATTGGTACCCTTCTCACGAATGATGGCGGCCTTGATGCCTGAAGGCTCGCGGCGGTCGGGATTGAGGCCGAACTGGCTGAACTTGCCTGTAAACTCGGGGTGGATATGATACTCAAGCGGCTGCTGCTTGTAGTTTTCGTAACGCTGCTTGGCACAACCGTTCATGCTCTGCTTGGTGTCGAGCAAATATGATGTTTCGTACCACACATCGCGCAGGTAGTCAATGCCAAACTGGTAGGTGGCATCGCCAAGGGTTACCATGATTTGACGCTCCTCGGCAGGTTTACCTATCTTGACATAGCCCACGCCGGCATCGTCGAGCAGGGCCTTGAAGTCCTTTTTGTGCTTGTCGGCCACCTGTACTACCACGCCGGGATTTTCGGCAAAGAGCACACGTACCAAGTCGTCGGTCTTGAACTTGTCGAGGTTGACATCGATACCGCCCTCGGTGTTGGCAAAGGTCATTTCGAGCAGGGTGGTGATAAGGCCACCTGCCGAGATGTCGTGGCCGGCCATTATCCAGCCCTTCTTAACGAGCTGCTGCACGGCGTTGAAGGCCTCGCGGAAGTAGTCGGGTTTTTTAACCGTGGGCACATCGCTGCCCACATAGCCCTGGCTCTGCGCAAAGGCTGAGCCGCCAAGGCGGAGTTGGTCAAACGAGAAGTCGATGTGATAGAAGGTGCTCTTGGCATCGTTCTTCATCACGGGTGACACCACCTGGCGAATGTCGCTCACCTCGCCACCGGCACTTACGATAACGGTACCCGGCGAAATGATTTTCTCGCCATTGGGATATTGCTGTGAAAGCGAAAGCGAGTCCTTGCCAGTGGGCACGTTGATTTCGAGTGCGCAACAGAAGTCGCTGAGGGCCTCAACACCCTTGTACAGACGGGCGTCCTCACCCTTCTGGCTGCGGCAGGGCCACATCCAGTTGGCCGAGAGCGACACGCTGTCGAGTCCCTCGCTCAGCGGTGCCCACACAATGTTGGTGAGCGATTCGGCCACTGAGAGCACCGAACCGGCTGCGGGGTCGGCCAAACCAGCCTGAGGCGCATGACCCAAAGCGGTGGCAATGCCCTTGCGGCCACGGTAGTCGAGTGCCACCACGCCACAGTCTGACAACGGCAACTGCAGTTCGCCCTGTGTTTGCTGGTGAGCCACCTTACCCGTTACCGAACGGTCTACCTTGTTGGTGAGCCAGTCCTTGCAGGCTACAGCCTCGAGCTGCAGCACGCGGTTAATGTAGCTGTCAAGGTGGGTGACATCATAAGTCACGTCCTTATATTTGCGTTCAACGGTTTCGTCTACCATCACCGTTTTGGGTGAGTGGCCGAACATTTGTGCCACATCGAGGTCGAAGGGACGCTTGCCGTCGCCCTGTACAAACGAGAAGTGTGCGTCGCCAGTGGTTTCGCCCACCACATACATCGGGGCGCGCTCGCGCTCGGCAATTTGACGCACGTGTTCGATGTGCTCCTCTTGTATGAGCAAACCCATGCGCTCCTGGCTCTCGTTGGCAATGATTTCCTTGGCCGAGAGTGTGGGGTCGCCAATGGGCAACTTGGTCATGTCGATTTGTCCACCGCACTCCTCAACCAACTCGCTCAAGCAGTTAACGTGGCCTGCCGAACCGTGGTCGTGGATAGATACTACGGGGTTGACGTCCTCCTCGCACAAGGCGCGCACCAGGTTGTTGGCACGCTTCTGCATTTCGGGGTTGGCGCGCTGCACGGCGTTGAGCTCGATGCCGCTGCTATAACGGCCGGTGTCGACAGAGCTTACTGAGCCGCCACCGAGACCGATGCGATAGTTGTCGCCACCTACCACAACAACCTTGTTACCCTTCTGCGGGGTGCCTTTCAAGCAGTCGCGCTTGGTGCCGTAGCCCACACCACCTGCCAGCATGATAACCTTGTCGTAGCCATACTTCTCGCCATTCTCCTGATGCTCGAAGGTGAGCACCGAACCGGCAATGAGGGGCTGGCCAAACTTGTTACCAAAGTCTGAGGCGCCATTCGAGGCCTTGATCAATATCTGTTCGGGAGTCTGGTACAACCACTGGCGCACGGGCAGAATATCCTCCCATTCGCGGCCACCGTCAAGGCGCGGATAGGCTGTCATGTAAACTGCCGTACCGGCTATTGGCCATGAGCCGACACCACCGCCCATACGGTCGCGTATTTCGCCACCCGTACCGGTTGACGCACCATTGAAGGGCTCTACGGTGGTGGGGAAGTTGTGCGTCTCGGCCTTGATTGAGATAACGCTCTCAATATCCTTAACGCGGAACCAGTCGCTTGTAGCGTGGTCGGCCGGGGCAAATTGTTCCACTACAGGGCCTTGGGCAAAAGCCACATTGTCCTTGTAGGCCGAAATAATGTGGTGTGGGTTTTCCTTGGTCGTCTTCTTAATCATGGCGAAGAGCGACGAAGGCATTTCCTTGCCATCAATGATGAACGAGCCACCAAATATTTTGTGACGGCAGTGCTCTGAGTTGATTTGTGCAAAGCCAAACACCTCAGAGTCGGTGAGCTGGCGGCCGAGCTGCTTTTCTACGCCATGCAGATACTCAATTTCGGCAGGCGAGAGAGCAAGACCTTCTTGCTCGTTGTAGCTCTCGAGGTCTGATATGTACTCAATGGGAGCAGGCTTGATATTGACCGTAAAAATCTCCTGATCAAGACCATTGTACATACGCTGCAACATGGGGTCGTGATCGGCCTCTTCGCTCTTGACAGGGAAATACTCTTCAATACGCGCAATGCCGCGGAGATTCATGTTTTGTGTAATCTCTACGGCATTGGTGCTCCAAGGCGTAATCATTTCACGGCGGGGGCCTACAAACCAGCCTTTCAGCGCGTCAGCCTCTTCAAGCTTGGCACCGCCATAAAGCCAGCACAGTTCTTCCACTTCGTTCTCAGAGAGCTTGTGATCTACCTGAGTGGCAATCACGCTCTTCTGCGGAGTTGTAAAAAACAATATCATATCGTGGTAAGGATTTTGATGATTTTCGATAATGCTGCAAATTTAGGGAAAAAAGCGGAGTGCGCAAAGTATTTTGTTGGACGCTGCTACAAAAAAGCGTAAATTTGCGCACCCCTCCGTTTATATCATTAACGCCCGTTGACGAAATTCTTGGTTAACGGCCCCATCTGCACATCTGCATATCAACATATTTGCGAGCAAAACGAGTGTCATGAGCAATAGTACACAAGGCAACACACAAGGCAAGACGAGTTTCGGACACGTGTTAAAATACACGGGTCTGTTTGGCAGTGTGCAAGGTCTGTCGATGCTGGCCGGTGTGGTGCGCACCAAAGTGGTGGCACTATTCCTTGGCCCGTCGGGCCTTGCGCTCATCAATCTGTACAACACCATGGCCAGCTTGGTGAGCCAGTGCACCAATCTGGGCGTGTCGTTCAGTGCCGTGAAGAACGTGGCCGAATGCCATGCCGCGGGCGATGCTGCAGCCACCAGCCGCAGTGTGGAGTCGGTACGTGTGTGGTGCATGATAACGGCCCTGTTTGGCACGGCAGTATGCCTCATGCTGAGCCCGCTCATCAGCTGGCTGACCTTTGGCAATCACGACTACACCCTGAGCATTGCCCTGCTCTCGCCCATGGTAGGCATGCTGGCTGTGACGGGCGGCGAAATGGCCATACTCAAGGGGCTTAAACGCTTAAAGCGTGTGGCCTTTGTGTCGATGCTGGCGGCTGTGGCCTCGGTGGTGGTGTACATTCCGCTTTACGCCCTGTGGGGCATGGCGGCCATCGTGCCGGCACTGCTGCTGTGCAACTTGCTCATCATGGCCATACACCTATATTACGCTACCCGCGTGATGCCCTGGCACTGCCCGCTGTTCAGTCGCAAGGCGCTGGGGCGCGGTGTGCCATTCATCAAGCTGGGCGTGGCCTACATTGTGTCGGGCGCCTTTGGCCAGGGGGCCGAATACGCCATGCGTGCACTGCTGCTGCGCGATGGCGGCATGGACGTGGTGGGCTTTTACAACTGCGGCTACATGCTCATAGTGAGCTACACCTCGTTGGTGTTTCTGGCGGTTGAAAACGACTACTACCCGCGCCTGTCGGCCGTGATGCACCAGCGCACGTTGATGAACGATGCGGTGAACAAACAAATTGAGGTGTGCGCCCTGCTGGTGTCGCCAGTGCTGGTAGCGTTTGTGCTGTTAATGCCTTTTGTGGTGCGGCTGCTGTTTTCGGCCCAATTTGCCACTGCCGTTGGTATGTCCACCTGTGCCGTGTTCTACATGTTTTTCAGAGCCTTCACCCTGCCGGCCGCATACCTGCCGTTAGCTGCCGGCCACTCGCGCACCTACATGGCCATGGAGCTGATATACGATGTGGCACTCACTGCAGCAGTGCCTGTGGCCTACCACTACTACGGTCTCAACGGCACGGGCTGGGCCTTGTCGGTCATGGGTCTGCTCGACTTGCTGCTCATACATGGCTATTACCGCTACAAGTACCACTACCAGTTCCGCTGCCAAGCCTGGCACATCTATGCCGCGCAGTTTGCCTTGCTATGCGGCGCGGTATATGCCGCCCTCGAACTGCCGCTTGCACCGCGCTGTATGGTTGGCGCCGTAGTGGCGCTGACCTCTATCTGGCTCTCGCTGCGCCAGCTCAACAAGGAGACGGGCATGGTGGCCAAGGTGATGCAACGGTTTAAGAGGGGGCGCACTGAATAACGAACTCTTGACGACAGTTCGCTGAATAACACCCTCTTAATAGCAGCCCACTGAATAGCTGCCCACTTGACAACAGCCCACTTGTCCACCACCAACTATCACAACTTGCTAAGTAGGTGTTCAAAATTATTTTTACATTGAAAGTGCATTATCGGGGCGCAGATGTTCCCTTCGGGTGAGGGTTTCTGTCCCCCGATAACGGGGGAACCGAAGGGGGTCATAGCGGGCTATGTGACCGAGGCCGAAGGGGACAGATGCGTCTCGAGAATGTGCTTTCAATGTGAAAATGGCACCTACTGATTGTATAAAATAATTTTGAACACCTACTTAATATGCCTCAAATATCGATACTCGTTGCCGTTTACAACACCGCGCCATATCTGCCGCAATGCCTCGATTCGCTGTGCGGACAAACGTTGCGCGACATACAGATAATATGTATTGACGACTGCTCAACCGACCAGTCGCCACAGATATTGGCGGACTACGCCCAGCGCGACGCGCGCATCACGCTGCTGCGCACACCGCACAACAGCGGACAAGCCGCGGCACGCAACCTGGGACTGCAAATTGCCACGGGTGAATTTACCACCTTTGTGGACAGCGACGACTGGTTGGCACCCGACGCACTTGAACAGGCTCTCGGGGCGCTGGCACAGAACCCGGCAAACGATTGTGCCGTGATGCGCCTGATAAAGTACTACCCTGACGACGGACATGAGGTGGAGCACCCCCTGCACACTGGCGGCAAAAAGGCACTGACAGGCGAGGAGGCTTTTATGCTGAGCCTTGACAACTGGGCCATTCACGGGGTGTATGTGGTGCGCACCACGCTGCACAAGCGCTTCCCCTACGACGCATCGAGCATACTCTACACCGACGACCATGTGACGCACCTGCACTACCTTAATGCCCGCCGCGTGGTGATGTGCCAGGGGCGCTACTATTACCGCCAGAACCCGGCTTCCACCACCCGTGCCTGCTCCATGCGCCGCTTTGCGTGTCTTGAGGCCGACCTGGGCAAAATGCGGGCCATCGAGGCCGAGGCGGCCCAAGGGCATATTCCGCACCACGCTGCCGAGGCGCTACGCTTGTGCGAAACACAGCGGTGGTGCAATATGATTGGCAGCTACCTATTTCTGCTCGACAACAAAGCCCACTTTACGCCTGCCGAACGCCGCGAGGTGCTACAACGCATGGCGCGGGTGTTGCCCACCTTCAGCCGCAGCCTCATCACCTGGCGCATCAAGTTGCACCCATTTTACTGGCCGTTCCGCAGTTTCGGTTTGCTGCGCGCCCAATGGTGGCTGCTGCACAAGTGGCGCACATGGCGCCACAACAGGTAGACTTTCTCACCACATCGCCCCATTGTGTCGCTACACAATGGGGCGACGCGTCCCGAGGCTGCTGAAAAAATGCGGGACGAGACTGCTGAAAAATACCCCGACGCGAGACGCGTCGCCCCCATTAGAGATAGCGTTTGGTGGTAGCGTTTGGTGCTTGAAGAAACGCAAACACTAATGGGGGCGACGCGTCTCGCGTCGGGGTGTTTTCAGCAGCCGCGTCGCGCGTTCATCGGAGAATTTTTCAGCAGCATCGGGACACGTTGCCCCCCCCCATTAGCGCTTGCGTTTCTTGCAGCACGTTTCAGCCCCCAAAAAAGTTTTCCCGTTTTTGAAGCCAATTTTGCACACCTACTTAAAATGGCGTTGATGATTGCCGCAACCGAATAACAATGCACTCTGCATTACTATTCTACGACAAGCATCAACGCCATACTTGCTATTTACACTTAAACACCAACCAGGGCACAGTGGCCTTTGTGTTAGCGACATTGGAGCTTTCATCACCCGCCCCGATATGGTGAATGGCACCATCGTCTGAGCGATACCACGAGCGGTTTGAACGGCCTGTTATATATATGGCATCAACAAAGCCATACTCGCGCAACGCATCAGCAAAGTCCCACAAGGTTTCCTTATGACGCGTTTCGACAAACCAGATGCTGTCGTCGGACATGCGCGCCAAGGCCCTGCGCTCCACCTTGCCATGCAGCACAAAACGGCTGGGCAACACACCATCGGACACAAGTACAAACTGACGGAAGAAAGCCCCACCCCGCTCGGCACAATAGTCCTTCAGCTTCTCGCTGCGCGACACACCTATCACCACATTGCCGTTAGCCATGGCACAATAGCCCGCACGGGAGCGGTCGGTTTGCAACACCCTGCCGTTCACTACGAGAGAGCCCAGATACTGTCCCTCGGCAGTGAAATCTGCGCAGCGGGTGCTAAGCATAAGGCTGGTATCAGCAGTGTCGGGTGGCGACAGCACAATCTCGGCTTTAAGGTTGTCTATTTTGTAAAAGGTCATGGCCACACCCAGTATCGAGTCGCTGGTCACCTCTATCCGGCCTTTTACCGATTTGGTTGCCGATGTCCGCTCAAGTTTTTCCAAATTCTGTGAGGGCGATATGCCGACAGGCACACCAAAATCATAAAAATAGCGGTAAACCTTCCACCCCCCAAAACCACACGCACACACCATTATGGCAACTATGGCAGCAGCCACAAGTGTGGGCCATTTGCGTCCACGCCGCATTTTGGCAGACTGTGCGGTTTGAGGCGAGCCACCATCCTCAATGGTAATGACAGGCACCTCGCCTTCGGGCTGTCCGGGAATGACATCAGGCTTTTCATCTATTATGATAACTGTCTTATCATTCATGCACTTGTCGTTTGTCATTGCCAGTCCTCCTTTTCCATTAAAGTTTTCAACTGTTTGAGTGCCTCCTTCGATGCTTTCAGCTTAAAGTCAACTCTCAAGCGATTGCCAGAGAGCAACAGTTCCTGACTTACCGTGTTGATGACATAAATGTAATTGCGGTTGACAATGAGGCTCTTGCCCACACGTACAAACATTTTGTCGGCAAGCAACTGCAGTTTCTCGTCAAAGAAATGCAGCTTGAAGGTCATCTTGTGCGGCTTGCCATTGGTAAGATATACGTCCGAATAGTTGCCATCGGCAGATATGAACGCTATATCCTCTGTTTGGATACGCACAAGTTCTGTTGATGTAGATATTTTAAGCCATTCCATAAGCAGGTGTTCAAAATCTATACTATACCCGTTGGGGAATTCTTGGTAACGGGTTAACAAGTTGACAGGTTAACAAGTAAGTATGCCATACACTACTTATCCTCCTAAAGTCTAAATAGTAAGAGACCTGGCAAACTTACCTGTTACCCCGTTCACTTGTCAACTTGTCTACTAATTTCGCCAAAGCATATACTATTAGCGAATGCCTTAACTGTCAGCATCGCCCCTTCATACTACTTGCCGCCATTTATAATCACCACCGGCCAGCGTGCACTACCCTGTTACTTTTTCCTTACCGTACCTTTGGGCACATCAACCACCCATGTGCCGAGTGATGTCTTGATGGTGTATACGCCATTTCGCACTGAAACGATGCGGGCCGTCATGCCCATAAACGAGTAGGTGCCATCGCTTGCGCGCTTGATGGTGTACTTGCCAAGGGGCGTGTTTACCACCACATTGCCGTTTTTGGCACTCACCACGCCATAGGTGGTGCCCGACGGCGCACCGGCTATTCTCTGCTTTACTTGTTGCAGAGTGGTGGCAAGCACATTGTCATCGCCATTGTCGTGTTGTACTGTTGTGTTAGCAAAAGTTGCGGTGCATGCAGTAGCAGCGAGCGCCATTGTGAAGAAAAACTTTTTCATAATTTTCTGTCGTTTTAATGTGATACATTTGTTATTTGACAGCGCAAAATTAGTGATGCCCGTTTCGGTTTCCAATTATTTCTTCACTGCATGTATAAGATGCCCGGCTTATTGTACAAGTTGACAAAAATCGGGGGTAAATTGCACGCAAGGTGCGCACCTCGACTCAGCTTCAGCCCCCGACTCCACGACCGAGCGGTGGGTAAATTGCACGCAAGGTGCGCACTTTTCCCCCACCCATTTGGCCCTATAAACAAATAACCGCCGCGTTACGCTTGTAACGTGGCGGCTTAATAGTATAACAATAGTGTGCTCGAAGCGAGACTCGAACTCGCACGGACATTTCTGCCCAAAGGATTTTAAGTCCTTCGTGTCTACCATTCCACCATTCGAGCGACCTGAGAGCGGAAAACGAGACTCGAACTCGCGACCCCAACCTTGGCAAGGTTGTGCTCTACCAACTGAGCTATTTCCGCAACATGTCAAAAACAAGTGAAGAGGAGGAGACTCGAACTCCCACGACACAATTGTCACTACCCCCTCAAAGTAGCGCGTCTACCAATTCCGCCACCTCTCCAGTTTGTAATTTGAATGTATAAAAGTTTGTTTCGCTCGAAATAGCCTTTCCTTACGAATGGAACGACTGTGCTTCGATTTTGAGAGCGGAAAACGAGACTCGAACTCGCGACCCCAACCTTGGCAAGGTTGTGCTCTACCAACTGAGCTATTTCCGCATTGCGTATCATTGCCTCACTGCCTTGTGGCGGTTTAGCGAGTGCAAAGATACGCACTTTTGTAATACGGGCCAAATTATTCGGCCATTTTTTACGCACAAATTGCTATTTTGCCCTATCTACCCCGTCTGCACGGCATTGGGGAGGCCGTTTTCAGCACGTTTGCTTGCTGCGTGCAAAGGCAAAGGCGGCCACATTGGCAAACCCCACCAACGGCACGATGAAAGCCACCGACATGGTGGACGCATCGGCCACCAACCCCATGAGCAGAGGGCCTACGGCACCACCCACGGGAGTCATCATGAGCAACGACGAGGCACGCTTGGTGAGCGGACCGAGCCCGCGCAGCGACAGGGCAAAGATGGTGGGGAACATGATGCTCTCGAACACATACACCAGCACAAGGGCTGCCATGGACAGCACGCCAAGGTTGAGCACTACGGCAAAGGTGGTGGCAAAGGTGCCTATGGCACACAAGCGCAACACGCGCTCGCTGCCCACATGCTGCATGACAATGCTGCCCACCACACGGCCGAGCATAAACAGGCCTAGACCGCCAAACGACAGGGCGATGCTGGCATCGCGCGGGGTCATCCAGCCGCCATCGGCCACATAGTTGATAAAGAAACTGTTGATGGATATTTCCGACACCTCGTAACTGAACAGGGCAAAGAGGCCGAACATGAAGGCTTTGTTCTTGAACAAACGGGTCAGCACATGGCCTTGTGCCGCATTGGGGGCACTGGGGGCATCGGTGTCGGCATGAACAATTTCGGGCAGTTTTACACGTGTGAACACAACTGCCACAAGCAGGGCCACCACCGCCATCACCACATAGGGCAGGGCTATGCGCTCGTTGCCGCCACCGTCGGAAAACAACAGGAGTCCACCAAACAGAGGGCCGCACACGCAGCCAAGGCCGTTGAACGACTGGGCCAGATTAAGGCGCGAGGGGGCAGTCTCACGGTCGCCAAGTTCGGTGACGTAGGGGTTGGCTGCCGTTTCAAGAAACACCAGCCCGCAAGCTATGATGAAGAGCGAAACAAGGAAGAAGTTGAACGACATGACCTGTGCGCCGGGCCAAAACAACAGGGCGCCAAAGCCGTAGAGTAGCAACCCCGCAACCACGCCCGTGCGGTAGCCGCGGCGGTCAATCAAAATGCCCGCGGGTATGGCCATTACAAAATAGCCCAGGTAGAACATGACTTGCACCATCGACGAATGAGCATGGTTCATGCCGGGTATGACGGTCTGGAAGTGCTTGTTGAGCACATCGAGAATGGAGTGTGCCGCCCCCCACAAAAAGAAGAGGGAGGTGATGAGCACGAAGGGCAGAATATACTGCCGCTTTACTAAAGGTTTCACTAAATGATTGGTTGTTAAGTATTTTGCATTTCAAAGTTCTGCCACGTGGCGAACGCGCATTTGCCGCCATTGCCCAAACGTGTTGCCGCTGGCAAGGGGTGTTGCCACACGTGGCGGGAGGGCGTTTTTACGGTAGCGGGAGGACGGAATTTTTGTCGGAGAAATCGGCACGCCGCCCTCCCGCAACCGGGAAAACGCCCTCCCGTAACCGTAATATTGCCCCATCGCAACAGCTTATTGCTGCTCGTAGTGCTCGAACAAGAAGTCGTTGTAAGGGTATTTCTGCACATGCAACTGCTTGACGCGTGCATAGAACAGCTCTTTGAGTTCGTCAATATTTTGTCGTTCGCGGGCTGATATAAAGATGCAGTCGTCGCCCATTTTGGCCATCCACGTGTGTTTGAGTTCGTCGAGCGACACATTCTCGCGGGTGGCGGGAGTCAAGTCGTCGGGGTCCTTTTCGGTCCAAGTGTAGGCGTCCATTTTGTTGAACACGAGCAACTGCGGCTTTTCGGCACATCCCAAATCGCGCAGGGTGTTGTTCACCACCTCAATTTGCTCCATAAAGTCGGGGTGCGACACATCAACCACGTGCACCAGCAGGTCGGCCTCGCGCACCTCGTCGAGGGTGCTCTTGAACGACTCTACCAGGTCGGTGGGCAGCTTGCGTATGAACCCTACGGTGTCGGCCAGCAAGAATGGCAGATTGTCAATAATGACCTTGCGCACAGTGGTGTCGAGCGTGGCAAACAATTTGTTCTCGGCAAACACGTCGGTCTTTGCCAGCAGATTGATAAGTGTTGATTTGCCCACATTGGTGTAGCCAACCAGCGCCACACGTATGAGTCGCCCGCGGTTTTTGCGCTGTGTGCTCTTTTGGCGGTCGATGTCGGCCAAACGCTGTTTGAGCAGCGCCATGCGGTTGAGAATGATACGGCGGTCCATTTCGAGCTGCGTTTCACCCGGTCCGCGCAAGCCTACCGAACCCTTGCCGCCACCCGAACCTGAGCCGCCGCCCTGACGCTCGAGGTGGGTCCAGAGTCGTTGCAGACGGGGCAGCATGTAGCGATACTGTGCCAGTTCAACCTGTGTTTTGGCATTGGCCGTTTGGGCACGCATGGCAAAGATGTCGAGAATGAGGTTGGTGCGGTCGAGAATTTTCACGCCCAAGGCGCGCTCAATGTTGCGCAACTGTTTGGCCGAGAGTTCATCGTCGAAAATCACCATACCTATTTCGCGTTCGGCGTCCTCCTCTGCTTCGATGTAGGCGCGTATCTCCTCGAGTTTTCCCTTACCCACATAGGTTACCGACGAGGGGCCGTCGAGCTTTTGCGTAAAGCGCTTGACGGTGACAGCCCCTGCCGTTTCGGCCAGAAACTGCAGTTCGTCAAGATATTCGTTGGTCTTGCGCTCATTTTGGTTTTTGGTTATCAAGCCTACCAATATGGCGGTTTCGGCCTTTATTTCTTCGGTTTCAATAAATCCTTGCATAATATACTATTTCATCTAAATGAGGTGTGCAAAATTACACATTTTCAGCAAATTACGCTTTATGCCGCGCCTATTACTGTTTTATTCGCCACAAACTGCTATGCGGGCAAAGCCTCAGATTTTATCTTCTGTAATGAACAAAATCACCAAATCTGAGAGTTTTGTTCAGTATAAAAGATAAAATCACTACTTTTGCCAATAATTATAAGTATAAAAGATAAAAACATGGAAAGCATCGAGAGATCACTTTACATTGCTGTACGGTGAAACGTAAGTAAACATGTTAACGAACTCGAGCACCAAACGCTACCACTAATGGGGGCGACGCGTCCCGCGTCGGAATTTAAGGCAAAGGCTCACAGACAGAAAGTGTAATTAGTACTGTCTGCGAGCCTTTATTGTGTGTATGAACATTGCATTTCCCCGCGGGACGAGGTTGCTGAAAGAACCGACGCGGGACGCGTCGCCCCCATTAGTGCTTGCGTTTCTTCAAGCAACAACTAGCACCCTCCACCACCAAACGTTACCACAAAACGCAAGCTCTAATGGGGGCGACGCGTCTCGCGTCGGGATAATAAAAGAAAAGAATACAAACTCTACTAAATAATAGCTGCATCTTTCCCGAACGCGAGACGCGTCGCCCCCATTAGTGGCAGCGTTTGACGCTTGAGTCCGCTTGCATGACTATCAAGAGCTATCAAGCACTCACCCACTGCGCCGGCGCAACAAAATGTACACCACCACCGGCACGCCTATGAACGGAGTGATGGCCGACAAGGGGAGTGTGCCGCGCTCGCCGGGCAAATGGGTGAGCAACAATGAGAGCAATGCCACGTTGGCACCCATAACCAAGGTGGCGGGCAACAAGCGACGGTGGTCGGCAGTGTGCATGAGCAGGCGTACAATATGCGGCACGGCCAAGCCTATGAACGATATGGGGCCGCACAGGGCGGTGACTGCCGCAGTGAGCAGTCCGGTGAGCAGAAGCAAAATGGTGCGCACACGCTTGACGCGTATGCCAAGGTTGGTGGCATAATCGGCCCCGAGCAGCAAGGCATTGAGCGGACGGGCAGCGGCCAGCAGCATGAGCGAGGGCACTGCCACCAACGCGGCAAGCAGGGGTATGCGCTGCATGGTGAGCCCCGAAAAGTCGCCCATACCCCACACCACATAGGAGCGCACGCCGTCGGCCGTGGCATAAAAGTTGAGCAACGAAATGACGGCCGATATGCCAAAACTGAGCATGACACCGGCCACAAGCAATGCCAATGTGCCACGTAAATAGTGGCTGCACACGCTGAGCAGCAATATGACGGCACATGCACCTACAAACGAGGCGGCAATGGTGAGCATCACCCCCGACAGGGCGGCACCACCCACCACCACACTGCCACCACACGCCAACAGGGCTATGGCGGCACCAAGCGAGGCGCCGCTGTTGACACCAAGCAGCGAGGGGTCGGCCAGCGGATTGGCAAAGAGGGTTTGCATCACAAGTCCGCTCACCGCCAGGGCGGCACCTGCCAATATGGCGGTGAGCATTTGCGGCATACGCGATTCGAACACGATGTAGCGCACAGCCTCATCGCCTCCGCCACAAAGCGACTGCCACACCTGCACGGGTGTCAAACTCACACTGCCGGTAAACAGGGCGAGGAGGGATAACATGAGGAGCAAGGATATGGAGACTCTCATGGGCTATTGCTTTACAGGGGTGTAATAAACATCACTGCCCTGCGGGGTACGGCCGCCGAATATGTCGGCAAGGTTCTGCAACAGGCGCTCGGGGTGGAAGGGTACTTCTTCATAAAAAGGCACGCTGAAGGTGTTGCAGGCATAGACGCGATGCTTTTGCCACGGGGCAAACTGTGCGGCTTGCGGCATATCGCGCAGCATCTGTGCATAGCTGAGGTCGGTTTGCTGTCCGTACTTTACGAGCCACACATCGGCCTTGGCTGCACGTTGGAACACGCTTTCAAAACTGAGCGACACGCTGCCATTCTCTGTGCGGTCGGCCCACAGGTTGCGGCCTCCGGCATCGGCTATAAACTGTCCCATGGTGCTGCGTCCGCTGGGTTGGTACCATGTGCCGCGCTGCATGAGATCGCTCATCACCGTGGGGCGAGGGCCACTGCCCCTTCGGGCCACACGCTTTTTGCAGGCAAGGTAAGCCTGTTCCACCGCGGCAAACAGTGAGTCGGCACGCTGCCCCACCCCGAACAATCGGCCATAAAAGCGCATCCACTCGGCACGGGCCAGGGGCGACGTTTCCATGTAGTCGGCACACTCTATGAGGGGTATGCCGGCATTGTCGAGCGCGCCATGTCCGGCATTTTCGAAGGGCGACACCAGCACAGCGTCTACCTTGTTCATGCGCATACGCTCCACATTGGGCTGCATGCTCTGCCCCATGTCGGCCACATTGGGGTGGCGCTGCAAATAGTCCTTTATGCGCTGGCTCACTATGTAGCCGGCATCGGTCACACCGCCCACGCCGCCCAATGCGTCGAGGTCGGCCAGCAATGCCAGATGTACGGCCGAAGTGACCACGGCGCGGCGCAGCGGTGTACGCACCACAGTGCCCTGCGGCAAGTGGCGGGGCATGGGCAACGAGTCGGGCACCATGACGTAAGTGGCAAGTGTGCGGGTGGTGTCCCACGGATTTTTAACAGTAGCTACCACAAAGCTGTCAGCCTCAGCCATGCCGAGCAATGTGGCATGACTGAGGCTGACAGGTTGTCCCTCGCCGCTGTGGGTGGCGGGAGCGCTGCACGCTGCAAGCAGCAACGCGGTTATAAGTATATAAAGATATTTCATCGTTGTTACGTGTTAGGACAATATGGCACGCATTATCCGCACATCAGCACATCAGCTAACTCCACAAGCATCAGCGCATCTGCGAGCTCTGCGAGCATCACACCGTTATTTCGCCTGCAATATTGGTATTCATCAGTCTGACTATCTCGTTGTGCGAATAGCCATGTCCGAGCAAGAACATGAGTTTGGTTATCATGCCCTCAACAGTAGAGTCGTAGCCGTTTATCACCCCGGCCTGCAACAGTTGCAGCCCCGTTTCGTAGCGGTGCATCTCAACCGTGCCTTTGAAGCACTGCGTGATGTTGACCACTATGACGCCGCGGTTGACAAGTTTGCGAATGCTCTCGACAAACCACGGTTTCTGCGGTGCATTGCCCGCGCCAAAGGTTTTCATCACCACCGCACGCAGCCCGCTCACGCTGAGCATGGTGTCTATCACCTCCTTGCGAATGCCGGGGAAGAGTGTGAGAATCATCACATTGTTGTCGAGCAAATAGTGCGGACGGAAGGGCGCATCGGGACGCGGACGACGAATAAGGTGCGTTTCGTACTTGATGTGAATGCCGGCATGAGCCAGCGACGGCAAGTTGAACGAACGGAAGGCATTGAAGCCCTCAGAGTTTATTTTGGTAGTGCGGTTGCCGCGCATCAGGCGGCTCTCGAAAAATATGCACACCTCAGGCACCACGGGGTGCCCCATTTGGTCGCGTGCTGCAGCTATCTCGATGCTCGTCAGCAAATTTTCCTTGCCATCGGTGCGCAACTGCCCTATCGGCAACTGCGAACCGGTAATGATGACGGGCTTGCCCAGATTTTCGAGCATATAGCTCAAGGCCGACGCGGTATAGGCCATGGTGTCGGTGCCATGCAGCAGCACAAAACCGTCATAATGGTTGTAATGGTCGGCTATGATGTGCGCCATCTTTATCCAATAGCGCGGCTCCATATCGCTCGAGTCAATCGGCGGGTCAAAGGCCAGGGCATCGATGTGGTAATTGAACTGGCGGAGTTCGGGCACATGGAGCTTGAACTGTTCAAAATCAAAGTTCTCCAACGCACCTGTTTCGGGATTTTCAATCATACCGATGGTGCCGCCCGTGTATATAATGAGTATGTGTGGTGTGCTCGGATTATCCATAACGCTGCAAAAATACGAAAAAAACACAGAAAAGCCCCAATCATTAGCGTCAGGCGTTAAACTTTGGCTAATGATTGGGGCTTTTGCCGTTGTATGTACCAATTACTTACTTCAGTTTCTCAACAAAGTAATCGCTGATGGTTTTGAACAGATGCAGGCGGGTGTTGCCGCCAAATATGCTGTGGTTGCGGTTGGTGTATATCTGCTGACGGAACATCTTGCCCTGCTGCACATAGGCTTCGCTCACCTCGGTAAAATTGCGGAAGTGCACATTGTCGTCGGCCGTGCCATGAATGAGCAACAAGTCGCCGCTCAAGTTAGCCGCACGCTCTATGGGGTTGACAGCATAACCCGTTGGGTTCTCCTTCGGGGTACGCATGTAACGTTCGGTGTACACCGTGTCGTAGTATTTCCAGTTGCTTGGAGCGGCCACAGCCACACCGGCACGGAACACCTTGCGGCCCTCGCTCATCGACATCAGCGTGTTGAAACCACCAAAGCTCCAGCCCCAGATGGCTATGCGGTCCTTGTCAACATAAGGCAGCGAGCCAAGGTAAAGTGCGGCCTCCACTTGGTCTTTCGACTCCTTGTCGCCAAGATTGAGGTAGGTGCACTTTTCAAAGTCGGCACCACGCGAGCCTGTGCCGCGTCCGTCTACACACACAAACACAAAGCCCTGGTTGGCCATGTAGCTCTCCCACTGTCCGCCGGGATAGAAACCCATGTTCCATGAGTCGGTCACCTCCTGCGAGCCGGGACCCGAGTATTGGTACATGATGACGGGGTACTTCTTTGAGGCATCAAAGTTGCGGGGCTTTATCATCCAGCCGTTCAGCTCCACGCCTTCCGAGGTTTTGAAGGTGAAGAACTCCTTCTGCCCCAGCAGCGGTGTCACATTATCTTTCAGCGTCTTGTTGTCGACCATGGTCGATATAACCTTGCCGTTGGCAGCATCGCGCAGGGTGGTTACGGGGGGCTGGGTGGCCGATGAATAGATGTTGAGGAAATACTTCATCGATGTGCTGAAGGTGGCATTGTTTGTACCGACCTCGGTAGAGAGCTTGCGCTCCTTGCCACTCTTGTCTATCGAATAGACGGCGGTGCGCAACGGGCTCTCCTGGTGCGACGCGTAGTAGAATCGGCCGTTCTGCGCATCATAACCATAAAAGGCCGACACGTCGTAGTTGCCCCTGGTCACCTGACGCTCAAGTTTGCCATTGAGGTTGTACCAGTAAATGTGCTTGTAGCCCGAGCGGTCGCTGATGTAGCCAAAGTGGTCGCCATAGAACTTGAGACTGCCGTAAGCGGTCTCGGGCACATACTTGGCATTTTCCTCGCGCACAGCCAGTTTGCACTCTGTGCTGCGCGGATTGGCCATGTAGATGTCCATGCGGTTTTGATGGCGGTTGAGGGTGACCACAGCCAGTTTGGCGGGGTCGCTCGTAAAGTGTATGCGTGGCACATAACCGTCGGAGTCGAGCGGGAGTTTGAGTGTGCGGGTTACACGGTTCTTGATGTCGAAGGTCATCACCGTCACATCACTGTTTTTGGCACCGGCCACAGGATATTTGTAGTTGTAGGCACCGGGATATTCGTCATACTCCTGACGGGTGGGGTAAGCGCCCTTAAACTCCTGAATGCTGTAAACGGGCACCTTGCTCTCGTCGTAGCGCACCCAGGCAAGCATCTGCGAGTCGCTCGAAAAGTCGAACGAACGGGCTGTGGTAAACTCCTCCTCGTTCACCCAGTCGGGCAGGCCATTTATCACCTCGTTAAATTTGCCGTCCTTCGTCACCTGGCTCTCGGCATTGCCAAAGAGCAGCTTTACAAGGAACAGGTTGTTGTCGCGCACAAAGGCTATGACATTGCCATCGGGCGAGAAAAGGGGCATTTGCTGCGGCCCGCCGTCCGACAGAGGTTCATACTTTTTGTTCTGCACATCATATATGTAATATTCGGCAGTGTATGAGCGGCGGTAAATGGGTTTAGTTTGCGTACGCAGCAATATGCGGCGTTCGTCGGGCGACATGATGTAGCCGTCAATGGCCTTCAGTTTGGCATCGCCCCGTGCCTGGTCGGCGTCAAACAGCACTTCAATTTCCTTACCCGTTTTGAAGGAACGGCGTATGATGCGTTTGCTGTCGTCAGAAAGTTGCGTATAGCTTTCGCCGTCCTTCATCGGATTTACGCCATACACATATTGCGGGTTATACTTGCCGCCTGTAATGTCCTCGAGCGTGAGCTGCTGGGCATTTTGCGCCACAGCCTTCGAGCCGCCAAGGAATATGCCACCCACAAACAGGCTGGCTATAATGAGTAGAAATCGTTTCATGGTGAATTCGTAAAATTATTAAATGTGCAGATGGCATGACGTTTACAAGCGCATTTCATCTGCACATTTATATTATTATATCAGAGCGCTAAACGAGCATCTGCACATTTACATATTAGCACATCAGCGCGCTTCTGCGCCCCAAGCGCCTTACTTTCCCCATTCGCTGGGGTTGGCGCGCCACTCGTGCAACATGGCCACGTGCTCCTGCTTGATATAGCCGGTGCCGAGAGCCACCTCAACCACTGCCTCGTAGTTAGTGAGCGTGGTAAGTTCCACGTTAGCTGCCTTGAAAGCCTCTTCGGCCACGGGGAAACCATAGGTGTAGCTGGCCACCATGCCAATCACCTCGCAACCATGCTGGCGCAAAGCCTCAACAGCCTTCAAACTGCTGCCGCCGGTCGAGATGAGGTCCTCTATCACAACCACTTTCATGCCCTTCTGCAGGTCACCCTCAATCAGGTTTGTCATACCGTGATCTTTGGGTTTCGAACGCACATAGGCAAACGGCAGACCAAGCGCATCGGCCACCAATGCACCCTGGGCTATGGCACCCGTGGCCACACCCGCAATGGCGTCGGCCTCAGGATACTTTTCTGCCACGATGCGGCTCAACTCCAACTTGACAAAGCTGCGCAAAGCAGGGAATGCCAAAGTTTTGCGGTTGTCGCAATAGAAAGGTGACTTCCAGCCACTGGCCCAAGTGAAGGGCTGTTCGGGTTGCAACTTAATAGCCTTTACATTAAGCAGTTTCTCTGCAAAAATCTTTTCGAGCGTACTCATATCTGTATGTTTTTTAATGTCTTACTTTTGCAAAGGTACAATTTTCGGGCGTGTATGCACCCTTTATGCCTATTTATTTGTACTTTTGGGCTATACTTATTTCTGCGTCCAATTATGCTGAAACCACTTACAAGCTTGCTGGCAGCCCTCCCCTTGTGTGCCGCCGCACAGCAACTCAAACCCAATATCATTGTACTCGTGGCCGACGACCTTGGCTATGGCGACTTGTCCTGCTATGGCGCCACACGGGTGAGCACCCCCACCGTCGACAGTTTGGCCGCCAACGGGGTGCGCATGACCAACATGCACGCCTGCGCCTCCACGTCCACCCCTTCGCGCTACGCGCTGCTCACTGGCGAATACCCTTTCCGCCGCACCGGCACCGATGTGGCAGCGGGCAATGCTGGCATGATTATAAAACCTGGCCAAACCACCGTGGCCGACCTCATGCACCGCGCTGGCTATGCCACCGCCGCCATAGGCAAATGGCACTTGGGCCTGGGCAGCCGCACAGCCGCACAAGATTGGAACGGCACCATCGACCTCACACCACGCGACCTCGGCTTTGACTACCACTACATCATGGCGGCCACCGCCGACCGCGTGCCGTGCGTGTACATCGAAAACGGCCGTGTGGCAAACTACGACGCCTCGGCCCCCATCAGCGTGAGTTACCAGCACAACTTCGAGGGCGAACCCACGGGGCGCAACAATCCCGAACTGCTCACCAAACTGCGGCCCAGCCACGGTCACGACATGAGCATCGTCAACGGCATATCGCGCATTGGCTACATGAAGGGCGGCGGCCGCGCCCTGTGGCGCGACGAGAGCATTGCCGACAGCATTGTGAGCCACGCCATTGGCTTTATCGATTCACACCGCGCCACCCCTTTCTTTATGTACTTGTGCACCAACGACGTGCATGTGCCACGTATGCCTCACGAGCGTTTCCGAGGCAAGAGTGTGATGGGGCTGCGCGGCGAGGCCATCATGCAGTTTGACTGGACGGTGCGCCAGATAACCGATGCACTGCGCCAGCGCGGCATCGACCGCAACACGCTCATCATCATCACAAGCGACAACGGCCCTGTGCTCGACGACGGCTACCAGGACCGCGCCATCGAGCTTTGCGGCACCCACAAGCCGAGCGGCCCCTACCGCAGCGGCAAATACAGTGCCTACGAGGGTGGTTCGGCTGTACCCTTCATCGTTTATTGGCCCGAGGGGGCGGCCCAAGGCATGACAAGCGACGCCCTTGGCTCGCTCATCGACATGCCGGCCTCTTTGGCTTCACTGTCCGATGTCGCACTCCAGCCCGCCGAAGCACACGACAGCCAGAACCACATCTCCACCTGGTTGGGCCGCGACACCCGTCCGCGCGATTATGCCATAAGCATGGCCAGCAACCGCAGTTTGACGTTGCGCACGCAGCACTACAAATACATCTCGCCCTCCGACGGCGGTCCCATGATTACCTGGGGGCCAAAAATTGAAACGGGCTACCGCCCCACCCCGCAGCTCTACGACCTGAGCAAGAGCGCCTACGAGCAAACCGACATTGCCAAGGAGCGCCCCAAACTGCTGCAACGCCTGCAGCGCCTGCTTGGCGAGGTGAGAGGGGGGAAATAAAGCGCGCATAAGAATGGTGAAGTATGGATATTATTATTGCCTGATAAAACTCCAAAGCACATAGTATAGTAATGCTTTTGCCCTTAGTTAAGACGAAAAAAGTTGCGTTTTAGCGTTTTACCGGCAGCAATATATGAGTATAAATCAGTAAGTTTGTAGACAAAAGCAACAACATTATGAACGATAGAACCAAACAAGTACCCTACGGCGTGTCCAACTTTGTGGATATAAGAACCAACAACCTTTATTATGTAGACAAGACAATGTACTTGCCCATGATAGAGGACGAGGCGCGCTATCTGTTCTTCACGCGTCCGCGTCGATTTGGTAAAAGCCTGCTCGTCAGCATGATGTGCGCTTACTACGACTGCAAATTAAAGGACCGTTTCCAAGAATTGTTTGGCGGTCTGTGGATTGCCCAGCACCCCACCCCCTTGCAAGGAAAATATTTGATTCTCTACTTAGACTTCTCACAGGTGGGGGGCGATATTAGTAAAATAGAGCATCGGTTCGACTCATATTGCAGCATGCGAATCAATTCCTTTGTGCAGCGTTATTCAGATTATTATCCTGTCGACATAGCCACACAGATTGCCAACAGTGAAAGCTTTGCCGACAAACTGGACCTTTTATGCAACTATTCAGCAGAACAAGGCTACATGCTTTTCCTCATCATTGACGAGTATGACAATTTTACCAACACCATTCTCAACGAACAGGGCGAAGCTGTATACCATGCCATAACGCATGCCGATGGATTCTACCGCGACATATTCAAGAAGTTTAAGGGCAATTTTGAGCGCATATTCATGACTGGGGTGAGTCCTGTGACACTCGACGACGTGACGAGTGGCTTCAACATTGGTTGGAACATTGCCACCAAGCCTCAGTTTAACAACATACTCGGTTTTACCACGAGCGATGTACGCACCATGTTCGAGTATTACAAAGACCAAGGCAAATTGCCTGCCGACTGCGATGTGGAGTTTGCCATAAAGGACATGGAGCCATGGTATGATGGTTATTGTTTCTCAGAAGATTCATTACGTGGACGAGATCGCGTCTTTAATACCGACATGGTGCTATACTATCTCCGCAACTACATGAGCTACGGTTGTCCACCTAAGCAAATGATCGACCCTAACACCAAGATGGACTATGGGAAAATGCAGAAGCTCTTACAATTTGACAAGCTGGACGGCGACCGCAAAGGCCTCATCAACAAAATTGCTGAAGAGGGAGAAATTGTGTGCGAACTTTTCGATTCGTTTTCGGCCTATCAGATACCCAAGGTGCAATTTTTCCCAAGTTTGCTCTATTATTATGGCATGCTCACCATCAAGGGCACACGTGGTGAGCGCTTGATGTTAGGCATTCCCAATAATAACGTGCGAAAGCAATACTACGGCTACTTGCTCGAAGACTATCAAAACCGCAGCTACGTCAACACCATGCAACTGGACGACGGATTTTACGAAATGGCCTATGAGGGCGAATGGCGGAAATGCCTCCAGTTTATGGCCGATTCTTATGCCAAGCTTTCCTCAGTGCGCGATGCCATAGAGTCGGAGCGCAATTTGCAAGGCTTCTTCATGGCATACTTTAGCATGACAAACTATTACTACACGGCACCAGAGTTAGAGCTCAACCATGGTTTTTGCGACTTTTTCCTTCTGCCCGACCTCACGCATTATGCCACGCAACATAGCTACATTCTCGAACTCAAGGTCCTGCACAAAGGCTCTACCGAAGAGCATGCGCAGAAGCAGTGGGATGATGCCGTAGCCCAGATTCATAGTTACGCCCAAGCACCCCGTGTTGAGGCCTTGCGCCAAGGCACGCAACTTCATCTTATCATCATGCAGTTTGACGGTTTCCAACTCAAGAGAATGGAAGAGGTGTAAGCATCTGGTTAAAATGCTGTTTACCTGGAACGCGCTGCAAAAAACGCTACCACTAATGGGGGCGACGCGTCCCGCGTCGGAATAGAGAATGTAGGGAAATACAAACTCTACTAAATAATAGCTGAATCTTTTCCCGACGCGGGACGCGTCGCCCCCATTAGAGGTAGCGTTTTGGGCTTGAGTCTCAGCGTTTTTAGTTTGTGGTTCCACGCTATGCGCGATAGCGTCTATCAGTTTGTCAACACCACGTTTCACAATGGCATCGGCATAGCACAGCATTCTGTTAAGCATTCTTTTCATGATAATCAGTACAATTTGGTTTTGATACAAAAGTAAAGTGTTGCAAAGGTAACACCAAGGCATTGTACCCTACAAAAAAAGTGTACAATTTGTACACAAATATTTGTCCACTCCCCGTCATCCCTCTTGTAAAAGAGTACATGCGCTTTTACTGCCATCTTACACTTTTTATGCGTAACAAGTTTATATACAGAGGCTTCAAGAGTGTAAGATGATTTCAAAGCATCTTACACTCCCCTGCACACATCTTACACACCTCACCCCGCTGCCTCGCAGTCGGTTTTGTCGTATGCGGTGGGTTTTACGCCACGGGGACGTAGGAGAATCTGTCGGAGCAACTGACTTTTCTGTTCCCCTATGCCGTGACATCTTCCTCCCGTGCTTGTGTCGTGTGGCAGCATGAGGGGTGTGTAGGATGCGTGTAGGTTTGTGTAGGTGGATTTGGCAGTATCTTACACTAAGCAAAGCATTGATAGCCAATGAGTTGCAGTGTATTAGTGTAAGATGTAAGATACTCGGCAAGTAAAGTTTTTGTAGTATGGTAAAGGTCCCGCACCACTAAACGCAAGCACTAAACGCTATCACTAAACACTACCACTAAACGCAAGCACTAATGGGGGCGACGCGTCCCGCGTCGGGCATTAAGACAAAGGTTCATACACCCAATAAAGGCTCACAGACAGCGCTAATTACACGCTTGTCTGTGAACTTTTGCCTTAAAAATCCCGACGCGGGACGCGTCGCCCCCATTAGTGCTTGCGTTTGGTGATTGAATCCATTCTATGGTTACGTTTCACCGGACGCAAATTATGTTTCTTATGTAGCTTATGTTCTTATGTTCCCGCGGTAAGCGCAATGGCGAAGAACTGTTGCAATCTGCCGCTAACGCGGGAACAAAAGAACATAAGAACAAAAGTCCATGCCCGTATGTCTTGAAGTTCTTCTGTTCTTATGTCCTTTTGTCCTTATGTTCTCCGCGTTAGCGGCTGCCAGGGCACGCTATGGCGTCAGCCCTTATGTCTCTTGGGGCCACCCGGACGTTAGTCCGTGGCCGTCAGACGCTTGTGTGTTTCTTATGTAAACTTGTGTTCTTATGTTCACGCGGTAAGCGGCTCTCCTAACTTAGTCAATGCGTCACCCTATAAAATAACGCAACTCATTGATTTCGCGCCATACAAGTTGCCAGCCATCACAGTATCAAGCTGATGGCCGATACAATAAGGCCCAGCACCACCAGCATGAGCACCAATTCTATCACACACCCAAAGCAATTACCAACCCCCTCCGTCAGCAAACTGAACACAGCATCTATTGCTGTCCCCAGCCAACCCAATACGCCCAATACCACAAATAGCACGATGCCTGCTACTACCATCAATATGAATGTTAACATATAAAATTGTTTGATTGGTTGAACACCTGTTTATAATATAACCCTGAGCACCATCTTATATTAAGCAGAAATGGAACTTCCGCTTTATTGTTACCATTTACACAGCAGCAAGGCAGAAGTCCCATTTCATTTTAAGTCCTATAATCGTTCCTTATTTCCTGCTATACGCCGAGGCGCATCAGCTATATTAGTTGTCATCACTGCCAAGGCCCATCGCATCAGCAAGCCACCCAAGCACTTAAAAGTTGATGTTAATACAATAACCCCTCTGAAGTAGTTTCTGCCGTTTTCAAAAACATTTTCCTCCTTAATGCCCTTAGCCATTTCGAAAAGGCATTAAGGAGGATACTATCAATCTTCGAAATCATCAGAAACTTCCGCTATTTGTAGTTCTATTCCTTCGTCAATAGCTTCGTCTTCATGCGCTTCGTACCACTCTTGGAAATCCTCGAATGTGTCGAATTGCAAATCCTTCAGGCTTTCAGATTCCTTCAGTATGTCATTTACATAATCTAAGGTTTCGTCATTTGTCATGACTTCACCAAGTTCAACATTGCGAGCTATGCTTTCTTCATCATTTGTAAAAAATCCGTAGTCCTCAATGTCTACCCAAAAATAAACACTCAGATCCTCATAGTTATCACAGAGAAGATGGCGGAAGTCTGATGGTCCCTTACAATTTTCTTCTGTCGTGATTTTCAACACCCCATCTGAGTATTCACTGCTGTAAATTGTACTCGAAGGCATATACGAATACGATATATTGAGAGTATCCAACAAAAGAGCCAATGATGGCCTATCATTAGAATCTATAATCTGCTGGCACTTTTCATATATTCCTTCAAGTACTTCTTCGTCACCTACAATTCTATAATCTACGGTTGATACTACGCTCATGTTTTTTCTGTTTTTTGCCGTCACCCTTAGGGATATCCGGCATGTTGTTTTTATTTACCGAAAGGGATTGCCCTATTAGGCATTTGACCACCCGCAAAAATCTTTGTCATAATGCAAAGAATAGAATGGGCGTGCAAAGGAACCGCAAGCTTTCGGCCACTAATTTGTCTTTCATTTGTTGTGGGAAGAGCTGTCAACAGAAGCGTCCTCCCTAATGTAGAACCCTGTTCGAGCAGCTTGCCCCTGCCCAATAAGAGTTCCAATAATCTTTCTTGAGGCCTCAACTTTGTCTACACCTCAATTTACCAACTTAGGAGGGGGGAATTTGTGTATTCATAAGATTAGCGTTTTGTCTCTTTGTGCATAAAGCTTAAAGTATTCACACACGAGGAGGAGTTTTAGGGATCTCTGTTTTATTTGAGATTTCTCATACACCTTGCATGCCAAGTTGCAAAGAAATCCATTGATGCTGTTGTACTTTATCTGCTTGCAAATATACAGCATCTAAGCGCTATCTCGTATCGTCCTTTTTATCCTTTTTTAGTCGTTGTAATTACCAAACGCGTTTACCATCGGGATAAGATACCATCTCAAAAGAGCAGATTCAAGTATTAAGTGTAAGCATACAGAAGCTTGCCTATTCCATCTTGCCATCGGCAATCATTTATTTTCCCGCCTTATATGTCTTAATGCCATGCACAAAACTTACTGCATTTTACCAATAGACATTTTTCTTTAATTCTTATTGCAGTCTTCAAATACTGCTTCGTAAATTAAAGTAATCGAATCAGATATACTATTTTTCCAATGAATTGCAGTTTTCAATGGCATGATTCCCTATAGAGATTACAGCATCTTGATGTCCTTAATGAAGAACAACCATGGTGAAATTCTTAGAGGGGGAATGTATCTCCTTCTATGGCATACGCCACACAAGTACACCACATTTGCCAATAGGAATCTGTTGGATTTGCCTTAAATTGAGCAATACAACGTTTTGCATCCAAACTCGCTAACACAATGTAATATGAATAGTATAACTCGTCAACATCATATTTATCGAGCAAAGGAAGCATATCATTAAGCAGAATACCAAGTTGATTTTTATTGTTGCATGAAATTGCTTTCTTAAAATGAGCAAACTTTATTCTTGCTACGCCTGTTAACTCTTTTTGCTTTGCTTGTACATCGAATATTTTTTTAACCTCGCAAAGAATATGATCAGCTATTTTTTTATCGAGTCCCAATTTCAAACGTAGCAATTCAAGCTCAACCATCTCGTTAGTGTCAAGCACACGATCAGCATAAGCACGCATACAGGCCTCTTGATAGGTTCGCTTTTTTCAGCCAATAGCTCATATTCTGTTTTAGCAGCAGCAACCTGAGTAACATTGTGAGTAACATTAGAAACATTACTCACATTATGCACGCTGCTATCAGTGTGCACACTGTTATCGGTGTGCATGCTGTTGTCGGTGTGCGATTGATCTGTGCTGTGAGATGTCGAAACACTTAACCCTCCACTAATGGCATTTGCATCTCCCAAATTCAAACCTATAGAACCTAATGAATCCTGTGGGTTAGGTTTGGGGTCTTCAACCAAACGAGAGCCACAATCAGGACAGAACCGCCCCTCATCAATATGCTTTTTACAAGTTTCGCAATACATTTTTCTAATTACTTAGTTTGAATAGCATCAAGCAACTCTCCGTTGCTTCCCACCTTAACTTGTATTCGTGTAGAGATTGCCCCGAGCTGACGATTGTAGTTATAAAAATAGCCTTTTTCCACGCATTTATTTCCTTCACACATTTCAAAGGCCTCTACCGTAGACAATTCGCGTGGTTCAACTCCCAATTGATTATAGAGTTTTTCCACAACCGTTTGATGAATACTCTGTAAATTAGCATCAACAGCACAACGCACCTCATCTAATAATGATTGCTTAGAAGACGTAAGCGACTTCGTATTACTGAACACCACACGACGATTGGTCGACTTAAAAGGAATAGATTTTATGGTGCCGTCAAAAGGTTGAAGCTCTTGCAAACCCTTTGTCCTGAACTTAAGCATGGGATTGCCATAAAGATTAAACATCAATACAGTTGCCTTTATGCCTGTATCATCCTCAATTATTCTACTACTATTGTAATAATCACATTTTGCTTTCAAGAATGCCAAACCTGCATTCATTTTACCGACACATTCATACTCCGAAAAACGTGCCATAAATGATTCGGAATAGGCTGCAGGCCGAATGCGCCAATTTTCATCAGCCTTAAAATTTCCACACTTACCCAATGCGGGAACGCAAGCACCCGCATAAAGCAAAACACCTGCATCGTATATTGCCGAAAGCAACATACTTTGACTACGCTTAAACTTTATGTATCGTCCGCCGAAGCATGCCACAGTATTAAATATGCGAGCACCTATTTGCTGCAACGTGTCAATGGTAAATGCCTCTTCTGTACTATAAAAACCAGAGTATTCTGGCTTATCAGCACCATGCAAATTAAATATGAGCATATCAGAGTTCTTTAAACTCTGATAATATTCATGCGCCATATTCTCAGACATTTCAGGACCAACGTTTGGACTTAGATACATCAAGTCGAGTACAAAGTCCTTTTCATCATTCATTTTATACAAAGGCAAATTACGCACCATTTCTCTACTGGCTGGAATCCAATCTACATTAGTGGTCATTGTGGCTCTTTTGATGGTAATACCACCTTCGGACGTAACACCATTTGAAAGATTAAAATAAGCTTGCAGGTCAGAATATATATCTGTTTCCATCTGCCCCGTTTCAAGGGGAAGACGTCCTATATTGCATAGCGCTTTACGATAGTCAAGGAAATCCCAAGATACATGTTGGGGAAAACAGTAACAGAAATCTGCATAAACATATTTTTCTGAAGGGGCATCACATTCAGCAGACGGATTAGGTTCACAAGGTTGCGGAATCACATCATTTCCACCAATAATAAAAACAGAAAGTTCGGGACCTGCCTGTATACTATTATTATTTATAAAATCACTCAACACTTGCGCATACATTACCCAAGGTGCATTCTGTAAACAAAGATGTGCCACATCAAATAGAACCCATTTCTGTTCATCGGCAATATTTGATACAAATTCGTTTATAACTTGTAGCACAGTGCTTTGAGACACACCATACTTAGCTGCAAGACGTGCTGTATCAGTCCAAACAATGCCCATTTCCTTATTATAATCTGCACGTTCAGCCTCATCAAAGTTCTCTTCGTCAGAATCCTCACACAATGATTGCCCACAGTTAGGACAGAACAAAGACTCGGAAGATGTTCGAGTTCCACATTCTGGGCAAAATACAAATTCTGCTGCAGCATCCTTTGCATCATGGGTTCCCATATTATTATATATGTCATCAAGGCTAGAACCTAAACTATTCACATAATCATCTAAATTCATTGTCATAGCATTATTAAATAAAAGAACATTTGCGTAATGTAGGTGCTTAAAATTATTTATATTGGATGTCGTATGAGATTGTTTCTACAGTTGCCTTGAGGAAGGAGCGTAGCGAGCTACACAGCCGGTGGAAGGTCAAAAAGCGGTCTAAAAGAAAGGTGAAGATTGAATTTAGAAGATATAAAAGCTTAAATCAAATCTTCGCCAGAAAAATTAGAAGGCTTCACTGTTAGTTGCTTTGTGCCCTGTCGCATATGTCTTTTTCTGTGAGAATATGGTGCCAAGTTAAAACAAGGATACAAACTCGCTTGCAATCTTAATCAAACAGCAGCTTGTCTTCTCAACAGAAACACACACGCGACAGAACACAAATCGACTTGTTGAAACCACTCTTTAGTTAGTGGACCAATAAGCACGCAACCGACAGTTAATTACACTCTCGAACCACATTCAGGACAAAAAGTCTCATCTGCATCAATTTGGGCTCCACAACCCGGACATTGCTTAGTTGCATTCTGCGTTGGCGATTGCTGAGGAGTATTCTTTGCCGTTTGAGGCACCTGTTGAGCATACATAGAGGCAACACCCTTAAATGAATTGATGTTTTGCGCTGCTGCATGACTAACTGTTCCAACATGCCCTAAAGCTTGGTCTTGTGTATGATCCATGCGATTTTGCTGGTGCATTGCATTTTCCCGATACTCCTCCTTTATCTGCAATTGTTCGTCATAGCGTTGCTGTTGAAAAGCCTGCTGCTGCTGATACATTTGTTGCTGAGAAGCCATTTGCTGATTGCCAGCTTGCAACATACCTTGTTGCATCATTTTTGCCATCTGCATCATCATTTCTTGCTGCTGTGCATTCTGCGCGTTTTGTTGCTGCATCATTTGTTCGTACAATGCCTTTTGCTCAGTTTGCTGCTGCTTACGCAATTCGTTTTCCTTGTCGCTACCATAACTCTGAGCCATTGCCACTTGTGCTTCTTCCGATAGCCGTGACAACTGAGCTGCACGTATCTCGTCAGCAGACATTTGCGTAAAAGCATTGTCGCGATTTATTTCTACATTGGTGTCCATCGCATGCATGCTTTCGGCACTGCGGTTCGATTCGCGTTGAGCAGCAAGTTCAGCCTCTTTCATGGCTTGCATATTGCGTTGGGCGATAGCAGCCTTACGCTCAAGTATATCCATGTCGTCGAACTTGTCTTGGCGCTGTCTGCTATAATCAGCTTGTGTTTGCTGCTCACGCAACATCTGCTCGCGTTGTTGCTTTTGGAAGTCGTAATCCTCGTTGGCTTGACGGTTCTGCAAGTCGGCTGTCTGTTGGCGTTGTGCCTGAGCAAAGTCGTAATCGTCATTACGCTGACGCTGATTAAACGCATGGTCTTCTTCATACTGTCTGCGTTCATCTGCATAAGCATCCATCTTACGCTTAATCTCCATTTCCGCCTCATAGAGTTCGCCTTTATGACGTGCTTGCTTCAATTCATTAGCAAACTCATGATCCATCGCATTATCGGAAATAAGGAAGTCTGCTATTTGCTGGGTTAAAGCCAACTTTTGCTCGGTCTGCACACGCATAATGTCTGTCACATTCTCGCGCGATATCTTACCTTGTTCCAACGTGTTCGCCAAGGCCTCTATATCGTCATCCTTTACCAAGCGGTTCTTCTTCAAATCTATAAGGGCTTCATATTCTTCTTCCTTAGATTTGGCTTCTCGTAAACGTTTTTGACTTGCGAGCAACAATACGAAATTCTCCATTTCGTCCTCACTCAGCAACTTATCTTTGTTTACTGCTTGCAAGGATTGACGGAGATTCTCTGCATTCGTGGCTTGGCTTATCTTGAGCTTGTTTTGTTCTATCTCTAAACGGTCCTTAAACTCATTTGTGCGTTGCAAAAAGCCTATTTCCTTTTCTGTTGCAAAAAGTTCGCGCTCAACAGAACGGAAGCGCTCAAAATCACGGCTTTTGTCAGTAACATCGAGCACACGTACCACCTCAATGCCTTGTAAACGTTCGTTGCAATGACTTTGGATTCTGACCTTAAGATTTTCAACAATTGGTTCAGGCAAGCCTTCTTGCTGATAATCAAGATTACGCAATAATTGGGTTAATGTATTATTTACTGCAGGCAATAACTGGGCTTGCAAATCGAGGGCTGTTACCGACGTTCTATCTACCAAGTAATTTTGCACAAACATCTGCATATTGGTTACTTGCAACTGCATACTTACACCTACTTGCAAATCGACGAGTTTGGTAGGAATGGTTAATGGAGTGTATGCAATTTCTCCTTTTTCGTCTGTTATAGAGCCGAATAAAAGATTAATAATTTGGTTGTTAACCAGATATACACGACAGACCTTAGGCGAAGATATTTTATTGAGCTTTTGTTTGATTCTCTCCGTACGCTTTTGATGCTGTACGGGTGATTCATCTTTTTTATGCCCAAAAAGGAAATTCATCACGCCACGTCCAAAAGCAGCAACTTTTCCAAATACGCCGCGATTTCGAAATGAGTTAGCCTCTTTCTCTTCTTCTTTTTTCTTTTCTATTTCGAGTTTCTCGAGTTCTTTTTCGCGTTCTTCTATGCGTTTAGCCTCTGCTTCGATATCACGTTGTCTTTCATCTAGCTGTATCTCAGCAACGGTTTTAGCCGGGAATGTGTAAATTCCCGATTGCAGCAGACTAATTATCTGTCCGTCAATAAGCACCATTGCCGTACATCCTTCTTGTACAATTACGCCCTTCAATCCACTGCCAGCGTTAGCAAACTCTGCCTCTGTTATAAGACGTGCCACCTGTCCTTTTTGAATATTCCATATGGCACGTCCCTGCACGATGCTTACACCCTCAACTGAATCCGTATCAACTAACAAACGTCTTTCAGTGGGTGTAGGGATGGAAGTTGTCGCATTTGCATTATTGCCTTGTATAGGTTTGCTCACTTCTAAACCAAGTTCACGTGCTCTTTCTGTCACACGACTTTGTTCTTCACGACGCACAGCACGTTGCACGCCTTCAGAACCTTGTCGTAAGAAAGTTCCAAAGTGCGTAACATTGTCGACAAATCCTTTTTTCCCAGTCTCATCCACAGGGGATATTTTCTGTTGGCTTTCATTATTAGCTTGTGATGTAGTCAAAGCTGTACCACATTTAGTGCAGAATTTTTGTCCTGCCTTAGTAATGATATTTCCACATTTAGGGCATTGCATAGCATATATACTTTTAATTGGGTTAATTGTTTCCTTAACAGAATTATTAAAACTTACCGCATTATATTCGCTGTCATCACCTGAGGCTGCAACGGGCTGGTTTTCTGTCAAAGTCGTTCCGCAATGTGGACAAACTTTATATTTGGGTAATACGGGGTAACCGCACTTAAAGCATTTCATATTTTGATGATTTGAGTGTTTATATCTGAAATTCTTGCTCTGGTAATACTCTTAGTCATCGTAGACATAAAGCTTCTCTTCTGGAATGGGGGAAATAGTCGTGCGTTGCCCAAATTGGCGATCGCCATATTTAACGAGCCAACCATTGGATTTTTCTGTAGTTGCAATCACATCATCTTCGATTTCCAGTAAATCGATAAAAGACTTTATCGTATCTTGTGGCAGATACAGATTCTTACAACATGTTATCAATTTAAATGGAGACTCAATATTTCTCGAGTAACAATAAATACTGTCGCAACTTAATGCGCCTTCATCTATCTTTTTGAATGATGGTGGAAGATTAATCTTTTTAATGTGACAATTAGTCCCTATAATTTTCTCAACTACATAAGGTAATAATATATTTTTTGCATATCTGAAAGCATTCAAATTCACGTTTTTTAATTTACCACATCTTGATAGATCGACATTTTCTAACTCATTAAATGCCGAACGACCTACCGTTTTTAAACCTGCAGGCATCGTTACTTTCTCTAATGAATTACAATGCCAAAATGCACAAGATTTTACTTCTGTAACAGAGTCTGCTATTACAACTTCTGTTAGTTCTTGACATTGAAAAAAAGCTAATTCCCCAATAGACTTGACACCATCTAAAATAACAACTTTCTCAAAAGTTTTGTTTTGAAATTGGCTATATTTAACATTTCCAAATACGACCAACTTTTCTCCATCCTTTGATATGGCATAGTTCTCGTGGAAATCATAGTCGTTTGGTGAATCTCCTAATGATGCTATTTGTTCTTGAGGAGACAAGACTTCTGCTTTTGCCTTAAGTTCAGCCTTCGCAGCAGCCAACTCTGCTTGCGCTTGCTGGGCTGCAGCTTTTCCAGCCTGGACTTTCTCGAGTTCAGCCTTTGCTGCAGCCAACTCTGCTTGCGCTTGCTGGGCAGCAGCTTTCTCGGCTTGCACTTTCTCAAGCTCAGCCTTTGCAGCAGCCAACTCTGCTCGCGCTTGTTCGGCAGCAGCTTTTTCAGCCTGAACTTTCTTAAGTTCAGCCTTTGCAGCAGCCAACTCTGCTTGCGCTTGTTCGGCAGCAGCTTTCTCGGCCTGGACTTTCTCGAGTTCAGCCTTGGCGGCAGCCAACTCTGCTTGAGTTTGTTCGGCGGCAGCTTTCTCGGCTTGGGCTTTCTCGAGTTCAGCCTTTGCAGCAGCTAACACTGCTTGAACTTGTTGGCCTGTAGCTTTCTCAACTTGTACTTCATCAGGTCCTGCTTGAGCAAGTTGGGAAGCGTCATCAGCAGCAGGGGCGTTCTCCTCTAGAGCTTCTGACACGTCGTAAAGTTCAGCTACAACAGCAGCAGACGAACCATTAGCAGTTTCATTTACCAATTCGGCGTCAATGTCTTCGTCCTTCAAATTAAAAATCGCCTTATAAGCTTTTTCGTACGACAAATGTTTCCGTACTTCAATAGGCACAGAGCCATTCATGAGTTCTTTAATGTCAGAACTTGAACCACCCAGCCATGTTTTCACTATACTGGCAGCTCTACTTTTCTTTCTATCGTCCAAGGAGTTGGTAATAACCACTGTGAACAGATCGTCCTTATATTTGTCCTTATTCAGCTCTATCTCCTTATTCATTTTATTCACCTTTGCAAAAACGCCGAATATTCCCATAGTATATGATCGTTTTAATATTAAAAAATACGATTTGTCAGATTACACTCAACTGCTCGTGCAGTTCATTCACAGCCTCTATCTGCTCTTTAGTTGTGCTGAGGGTATCAGTTGGCAAACGCTTAAATATGCTCATTGCGCCATCAGCAGCCTCTTTGGCTTCAGCATATCGTCCAGCCTCTAAGTAAAGACTGCCACAAAGCTCGAGCACCGAGGCGTAAATACCTTGCAAGAGTTCAGAACCATCTTGCATGTCATAAATGGCATCGCCCTCCTTATAAATTAGCATTTGCGCCTTGTAAAGTTCGCCACACTGTATATAGTAATATGCCAATGTTAATTTAACAACTGGCATTACATAAGGTGGCATTTCTTGGGCTGATTTTTTTGCGGCTGCCGTTATAAAAGCTTCTACCTCAGCCTCATTGGTATATTTCTTTGCCACATAAAGGTAGTTTGTATATGCTGCATAATCCTCTTGCACCAACAAATCGCGAACCTTTACAGTAAACGAATCGCCTAAACGCAATTCGTCGTCGGGCTTTACCAATGTTTTTCGCATCACGGAATCACCATTTAAGTAAGTGCCCTGTCTGCTCATATTTTCAACTGTAATCAATCCACTATCCATCACCATGAGTTTGCAATGGATCTTTGCGATTGACGAATCGTTAATGGTCATTGCCTGATTGCCAGCACGTCCTACTAATACTTCCATTTTACTTAAAATAGATACGTCGTTCAACTAAATTGTTAATGTGGCAAAGGAGCAATTTTGGGGATACGTGGCAACATACGTTGTACACATGCCTTCTGCTTGCGTTTTATTACCTCATCAAAGAGATAGGTAAAGTAAAAAGCAAATTCTTTTCTGAATTCCTCAATTGCATCTTTATCATCCACATCAAGCAACATCATGAGCACTTGCGTAAAGCGGTCAAGCAAGTCGCTATGGTCTTCACATCCTTGCTCAAAAAACATATTGGCCTGCTCAAGCAAGTCGCTCATTTCGGGGCTGTCCCAATACTGATATAAAGAACTAGCAGTGGCAAGCAGTGTGATATTGCCATAAGGATATTGGTCAAATACAGACAACGAGTCGAGCACCGCTTCAGCTTCACCCACCTGTCCTGTGTTTATATAGGCCATATAGGTCCAAAAAGCCAACCAATAATTGTCGAACTTACGGTTTTCATAGCGTTCTATGCAGTCCTCGGGTTGAATGGCTGCTAAAATCATGTGATAGTAGAACTGTACCTCATCATCTGTATGCTTTTCTGCCAAGACCTCAAGTCTGGGCATGCTTGCCTGCAAACGATCGGTGTTACAATTCTTTGCATGAACAGTAACCTGCGACAAAGCCATACGTGCTATGGGGTTTAAGGTTTTTCCAGAATGACTGGTTCGCAGGTTCCTCACTTCCTCACGAATATGTTCAGCCTCTTCAACACTTAGCCCCAATTCCATACGCAAGTTTTCCATTTGGCGTGCTTCATTCAAGTCTACGCGTCCATCAGCATATACTTGCTGACATAGCATCTTAAATTTTACCACGCGTTCTTGGTGTAACTCTTCAGTGGTTTTGTTGCGTTCTATATTCGTAATGTTGTTGGTTGTCACATTGTGGGAGTCAATATGCACTCCACCCGAAATGGCATTAGCATCACCCATTTGCAGAGTTGCAGATTGCTTCTCTGTGGTTTCTTGTGGAAGTTGTGCCCCACAGTATGGACAACATGGAAAAGCCCAACCTTCGGGCAATCCGGTATTACATTTAGTACAAATCTTCATATTGTGCTCCGTACTTGAATTTCATTTTTTATACAACCCCTCTGAAGTAGTTTCAGCCGTTTTCAAAAACATTTTCCTCCTAATGCCCTTAGCCATTTCGAAAAGGCATTAAGAAGGATACTATCAATCTTCGAGATCTTCAGAAACTTCCGCTATTTGCAGATCTATTTCTTCGTCAATAGCTTCGTCTTCATAAAATTAGCGTTTTGTCTCTTTGTGCATAAAGCTTAAAGTCTTCACACACGAGAAGGAGTTTTAGGGATCTCTGTTTTATCTGAGATTTCTCATACACCTTACATGCCAAGTTGCGAAGGAATCCATCGATGCTGTTGTACTTTCATTAATTGCCAACAAATATACATCACTTAGACATTATGTCGTATTGTCCTTTTTATCCTATTTAATCATTATACTTGTATACCGTCGGTACTGTCTCGAAAAAGTGTGTCTATAAATCATCAAAAAAGGCCAACGCTTGCGCATCAGCCTTTTATTATGGTTTATAGACAGCAAAAAAATTAGTACCGCCCTGTTTCATTAGGACTTTAAAATTAATCGACCCAAAAACCATCCCCTACCATTATACCCTTATCATTAGAATGTTTATATTTTGAAAAACGTGCAATAAGGTTCTTGGCATAAAGAAATTCATCATCACCTTCATCATAAAGTGTAAGTGGCTTGCCGTCGTAAAATAAGCCTGAGAGTATTTCGACACCAGGAAGATTACCCCCCAGATCGACGTCGGCATATACCGCAACCAACTTTGTTGCATCAAAATCTTCGTCTATTTCCAAAACATATTCTCGAGGAGTTTCAGTATTGTCGCAAAATTGCATATTGATGATATACCATTTATCAGTATCAAAATTAAAATTTTCATCAAGGAAAGCCATGTCGCTATATTCATCCAATCCATTCTTTTTATAAAGTTCTTTCAACTGATTAATTTCCGACAACCGATCTTCATCTCCATCGTCTATAGCGTCCTGCTCCATTTCTCGAAGATCAGATAAATAACTTCCCTGAATAGAGTTCATATTATCCAAGTTGTTATCAAGTTCATTATATTCACTATCGAGAAGAGATAGACTATATCCAGATGACGTAATTAGATATTTTTGAGAACATCTGACATCTTGCTCTGTTTGATCACCCGCCAATTTTTCAAAAGCGGTTCTGTCTTTCTCTTCGAAATAGTCCTCGCCCAAACAAATATCCTCAACATCGCAATACAAATAATTTATTTGATGCAAAATACTTAGAAATGGTTGATCTCTATCATCCCTTAGTTTCTCCAGGCGCTCTTTTGTGGCATTAGGAAGTTCTAAGGATTGAAAAGCCACAAATTTACCCTCAAGGCGAATGATGTATCTATGTTTCTTGGCAGGTTTGCCATCCACTTGTGAAGCGATTTCTTCCATCTGCTTGTTGATTTCATTGTTCAACTGTGACATTTGGTTGTCAAGTTCTTCAGATAAAGTGTTCATGTCTAAATTGTCTGTTGCTTTAATCATAATACGTAAATGTTTGAAGATTACTAAAACTAAATTTCCCCACCCACTAATTGAGGGCGGGGAAATTTAGTATCTAACCTATAGGAATTCCATCTTCTATTCTTGAGTTGAAGAACCATTGCTCCCAACTATTCCCTTAATAGTTTTTACCAACAATTCCTTTCTTTTGGCTATGAAAGCTTCAAAATCATCAAATTCCAAACTAACATCTTCCGGTATGAGATGCAACTTCAAATCAACATTCTCCTTCTCAACCCAATCTTTCAAAGATTCGTCATTTTTCGACTCATTTGTAGGGCCTGATAGCAGTTGAAGGTTTAATATTGAGTCCCAATTTTCAGGATTTGTATAGAACTGATATTTTTCTGGAGTAGCAAAATCACTTTCTTTGAGCTTTCCGAACTTGCTTGCAGGGTGTAAATGGTCTTTATGATATCGTGCTGTATCATAATGCAAATGAGAGTATAACAATGCCAGTATAAGATAGCAATAGGGGTCATTCTTTCGAGTTTTCAAAATATCATCGATAACTTCATCACTAAATGACAAACTCTTTGCATCGCTATTTGCAAATTCTGCCTTAATTTGTTCAAATGGGAATTCATCTTTACTGATGTTGGCGTCTAAGACCCTTCTAATAGCAGAAAGCACATTATCAGAATGACCACCAAATACACCTTTAAGAAGAGAAATGCAAAGCCATTTACGCATAGCTTCCTTTTCCTCTTGGTGGATATGGTCCTTCAATATATCATTTTCTAATCCCTTATGATACAGATAGTATACAATAGGTATAATTGCATTCTTTGCTTTAAGGCTTCGGTCGTCAAAGCCCCATTTCTCAAGCAACGCAAATGTTGTCTCAATACTTTTTTTGACACGATCCCAATTTTCTTCAAATACATTTACACTATTAGAGTCAAAGTTGGCTACTTGGAATTTTATATTCTTATTAAAAAGGACCAAACAACATTTCAGAATGAGGTCTGCAGAAATAATAAAGTGCATTGAAAAAACATCTTCAATTAACTTCTTAAATTCTTGTCTTGCATCTTTTCTCCAATTAGCTGTTGTAATGGACATCAACAAATTGGAGAAACTAAGAGGTTCTCCGCCACTATTAGTTCTTATAAATATATCAAGAACAGCATCAATGTCTTGATTTTCTTCCTGATAATAGTTTATGATCTGATTCTCAAAAACAACCACCCTCAACTTTCTTAATGTCGCCTTAGCAAAAGTCTTATCTTTCCAGGTGCGTTCAGCCATATAATCTTCTAGAGCATCCGCATCTCTATAAAGATAAATATCATTAACTAAAAACAAGTCTTCTGTAGGAGATAATTTTTTATAATCGTCATCAGAAAGGAATCTAAAATCATATACCATTTTTCTCTCATCATCTTGGGGCAATTTTGCAGAAAGATTGATATATAATTTTCTTGTAGGCAGACACCTCTCGTCGTCTTTCAACCATTTGTTTTTCATCTTATAGGCATATGAACCCTTTAAGCCAAGATATAATGATGTCAGTCTTTGTTGGCCATCAATAACAGCCAAAAAATCATCGTAACCCTTTGTGTTTATATAAGGGTTTTCTTCCTTGAAAAAAGCCCTATACTCCTTTAGGAATTCATAGAACTTGTAGTTGTTTTTTTTTTCCTCGCTAGTTACGCTCCACATCATAAAAGAGTTGATGGGGTAACCTCTCATAATACTATCAAACAATACTTCTATTTGCTCTGCCGACCATACAAATTTTCTCTGAATGGCTGGGAGCAAGTATTTCCTTTCCTCGATATTTGATATTGCATCACTAATAGTAATAGGATACTTAAAGCTACTTTTTTGTTTGTTTTCCATTTTAGAATAGTTTTATTGAAATTGAAAAGACTTTATTGAATTGTTGCTATCTATTATGACCCAAAGTTTCCTACCTTCTTTATTTTGGTGAAGGGGGAGGGAAACTTTAATATCCGTTCGCAAATATACGACACTTCTATCTTATCCTACATTATCCTTTTTGTCCTATTTAAGACTCGTATGCTTTTTGTGCGCACAAATTGCTACTTTTGCATAACAAATGGGTGAGGAACACGCCGCCAAACAATGGGTACGGGAGAGGCTTCTACTATTGCAGCCCATAGAGATACTGAATTTTTGCTAAAATGAAAGATAAACTGCTACATGCCTTAGAGGAAAGGACCGGGCTTAAAATGAAACGCAACCACGACTTTGCGTATCTGAGCGAACTGCTGCTTGCCGAATGCCACGAATATATCAGTACTACCACACTCAAACGCATGTGGGGGTATATTCACGACCAGGAAAGCAAACCCAGCAAAAATACGCTGAACGTGATCGCTAATTTCTTGGGATTTGACGATTTTGCAGATTTTTGCAAACGGGGGGGTATTTCTGTAAAGGGGGACATACGATTGCATCGCAGAGCGAAATGTTTTTCAGCAAAGCGTGCTTGTCTAATGAATTGCTGGTTGGCGACGAGGTGATAGTGCGCTGGCTGCCCGACCGCAGCTGTACGTTCCGGTGTTTGGGCAACAATATGTTTGAGGTGACGAGGAGCCGTAATGCGCAACTCAGCGTGGGAGATACTTTCCGCTGCGACTTGTTTGCCGAGGGGGATATGCTCAAAGTGTACAAACTGACGCACGACGGCAAAAGCGACATGGCGTACCACGCTGGCAAAGCTGGGGGCATCAAGTTTAATGTGAGACGAAAGAATAAATAAGGCTTGCAAAGCGCGAGAGGCATGCTGATGTGCAGCTGATGGCTGACGCCGTAGCTATATTGACGTTTTCCAAGTTGTATATAACAATATATTGCTGTCCGGCCAAACGCCTAAGCATTACTATGTGGTGCTTAGGCGTTTGGCCGGACAGCAATGTATCACCCGACTTCGTCAATGTATAGTGCAAAGGCAACTATTTTCCTATTGCATAGGCAAAATAAGAGCAATTTATTCCTATTGCATAGGCAAGTGTCAATAAAAGCATCACATTGCATAGGCAAGACGGAAGCCAATCAGCCCCGCTGCACAGGTTGCTGTTGGGCTGCGTGCCTGGGGTGATGCAGGCTTTTTAATACATATTATCATTACGCGGCACAAGTCTTTTAATCTATCGTTTTGCGTTGCGCGCAGATTTCAGTAACTTCGCCGACTGAACAATAACGAATAGGAGGCAACAACAGTGCATTCGTCAGACATATATTCAAAGGAATGGTGCGACATGGTGTTTGAGGGCCGCAACAAAGCGTATGGCGCCTACAAGCTGCGCGAGCAGACGGGCGCCCGCTACCGGCGTGTGCTCATCATTGTGCTCGGCACCTTGGGCGCCTTGCTGGGTGCGCAGGGGTCGCTGGCCCTCTACGCACACATAATGGCTGTGCGCGGCATGAAGGAGGCCGAGGACGCTTTTGCCAAAAAGCCTGCCGAACTGAAGGAGGGCTACAAGGTGAAGTTCCTGGCCACAGCGCGCCAGGCTCCTACGGTGCGCACGGCACCGGGCGCCAAGTCGGCAAGGCCAAAGATTGTTGACGGACTGCCTCCGCTCGAAACCATCGGACAGGACGGCCCCATAGACTACGACCCCGAGCAGCAGGTTATTACCACACCGATTGTGGACACTACGGGCATTCACGACAAGTCGCTGCCCATAGCCAAGGAGAAGATTGTGCCTACCGAACAGGTGTCGCAGATGCCTGAGTTTCCGGGCGGACTGCGTGCCTTTATGCGCTGGCTCGACCAGCACATCGTTTATCCGCAGGAGTGTATTGACCGCAATGAAAAGGGCTCTGTCACAATTTGCTTTATTGTGGACGAAAAGGGCCATACTACCGACCTTGAGGTGAAGAATGCCTTTGACGCTAAAATATACAAGGCTGCCATGGACGCGCTAAAACGTATGCCTAAATGGAAACCTGGCACAGATGACAAGGGCGACCCTACACCTGTTAAGATTACAATACCGGTGGACTTTAAGTGAAGGGCTGCGGATTTGGCCAAGGCGGGCTGAAGTGTATGTGTATCTTGTGCAATAATTGCGGCATGGCTTAAAGCTTTTGCCCTTTCAGGGCGCGACTGCTCCGACACGCGATACCCAGGGTGTCGCTTCGCTTGCCCTGGGCTATGTGCTCCATTGGGCCTTCAGCCCGCCCTTGTTAAATCAGAAACTTGAATAAAAGTAACTTTTTAACCTCATAACCCCCTAACCCATTAACCCTCCCCCCTAACCCCATAACCCCCTAACCCATTAACCCTTTACCCTCTAACCCCCTCCATCCATGCACATAGAGATAGATGAATCATCAGGATTTTGCTTCGGTGTAACAACGGCCATACGCAAGGCCGAAGAAGAATTGGCCCAGTCGGCAGCGCTCTGCTGCTTGGGCGATATTGTGCATAATGGCAGCGAATGCGAGCGATTGCGAAAGGCCGGTTTGCAAACCATCGACCACGAGGCGCTCAACCACCTGCCACAAGGCACTAAAGTGCTGCTGCGTGCACACGGCGAGCCGCCTGCCACCTACGAGCTGGCACGTGAGCGTGGCATCTGCATCATAGATGCCACCTGTCCGGTGGTGCTGCAACTGCAACGGCGTATCAAAAAGGTGTATACCGAAAATCCGCACCCGCAAATCGTTATCTACGGCAAACGCGGACATGCCGAGGTACTTGGTCTCGTGGGACAGACTAATGGCGAGGCGCTGGTGATAGAGAGTGTGGAGGAGGCGGCGCAGATAGATTTTTCGCGCCCCGTGGCCTTGTTCTCTCAAACTACCAAACCGCTTGAGGTGTTCCGGCAGATTGTGGACTATATTACAGCGCACATGGAACGGGTTGAAGATTTTCGCTACTTCGACACCATTTGCCGCCAGGTGGCCAACCGCTTGCCAAACATTCGCGCCTTTGCCTCACGCCACGACGTGATAGTGTTTGTGTGCGGACTCAAAAGTTCAAACGGACGTGTGCTGCACGAGGCTTGTCGCAAGGTGAACCCGCGCACTTATCTTGTAGACACTCCCGAGGCCATACGCCCCGAGTGGTTTGAGGGTGCACGCAGTGTGGGCATCTGTGGCGCCACTTCCACCCCGAAATGGCTGATGGAAAGATGCGCCGAGGTGCTGAAGGGGGCGCGCGATTGAGCATGTGCTAATGTGACAACGGGCTAACATGTTAATGGGCTGACGCCGTAGCGTTACTATTTGTAGCGCTGCGGCGTCAGCCCATTTGCACTGTCTGCACCCCATCGTATATGCAGGCGTGTTGTGATGGGTGCCGGCAGAGAATTACGGCACAGGGAGCCCGAAAAAAGTGTCGGAGCAACAGAAAGTCCGCTCTCCCTATGCCCGAAATTCGCTCTCCCTATACTATAAAAACAGACCTATAGGTCAAAAAAAACGCAAGCACTAATGGGAGCGACGCGTCTCGCGTCGGGGATAGTGCAGGAATAGTAAAGGTGGATATAAACTCTACTAAATAATAGTTGCATCTTATCCCGATGCAGGACGCGTCGCCCCCATTAGAGGTAGCGTTTGATGATTGCGTTTGATGATTGTGCTTAGAGACAGCGTTTAGTACTACTTCTTCTTGGTCAGTACATAGAGTTTGGCCATTTCGCCCTCAGGCTCATTGCCAAGCGAGTCGGTCATGATGATGCTGTTGGCATCCTTCACCTTATAATATGTAGCCTCGCCACTCGAGGGACGAACGATTTCTACCACATTGTTTGCCAGCACCTTGAATACGCCGCTCGCCTCGTCGTGGCCGTCCTTGCGCTCCAAGTAGTCGGCCGAGTACTGGTAGGTGCTGTCGGTGTTGAGTGTCAGCACGGTGCGAATGCCCGGACAGTCGGCAGCGGGGAGCGTGCCCTCGTAGGTGCCAGCCAGCGACTCGATGGTCACACCCGCCTTGAGCGAATCGTTTGCAACAGTGCTCAAGCTGTCCTTGTCAGTTTCATTACTCTTTGTGTTGCCATGGCATGATGCCATGCACAGCGCAGCGGCTGCGGCAGCCGCTATTACCAAATTCTTCTTCATAGGTTTGTGATTATTTTTTAGGGATTGTCTGATTATCATTGTAACCGCGTTGCCTCAGCGTAAAAGAGCCATTAGCCCGGCATGCCCTTTCTGAAGTCGCTGGGCGAAATGCCCTCCGTGTTTTTGAAGTATTTGCCAAGGAAACTCTGGTTTGGGAAGTTCATTTCCATAGCAATCTCCTTGATAGAGAGCGGGGTGTTCATCAGCAGCGACTTTATTTCGATAATCACCAGCGTGTTAATCCACTGTCCGGCCGTTTTGCCGCTCACCAGTTTCACCACTTCCGACAGGTGCTTGGGTGTGAGGCACATTTCGCTGCTGTACCATTCAACGCTACGTTCGTGCTTAAAGTGTTGCGACACGAGTTTGATAAACTGGTCGAATATGGCGTAGGCACGGCTCTGCGTCTGTGAGTTCGACTGCGGCACACGCACATCGAGCAGGTTACATATTTCAAAGTAAAAGGCGCGCACCAGCGACACGGTGGCTTCGCGCATGTAACGTCCTGGTGTGGGGCGGTTGAGCCTTTTGCGTATCAGCTGGTAGCACTCGAGCAGCCACAGTTGTTCGCTCTCGGTCATGGTGAGCACCGGGTGCTCCATCAAGAATAGCAGGTAAGGCCACATCTTGTCCATGCCCACCAGGCAGTTTTGGGCAAATGTGCGCGACATGAGCACCGCCTTGGCGTGAAAATTACCGTCGGAGCTGCCATCGCGAAATATCTGTTCGCCAAAACTGATGAGCAGGTCGCCCGGCTCCATGTGGCATTGGCGGCCATTCATTGTAAAGTCCACCTGTCCCTCGGTGCAGAGGGCTATGAGCAGAAAGCCTACTTGTGCGGGGGCTTCAACCAGGTCGTCGAGGGTGATGTCGTCGAGCACGGTAAATTCTTTGCCAAGCCCTATGCCGCTGGTTGTGGCCAGGGCATCGTTTATGCTGAGTGTGCGTATGGGTGAGTAGCTTTGTTGGGTCATGCGTGTATTGATAGGGGTTGTGCTTGCAAATATATGGATTGTTGTTCATAATATCGGATTTTAGCGCAAATATTATTCCTTTTTACGTTTTTGTTAGAAATAAAGGGGCATTTACTTGGAGCGAATGAAAGTTTTTCGTACTTTTGCACTCGCAAATCAGCAAGGTGCCATAGCTCAGTTGGTAGAGCAAAGGACTGAAAATCCTTGTGTCCCCGGTTCGATTCCTGGTGGCACCAC